>OHAU01003643.1_pt1 | contig 11918 bp, 9 predicted proteins | sample 1577181 | NCBI WGS metagenome assembly OHAU01 (sample SAMEA3541472, study PRJEB24748) | human gut metagenome | biome: human gut; feature: human-associated habitat; material: faeces | place: China | collected 2012
AGACACATCCGGTCCTTTGGCTGTTCTTCAGAGTGCCATGAAACTGCCACAGGGAGAATTTATGGCAACATTAATGAATATGAAGTTCTCTCCAAATGCACTGAAAACAGAAAGTGATCTTGAAAAATTGGGAAGTATGATTCAGACATATTTAACAAATGGTGGTAAGCAGATTCAGTTCAATGTGGTAGATAAGAAGACTTTGGAAGCTGCAAAGGTCGATAAAGATAAATACCGTGATCTGGTGGTCAGAGTTGCCGGTTACAGCGCTTATTATGTGACATTGACAGAACGCGTACAAAATGAATTGATTAAGCGAACAGAACAGCAGCTGTAGGAGTTAAAAGATGTATGAGAGAATAGAAAGAATTAAAAAGCGGGTTATTGTAGACCGATATCCGATCTGTATAGAAAAATACAAAATCACGGCTGAAGTGCAGGAAAAATATAAGCATGATCCTGCTATGGTACAGAGAGGACGGATGTTAAAGGCATATGCGGAGAAAATGCCGATTGCGATTGCTGAGGATGAATTAATTGTCGGGCTTGGCGCGTCAAAGCCGATGGGATTGGAAATTGATCCCAATTATGGCATATGGACGCAGGATGAGATTGACAGTTTACTTGAAGATGGTTATGAAATGTCTGAGGAAGATCAAAAAGCATTACAGGAATTAAACCGTCATCATGACCCGGCCACTCAGATTGGTATGCAAGGCGACATTTTTTATGAACAGACCGATGAAAGAATATTGAAATTATTGAAGGCAGGACTTGTCCTGCCTCCATGGAAAGACAAATCAGAAGGACGAGGGGTAGGTGGCGGTTATGCCCAGAGCGGTCTTGGCCTTGGACCAAGTCTTGTCCTTTTGATGGTCGATTATACGAAAATCCTTCATCATGGAACCCTTGCTTTGATTGAACAGGCGAAAAAATGCCAACAGGAACTGCGTTTTACAACTGGCGAAAGTATTGATCAATTCAGATATTACCAGGCAGTCATTATGGCGTTTGAGGCAATGAATACATTGGCGGATCGTTATGGCGCGCTGGCGATGGAAATGGCTTCAAAGGAAGAAGACGAAAAGAGAAGAAAAGAGCTGACTTTAATCAGCGAAATTTGTTATCGTGTACCGAAATATCCTGCACGTACTTTCCGTGAAGCGATTCAGTGTTTCTGGTTCCAGTTTTTGATGCTGAGTCCAAGTACGACATTGCCGGGAGGCAGGTTTGATCAGTATATGTATCCATATTATCAGTCCGATCTTGAAGCAGGACGGATAACACGTGAAGAAGCGGTAGAATTACTTTGCTGTATGCGTTTAAAAGATATGGAATTGAATCGTACCTCCGGGAAAAACAACCGTAAAAAGAATGCAGGCTTTGCAAAATGGCATAATTTTATTATAGGTGGTGTCAAACCGGATGGCACGGATGCGACCAATGATTTAAGTTATATGATGCTGGATGCTGCGCTGATTACAAAAACACCCCATCATACAATTACATTACGTGTAGCAAAGTCAACACCGGAATCGCTTTTGTTAAAAGGGGTAGAATGCATTAAAGCAGGACTCAGTATGCCGGCATTTATTAGTGATGAGAGCTATACGGAATTTTTTACCATGCATGGCGTTTCACTGGAAGATGCGCGTGATTTTGGTATTACAGGATGCCTGGATGCGAATCTTCCTGGAAAGAGTCGTACGGGTCCGGTACCAATGACCATTATGACTGTTATTTTTGATTTATTCCGACATAACGGTATCAATGTGAAAAACGGTGAAATGGCAGGAATTCCGACCGGTGACTTTACACAGTTTAAAGACTTTGAAGAACTGTTTGCAGCATGGGAAAAACAGTTTAAATACTGTGTCAGTGTGGTTGGCGAACGTAACAATGTGGAATTGAAGATTACGCAGGAAGTCTTACCGGATCCATTGAGAAGTGCGTTGATGGAGAATGGTATTGAAAGTGGTAAAGATATCTGGTGCCGCCATGATATTCCAGTTGACAATACCGCTTCTGTATGTACTATTGGTATGGTTAATGTTGGAGATTCTCTTGCGGCCATAAAAAAATTGTGCTTTGACGAGAAAAAATATACATTAAAGGAATTATATGATGCGCTTGAAGCAGATTGGGAAGGGTATGAATCAATGCGTGAGGACTTCCTTCATGCACCAAAATTTGGCAACAATGACCCGTATGTGGACGAAATTGTTGCACGGTGCTATAAAATGTTCACGGATTTTGTACCGACGCTCTCGACAATTACAGGTGGCACGACAGTTCCTTGTGGTATATCCATTACCAGTCATCAACCGGGAGGCCTTTTGACAGGTGCGACACCAGACGGAAGAAAAGCAGGGACATTGCTTGCAGATGGTACGATGAGTCCTATGCAGGGAATGGATCACCATGGTCCACTGGCTGTTATGCAATCCGCAATGAAAATTGATCAGGATCCTTTCCAGGCAACATTATTGAATATGAAGTTTTCACCAACTGCATTAGCGACTGAGCGAGATCAGCAAAAATTGGCAGCAATGATACGGACGTATCTGACAAATGGTGGCAAACATGTGCAGTTTAATGTTGTCGATCAAGAGACGCTGATCGATGCAAGAAAGCATCCTGAAAAACATCGGGACCTGATCGTGCGAATTGCAGGATATAGTGCTTATTTTGTACAGCTGAATGATTCAATGCAGCAGGAAGTTATTAATCGAACAGAACATCATTTATCATAAGATAAAAAAAGATCGTTTCCAAATAGCGTGGAAACGATCTTTTTTTGTATATGTCAGTCATCAGCCGCCGATTTGAGCCTGAAGACCATAAGATTCGACCAGTTGTTTGAGATGTTCCATAAAATCATTATCAGGAACCGGAATGGTGTCAAGGACGTTTTCTCCCAGACTTTCTGCTTTTGATTCGCCAAGTTGATGATACGGCAGAAGATGAATGGCAACATCTGTTCCAAGCTCGTCGCGAACAAAACGTGCTGTTGCTGCGATATTCGCATCATCTGCGTTATAACCTGGAATAGTTGGAATACGGATGATTACCGGAATATGTAAATCGTTATGTACGTGTTTGATGTTAGTAAGAATCTGTTCATTTGGGACACCAGTGAGCTTTTTGTGAGTCGCTGAATCCATATGTTTGATATCAAGCAGACCGAGATCGACATGCGGAAAAACTTTGTCAATGACTGCTTTTGAAGCAAAACTGCAGGTTTCAATTGCTGTATGCAGGCCGTTTTCATGCGCAGCTTCGAAAAGAGCAGCTGAGAAGTCCGGGTGAGCGAGTGCTTCACCACCGCTGATCGTCATACCGCCTCCGGAAGTGGTTAAAAATAATTTATCTTTTAACACTTCGTCAATCACTTCCTGAACGGTCATATCTTTACCGGCAATTTCACGTGCTTCAGATGGGCAAGCATCGATACATTTGCCACAATTGGTACAAAGGGAACGGTCTGTAACCGCGTATGGCTTTGATTCAGCATTGTCTGGCACGAAAATAGAGATGGCTTGTTTTGGACAGGCAGACAGACAATGGCCGCAAGCGGTGCATTTACTGCTGTAAGTCATTAACTGTGGGTAGACTTCGTTGGATTCTGGATTCGCGCACCAAAGACATCTGAGAGGACAGCCTTTGAGAAAGACGGTTGTTCGTATACCGGGACCGTCATGAATACAGTATGTCTGAATATTAAATACAGATGCTTTAATAGATGTGTTCATAAGGAAACCTCCTGAATATTAAACATGATCAAAATTATCTAACACTATCATAAAAGATACAAAGCAGCTTGACAATGAAAAGGAAACAAATAGAAAAAAACTGTGGTGGATGCACATGCTTATTATAAAAACATGAGCAACAGCCACAGTTTTAAGCGTATGAATTATAAGTGAAGCTGGATGCGTAAATATTCCTGATAGTATTTTACTAGTTGGCAGGAAAAAAGTAAGCGCTGCTGGGTACTGCCGTTATCGAGAGGAAGCTTTATTAAAGTATTGATTTTACTGACTTTATTCAAGACGGTATTGCGATGCATGTACATCATTTTAGCCGTTCGTGTGACATTGCAGCCATTTAACAGATAATAAAAAAGTAAATCCAGAAGATCCGAATGATGTTCAGTATCATAACGTGCCAGCGTAATAACGGAAGAATCTGCTAAATAGATAATTTCCGAATGATGCAGATCTGTTTGAAATTGCTGTGCAGCCAGATCAATTGACAGGTAAATAAAGTATTCATCATAGATATAGATGTCAGGATAGGTCGTCCGCAAATTTAAGTGCGTCAAAATATTCAGAAGCTTTTTGGAAAGTGTATACAGCGTATAAAAGCGTTCCGGAAAACGGCTGACGGCACTGAATATCGCACAAGCCCGGAATTCAAGCAGCAGCTCACTTAACTTTTGCATATCAACATATGTTTCAGCTGATTTGAATGGTTGGTCAGATGAATACAGAAAGATAATATGCTCCTGATAAATAGTGAAATTACAAGGTGGAAGAAGTTCTGTGAGTTGATGCAATAAAAAGTCTGCGGTTTGCTTTTCAAAAGTATTCTTAAATTGAACAATTAAACACTGCATATATTTTTTGACTGGAACAGGAAATAGTTGAAAGCGATTGCGGACTTCAAATTCGTTAAGGGTCTGTTGCTGCGCATAATCTTCAAAAATAGAAAAAAAGGCAGTATTTGTTGTCTGGGGCTGTGCTCCATTTTCGGTGAGCTTTCTTTTTACAAGACTGCCAAGGGTTTGCAGCATTTCAAACAAATCCGTATGCTGATAGTTTTCATTGATAATCAGTATTAGGTGTGCCAATAAAACCTGTTCAAAGTAAATAGGCATGACATAATAGCCATTTCTTGTCTGCTCTAAAGTGAAACGGCGGATATTGTTTCGAAAACAGCAGGTCTGCAATAAATGATGATTCAATAATTGCACATTTTCATATTGGAGATAGCCAAGTTTCAGAATTTCATCAGCAAAAGGGTCGGTATCGTCACATGCCTGACTGTGGCAGATGCATGTGTAACCTGGATTTAGAAGAAATACATAACCATGCATCATTTTCCCGGCAGAAATAATGATATCCTGCAATGATTGATTGTGACAAAGCGCAGAGGCCATGGCGTAATTCCAGTGATAGTAATAATTCCAAATGGTATTCACCTGATTGTAGAGTTCTGCCAAAGACCAGGAAGTTGTAATGAGATTCAGATTTTTCCATTTCATAAAAATATCCAGACGATAGATATCATCAGAAGAAAAAATGGTAATGGGAATCTCCGGCTGACGTAAGCGCAGCAGATCGGCAACATCGGCTGCAATGCCAATATAAATAGTGTCAGAACGAAATTCTGTTGTCGGGCAAATCAGTTCGATATGGTGAATCGTATTTAATTCCATAAAGGCAATATGTTTTCGGATAATGTGTGGATTGATCGTATGTGTAAAAAAAGAAATATTAGGCATTGTGCTTCCTCCCATCAAAAAGTAAAAGACTAGCGACGATAGCCATTAAAATAATTGCACAGCTGAATACGATTTTTAAAACCGGTTTTACTATAAATATTCGATAAATGTTTATGAAAAGTGGAGGTACTGATGACCATCTTTTCACAGACATGTTCGGTATCCTGGTTACTGCAAAGGAGCTGGATGATTTCTCTTTCACGTTTGGTCAGTGTAAATTCCGCAAGACGACTTTCGATAGAACCTGTTGGATGAAAATCAGTCACCTTTTTTAGAGAAAGCAGCTTTTGCTCCAGAGTCACAGACAAAAGTTGGAGAATACGCATATCCTTGCTAGTAAAATCATCATCATATCGGCAACGGGTGAATAACATCAGAAGAAGTGGCTGATCATGGTTGATAACAGATAGAAATAATCCCCAGTAATTATCCTGTGGCTGCCAAATGTCATGATAGACCCGGCTTCTTTCCCATTTTTCCTTTGGGACAAGATCCGATTGCCTGAAAACATTACTGTGAGAAGACATAATATACTCGGACCAGTGGGGATACTCACCGGTTAAAAAGCGGGAAGAGTCTGAAACTTCTCCAGTGACATTAAATGAAAGCGGATCCTTGATAATCGGTAAGCCATTATGTTTGTCGAGCTCAAAAAATATATTCTGTTTGTATTTAATCAGTGTGGGAAGTTGGTAAGCGATGGTTTTACAGACATCTTCATAAGAAGTGCATGCATAGATGCGATTTACCAATTGCAGCAGGTAATGCCATTCGTTATCAAAAAGGTTGAGTGTCATAATAATTCCCCTCCAATCCATCATGTTGATTGTATCATATCTTATTTGGCAGAAAATTACCAATCTTTTTCTATAGAAATCCTATTTTTATGCACAGAGAACAAAAATGTTAAGTAGAAAATGTGTAGAAATACCCAAAAAATAGACATTAAATCATTGGTTTCAAGCATATCAAGATTGTTAATTATTTAATATAATGTTGACATCAGAAAAATTGGAATAGAAAGTGGATGGAGGTATTGAGAGCATGATTTTTGATGAAAAACATGAAATGATCCGTAAGTTGACCAGACAGTTCGCAGAAACAGAATTGACACCGGAAATTTTGGATAAAGTCGAAGAAACAGGGGAATTTCCACAGGAGATTCTGGATAAGATGGCAAAAGTTGGTTTCTTTGGTGTCAAAACACCCGTTGAATTAGGTGGACAGGGGGCAGATAATCTGGCATATGTCATTATGATTGAAGAGTTCTGCCGTGTCAGCGCAGTAGCCAGTTTATATGCGAATTCACCGAATTCTCTGGCAGGTGGCCCACTGCTTCTTTCTGGTAATAAAGAACAGCATGAAAAATATTTAAAACCATGTGTAAAGGGTGAGAAAATTTTAGCATTTGCTCTGACAGAACCGGGCGCAGGTTCAGATGCAGGCAGTATGACGACAACGGCAGTAAAAGATGGCGATTATTATATTTTGAACGGTCGTAAGACATTTATCACGATGGCGCCGTTAGCAGATTATTCAATTATTTATGCTAAAACAGATATGACCAAAGGTACAAAAGGAATCAGTGCATTTATTGTGGATATGACACTTCCTGGCGTGTCCTGTGGTAAACCTGAAAATAAAATGGGTATTATTGGTTGCGCCACAAGTGATATTGTATTGGATAATGTGCGTGTGCATAAGAGTGATTTACTTGGTGCTGAAGGCAAAGGATTCATTAATGCGATGAAGACACTGGATGGCGGAAGAATGGGTGTTGCGGCTCAGTCGATCGGTGTTGCGCAGGCATGTCTTGAAGAATCCATTAAATATGCAAAGGAAAGAAAGCAGTTTGGCAAGCCATTGGCGAAATTCCAGGCCATCAGTTTTATGTTGGCAGATATGGCAACAAAGCTTCAGGCAGCTAAGGAATTGGTATATAATGCGGCAATTCTTAAAGATAACAATAAAGAAGCGTCCATGGCGTGTTCAATGGCGAAACTCTTTGCAGCAGAAACCTGTAATGAAATTGCTGCAAAAGCTGTACAGATTCATGGTGGCTATGGTTTTATGAAAGAATATAAGGTAGAGAGAATGTATCGTGACTGTCGTGTATTTACCATTTATGAAGGCACTTCACAGGTGCAGCAGATGGTAATTGCAGGTAATTTATTGAAATAACAGGAAGGGAGAAGGAAGAAATGAAATTAATTGTTTGTGTAAAACAGGTTCCGGATACTTCAGGCAAAGTTGCTGTTAAAGAAGATGGAACAATGGATAGAGCTTCAATGGAGACAATCACCAATCCGGACGATTTGAATGCTGTAGAAGCAGCGCTTCAACTTAAAGACGAAACAGGTGCAGAAGTTTATGTGGTAAGTATGGGACCACCGCCTGCTATTTCAATGCTGCATGAATTAAAAGCGATGGGAGTTGATCATGCGATTCTTGTATCGGGGCGTGAGTTTGGTGGTTCAGATACATTTGCAACATCACAGATTCTGGCAGCAGCCATTAATCGTATTGGTGTTGAGAAGGATGATATTATTTTCTGTGGACGTCAGGCAATCGATGGTGATACAGCCCAGGTTGGTCCTCAGATTGCAGAAAAATTACATATTCCCCAGGTTTCCTATGCTGCAGACATTCAGAAAAATGGCGATCAATTAGTCGTTAAACGCATGTTGGAAGATGGTTATATGACGATTGAAGTTGAAACGCCATGTCTGCTGACCTGTATCAAAGAATTAAATACACCGCGTTATATGACAATTCAGGGAATTATGGAATGTGATAAAGAACCAGTAGAAATTTTCGATTACAATATGTTAAAGGATGATCCACTGATTGAATTGGATACAATTGGTTTAAAAGGTTCACCAACAAATGTTTACCGTTCATTTAATCCACCGGTGAAAGGCGCAGGCAGGATGTTAGAAGGCAGCAGTAAAGAAGCAGTGAATCAGCTGTTTGGAATTTTAAACGAAAAACATTTAATTTAAGGAAGAGGTGAATCAAATGTCTACATTTACAAATACAGATATAACAGCTTTTAAAGGCGTATGGGTATTTTGCGAACAGCGTCAGGGTGAATTGATGCCAACAGATTTTGAGCTGATTTCAGAAGGAAGAAAATTAGCCGATGATCTTGGTGTAGAATTATGCGGTGTTCTTCTTGGAGAAAATATAGAAAATGCGGCAAAAGAATTAGGTGGTTATGGCGCTGACAGAGTGATTGTATGCGATTCCCCATTGTTGAAAGACTACACAACAGATGCGTATACAAATGTCATTTGTCAGTTAGTTGAAGAAAGAAAACCGGAAATTTTGTTAATAGGTGCTACCAATATTGGACGTGACCTTGGACCAAGATGTGCAGCACGTCTGCATACAGGATTAACAGCAGACTGTACGCATCTGACTGTGAATGCAGATAAATATGTCGAATTTCTTCAGAAAAATTCAACCATTGATACAAGCAAGATGAAAATTGACCCATCGGAAACCAATCTGAAAATGACACGTCCGGCATTTGGCGGTCATTTGATGGCGACCATTATTTGTCCAAGATTCCGCCCGCAGATGTCTACAGTTCGTCCGGGTGTCATGAAGAAGGCGGAATATGACGCAGTAAAAGCAGAACAGGTGATTGTTGAAAAGGCTGTCTTTGATTTAAAAGCAGAAGATATTCATACAAAAGTTGTTGAAATTGTAAAAGAAACAAAGAAAATGGTTGATCTGACAGGCGCAGAGGTTGTGGTCTCGGTAGGTCGTGGTATCGCTGCGGATGTTGAAAAAGGCCTGGCATTAGCCAATCAGCTGGCGGAAGCATTACATGGTGTTGTTGGTGCATCCAGAGCAGTGGTTGATGAAGGATGGCTTTCAGCCGATCATCAGGTCGGTCAGACAGGAAAAACTGTGCATCCAAGAATTTATGTAGCACTTGGAATTTCAGGCGCTATCCAGCACAAATCCGGTATGCAGGATTCGGAGTGTATTATTGCGGTTGACAAAAATAAAGATGCACCGATTTTTGAAGTAGCTGATTATGGTATTTGTGGTGATTTGTTTGAAATTGTGCCTTTGATGATTGAGGAGGCAAAAGCTTAAGCATGAAAAGATGGATTTATGCAGGCGCAGGTGTCATTGTCCTGATGCTTGCAGGACTTGTGTACGCATGGTCAATGATGGCAAAATCCATTGGGGCTGCGTTTCCGGAGTGGACAGCAGCCCAGCTGTCTTTGACTTTTACAATCACAATGATTATGTTTTGTGCGGGCTGCCTGGCAGCAGGTATACTTGCCAAAAAAGTGAGCCCAAGGATATATGTGATATTGGGTGGTATTTTATTCCTGGCAGGTTTTATGTTGGCAGCATCGGTTCAGGGGTCACCAATGACACTCTATATTGGCTTTGGCGTCCTTTGCGGTGCAGGTTCCGGCGTTGCCTATAATGCCGTTATGAGCACCATTTCAGCATGGTTTCCGGATAAACAGGGATTGATCTCCGGTATTTTACTGATGGGCTTTGGACTGAGCAGTTTTATTGTGGGTAAAATATTTGCTGCGGTTGCTCCGGCAGATGGTGGAGATGCATGGCGCACCACATTTCGAATTTTCGCCATTGTGATCTTTATCGTTATGATTATTTGCAGCTTTTTCTTTGTACGTCCGGGCAATGATTTTGTTCCACCTGCTTCTGCAAAGAAGAAAAATGTCAGAGAACCAGCCAGTGAAATGCCAACCGGCAAAATGTTGAGAACACCAAGCTTCTGGTTTTATTATGTGTGGGCAGTACTTGTCAGTGCAGCAGGGCTGGCGCTTGTCTCCCAGGCCAGTGGTATTGCCGGGCAGGTAGGAACCGGTGTATCGGATGGAACGATCGCGACGGTTGTTGGCTTGATTTCTATTTTGAATGGCGTTGGTCGTGTCTTTTTCGGAACGCTATTTGATAAAAAGGGGTTTGCGCCAACAATGATCCTTGATATGATTATTTTTGTCTGTGCAGGCGCTTTATTAATCGTGGCATTATCCAGTGGCAATTTCACATTTATCATCCTTGGATTTGTGGTTGGTGGATTTGCTTATGGCGCTGTGACACCAACAAACTCTGTTATTACCAGTGATTTCTTTGGACGACAGAATTATTCGATGAATTTTTCAATGGTTAATACCAATTTGATCTTTGCATCTTTTGCATCAACAATTGCCGGCAAATTGTATGATGCCAGTCAGTCCTATATGAGTACGGTCATTATGATGGTCGGACTTGTGATTGTGGGCGCGGTTGTCTTTATTGGTATCAGAAGACCGAAGAAAATAGCTTAACAAAAAACTCTTTCAATATCAGTTGGTATTGAAAGAGTTTTTTTGTGCCAATTAAAGTGTCAGCTTGTCATCAGGAATATCTTCACCATAATAGCTGAGGCATTTATATAGCCAGACAATATAGGTGTGTTCGCGGATTATGGCGCCTTCAAGTACCATATAATCACCAAGTGCCTGGGTCATTGGTTCCGGACGCTTAGGATACTGCTGCGACATCAGTCTGGAAAGATAAGTGTGCTTATATTGGTGCTTGCTCAGTTGGCTGTAAAGCATATGAATGAATTCAGCTTTATCTGCAAATTGTGAAAAGTAAGTTCTAAGACGAAATGTATCTTTGGGTGTAGGTGGTACTTCTTCATCTACCGTGAGCCAGTTCAAAAAATCCTGACGTCCGGCTTCAGTGATTGTATAAAGCTTTTTCTCCAGGACTTTCCCCTGAATGACCACTTCGTATTGAACCAGTTCCTCTTCAAGCAGACGCTTGAGTTCCGGATAGATCTGCCCGTGTGTCGCGTACCAGAAATTGGCAAATGCATTTTCTTTAAATTCTCGTGCAATATCATATCCTGTCATTGGATGCTGACTGAGCAGACCGAGAATTGCATACTTTAAATTCCGCAAGATATATACCTCCACGTTAGAGTCAATACGTTTATTCTATCATAGTTTCACAGGAATGTGTAAAATTAATTTTTCTATATGCACGTTGCACATGAATGAATATAAAAAAACGCATGTGTGCACAAACATGTAAATATTGACATGTTTTGATTGTAATTGCTATTTGGGATGATAAAATATAGACAAAGAGATTTATCAACGACATTTTATCATTTATGGGAGGAGATTAAAATGGCAAAGTTTATTACAGCAAGAGAAGCTGCTCAGTTGATTCCGGATGGTGCAACCGTTGGTGTTGCAGGTATGGGCTTGTCCGGATGGCCAGAAGAAGTGGCGGGTGCAATTGCGGATAATTTTAAAGAGACAGGACATCCTTGTAATTTGACCATGAAGCAGGGAAGTGCAATGGGAGACTGGAAAGAACGTGGGATGACAAGACTGGGATATGAGGGACTTGTTACAAA
>OHAU01003645.1_pt1 | contig 11912 bp, 12 predicted proteins | sample 1577181 | NCBI WGS metagenome assembly OHAU01 (sample SAMEA3541472, study PRJEB24748) | human gut metagenome | biome: human gut; feature: human-associated habitat; material: faeces | place: China | collected 2012
TAAACCGTTTTATCGCGAGGGGACCGTCCACTCTCGTATTACCCCGCCCGATAAAACGGTTTATCCCCAAGAATCGTCGCCCGATGCATAATCAGCCGCTGTGGCAGGTAATCCGCATTGGCATAGTGCTGAGTCACTCGGTTATCCCAAATCGCAATATCATTCGGTTGCCAGCGCCAGCGCACCTGAAACTCCGGTTTAGTGATATGGGCGAATAAAAAGCCTAACAAGGCTTCGCTCTCTTTCTCGCTGACATCAACAATTCGTGTGGTAAAACCTTCGTTCACAAACAGTGCCTGTTTACCGGTCACCGGATGCGTTCGCACCACCGGATGTAGCAACGGTGGATTTTTCGCGACCGCCTCACGCCAGCGTTGATGCTCAGCCTCGGTTTTGCGGTACTTGTATTCCGGGAACGATTTACGGAAATCATGCTCCGCACGCAACCCGCTCAACAGCTGGCGGAAGGGAACAGAGAGCGCCTCATATGCGGCAATACCACTGGCCCAGAGCGTATCGCCGCCGGTCGAGGGTAACTCTTTCGCCGCCAGAATCGCCCCTGCGGGTGGCGTTTGAATAAATGTCACATCGGTGTGCCAGTTGTCGTTATCCGGCGGATTATCATTATGGGTATCCAGGACGATGATCTCGTCAACCCCTTCAGCATGAGGGTAAACAGGGTGAATATGCAGCTCGCCAAAACGCTGGGCCAGCGCGCGTTGCTGCTGCGGCGTGATAGCTTGATCGCGCAGAAACACCACCTGATGGCGCAGCACCGCATGGTAAAGCTGTTCAAACTGATTATCGCTTAACGGGCGCGTCAGGTCGGCACCCGAAATTTGTGCGCCGATATACGGCCCCAGCGGGGTAATGCTCAGACGTTCACTCATTGTACTTCTCCATGCCAGGGCGTCAGGCGGCGCTGTAACGCGCGCAGACCCAGTTCTAAAAGAAAGGCGATAATCGCAATCACCGCGATTCCCGCCAGCACCACGTCAGTCGCGAGAAATTCACCCGCTGACTGAACCATAAATCCTAAACCGCGCGTTGCGGCAATCAGCTCCGCCGCCACCAGCGTAGACCAGCCCACACCCAGACCAATGCGTAATCCGGTGAGGATTTCCGGCAGCGCGCCGGGCAAAATGACAAACCACAGCACCTGCGCACGGCTGGCACCCAGCGACTGGGCGGCACGAATGCGCACCTGCTGCGCGCTTTTTACCCCTGCCAGCGCCGACATGGCTACCGGCGCGAAAATCGCCAGGTAGATCAGCAGGATCTTTGACGTTTCACCAATGCCAAACCAGATCACCATCAGCGGCAAATAAGCCAGCGGCGGCACCGGACGATAAAGCTCGATTATCGGATCCAGAATGCCGCGCACCGTCGGGCTTAGCCCCATGGCGATCCCGACCGGAATACCGATCACCACCGCCGCGAGTAGCGCCAGCACAATGCGCGTCAGGCTGGCTGCCAGATGCTGCCACAGCGTGGCGTCCATAAATCCCTGCGGCCCGGCAATGGTGAGCAGTTTTGCCAGTACCTGTTGCGGTGGCGGCAAAAACAGCGGGCTAATCAGTTGCAGCGCCGCCACCGTCCACCATACAGTGAGTAAAACCGCTAACGTGCCAATGCTTAAGGTCACCTGACGCGAGAGCGGCCAGCGCCATTTCAGCCGATGCGAATGCAGTATTTCATTAATGAGCACACTCATGAGAACGCCTCCCGTTGCTCAAATACGCGGCTTAAAACATATTCGCGCATGGCGATGAATTGTGGATCGGACTTGATGCTGCGGCTCGACTCTCCCGCAACAAAGCGGCGAGCAAAGTTGAGCGGCAGCCGCTCCAGCACACGGCCTGGGCCGGGTGAAAGCAAAACCAGTTCAGTCGCCATAAACACCGCTTCTTCTATATCGTGGGTAATCAACAGCACCTGCTTGCCCGTCTCCTGCCAGAGTTTCAGCAGCAGGGTTTGCATCTGGTCGCGGGTGAAGGCGTCCAGCGCACCAAACGGTTCGTCGAGTAATAACAGCTGGGGATTTGCCGCCAACGCGCGGGCAATCCCCACCCGCTGACGTTGACCACCGGAAAGCTGCCAGATGTAGCGTTTTTCTGCGCCTTCCAGCCCGACTTTTTTCACCATCTGGTGTGCGATTTCCAGTCGCTGCATTTTCTCTACACCTGCCAGTTGCAGGCCGAACGCCACGTTGTCCTGTACATTGCGCCACGGTAACAACCCTTCATTCTGAAAAACTACGCCACGCTCTGCTCCCGGTCCCTGAATACCCTTACCCGCCAGTTGAATGCTGCCATGCTGATAAGGCACAAAACCAGCAATCAAATTCAGCAACGTAGTTTTGCCGCAGCCAGACGGCCCCAGAACTACCAGAAGCTCGCCGCTTTCCAGCGTCAGGTTGATATCTTCCAGTACCGGTTTGCCGCCATAATCGGCGTAAAGATGAGAGATTTGCAGCATCTGCGCCTCCTTTTATTGCACGAAGCGCGAGGTAACGTACTGGCTGTAATCATTCGCTACAGCCGGGACTTTGCCCTGCTCTTTCAAAAACTGCGCGGTGTCGATGATCGCTTTGTTCACCGGTCCGGTCAGTTCTGCCGTTTGTTGCTGCGGCGTCAGATAGGTATTCCCCTTCACCAGCCCCGGAACGTCACCTTCCGGCACGCCGCTTAAACGCGCCAGTTTGCTGATGTTTTCCGGCTGTTTCAGCCACGCGTCTGGGTTAGCAATGTACGGTTGCTGAGCATCGATGGCGCTTTTAGCGAACGCTTTCACGACCTCAGGATGTTTCTCGGCAAAATCTTTGCGCACCACCCAGACGTCCAGCGTTGGCGCACCCCACTGCCCGACCTGTTCAGAATCGGTCAGCACCTTGCCATCTTTTTCCAGGGCGTTAACCGCCGGTGCCCAGACATAAGCACCATCAATATCACCCCGCTGCCATGCGGCGATAATTGCGGGCGGCTGCAGGTTCACAATCTCAACTTGCCCAGGTTTAATACCCCAGTGTTTCAGCGCCGCCAGCAGGCTGTAGTGGGTGGTGGAGATAAACGGTACGGCGATGCGTTTACCAATCAAGTCTTCCGGTTTACTGATAGTTTTCTTTACCACCAGCGCTTCGGAGTTACCCAGTTTTGACGCCAGCAAGAAGACTTCAATCGGCACCTGTTGGCTGGCTGCAACCGCTAACGGGCTGGAACCGAGGTTGCCGATTTGCACATCGCCCGAAGCCAGCGCCCGCACGATGCTGGCTCCACTGTCAAACTTACGCCAGTCCACGGTTGCTCCGCTTTCTTTAGCAAAGGTGTTGTCGGCCTGAGCCACTTTCGCCGGTTCGGCGGAGGTTTGATACGCCACGGTGACGTTCACCGCTTGCGCCTGAAAAGCGATGAATGCCAGTGCGGCAAGAAATGTGTTACGCGATGAAATTGCCATGATTGTCTGCTCCCCCGTCTTGTTATGGGAGCAGTATTTCGTTGCGGGTAAGTTTGATAAAGGAATTAAAACGTCTTGTTAATAACAAAGCGTTTATAGAAAAAAATCGGCAATTGTTAGCGAGTTTGCGCATTTTGCTACTTTTAACAAACATCGCCTGATGTGACGCTCACGCCTCTTATCATGCCTACAAATACTGGGGCCGGATAAATTTTATTCTCCAGTGTTATATACTATAGGGGGGTATGCATTGACATATAGCATACCCCCCTATAGTATATTGCGTGCAGATGATGAGGTGCGAAATGCCCAGTACTCCGGAAGAGAAGAAAAAGGTCCTTACTCGAGTTCGTCGTATTCGGGGGCAGATTGATGCTCTGGAACGGTCGCTGGAGGGTGATGCCGAATGCCGTGCCATACTCCAACAGATCGCTGCCGTTCGGGGCGCGGCTAACGGACTGATGGCAGAAGTGCTTGAAAGCCATATCCGGGAAACGTTTGACCGAAATGACTGCTACAGCCGCGAAGTCAGCCAATCCGTTGACGACACTATTGAACTGGTTCGTGCCTATCTTAAATAGCTGAATCTATTACCATATTGAGGAAGAGCGAGAGATGAAATCACGTGCTGCCGTTGCATTTGCTCCCGGTAAACCGCTGGAAATCGTTGAAATTGACGTTGCACCACCGAAAAAAGGTGAAGTGCTGATTAAAGTCACCCATACCGGCGTTTGCCATACCGACGCATTTACCCTCTCTGGGGATGACCCGGAAGGTGTATTCCCGGTGGTTCTCGGTCACGAAGGGGCCGGGGTTGTAGTTGAAGTCGGTGAAGGCGTAACCAGCGTCAAACCTGGCGACCATGTGATCCCACTTTACACCGCAGAGTGCGGCGAGTGTGAGTTTTGTCGTTCTGGCAAAACCAACCTGTGTGTCGCGGTTCGCGAAACGCAGGGCAAAGGCTTGATGCCAGACGGCACCACCCGTTTTTCTTACAACGGGCAGCCGCTTTATCACTACATGGGATGCTCAACATTCAGTGAATACACCGTGGTAGCGGAAGTGTCTCTGGCCAAAATTAATCCAGAAGCAAACCATGAACACGTCTGCCTGCTGGGCTGTGGCGTGACCACCGGTATTGGCGCGGTGCACAACACAGCTAAAGTCCAGCCAGGTGATTCTGTTGCCGTGTTTGGTCTTGGCGCGATTGGTCTGGCAGTGGTTCAGGGCGCGCGTCAGGCAAAAGCGGGACGGATTATCGCTATCGATACCAACCCGAAGAAATTCGAACTGGCGCGTCGCTTCGGTGCCACCGACTGCATTAACCCGAATGACTACGACAAACCGATTAAAGATGTCCTGCTGGATATCAACAAATGGGGTATCGACCATACCTTTGAATGCATCGGTAACGTCAACGTGATGCGTGCAGCGCTGGAAAGCGCGCACCGCGGCTGGGGTCAGTCGGTGATCATCGGGGTAGCAGGCTCCGGTCAGGAAATCTCCACCCGACCATTCCAGTTGGTCACCGGTCGCGTATGGAAAGGTTCCGCGTTTGGCGGCGTGAAAGGTCGTTCCCAGTTACCGGGTATGGTTGAAGATGCGATGAAAGGTGATATCGATCTGGAACCGTTTGTCACGCATACCATGAGCCTGGATGAAATTAATGACGCCTTCGACCTGATGCATGAAGGTAAATCCATTCGAACCGTAATTCGTTACTGATTTCCCGCTGGTTTACCCCGTCCAGTTCAGATGGGGTTCTTAATACTCTCCCCGGGCAGCCGTCCGGGGGATTAACCGTGAGATAATGACTGATGGAACTCATTGAAAAACATGCCAGCTTTGGCGGCTGGCAAAATGTGTATCGGCATTATTCCCAATCACTGAAATGTGAAATGAATGTCGGCGTCTATCTCCCCCCAAAAGCCGAGAATGAAAAATTGCCGGTGTTGTACTGGCTTTCAGGCCTGACCTGCAACGAGCAAAATTTCATTACTAAATCGGGGATGCAGCGTTACGCGGCTGAGCACAACATTATTGTTGTTGCGCCGGACACCAGTCCGCGAGGCAGTCATGTCGCAGATGCTGACCGTTACGATCTCGGGCAAGGTGCCGGGTTTTACCTGAACGCGACGCAAGCGCCGTGGAATGAACATTACAAAATGTATGACTATATCCGCAACGAGCTGCCGGATTTAGTGATGCATCATTTTCCGGCAACGGCCAAAAAGTCTATCTCTGGTCATTCTATGGGCGGGCTGGGCGCGCTGGTGCTGGCGTTACGTAACCCAGATGAATATGTCAGCGTCTCGGCGTTTTCGCCCATTGTCTCCCCATCGCAAGTACCGTGGGGACAGCAAGCCTTTGCCGCATATCTTGGTGAAAATAAAGATGCCTGGTTGGATTACGACCCGGTGAGTCTTATTTCACAAGGTCAACGCGTTGCGGAAATCATGGTTGATCAGGGGTTGAGTGATGATTTTTACGCGGAACAACTGCGGACTCCAAATCTTGAAAAGATCTGCCAGGAGATGAATATCAAGACGTTAATCCGTTATCACGAGGGTTATGATCACAGCTATTATTTTGTCTCCAGTTTTATTGGCGAGCATATTGCCTACCACGCCAATAAACTGAATATGCGTTGAGCATCCGCGCACGCATGCCGGATGCGGCGTAAACCTTATCCGGCCCACATTTCGCTCGTAAACCGTAGGCCTGATAAGACGCGAAAAGCGTCGCATCAGGCATCTGCACACGATTTATCAATGTTTACCACATCAAATCATCAGGCACTTTGAAGTCGGCATACGGATCGTCTTCATCCTGCTCTTCGGCGCTGAGCGCGCTGTGCAACACAATACTGCTGGCATCACGCTGAGCAATTTTATCGGCAACGCTGGCGGGAATAATGGCGTATTCACCTTCGCTATTGTTATCGACCAACAAGCGGGCAATCGCCAGACGACCATTAATCAACTGCGCCTGTGTGAGCTTATCGACAAAAATCTTCTTAATCAGATTGCCGTCAGTGAAGTTAAAACCAATATCGCCATTGGCAATGGTGATTCGGTTCATTTCAATGAGCTGCTTCACCTGAGCTTTATATTCTTTCGCCAACGCCGCTTGTTTTTGTTGCTCGCTAAGCTGTTTATCACGCTCAAGCTGTGCCTTTTTATTTTCTTCTACCGCCGCCCGTGCTTCACGCGCCTGAACGCGCGATTTTTTCGCCGTTCTCTCGACCTTCGCCGCTTTTTTGCTGGTGACTAATCCTGCTTTGAGCAACTGCTCTTGTAAGGTAAGTTTTGCCATCTTTGTTTCCAAACCCGCTGAATAATTTTTAGCGAGTATACCTGTAAACGCCGTAGGTGTATTGGGGTGAAGTCCCTTTCGCCCCTGCCTAATAAGGCACGTCAGGCATCGGCGCACGGCTGTATTCGTGATCTCCGGCTCATCAAAATAAACACCGCCAACCCAGCAACAAGAATACCCGGTGCAGAAGCGGCCATTACGCCGACCGTGCCAGTGCCTAATGCCAGCATTTTCCCGGCCAGTAACGGACCGCTCATAGCCCCCAGACGCCCTACCGCCACGGCTGTTCCCACACCTGTTGCGCGGATCTGCGAACTGTAAAACAACGGTGCCAGGGCATACAAAACGCTTTGCCCACCTGTCGCAAACAACCCCGCGACAAATCCCGCCAGCAACATACCGTTAAATGACGACACCGTTCCAAGCGCCAGCAGCGAAGCTAACATGCCGCTATAAATCAGTAGCGACATGGTTACTGGACGCAGCTTATCCATCAATGCGCCCAACATTAACGTCCCGCTTGCCGCCCCCATTTGCAGTGCAAACATCACCCCTGCCGCCTGCGATGGCTGGAATCCTTGCTCCACCAAAAGCAGCGGCAGCCAGTTGATCAACATGTAGACCACCAGCAGAGTGAAAAAATAACACAACCACAGCAGCAGCGTCGCGGTTGCCGTTTCTGGCGCAAATAACGCACGCAGTGGTGGCGCAGCCTGTTTTTCGCCAGCGAAAACCGTCGACTCCGGCAGCCAGCGCATTAATAGCGGCACCAGAATCAACGGCACCACACCACCTACCCAAAACACCGTTTGCCATGCTAAGTTTGCCCCCGCGAAACCCAGCGTCGCCGCCAGCGCCGCGCCAATGGGAACACCGCAATACATCAGGCTCACTGCCGTCCCACGAAAACGTGGTCCCGCGGCTTCAGACGTCAGGGCGATAAGATTCGGCAACGCCGCCCCCAGCCCGACACCGGTCATCAGCCGCGCAAAGACCAGTGAGGGGAAATCCCATGCAATCGCCGTTGCCAGCGAGAACAAACCAAACAGCGCAACTGAGCCAATCAAAATACGCTTACGCCCATAACGGTCTGCCAGCATCCCGCCAACCAGCGCGCCGGGTAGCAAACCGAGTATTCCGGCGCTAAATATCCAGCCCATTTGCATTTTATCGAGTGCGAAAGCCTGGGCGATGCCACCCGCCGCAATGCCAGCCGCCTGAAGATCCAGCCCTTCCATCAGAGCGACCAAAAAACAAAGCCCGATGGTCAGCATCAGGCGGGATGAAGATGATGAAGGGGTACGAGTCGACATAAGATGAACCTCATTGCGAGTGCAGGTGAATCGCGACTGATACATTGCCAGCCGCGTAATCAGAACTATTTAATGACTGCCTACGGGCGAAATGTAGGCCGGATAAGGCGTTCACGCCGCATCCGGCAGTCGTGCTGGGATGGGCATACAAAATGCACGTTCTCGGCAGTCAATATTATTTGTTGTTGCGCAGATCCAGCGCCACGTCGACGATCATATCCTCCTGGCCGCCAACCATCCGGCGTTTGCCCAGCTCAACGAGAATATCCACCGCACTTAAGCCATAACGCGCCGCCGCCGTTTCACAGTGACGCAGGAAGCTCGAGTAAACACCAGCGTATCCCAGCGCCAGCGTTTCGCGATCGACTCGTACCGGTCGATCCTGCAACGGACGCACCAGGTCGTCAGCGGCATCCATTAACGCATAGAGATCGGTCCCATGCTGCCAGCCCAGTTTATCCGCGGCGGCAATAAATACTTCCAGCGGCGCGTTACCTGCGCCCGCGCCCATTCCCGCGAGGCTGGCGTCGATTCGGTCGCAGCCCTCTTCCACCGCCGCGATAGAGTTCGCCACGCCAAGACTCAGGTTATGGTGAGCGTGCATGCCAGTTTGCGTTTCTGGTTTCAGCTCTGCTTTCAGGGCGCGGAAACGGTCACGGATATCGCTCATGTTCATCGCACCGCCAGAATCCACCACATAAATACAGGTCGCACCGTAGCCTTCCATCAGCTTTGCCTGCTTTGCGAGATTCTCCGGCGTGGTCATATGGCTCATCATCAGAAAACCAACGGTGTCCATTCCGAGCTCGCGGGCATACTGAATATGCTGGGCGGAAACATCAGCCTCGGTACAGTGCGTTGCCACACGAACCACCCGCGCGCCAGCCTGCCAGGCATTTTTCAGATCGTGAATAGTGCCGATTCCTGGCAGCAACAACGTCGCGATTTTGGCGTGCTTCACCACATCCGCCGCCGCTTCAATCCATTCAAGGTCGCTATGTGCGCCGAAACCATAGTTAAAGCTGGAACCCTGCAAACCGTCGCCGTGGGCCACTTCAATCGAATCCACGCGGGCATCGTCCAGTGCTTTGGCAATCTGGCGAACGTTTTCCAGCGAATACTGATGACGAATGGCGTGCATACCGTCACGCAACGTGACGTCCGAAATATAAAGTTTTTTACCGTTCATGCCGCTTCTCCTGCCTTGCGCGCCAGTGACTGGGCCATTTTTTCCGCTGTCGCCAGCGCACTGGAAGTCATAATGTCGAGGTTGCCCGCATAGGCAGGCAGATAATGCGCTGCGCCTTCGACTTCCAGCCAGACCGCCGTTTTCAGCCCGGAGAACTGCCCCACGCCCGGTAAATTGACCGGTTTATCCTGCGGGATGACTTCAAACTGCACGCGCTGTTTCAGGCGATAACCCGGTACGTAAGCCTGCACCGCCTCAGCCATTTCATTGATTGAGGCTTCGATATCATCTTGTGAAGCTTCGTCGCTCAATACATACACCGTGTCACGCATCATCAACGGTGGCTCTGCTGGGTTAAGCACAATAATCGCCTTCCCTTTTGCCGCGCCACCCACCACTTCAATGGCGCGCGAAGTGGTTTCCGTAAATTCATCGATGTTGGCACGCGTGCCGGGTCCGGCAGATTTACTGGCAATAGAAGCGATAATTTCGGCGTAATGAACACGCGCCACGCGTGAAACTGCCGCTACCATTGGAATGGTGGCCTGGCCGCCGCAGGTGACCATGTTGACGTTCAGTTGAGCGACGTTCTCCTCGAGGTTAACCACCGGCACGCAGTAAGGGCCGATGGCAGCAGGCGTCAGGTCAATTAAGCGAATATCCGGTTTCGCTTCGCGCAAAGCGGCATCGTTTTTCACATGCGCGCCCGCGCTGGTCGCATCAAATACAATGTCGATATCAGCAAATTCAGGCATGTTCATCAGCCCGATCACCCCTTCATGGGTGGTGGCGACGCCCATACGTCTGGCACGCGCCAGACCGTCGGACTGAGGATCAATGCCGACCATCACCGCCATCTCCAGATGCTGACCGTGACGCAAAATTTTAATCATCAGATCGGTGCCAATGTTGCCTGAACCGATAATGGCGACTTTACGCTTACTCATGACAGACTTCCTTTTGGGGCTGCGCTTGAAAATGTCGCAGCAACTGAACCTATGCCTTCGATATGGGCTTCAAAACGATCGCCCGCATTCACCGCCACCATCGGACCTAATGCCCCGGTAAGAATGATATCTCCGGCGCGCAGCGGTTCACCCAGACTGGCCATTTTGCGTGCCAGCCAGACGGCGGCATTAAGCGGATGTCCCAGGCATTCGCTGCCGCGCCCGCTGGAAACCTCTTCGTTATTACGCGTCATCTTCATGGCGCAGTTTTTCAGGTCTAACCCCGCCGGGCGTTGCGCCGGACCGCCGATGACATACACCCCGCAGGAAGCGTTATCTGCCACGGTATCGACAAACTGAATCGACCAGTCGCGAATGCGGCTCCCCACCACCTCCAGCGCCGGAAGTACCCATTCAATGGCGTTATACAATTCGTCGAAGGTGATATCAGTTGCGGGTAAATCGCGGTTCAACACCAGTGCGATCTCCGCTTCAATGCGGGGTTGCAGAACACGGGAAAAAGGAATGATTTCGTTATCGCCATAACACATGTCGGCAAATAACGTCCCAAAATCCGGTTGATCAACGCCCAGTTGTTGCTGCACTTTCGGATGCGTCAGCCCCACTTTGCGCCCCACCACGCGACGCCCCTGCGCAACGTCATGTTGCACATTGATGTGCTGAATGGCGTAGGCCGCTTCAGCGTTATCGATACCAATCAGATCGCGCAGCGGCGCAATCGCTTCGCCCTGCTCTGCGGCGCGGCGTAAATCCGCCGCCAGTTGCTCAAGAGTATGCTTCGTCATGACCATTCCTTAAGGGCGTGCGAGGAAATTCAGCACCAGTTGATTGAAAGCGTCGGCATGTTCCCACTGCGCCCAGTGACCACAGTCGCGGAAGATATGCAGTTCAGAACCGGCAATGCCGGACAGCAGACGCAGACCCGCATCCATCGGCACAAAGCGGTCGTTGCGCCCCCAGACAATCAGGGTTTGCGCTTTGATTTCCGCCAGACGTGGGCCAAAATCCGGGAACTGTTTCGGATTGGCTTCCAGGCTCTTAACGAAGTTTTCCAGGTGATCGCGGCGCGACAGCATATTATTCAGGCGCGCTTCAAACAGGGCGTCGGTCAAATCGCTGGTATCAAAAACGAAGATATCCATCATCAGCTTCAGGTTTTCGATAGTCGGCTGACGATAAAGCTGATTCAGTCGCTTAATACCTTCGGTTGGCATCGGCGTAAACAAACTCATGCCGCCCGTACCGCCGCCCATCAGCACCAGTTTGCCGACGCGCTCCGACCAGTTAAGAGTGAACGCCACAGAACTGTGGCCACCCATCGAGTTGCCCAGCAGGTGGATTTTGGCGATATCCAGTTGATCCACCACGCTTTTCAGGATTCGCGCATTAAGATCCGATCGCGAACCACTATTAACGATCGAATCGCTCTTACCCCAACCCGGACAATCCAGCAGGATCACCCGATAGCCCGCCTCTACCAGCGGATCGATATTGCGGCTGAAGTTCGCCCAGCCAGTAGCACCCGGGCCGGAACCATGCAGCAGGACAACGGTTTCGTCGCCTTGTCCGCAGTCATTAAAATGGATGCGCAGCGTTTTACCCGCTTCTTCTACATTCAGAAAACGGCTGGTGGCGGCTTCGGTTTGTGGCTGATAACTCATCATCTTCTCCTGC
>OHAU01003654.1_pt1 | contig 11879 bp, 10 predicted proteins | sample 1577181 | NCBI WGS metagenome assembly OHAU01 (sample SAMEA3541472, study PRJEB24748) | human gut metagenome | biome: human gut; feature: human-associated habitat; material: faeces | place: China | collected 2012
AAACCACCTTATTAAATATACTCTCCGGAAAGGAGGGATATGATAGCGGCAATATTGTGTTCCGCCGTGACCTCCGGGTTGATTATTTGGAACAAGATCCGCAATATCCTGAAGAATTGACCGTGTTGGAAGCCTGCTTTCACCATGGTAACAGTACCGTGGAGTTGATAAAGGAGTACGAACGGTGCATGGAAACCGAAGGACATCCGGGACTGGATGACCTGCTGGTACGTATGGACCATGAAAAGGCCTGGGAGTATGAACAGAAGGCTAAACAGATACTTTCGCAACTCAAGATACGGAACTTTGACCAACAGGTGAAGCATCTCTCCGGAGGACAGCTTAAGAGGGTAGCTTTGGCCAATGCTTTGATTACCGAACCGGATTTGCTGATTTTGGACGAGCCTACCAACCATCTGGATCTCGACATGACCGAATGGCTGGAAGAGTATCTTCGCCGTACGAACCTCAGTCTGCTGATGGTGACGCATGACCGTTACTTTCTCGACCGTGTCTGTTCCGAAATCATCGAGATAGACAACCGTCAGGTTTATCAATACAAAGGAAATTACAGTTATTATCTGGAGAAACGCCAGGAACGCATCGAAGCGAAATCGGTCGAGATAGAGCGTGCGAACAATTTATCGTACCGAGTTGGACTGGATGCGTCGTATGCCTCAGGCACGCGGACACAAAGCCCGGTATCGCGAAGATGCTTTTTATGAACTGGAGAAAGTTGCCAAACAACGATTTAACAATGACAATGTGAAGCTGGAAGTGAAAGCTTCTTATATTGGCAGCAAGATATTCGAGGCTGATCATCTCTATAAGAGCTTTGGTGACCTGAAGATATTGGAAGATTTCTCTTACATCTTCGCCCGTTATGAAAAGATGGGAATTGTGGGGAATAACGGTACGGGGAAGTCTACTTTTATAAAAATATTGATGGGACAGGTGCAGCCTGACAGTGGTACACTGGATATTGGAGAGACCGTACGTTTCGGATACTATTCGCAGGACGGATTACAGTTTGACGAGCAGATGAAAGTCATTGACGTTGTGCAGGATATCGCCGAGGTCATTGAGTTGGGTAACGGCAAGAAGCTAACGGCTTCCCAGTTTCTGCAACACTTCTTATTTACTCCCGAAACTCAACATAGTTATGTATACAAATTGAGTGGGGGAGAACGCCGTCGACTTTATCTCTGTACCGTGCTGATGCGTAACCCGAACTTCCTGGTACTTGACGAGCCGACGAATGATCTCGATATTATTACCTTGAATGTGTTGGAGGAATATTTGCAGAACTTCAAGGGATGTGTCATTGTCGTTTCGCACGACCGCTACTTTATGGATAAAGTGGTCGACCACCTGTTGGTATTCAACGGACAGGGAGATATTCGTGACTTTCCCGGTAATTACAGCGATTATCGTGACTGGAAAGAAGCCAAATCCCAAAAGGAGAAGGAGGCGGAGAAACCACAGGAAGAAAAAACAGCCCGTGTCCGCCTGAACGAGAAGCGCAAGATGAGTTTCAAAGAGAAACGGGAATTCGAACAACTGGAAAAGGAAATAGCCGAGCTGGAAACAGAGAAACTACAGATAGAAGAACTGCTCTGCAGTGGTACGCTTTCGGTAGACGAACTGACGGAAAAATCGAAGCGATTGCCCGAGGTAAACGATCTGATAGACGAGAAAACCATGCGTTGGCTTGAACTTAGCGAAATAGAATCATGAACCTGACCAATTATCATAGTCATACCCTCTATTGTGACGGCCGTGCCGGCATGGAGGATTTTATCCGTTTTGCCATCAGCCGGGGATTTACGTCCTATGGTATTTCTTCGCATGCCCCTCTGCCGTTTCCGACTCATTGGACGATGGAATGGGATCGTATGGACGACTATCTGGATGAATTTACCCGGATGAAAGAGAAATATGCTTCGGAAATCGAACTGGCTGTCGGGCTGGAAATAGATTACCTGAACGAAGACAGTAATCCTTCCGTCCGGCGTTTCCAAGAGTTGCCGCTCGACTACCGTATCGGTTCGGTACATCTGCTTTACAATGACCGGGATGAAGTAGTGGATATCGATGTATGTGCAGAGGTGTTCCGGGATATCGTCGATCAGCATTTCGGCGGTGACCTCGACCGTGTGATTCATCTGTATTATGACCGTCTGCTACGAATGGTCGAACTGGGAGGCTTTGATATTCTGGGACACGCCGATAAGATGCATCACAATGCAGCCTGTTACCGCCCCGGTCTGTTGGACGAGTCTTGGTACGATGCATTGATACACGACTATTTCTCCGCTGTTGCAGCCAAAGGATATATTGTAGAGATCAATACAAAAGCTTTGCATCATTTGAATACTTTCTTCCCGAACGAACGGTATTTCCCGTTGCTGAAGGAGTTGGGAGTTCGTGTACAGGTGAACAGTGATTCGCATTATCCCGAACGGATCAATAGCGGACGTCCCGAGGCATTAGCCGCGTTGCAGAAAGCAGGCTTTGAAACAGTGACCGAATGGCACGGGGGGAAATGGATAGAGATGCCACTTTAAACCAATATATCATGAAACACAAAAACTTATTGTTAGCTTTGCCGTTTGCTTTCTTTGTATTTGCCGGCATATCATTGTCCTCTTGTAAAGACACTCCTGTCCGTAAACTTTATAAAAGTGATATAGACTGGAAACTTACCTGGCAGGACGAGTTCGATAAAGACGGTGCACCCGATCCCGAAAAATGGGTATTCTCTCCCTGGCACCCTTTCTGTCGGGATAATAACTTTGTCACCTTTGTAAAAGACGGCAAGCTCGTCTTGCGTGCTTTGCCCAATAACGATCCGAATGACACGATCCGCTATATGGCCGGCTGTGTGGAGACTTTGGGCAAAAAAGATTTTTTGGGCGCTTTGAAGTATGTGCCAAATTGGGCAGTGCTAAAGGTTCCTGGCCTGCCATCTGGTTAAAACCAACCGATTCGACCACATACGGGGCATGGCCCAAATGTGGAGAGATCGATATTATGGAGCAGCTGAATAAGGATACATTTGTCTACCACACCATGCATACGGAATATATTAAGGTATTAGGGCATAAAACAGATCCGGATTATTACACCACTGCGTCCTATAATCCGCATGAATTTAATGTGTTCGGCATGGAATGGACACCGGACAAAATAGATATGTTTATCAACGATTCCCTGACCTTCAGTTATCCCCGTATTCAAGAAGAAGGTTCTGTGCAATGGCCTTTTGACGTTCCGTTCTTCCTCTTGCTCAACCAGATACTCGGAGGATGGGCAGGCGAGATAGACGACACTGAACTTCCCGTACAGATGGAGGTAGACTGGGTGCGTTATTACGAATTACCGGAAAATAAAAAATAGACTGTAAGAAGGCTTTATTGTATGCCTTTTTTCGGGAAAACAGCTTGGGACACCGGGGCTCCGTCTGCACGATACAGATAGGTTGCCGGTGTTTTTATACATATCTCTTTATTGCCGGACAGTCTGATGGTTGCAGTCTGCCAGGCGGCAATGTAATACATTCCACCGGTAAAAGCCACCTGTGCCTCTTCATCATTTCGCAAGATCTGTATCCTCGAAGTATCGAATGTGGCTGTCTTCTCCTGAGTAGAGCCCGGAAGAAGTAGGTACCGATAGCTGGCAGGGGCTCTGGGCGAATGTTTTATGTAAATAGAGAAGATATTACTTTCCAGCATTTTGGGAGCATACATTCCCATAAAGTCATGCCATTGTCCTTTCTTCTTTTCTGTTTGTACCGGACAAAGTTCGTCTTGCAGGAGGATATATCCGGTGTTATCATGAAAATACCGGCGGTTTCCTTCCGACCATACTTCTCCTTTCTTAAAACGCTGGTCGATGGAGGTGATCAGTGTGGCTGTGCTGTCTGTGTGGATATTGCTGCCCAGGCACAGGATAAATTCATCGGTAAATATCCATACTTTGTTTGCAGACAGTCCGTTACGGTTCAGGTGCATGGCTGTGATTCCATGTTTCCCATCCGTTGTTCCGCCTACGAGATTGGTTTGATTGCGTGAATCCGCTCCGCTTTCTGTTGGAATAGGAGCGTCACTTTCATAGGTTGTAATACCGGGTATCCGCCGCCAGTCCCAGAAAGGAAAAATATTGTGGTATTCATCACCACGAATGTATGTATAGATAGCTCCGTCTGCCATATAATAGCCTTTCAGGTTATCTTCATTTACCAGCTCCGTCCCGATCACCCTGTCGGATGCCATGCGTACGGATGCCATCCAATGGGGGGTGCGGTGGATGGTGAGGTCCGAATCTCCGAAGAACTTGTTTCCGGTAAACTCATTGTTCATATCCGGATGGAGGAAGTTGCGTGCAATCAACTCTTTTATCTCCCGCGCTTGTTGATCATTGCTTCCTTTCATCAAAGAATAGGCTGCGAAAAGTAAATTGAATGATTTATGAATGTCAGCACTATGGAAGAGTTGTCGGTTCAGTCCGTTCACATCCCAGTACCCCCTCCATACAATCCATTGGTACCCTTTCAGGAGCAGAGATACGAGAATATCCTGCTGCCGACGGTCGAATGCCAGCGGCGTACCGGCAAATAGTTCGGAGTAAAAACTCATATTACAGAGAAAAGAGAGTCCGTAATTGCCGAACTGTTGCTGGGGACCGTGCTGATGAAAACTCCAGTCCGGTTGAATCCCCTCTTTCTGTCCCAGTACGATTTCCGAGCATATATTTTCCCGTGCTTCCTTTATCAGTTCGGTATCGTTCAGAAGTAATCCCCGGATCAGTACGTTGCCTGCCAGCCATACCTTATTTTGTCCGGTCATGCCAAACTGTGATTGTTCCATCACCCGGATGGCCTCTTGTTTTTCTTTCTCCGTCATTTCGGTTTCGAAAAGGAGGAAGGCCGGACCCAAGGTGCGGGGAATACCTATCTGATTGTACCACCAGTTTTTGCAGACCGGCTTTTGGACAAACCAGTACTTCATAGCCTGATGGATGATGCTGACTACTGCGGAAATCTCCTGTGCAGATACGTTCTCTTGTTCACGGGCATAGTATTTGGTCAGTTTCAGTATTCGTTCGGTATGTTGTTTCGGTTCCCATCCCGAGCGTTTTGTGTCAGCGTAATTAATATCCGGCCATGAACCGTCTCCCCGGATCGTGCTGATCAGGCGATGTATCTCCTCCTGTCGGATGGGATAAAGTTGTTGTAGTTCGATAACGTTCTGGTCGGAAACCTCTTTTTCGGGAGGAATCTTCGACAATAATTGTAAATAGGGTTGTTTCTCTTCATCCATCCCGATTATAGACCGGATGTAGTTCTGCTTGATACGTTCATTCTCTTTGCCGGTTTGTGCAGAAAGGCAGGAAAAGATCGTGCAGATAAATAGCACGAACAGGGAGATTCTTTTCATATATCGAGTGTGTTTTTCATTGTATATATTAATAGGGCCGAACGAATCAGAAAAAGTTTCTGACCCGTTCAGTCTCTGTGTGGCTATTCTGTACGTTTACAAGAGTTTGCCATTAGGAATTCATTCAGGGAGTTTTCATAATTGCCTTGTAACAGGATATGGTGATTACCCAGTGGGTTTTTCAGGAAATAGTCGGCCGGTGTATTCATCTTTACACGTACTTGTGTACGGCACATATTGATGTAATTGGTGTTTTCGGTCAGAGTTCCGGTAGACAGGTAATATTCGTCCAGGCATTCGCCACCACATTTCACAATGGTGACATCTCCTTCCGGTAGCAGTCCTTGAATACCGATGCCGCTTTCTGTTTCAAAGTGATTGCGAATGATGTAACGTTCGGTCTGTTTCATTCCGATTGTGCAATGGGCCAATATAATTTCGTTGTTACGAGCGTTTATCATCGAAGGATTTGCCATGAAACCCACTTTCCCGGTCAGTGCTTTAGCCACTAATAATGTAAATACGGATTGTAAGTCGCCTTCACATCCGGCAATGATCCCTTCGTCGTTCAACATGGCAAGGGCAAGACAGCCTGTAGTGCCTGTACGCTCTATCAGTTTGAAGCAGCTCACTGTCACTGCACTTAGTTTTTCTTCTTTACAGATTCGCTTAATGGCCCGATAGAGACGCATGGCTTTAATCATATCTTCGGGAGTGCCTTCGCGGCAAGCCAGTGCCTGTGAAGCCACAGCGGCACACGAAGCGCCGACTTCGTTATCCTTAATCCGGTCATATACATCATAAATCCGTTCCAACGGGATGTCCAGATACTCGATTCCCCAACGTCGTTTTGCGAGCAGGTAGTCCACATTGCTTGCAATCAACCAGGAAGAGGGAGTGCCGATCACCCCGATGCGGAGTCCTACCAACGAACGCTGCGCCTTGAAATTGGTATATAGTACCTGTATTCTCTGGACGATACTCATAAAGTCCCCGTGGAGGATCTCACTCTTCATGCCCCGGCCGCGCAACCAGGAAGAGATTTCAAGCGCCGCCGCCAAGGAGTTTTGCATTCCGTCGGCCAGAATAATGGCAGGGCGGGGGAGCGATTCAAAGCATTGCATGACCAATCTTTCTACCCCTCCGGTAGCTATGAAGATGATGCTGAAATCATCTTTTGTCAACTGGTGGATGTCCCGGTAATCGACAAACTTCACGGTGAAATATTTTTCCAGTTCACTAAGTACGGCTTCGTGCGAACTACGTATAGTTACCTGCTTATGCAGAATCGATGCAAATGTGATTAGGTTTATGGTCATTATGTTATCGTTTTAGGTTTGTAGTTATACAAATGTATCGTTTTCCGTTGAGATTATCATAACGTTTTTAACCTTGATAAGGTTTTTAAAGTTTTTATGTCTTTGTGTCCGATTTATTATGTACATTTGCCGCTCATATTTATTAATTGACCATTATATAATTAAAGATTATGCCAACCATATCGATTCGCGGAACAGAGATGCCTGCATCTCCTATCAGAAAGCTGGCTCCCCTGGCAGATGCTGCCAAACAGCGGGGAATCCATGTATTTCACCTGAATATCGGACAGCCAGACCTGCCCACTCCTCAGGCCGCGATTGACGCGATACGCAACATCGACCGCAAGGTGCTCGAGTACAGCCCCAGTGCCGGTTATCGTAGCTATCGCGAGAAATTAGTAGGATATTACGAGAAGTTCAATATCAACCTGACGGCAGATGATATTATCATTACTACCGGTGGCTCCGAGGCGGTGCTTTTCTCATTCATGTCGTGCCTCAATCCGGGAGATGAAATCATAGTTCCCGAGCCGGCATACGCCAACTATATGGCTTTTGCCATTTCGGCGGGAGCTAAGATCCGTACCATTGCCACGACAATCGAAGAAGGGTTTTCACTTCCGAAAGTAGAGAAGTTCGAAGAACTGATTAACGAGCGTACCAAGGGGATCTTGATTTGTAATCCGAACAATCCGACCGGTTACCTGTATACCCGCCGTGAGATGAACCAGATTCGTGATCTGGTGAAGAAATACGATCTTTTCCTTTTCTCCGACGAAGTCTACCGTGAGTTTATCTATACCGGTTCACCTTATATTTCGGCCTGCCATCTGGAAGGAATTGAAAATAATGTAGTGCTGATAGACTCCGTATCCAAGCGTTATTCCGAATGTGGTATCCGTATCGGTGCCCTGATCACGAAGAACAAAGAGGTGCGTGATGCTGTAATGAAGTTCTGTCAGGCACGTCTGAGTCCCCCTTTGATCGGGCAGATTGCTGCTGAGGCTTCGTTAGATGCTCCCGAAGAATACTCGCGTGAAACCTATGATGAATACGTAGAGCGCCGTAAATGCCTGATTGACGGACTGAACCGTATACCGGGTGTGTATTCTCCTATTCCTATGGGTGCTTTCTATACAGTAGCCAAACTACCGGTCGATGATTCGGATAAGTTTTGTGCATGGTGTCTGTCTGATTTCGAGTACGAAGGGTATACTGTGTTTATGGCTCCTGCTTCCGGTTTTTATACTACTCCGGGTTCCGGAAAAAATGAAGTCCGCATTGCCTATGTGCTCAAGAAAGAGGACTTGACCCGTGCACTCTTTGTTTTGCAAAAGGCATTGGAGGCTTATCCGGGAAGAACAGAATAATACCTGTACATGTCGTTCACTCATCCACATAATCAAAGCAATTCAGTTTCCTCTTCCGGAGCGAAGGGGAAATTGAGGCTTTCTTATTTTCTTGCCCGTCGGATTTATCGTGATACGGATGGTGGAAAACAAGTTTCCCGTCCTGCCGTTGTGATTGCCATGATTGGTATTGCCATCGGTCTGGCGGTGATGATCATTGCCGTATCCGTTGTGATTGGATTCAAGAGTGAAGTACGCAATAAAGTAATCGGATTCGGTTCGCATATCCAGATCAGTAATTTCGATGCGGTAGGTTCTTACGAGACCCACCCGGTTGTGGTGAATGACAGTATGATGGTCGCACTTTCTGCCCTTCCCGAGGTAAAGCATGTGCAGCGGTACTCCACGAAGCCGGGAATGATTAAGACAGACGATGCTTTTCAGGGGATGGTGCTCAAGGGAGTCGGCCCGGAGTTTGATCCCACCTTTTTCCGTGATCATCTGATAGAAGGAGAGATCCCGGCTTTCAGTGATACGGCCTCTACCAACCAGGTAGTGATATCGAAAGCAATAGCCGACAGGCTGAAATTGAAGTTGGGAGATAAAATCTATACCTACTTCATTCAGAAAGACGTGCGTGCCCGCCGGCTGACGGTGAAAGGCATCTATCAGACAAACTTTTCCGAATATGATAATCTCTTTCTGCTGACCGATCTGTATCTGGTGAACCGTTTGAATAACTGGGCTCCCGGTCAGGTGAGCGGGGCGGAATTGCAGGTGCGTGATTATGATAAGCTGGAAGATATCACCTATCGGATTGCTACCGATACGGATAATAAGCAAGATATCTACGGAGGTACTTATTATGTTCAAAGCATAGAGCAGATGAATCCCCAGATATTTGCCTGGCTCGATCTGCTCGACCTGAATGTATGGGTGATTCTGATTCTGATGGTCGGCGTAGCCGGTTTCACCATGATTTCCGGGTTACTGATCATCATCCTTGAACGTACACAGATGATCGGCATCTTGAAGGCATTGGGAGCAAATGATTTCACTATCCGTAAAGTATTCCTGTGGTTTTCTGTCTTCCTGATTGGCAAGGGGATGTTGTGGGGCAATGCAATCGGTATCGTTTTCTGTATTTTGCAGTCACAGTTCGGACTGTTCAAGCTCGACCCCGAAACCTACTATGTAAGTATGGTGCCGGTCTCTATGAATATCTGGCTTTTCCTCCTGATCAATGCCGGCACCTTATTGACTTCTGTACTGATGTTGGTCGGACCTTCTTACCTGATAACCAAAATTAATCCGGCCGACTCCATGCGATACGAGTAATGGGGTTATCTGCGCATGAAATCACCCTTTCCGCGATAGAGGCGGTAAAGCTTCAACTTCAAGGTCTGTAACGGACGGATTATGTCAAAAACCGGCAGCGTAAAGTAGTAAGAACGGTTGTCACCCATCTCACCGGCTGTTTTGTTGATGACGTAGGCTTGTACCGAATAGCGGACGAACCACAGTAACAGGGATAACCCGACAACCAACCAGTGGAAGCTGAGGATACCGAATACAATCCCCGCCAGGCAAGCGGCATAAAACAGCAGTCGCGTACCGGTTTCCAATCCCAGGAGCCAGCGTTGCGAGCCTTTATAGAACCGGGAAGTTGCCATGTAGCTCACCTTTTCTTCTTTCCAGTCCTTATAGCGTTCCACGGGTTGCATCCGTATCACGGCATCCGGTGAGGTCTCTACCCGGGTGTTGTTTTCATAGGCAACCTGGTTGATGAACAGATCGTCTTCTCCGCGCTGCATATTCAGATGGGTAGAGAATCCCTTGACTTTGAAGAACAACTCCTTCCGGTAGGCCAGATTGCGTCCGATACCCATATACGGTTTACCTGCCAGGGCAAATCCCAGATAGCGGAGCGAGGTGAAAAGCGAGTCGAAAGATGCCCGCTTGTGCAGCCAGCCTTTTCCTCGTTCGTAGCCGCTATATCCCAGTACGATGTCTGTACTCGATGTGAAATTACGCGCCATTTGCCGGAGCCATTGGTTGCTGACCGGAGCACAATCGGCTTCTGTGAATACCAGCCAGTCGTGTTTGCTGGCTTTGATTCCCAGTGTCAATGCCAGTTTTTTCCGGCTGATGTACCGGGCACTATCCGGAGTAAAACTGTGATACAGGTTGGGATATTCTTCCTCCAATGCCGATAGCAAGTCTTCGCTTTCGTCTGTGGAGCCATCATTAATGACGATTACTTCAAAGTCCGGATAATCCTGTTTCAAGATCGTGGGCAGGTTGCGGCGTAGGTTTTCCGATTCGTTTCGTGCACAGATCACCACAGATAGGGGAGGCAGTTCCCGTCCGAAGTGTACTTCGTCTTTTCCGACAGCGAGGTTGTGGGTGTGTATACGGTTGTACAGTCCGAGATAGTAGATAAGTTGAATGATTAAAAGAACACCTGTAGCCGACAGTAGTATCAGTTCAGTTGTATTGAATGTGAATGCTTCCATTTACTCTTACAAGATTTTTATGTCACAAAAGTACATAATTTTTTCAGAGATTCGTCGATTTGTATCCCTCTTATTTCTTATTGTCCAGATATTCTTTTTTAAACATATCGACAAACAACAAGAACAGCGACAGCACAAGCGGTCCGAAGATGACTCCCATGAATCCGAACAAGGATAATCCGATGACTACGCCGAAGATGGTTATTAGCGGATGGGTGTCTGCCATTTTCTTCTGGAGGATAAACCGTATCAGGTTATCACATTGCGAGACGACAATTCCACCGTAAGCCGCCAGTCCGATGGCGTTTGCCCACTCGCCGGTCAGTGCAAGATAGGCGGCTACCGGAAACCATACCAAGGCTGTCCCCACCATCGGGATGATTGTGGCGAAGCAGGTCAGCACTCCTATCAGCCAGGCATTCGGTGCTCCGAAGATGAAATAACCGATCAGGGCTACCCCTCCCTGAATGACTGCAAGCAAGGGAATGCCAATGGCATTGGAACGGACAATCATATTGATCTCATGGGTTACCTCCCGGGTATTCTTTTCGTTGAAAGGCAGGATGTCGTCGATGTAGGCTTCCATTTTAGTTCCTCCTATCAACATGAAGTACAGTACGAAGACCAATACAAACAGGTTGACGGCAAAACTGCTGATGCCTCCCATCACTGCCTGCCCTATCTTGGGAAGCAGGGAGACGATGAATGAAAGTGTGTCGCTGCCCAGCACATCATATCCTGTTTTTGCTTTAATGATTCCCGCTAACTCTTCGACAGGGGTAATGATGGCCTGGGGATCCAGGTTGATATCCTGCAATTTATTGACCAGCATCCATACAATCAGCGAGATGGGAACCAGGAAGCACAGAATGGCTTCTCCTGTAATCAGCAGTGCTGCGAAGCTTCGTTTCATTCGTGCACCGAGATAGATCATCTGTTTGCGTACAAGGATGTAGATAGTGAGTGCCCCCAGTAATCCGCCGAGGAAGGGAGTGATTTGCCGGAACAAGATAATGCCCAGTCCGATAATGATAATAATCAGAGAATATTTCCAATATTTTTCTTTCATAATAAATAAAAAGGAGAATAGAGATTCCTCTCTATTTATAACATTACACCAATTAAAATGTTTCGCTCCTAAGGCAGATCGAGACTGAAAATAGTTTGTCCCGGACGGCTTTCCCGGATGGATAAGTGTCCGTCATGTTGCCGGATGATCTGTTTGCAAAGACTGAGCCCGATTCCACTTCCTTCCGT
>OHAU01003663.1_pt1 | contig 11822 bp, 5 predicted proteins | sample 1577181 | NCBI WGS metagenome assembly OHAU01 (sample SAMEA3541472, study PRJEB24748) | human gut metagenome | biome: human gut; feature: human-associated habitat; material: faeces | place: China | collected 2012
GGTAGCAGTCTCATACTCAACGTGAGCGGTGTTGATTGTGATACCACGTTCTCTCTCCTCGGGAGCCTTATCGATGTTAGCGTAATCAACAAACTCGGCCTCGCCCTTCATAGCGAGAGTCTTGGTGATAGCAGCGGTAAGAGTGGTCTTACCATGGTCGACGTGACCAATGGTACCAATGTTTACATGGGGCTTAGTTCTTTCGAATTTAGCTTTTGCCATTTGGAATTTCCTCCCTTTGATTGGTTAAATAATTGTCTATGCATCTGCATAAAACTATTCTATCAATTTACACCTGAAAATTCAAGTGCTTTTTAAAAATTACTTGTCGTTGACGACGGCCTCGGCAATGGACTTCGGAACCTCTGCATAGTGGCTGGGCTCCATGACATACTGGCCGCGTCCCTGCGTCTTGGAACGAAGGGTGGTTGCGTAGCCGAACATATTCGACAGCGGGATGAATGCATTTATCTGCACCGCACCCGTGCGCATCTCGGTGCCTTCGATCTGTCCGCGGCGGGCGTTGACATCGCCGATAACATCGCCCATATAGTCCTCGGGGACAATAATGGCAACCTTCATGATGGGCTCCATAAGCACGGGAGCCGCCTTCTTCATCGCATCCTTGAACGCCATGGAACCGGCGATCTTGAACGCCATTTCGGAGGAGTCGACCTCGTGATAAGATCCGTCATAAAGAGTGACTTTGACATCGACAACGTTGAAGCCTGCGAGAACGCCCGACTGCATTGCGCCCTTGATACCGGCCTCTGCGGGTCCGATATACTCCTTCGGGATAGCTCCGCCGACGACCTCGTTGACGAACTCGTAGCCCTTCTCGGGGTTGGGCTCGATGCGGATCTTGACGTGACCGTACTGTCCGCGGCCGCCCGACTGACGCGAATACTTGGTATCGCTCTCTGCGGGTTTGGTGATGGTCTCGCGGTATGCGACCTGGGGTTTACCGACATTAGCCTCGACCTTGAACTCACGAAGAAGTCTGTCAACGATTATCTCAAGGTGAAGCTCGCCCATGCCGGCGATGATGGTCTGACCCGTCTCTTCATCGGTGTAGCACTTGAAGGTCGGATCCTCTTCGGCGAGCTTTGCAAGCGCGATAGCCATCTTCTCCTGGCCGGCCTTGGTCTTGGGCTCGATAGCGACCCTGATAACGGGATCGGGGAACTCCATGGACTCAAGGATGATGGGAGCCTTGGCGTCGCAGAGCGTGTCGCCGGTGGTGGTGTTCTTAAGACCGATAGTCGCAGCGATATCTCCGGCATAGACGCAGTCGATATCCTTTCTGTGGTTGGAGTGCATCTGCAGGATTCTTCCCAGACGCTCGTTGCAGTCCTTGGTAGCATTGTAAACAGTGCTGCCGGTGGTGACTGTGCCCGAATAAACTCTGAAGAAGCAGAGCTTACCGACGAAAGGATCGGTCGCGATCTTGAAAGCAAGAGCTGCGAACGGCTCGGAATCCGAAGAATGACGGAACTCCTCTTCACCGGTCTCGGGGTTCGTGCCCTTTATCGACGGGACATCCGTCGGGGCGGGCATGTAATCAACAATAGCGTCAAGCAGCTGCTGAACACCCTTGTTGCGGTAAGAAGTACCGCAGCATACGGGAACCATCTTATTGGCGATAGTAGACTTGCGGATGCAGGTCTTTATCTCATCAATTGTGAGCTCCTCGCCGCCGAGATACTTCTCGAGCAGCTCGTCATCCTGTTCGGCGACGTGCTCAACGAGCTCATCATGATACTTCTGTGCAAGTTCCTTCATGTTCTCGGGAATCTCCTCGACTCTTACATCGAGACCCTTGTCGTCATAGTAGACATCAGCCTGCATCTGAACAAGGTCGACAATTCCCTTGAAGTCTGCTTCAGCACCTATGGGGAGCTGGATCGGAACTGCGTTACACTTCAGGCGCTCCTTCATCATGTCGATAACATTATAGAAATCAGCTCCCATAATGTCCATCTTATTGACATAGACCATTCTCGGAACCTGGTACTTGTCCGCCTGTCTCCAGACAGTTTCGGACTGAGGCTCAACGCCGCCCTTTGCGCAAAGAACGGTAACCGAACCGTCCAGAACACGCAGAGAACGCTCACCCTCAACGGTGAAGTCCACGTGACCGGGAGTGTCGATGATGTTGATTCGGTGGTTCTTCCAGAAGCAGGTAGTCGCAGCGGAGGTGATTGTTATACCTCTCTCCTGCTCCTGCTCCATCCAGTCCATTGTCGCGGCACCATCGTGAGTCTCGCCTATTTTATGAGTTTTTCCCGTATAGAACAGGATACGCTCAGTTGTTGTTGTTTTTCCGGCGTCAATATGCGCCATAATACCAATGTTTCTGGTCATTTCAAGAGAAACCTGTCTTGGCATAACAACCTCCGAATAAAAGTAGAATTAAAATCGCGGTTAAGCGCAGATTACCATCTGAAATGTGCAAACGCCTTGTTGGCCTCTGCCATCTTGTGGGTATCCTCGCGCTTCTTGAATGCCGAACCGGTCGAGTTGACGGCATCGATAATCTCGTTTGCGAGTCTCTCCTTCATCGTTCTCTCGGAACGCTGACGGGAATAAAGGGTTATCCAGCGCAGACCGAGGGTCTGTCTTCTCTCCGGACGAACCTCCATGGGAACCTGGTAGGTTGCACCGCCGACTCGACGAGCTTTGACTTCGAGAACGGGCATAACATTCTCCATGGCGGCCTCAAAAACCTCAAGCGGTTCCTTGCCGGTCTTCTCACGGATAATGTCGAAAGCCTCGTAAACGATCTTCTGAGCGACGCCCTTCTTACCGTCTATCATGACGTTGTTGATAAGGCGTGTTACGAGCTTTGAGTTGTAAAGCGGATCGGGCAAAACGTCACGTTTTGCTATCTTGCCTCTTCTTGGCACTTCGCTTCCCTCCTTCATAGTAATGATATCATAGGTACTCGAGTGACAAAACTCTCGTGGTGTCAATGGGAGGCATATGTTTCAATGCACTCTCGCATTGGAGTAATCACCTGCAAGAAGATTCTGTCTCTTAAGCTTTCCGCACTGCGCGGAATTACTTTTTGGCAGCCTTCGGACGCTTGGCGCCGTACTTTGAACGGGCCTGCATTCTGCCGTTGACGCCCTGTGTATCGAGCGTTCCGCGTACGATATGGTAACGTACACCGGGAAGGTCCTTAACACGGCCGCCGCGGATGAGAACAACCGAGTGCTCCTGGAGGTTATGACCGACGCCCGGGATATAGGCAGAAACCTCTATACCGTTGGAAAGACGAACTCTGGCGATCTTTCTCAGTGCCGAGTTGGGCTTCTTGGGGGTGGTGGTCTTAACCGCTGTGCAAACACCGCGCTTCTGCGGAGAAGCAGTGTCGGTCATGATGTTCTTCTTGGAGTTGAGACCCTTCAAAAGCGCGGGGGCTTTGGGTTTCTTATCAAGAGTTTCTCTTCCGTTTCTCACAAGCTGATTAAACGTTGGCAAGCAGTACATCTCCTTTCTGAAATTTATATATGAAATCCGCGCTCGGGGGCATAATTACCCCAAAGCACAAGACATCACAATTAAAAATTATAACTCCGAGCGCCTTATTTGTCAACCTTTTCGGTTCGTCAAATGACAAAATATTAGGCGTTTATCGGTGAATTATATATGATTTTTGTCCAATAAACGCAGTGCACAGAGTCACCGCTGCCGGAGTCCGCCGCAAAAGCGGCAAACTCCGGCTCGTGATTGCTTATTATTCTGCTTCTTCTCTGTTCTCCGCCTCTTCGAGCTTCTCGGCAAGATCGCTGAAGATGCCCGTGGTGGGAAGCACCTGAACATCGCTGTAGCACTTCATGCCGGTACCCGACGGCAGGAGCTTGCCGATAATGACATTCTCCTTGAGGCCGAGCAGCGGATCGCTCTTGCCCTTGATGGCGGCGTCGGTGAGGACTCTTGTGGTCTCCTGGAAGGACGCTGCCGAGAGGAAGGACTCGGTTGCGAGAGAGGCCTTTGTGATACCCATGAGCACGGGCATACACTGAGCTTCTGCGAGCTCCTCGCCTGTTGCCTCGGCCTTGGCGGCAACGCGTGCGTTCTCCGCCTTGAACTCGAGCTTGTCAACAACGGCGCCGGGCAGGAAGGAGGTAGCACCGGGATCGGTTATCTTGACCTTCTTCATCATCTGACGGACGATGACCTCGATGTGCTTATCGTTGACGTCAACACCCTGCATACGGTAGGTTCTCTGAACCTCGCGGATGAGGTAATCGTGAACGGCCTCGACGCCGAGGACCGAAAGGATATCGTGCGGGTTGAGAGCACCCTCGGTGATGGTGTCACCCTTGTTGATGTGATCGCCGGGCTCAACCTTGACGCGCATACCGTAGTGGATGGGATATGCCTTCTCCTCGAGAGTCTCGGGGTCGGTGACGATGATGTTCCTGACCTTCTTTATCTCGCGCTCGGAGACGGTACCGGAAATCTCACTGATAAGAGCGAGGCTCTTGGGCTTTCTCGCCTCGAACAGCTCCTCGACTCTGGGAAGACCTTCCGTGATATCGGACTGATCCTTCGCACCGCCGGTGTGGAACGTTCTCATCGTCAGCTGTGTACCGGGCTCGCCTATGGACTGAGCCGCGATAATACCGACTGCTTCGCCGACCGTAACAGGCTCGCCCGTCGCAAGGTTGGCGCCGTAGCACTTGATGCACACACCGTGCTCGGACTGGCAGGAGAGCAGCGAACGAATCTTTATCTTTGCAAGGCTGCCCTCGGGCTCTTCGCCCGCGGCTACCTTCTTGTCGTGGTACTCGTATACCTTGTCGGCAACGCGCTTTGCGTCGTCCTCGCTCATCATCTTATCCTTGCTCATGATAAGTTCGCCCGTCTCCTCATCGACAAAGTCGTTGAGCAGATAGCGGCCGGTAAGACGCTCTGTGAGGCTGACTATGCGGCGCTTTCCGTCGAAGATATCGTAGACATCCGAGCCCTCTGTGCAGCCGCAGTCCTCCTCGCGGATGATAACATCCTGGGAGACATCGACAAGCCTTCTGGTGAGGTAACCGGAGTCCGCGGTACGAAGTGCGGTATCGGCAAGACCTTTACGCGCACCGCGCGACGAGATGAAGTATTCGAGTATATTAAGACCTTCACGGTAGTTGGCTCTGATGGGAATCTCTATCGTCTTACCTGCCGTATTCGCGATAAGTCCGCGCATACCGGCAAGCTGACGCAGCTGGCTGTCGTTGCCTCGGGCACCGGAGTCAAGCATCATGTTGATCGGGTTATAGGGGTCAAAGTTCGCCTTGAGCTCTGCGGCAACTCTCTTTGTGCAGTCCTCCCAAGTCTCTATGACCATATTCGTGCGCTCCTCGTCGGAGAGAAGACCGTTCTCATAGTTATCCATGATCTCGGCGACATCTTTCTCGGCGTCGGCGATGAGCTCGCCCTTGCGCGGCGGTATGGTGGCGTCGCAGACGGCGACGGTGATACCGCTTCGGGTCGAATATTTATAGCCCTGAGCCTTGATTTTATCAAGCATTTCGGCAGCTATCGAGGTGCCGTGAATCTTTATGCACCTGTCGATAATTTCGCCGAGCTTCTTTTTATTGACGAGGAAGTCGACCTCAAGCTTGAAGTCGTTCTCCGGGTCGTTTCTGTCAACAAAGCCGAGATCCTGCGGGATAGGCCCGTTGAAGATAACGCGTCCCATGGTGGTGGAGACTATCTTTCTGACGGGCTTGCCGTCTATCTCCTTGGTCATGCGGATTTTGATTCTCGCATGGAGACCGACAGTGCCGTCCTCATAAGCCATGGTGGCCTCATCGACATCTCTGAACACCTTGCCCTCGCCGGGCTCGCCGGGCTTTTCAAGGGTGAGGTAGTAGGAGCCGAGAACCATATCCTGCGTGGGAACGGTAACGGGGCGTCCGTCGGAGGGCTTCAAGAGGTTGTTGGCGGCGAGCATAAGGAAGCGCGCCTCGGCCTGAGCCTCTGCGGAAAGCGGAACGTGAACCGCCATCTGGTCGCCGTCGAAGTCGGCATTGAACGCGGTACAAACGAGGGGATGAAGCTTAATGGCTCTGCCCTCTACAAGTATGGGCTCGAAAGCCTGGATACCGAGTCTGTGAAGCGTGGGAGCGCGGTTGAGGAGCACGGGGTGATCCTTGATAACCACTTCGAGTGCGTCCCAAACTACGGGATTCTGACGCTCGACCATCTTTCTTGCGGACTTGACGTTGTTCGCCTTGCCCGTCTGAACAAGTCTTTTCATAACGAAGGGCTTGAACAGCTCAAGAGCCATCTCGGTCGGCAGACCGCACTGATAAATCTTCAGCTCGGGACCGACGACGATAACCGAACGGCCGGAATAGTCGACACGCTTACCAAGCAGGTTCTGTCTGAAGCGTCCCTGCTTACCTTTAAGCATATCGGAGAGCGACTTGAGCGCTCTGTTGTTCGGGCCGGTTACGGGTCTGCCGCGGCGGCCGTTGTCGATAAGAGCGTCAACGGCTTCCTGAAGCATACGCTTCTCGTTGCGGACTATTATCTCGGGTGCGCCGAGCTCAAGGAGCTTGCGCAGACGGTTGTTTCTGTTGATAACGCGGCGGTAAAGATCGTTGAGGTCGCTCGTTGCGAAGCGGCCGCCCTCGAGCTGAACCATGGGACGAAGCTCCGGCGGAATAACCGGGAGCACGTCGAGAATCATCCACTCGGGTCTGTTGCCGCTCTGTCTGAACGCCTCGACAACCTCAAGGCGCTTGAGAGCTTTGGCCTTCTTCTGACCGCTTGCGTTCTCTATCTCCTCGCGCAGCTGCGCGGAGAGCTGATCGAGGTCGATTTCGGCAAGGAGTTCCTTGATAGCCTCGGCGCCCATGCCCGCTCTGAAATCGTCCTCATACATCAGGCGATACTCGTCGTAATCCTTCTCGTCGAGAACCTGATACTTTTTAAGGTCCGTTGTGCCGGGATCGATGACGATATGCATGGCAAAGTAGAGAACCTTTTCGAGGTTGCGCGGAGATATATCGAGGATAAGACCCATTCTTGAGGGTATTCCCTTGAAATACCAGATATGGGAGACGGGAGCCGCAAGCTCTATGTGACCCATTCTCTCGCGGCGAACCTTGGAGCGGGTTATCTCGACTCCGCAGCGTTCGCATATCTTGCCCTTGTAACGGATTCTTTTATATTTACCGCAGTGGCACTCCCAGTCCTTCTGGGGTCCGAATATCCTTTCGCAGAACAGTCCGTCCTTTTCGGGCTTGAGTGTGCGGTAGTTGATGGTTTCGGGCTTCTTGACCTCGCCGTAAGACCAGCTTCTGATCTTCTCGGGAGACGCAAGACCTATTTTTATGGATTCAAAGGTATTGTTTTCCATCCGTTGACTGCCCCTTTATAAAATATATTTTTAAGGTGACTGTTCTCAGTCGTCGTAGTCGTCAAGCTCGTCTTCGCTGTCGGAGAAAATGTCGCCGTCAAAGTAATCGTCTTCGTCCTCGGAGTCGTCTGCGAAGTCGGCATCGTCATCGTCGTCCTCGTCGGTATCGACATTGAAGATATCGCCCTCTTCGTTTTCTGTGCCGAAGCCCTCCGCAGTGCCTGCGTCGTTAGCGGAGGAGAACGCCTTATCGTCGGAAGGCGCAAAGCCGAGCTCCTCGTCGGTCTGCTTGAGGTCTATCTCCTCGCCGTCCGCGTCAAGAACGCTGACATCGAGGCAGAGGGACTGAAGCTCTTTGACAAGAACCTTGAACGACTCGGGAATACCGGGCTTGGGAACGTTGTTGCCCTTGACTATCGCCTCGTAGGTCTTGACACGGCCGACGACGTCGTCGGACTTGACGGTCAAAATCTCCTGGAGGGTGTAGGCAGCGCCGTAAGCCTCGAGAGCCCAGACTTCCATCTCACCGAAACGCTGGCCGCCGAACTGGGCTTTACCGCCGAGGGGCTGCTGCGTAACGAGCGAGTACGGGCCGGTGGAACGTGCGTGAATCTTATCGTCAACAAGGTGGAACAGCTTGAGGTAATACATGACGCCGACGGTGACGGGATTGTCAAACTGTCTGCCGGTGCGTCCGTCGTAAAGCACCGTCTTGCCGTCCTCTCTGAGTCCCGCCTGCTTGAGCGCTTCGCGGATATCTTCCTCGTGCGCGCCGTCAAAGACGGGGGTCTCTACCTTGTAGCCCAGATGCTTCGCGGCAAAGCCGAGATGCACCTCGAGCACCTGACCGATATTCATACGGGAGGGAACGCCCAGGGGGTTGAGCACGATATCGAGCGGCGTGCCGTCCGGAAGGAAGGGCATATCCTCCTGAGAAAGTATTCTTGAAACAACACCCTTGTTGCCGTGGCGGCCTGCCATCTTATCGCCGACGGAGAGCTTACGCTTCTGGGCGATATAGCAGCGGACAACCTTGTTTACGCCGGGTGCGAGCTCATCGCTGTTCTCGCGGGTGAACTCTTCGACCTTGACGACAATGCCGTATTCGCCGTGGGAGACCTTGAGGGAGGTGTCTCTGACCTCCTTGGCCTTCTCGCCGAATATCGCGCGGAGAAGTCTCTCCTCGGCAGTCAGCTCGGTCTCGCCCTTGGGCGTTACCTTACCGACAAGGATATCGCCGGAGTGAACTTCGGCGCCGACGCGGATTATGCCGCGCTCGTCAAGGTTGCTCAGAAGGTCGTCGGAGACGTTCGGGATATCCCTTGTAATCTCCTCGGGTCCGAGCTTTGTATCTCTCGCCTCGATCTCGTGCTTCTCGATGTGAATCGAGGTGTAGACATCGTTGCGAACCATCTTTTCGTTGATGAGGACCGCGTCCTCGTAGTTGTAGCCCTCCCAAGTCATGAAGCCGACAAGGGCGTTCTTGCCGAGGGATATCTCGCCGTGATCCGTAGCGGGGCCGTCGGCTATAACATCGCCCTTCTCAACGCGCTGGTTGAGAGTGACTATCGGGCGCTGGTTGACGCAGGTGCCCTGGTTTGAGCGCATGAACTTGATTATATCGTAGTGGTCGAGAATGTTCTCGTCGCTGAGTATCTCTATCTGCTCCGCGTCGACCTTTGTGACGCGTCCGGAGTGCTTCGCAAGCACGACAACGCCGGAGTCGACAGCCGCTTTGTACTCCATACCGGTGCCGACAATCGGGCTCTCGGTCTTGAGCAGCGGAACCGCCTGCTTCTGCATGTTCGAGCCCATGAGGGCGCGGTTTGCGTCGTCGTTCTCGAGGAACGGGATCATGGAGGTTGCGACGGAGACGACCATCTTCGGAGAGACGTCCATATAGTCGACCTTCATGCGGTCAATTTCAAGGAATCCGTCTCTGTATCTCGCGTTGACTCTCTCGTGAACGAACCTGCCGTCCTCGTCGAGCGGCTCGTTTGCCTGAGCGACAATGAAATCGTCCTCGACGTCGGCAGTCATATACTCGACCTCGTCTGTGACGCAACCGGTGGCCTTGTCAACCTTTCTGAACGGAGCCTCTATGAAGCCGTACTCGTTTATACGCGCGAAGGTTGCAAGGTAGGAGATAAGTCCGACGTTGGAGCCTTCGGGAGTCTCAATGGGGCACATTCTGCCGTAATGCGAATAGTGAACGTCTCGAACCTCGAAGCCTGCACGGTCTCTCGAAAGACCGCCGGGGCCGAGGGCGGAAAGACGGCGCTTATGAGTAAGCTCGGCAAGCGGGTTTATCTGATCCATGAACTGCGACAGCGGCGAGGAGCCGAAGAACTCCTTTATCGCCATCATGACGGGGCGGATATTTATGAGAGCCTGGGGAGTGATGTTCTCCTCCTTCTCCTGCGCCTGAAGGGTCATTCTCTCGCGCACGACTCTCTCCATTCTCGACAGTCCGATTCTGAACTGGTTCTGGAGCAGCTCGCCCACGCAGCGGATACGTCTGTTGCCGAGGTGGTCGATATCGTCCGTTGTGCCTATCTTGTTTGCAAGGCAGTTGATATAGTTTATGGATGAGAAAATATCGTCGATTATGATGTGGTTCGGGATGAGGTCGTCGTGGCGGAGTCTGAGCTGCTCGAGGAGAGCCTCTTTATCGTCGCCGCACTCTTCGACTATCTCGTTGATGACCTGGAAGCGAACCTTCTCGTTTATGCCCGCTTCAAGGAGCTCCTCCCTGCTGACGGTCTCGGGCACATAATCAACGGGATCGACCATGCCGTTGGAGATTATCTTGACCTTCTTGCCCTCAACGTCGGCTACCGCAACCATAACGCCTGCGCGCTCGATCTCCATAGCCTTGGCCTTGGTGACAACCTCGCCTGCCTCGGCAAGAATTTCGCCGGTCAGCGGGGCAATGACGGGCTCGGCAAGCTTGCAGCCTGCAAGGCGGGCGGCAATGGCGAGCTTCTTATTATATTTGTATCTGCCGACGCGCGAGATATCGTATCTGCGCGGGTCGAAGAAGAGATTGTCAAGCAGCTGCTGGGCGGACTCGAGTGTAACGGGCTCGCCGGGACGCAGACGCTTAAAGACCTCCATGAGCGCTTCGCCCTGGTTCTTCGTCTCGTCTCTCTCTATCGTGGCTTCGATTCTCTCATCGTTGCCGAAGAACTCGCGGATCTCATCGTCCGTACCGAGTCCCAAAGCTCTGATGAAGGTGGTGATGAATATCTTTCTGTTCTTGTCTATTCTTACATAATAGACATCGTTTATGTCCGTCTCATACTCAAGCCATGCACCGCGGTTGGGGTTGATTGTGCTTGAGAACAGCTCGATACCTGTCTTGTCGTGGGTCATATCGAAATATACGCCCGGCGAACGGACAAGCTGGGAGACGATGACTCTCTCTGCGCCGTTGATAACAAAGGTGCCGCTGTCGGTCATGATGGGGAACTCGCCCATAAAGACCTCCGACTCCTTTATTGCACCCGTCTCCTTGTTGAGCAGACGCACAGTGACGCGCATGGGGGCTGCATAGGTAGCGTCGCGCTCCTTGCACTCCTGCACGGTGTGTTTAGTCTTCTCGTCAATGCGATAGTCGATAAAGGTCAGCACCCAGTTGCCTGTGTAATCGGTTATTTCCGCTATATCGCGGAACACCTCTTTGAGTCCGGTATCAAGAAACCATTTGTACGAGTTCTTCTGAACCTCGATGAGATTGGGCATCTCCATGACTTCTTCGATCTTGCCGAAGCTCATGCGCGTGGTCGTTCCTTTTTTGACGGGCTTAACATTCAGCATAGGCCAATTCACTCCGTTCTTTTTTCATCCGTTTCGTATTATCACCATCAATTGACGAAAGCAGATATCCCCTTTTTCGGGGCTATACACTTTTGTCAACCGACGGCTCGCGCAAGCTCTTTTGAAGAGCGTCGAAAAGCAATAATGAAGCGGTTTTCCGCGTTTCGGAAAAGCTATAATAAGCCCTTAGCCGAAAAGGCCGGGCACACAACGCTCCATTATAATTGTGCAGTTTTACATTTTACACTGAAACCCCCTGTTTGTCAAGAGCTCAACTGCCAAAAATAAGGACAATTTTAAACTTTTTACAATATTCTTCCGCATATGCCTTCCTACCCCCGCAGATTTGCTATTTTAAAGGTATATATAGACAAAAATCGGGGCAAAAAGGGAAGATAATACTGTCCCCGCTTTGACTTGCCACGCCGAATGTGCTATAATACACGGGATTTTTCAATGTATTCCGGAGGTAGAATAATGACAGGTATAGTTGACGCCGGCGGCGGAATGCGCGGTATATTTTCCGCGGGCATTTACGACCGTTTCATTGAAGAAGGAATTAATTTCGACGTGTGCATCGGCGTATCCGCGGGCAGCGCGAATCTTATCTCGTATGTTGCGGGGCACCATGACCGCC
>OHAU01003676.1_pt1 | contig 11794 bp, 10 predicted proteins | sample 1577181 | NCBI WGS metagenome assembly OHAU01 (sample SAMEA3541472, study PRJEB24748) | human gut metagenome | biome: human gut; feature: human-associated habitat; material: faeces | place: China | collected 2012
CGTCCATCTCCTGCACGAACATCAACGATTCCCTCAATGGCCATCTGGCTGTGTTTCAGGCGGAAAAGGCACGCAAAACGGGAACCGTATGCACGATGCCGCAGATATAAAAACGCCGCATCCGGCCGGTTCATACAAAAAAGCTCCCGCATGGAGGCCGCATCTGCGGCCCCCCGCGGGAGCTTTTTTATTGCTCCGCAATAAAAACGTATCTCAATGGCCGCGGGTAAGGACGGCCCGCGTGGCCGAAAGAATAGCCTGTGGCTGTTTTTTTTCGGACATTGCGCCTGAGCGGCGGCGAACAGCCAAAGCGATGCGCCTGAGGACGCAAGGCGTCATCCATCCTCCAGTGTGTATTTCAAAAGAGAAAGCCCGCGGAACGCGGCGTATTCCTGCGCGCGTATTTCCAGCATGCTTTGCTGCCGTGCCGAAAACGCCTGCCAGGCTGTGACGGAAAGCTCCAGCCTGTCCCGGACGGTCCGGGCCGTCCACACGCCGGAGATGCGGCCATCCAGCACGACAGCGCCGGGATTGCCGACGGTGCGCCACACCAGCTTCTGAAGCGCTTTGTCGGGCAGCAGCACGTCCCGGTCCCGGGTGTCGAGGTAAGGGTCGTGCGGCCCGAGCAGGAGCAGCCGCTCCTGCGGGCCGCAGGGATGGGCCAGCGCATCGCGGTCGGCAGAAAGGAGCCAGCGCGCTTTGCCCTCCACAGATACCGGCTCCAGCTCCTGCGCCACGCTGTTCCAAAGCCGCCGCGCCTGTGCGGGCGAGCAGCCGAGCCACTCTGCCAGGAGGGCCGGCGTGGAGGGGCCGTGGCAGTGCAGGAATTTTCGGACCAACAGCCTGTCCGCGTCCGGCGGAGGTTCGGCCCAGCCAGCTTCGGAACGACGCAAAGGTCGGGCTGCCGCCCCGGCGGCAGCCAAATACCACAAGGCCGGAAAAGGAACAGGGCCGCAGCAGGAACGATACGGCCGCGCCGCCCACAGTCTGCCGGTCCGGCGCGCCGTACATAGAGGGTGCGTCCCACAGTGTCCGTTTTTCCGACGGCAGGTGTTCCCGTACGGCATCCGCCAGTACACGGTCCAGCGTTTCCTTGCCTTGAACGGTGTGGGCATCCAGATACCCCGCTGCCTGCTTCACAAGCGGCAGCAGGCTGTCAAAGCTCATTTGCAGGTGCTCCAGCGCCAGAGCGATGCCGCGGGTATAGATCCACGGCGCTTCCCCCTTAAGCGCGGCGAGCGGGGAGAGAAAAATTCCGCTTTCCGCAGTGGGAAACACAACGGGCACGCCCCGGTAGCTCCAGGCCTGCAGCAGGGTTTTCCGGCGGTACAGCGCGTCGTGCAGCTCCGGCAGAGTGCAGCCTTCCACGCGGTTGAACAGAGCTGTTTCCCACGCACCGGGCGGCGAGTTCTGTACTCCGCAGGCCCCGGCGGCGGTTTCAATTTGCCCGGATGGGAGCATTTTGTCCAGATGATGTGCCCGGAGCCGAAAGCTCCGCACAGCTTGCGCACGGATGTCCACAGAATACGCCCCGCTTTCCTTTTTTGAATCGTCTTGTCATCATTATACCATGACGCCGCGAAGCGGCCTCAACAAAACCGCATTGAGCGCGGCGCTTTCGCCCAAAGGGCGAAATGCGACCGGATGGGAGCAAGCCGCCCCGCGCGAGGATGTGCCTTTGAGCGCGGCGTTTTCGCTCAAAGGGCGAAGTGCGTGCGGGCTGCGGGCCTGGCCAGCCCGGTTGGCACAGCAAATGCCTGCCGGGGAAAAAATCTGGCCCGGTCTGTTTGAAAAGCGAAAGCCGCTTTTGCCGCAGACCGGGCGGGGAAAGACTGTGTCACGCCTGCCCGGGAGCAGGCAATTCCTCCGGCGGCACGCTGTGCACGACGGGGGAGCAGACGCGGTGGATGAGATAATGCAGATAGTCGATATCCTTGAACAAATCCAGCCCCTGAGACTGGGATTTCATTGTGCCCTGCAGTGAGCGCATTGCCACAAGCAGGCCCGGCGCTTCGTCAAATTTCACCGTCAGCCCGCCGTCCGGCCGGAACACGAATTTCAGCAGACGGGAGCTGGAGCTTTCCAGAAAACAAAGCGTCACTTTCAAAACGGGTTCGTCGTCCTCGTTGGCGGTAAAGCGCCCCGTCACGCCCACGGCGAAGCGGTTGCCACCCAAGTCCAGCTCGTATTCCAGCGCGTTTTCAAAGCCCACGGGAATGCAGTACTCCACGCCGCCTTCGGTCCAGAGCAGCGAAAGCGTGTTGTCCCCCACACGGAAAGCTGCTTTTTCCGAGCCTTTGGTATACCAGTCCTCCATGCAGCCCAGAATGGCGGGCAGCAGGCCGGCCCGGTTTTCCTCCAGCCGGTATGTTTGGGCGAGAGCGGGGCGCACGCTGTCCGGGATAGGAGAGGGAGCAGACGGCGCGGCAGGGGGGAACAGTGCGTTACGGACACGCGCGTACCAGGGATGCCTGACGGGAACAGGCGGTTCCGGCACAGCCTCGCCGAAGCGCAGATGCGCCGCCGTAAAGGCAAGGCGCGCGTCTGCGGAGGGGTCGGCCGGCAGGGGCGCGGGAGCACGGGCCACGGCCTTCAGAAATTCTCTCACAGCGGTGTAGCTGCGGCTGCGGGTAAATAAATTGCCCGCGCCTGCGTTCACGGCCAGCACCAGGTCCAGGTCCGGCGCAACGACGACATACTGGCCGAACATGCCGTTGAACATATAAGTGTGGTCGGCGCTGTGCGGCCAGAGCTGATAGCCGTATTCTTCGCCGTTCTCATGCACGGTGTCGGGTTTGATGGCGGCTTCCACCCAAGCGGCGCTCAAAAGGCGCTGTTCCTTTCCGTCGGCACCCGTCCATTTGCCCTTTTGCAGATAGAGTTGGCCCAGCTTGGCGATGTCCTCCAGATAAACGTACATGCCCCAGCCGCCTTTTTCGATGCCCTGGGGGCAGGTCTCCCACGCTACATCGCCGAAGCCCAGCGGCTCGAACAGGCGCGGGCGCAGATAGGCCGAAAGACCCAGCCCTGTTTTGCGCTTGACGATGGCGGAAAGCATGTAGCTGTTCATGCTGTTGTAATCGAATGCGGAGCCGGGCTCGAACAGAACATCTGCGTCCAGAAAGCCTTTGACCCAGTCGCCTTCCAGAACCGCGCCGGCCTCCTTGAAAGCGACGCCGCTTGTCATGGTGACGAGGTGCCGCACTGTGACGGCGCGCATGCGGCGGCTGGTGAGCAGGCCGCACTTTTCAGGAAAGATCTCGCATACATGCTCATCCAGTGAAAGGCGGCCTTCATCTGCCAGCATGCCTATGGCGGTGCCCGTCACGCTTTTGCACATGCTGTGCGTCACATGCCAATACCGGCTTGAATAGGGCGCGTACCATCCCTCGCTCACCACACGGCCGTGGCGCAGTACGATGCAGGCATGGGTGCCGCACTCGGCGCCGGACAGGCTGCGGTACAGCGTATCCAGCGCGGCAGCAGGCACACCCTCGTCCCGCGGCGCACTGCGCGGCAGGAGTGTGGGCAGCCTGCCCGTGCGGGGCGGCTTTTGCGGCCGCACGGGGAACGGCAGGATGTTGTCCGTATCGTTCAGCAGATATTTGCGGGCGTAATTCAGCATTTTGATGTTGCTGCGCAGTTCCATGAATGGTTCTCCCTCAGCCCGGGCGCGCGCGGAGCGGCCTGCCGGGCGGTCTGTCTGTAAATATTTTCCGACAACTAAAGTATAGCATCTTTGCACAGTTTTTCTATAAACAGTTTGTAAAGAATGTCGTGAGCCTGTGTCTGCGCCCGCTTCCCGAACGGCGGGCGGAAGCGCGGCCGTGCGCGCGAACGGGGGATGCAGCATACCGGCCCTCCTCCGGGAGAGTTCTCCCGTTTCTTTTGAGGATGGGCGTGCAGGGCGCGGTGTAATCCGCCGTTCGGAGGAGGCGGCAAAAAAGCATGCGGCCAGGGGAAAAGCAAACGACCGGAACCGCCGGAAAAGACGGTCCCGGGCGCGGAAGGGTCATTCCACCGTCACGCTCTTGGCCAGATTGCGGGGTTTATCCACGTCGCAGCCGCGCAGCACGCTCATGTAATAGGCAAACAGCTGCAGCGGTACGATCAGCAGCAGCGGCATGAACACGCCCTCAAATTCGGGCAGGCGCACCACATGATCCGCTGCGTCGGCAGGGACCTTTGCGTCCTGTTTGCAAAGCAGGATCACCCGGCCGCCGCGTGTCTTTACCTCCTTGACGTTGCTGATGGTTTTTTCATATACGCTGTCCTGTGTGGCAAGCGCCACTACGGGCGTGCCCTCCACGATTAGAGAGATGGTGCCGTGCTTCAGCTCGCCGGCCGCGTAGGCCTCGCTGTGCACATAGCTGATCTCCTTCAGCTTCAGGCTGCCCTCCAGCGAGAGCGCATAGTCGAACCCGCGTCCCATGAAGAACAGATGATCGCTGTTCATGAACTGGCTGGCGAGGTATTTGATGTTGTCACAGTCCTTCAGAATGGGGCGCAGCAGCTCCGGAACGCGCTGCAGCTCGACCGTCAGGTGGCGCACGATGCATTCGTCCTGTGCGCCGCGGGCCAGCGCCAGACGCAGCGCGAACAGATACAGCACGGCCATCTGCACGCTGTACGCCTTGGTGCTGGCGACGGCAATCTCCGGCCCGGCGTAGGTGTACAGAACCCAGTCGGCCGCGCGGGCGATGGAAGAACCAACCACGTTCACCACAGCAAGCGTTTTTGCGCCGCGCTCCCTGGCAAGCTTCAGTGCGGCCAGCGTATCCAGAGTCTCGCCGCTCTGGCTGATGATGACCACCAGATCGTTTTTGCCAAGGATGGGGTCCCGGTAGCGGAATTCACTGGCGATGTCTACATAAACGGGCACGCGGGCGATGCGCTCAATGGCGGTCTTGCCGACCATGCCGGCGTGCATGGCTGTGCCGCAGGCAACGATGTGGATATTCTCCACTCCTGCAAGGTATTCATCCGTCAGTCCGGGCACGCCCAGCGCGGGCAGGCCGTCCTGTACGCGCGGATTGACGGTGGCGCGCAGGGCCTCCGGCTGCTCGTGGATCTCCTTGAGCATAAAGTGAGGATAACCGCCTTTTTCGGCGGCGCCGATGTCCCAGTCGGCCGTGAGGTGCTGCTTTTGCACCGGATGGCCGAAAGCGTCGTATACGTCGATCTTATCCGCGCTCAGCACAGCGATCTCGCCCTCTTCCAGCACCGCATAATCGCGGGTATAGCGCAGCAGAGCGGGAATGTCGCTGGCGAGAAAGTTTTCTCCGGCGCCGTAACCGACGATCAGAGGGCTTTCCTTGCGCACGGAGAAGATCTGCCCGGGAAAATCTTTGAACAGGATGGCGAGCCCGTAGCTGCCGCGCACCTGCTCCAGCGTCCGCAGGATGGCGTCCAGCGGTTCGCCGTGATAGTTGTGGTCCAGCAGCTTTACCAGCACCTCGGTGTCTGTTTCGCTGCAGAATTCATAGCCTCGTTTCATAAGGTGCTCCTTGAGCTGGGCGTAGTTTTCAATGATGCCGTTGTGCACCAGGCTGACGCGCGCGGCGCAATGGGGATGGCTGTTTACGTCGCTGGGGGCGCCGTGCGTAGCCCAGCGTGTGTGCCCGATGCCGCAGTGCGAGGCCATGGGCGGCATACCGTTCAGTTTTTCTGCCAGAACGGCCAGCCTGCCCTGTGCTTTGACGACCCGGATCTCATCGTTTACGCACAATGCGACTCCGGCTGAATCATAGCCCCGGTATTCCAGCTTGGAAAGTCCGTCCAGCAGTACGTCCGTGCTCTGGCGCGAACCGATATATCCAACAATTCCACACATAAATTCTATCTCCCAACATTGTCATTTGAAAAATGGTACAATGCGAAAGACGCAAAAACACAAAACAATACCAAGGCCATGCCGCCGCGCAGAAAAGCGCCGCATGGCCTGCCGAAAGACACAACACATCCGGGGCGTACCCGGCCGGCGCGCCCGCGTTTTTGCGTCTTTGCATTTATGTATTTTGTGCCGCGCCGCTTAAGCTGCGGCACAGCCGAAGAGACAGGCGTACCGCGGCGGCGCCCGGAGGCTGCCGCGGTCGGATAACGTCTGTCCGGGCGGCGTACTGCACCGCCCGCAAAAAAACGCCGCCCGCCGCGCGGGGACGCAAAATTTTATGTGTAAAATCCCGGTGTGCCATGCGTCTCTGTTTCGGCGTTGCCGCCGTGTTTTGCCCGCATGGTGTCGGCCGCCCGGAACCCCGGTCGTGGGAGCATCCGCCGAATCTTTCGATGCCGCCCGCTTCGGCACATTGCCGAAAACGGGTTATCTCCCATCCTCGTCACCCTTCGTGGCGGTGGGCAAGCCCATGGGGAAGCAGCGCTTCCCGCTCCGCTGTTGCAAAAGGGCCCGGCGCTTCATAGCTGCATGGAATATCAAACCTCCCGGTGTTGTAAAGCCGGCGCCCTGCGGCTCAGTGCATTTTCATCAGCCTTGCCCGAAAGCGGGCGCAGTACAGGCCGATGATGCGGGCCACGGCGACGTCGTATATCACAAAGGTGACGTTGCCCATCAAGAGCAGCAGCCCCGTGAACGGGATGCCCATGCTCTCGAATTCCTCGACAACGGCGCCGATGGGAAACAAAAATAAAATGATGCCGTACATGCCGACGATGCATGCGTTGAACACGGCCAGCTTGACGGCCCACTGGGCCGCACGGGAGCGCATGCGCTCGATGCTGGCCTTAAGCAGGGGATAAAAGCCAAGAAAAAAGACGAAGATCAGGCTCATTTCCTTATCGGGAACGACAAAGAGCGAGAGCAGGCCGATGGCGGCGTACAGAACATAGCCTGTTTTTATGCCGAATTCAATGGCCACGGGCACGATGAGAATGCCCGCAAGCGCGGGCGCGACGTAGGTGGCCAGCGGCAGGATGCCGCCCATCAGCATCAGGACGGCGGCCAGCGAGCCGAACACGCCGGAAAGCGCGATCTTACGGCTTTCACTGCTGCGTTTCTGCATGGCGTCAGCAGCCTCCCCGGCCGCAGCCGCAGCACATGTCCATGCACATCATGGCCGTGCACATGTCGCAGCAGGAGCAGCCCACGGCCTGAGCGCCCGCCATACCGTTGTTCCCATAAGGGTTGCCGGGCATCGCGCCGCCGGCGCTGTTCTGCAAATTGCGCAGCGCGGCCTCATATTCCCGGTTGCCCGGAGCAAGGCGGCACGCCGTCTGGAAATAGCGCAGCGCGTCGGCTACCCATCCCTTATAATAATATGCGCTGCCCACAAGGAAGTTCCATTCCGCGTCGTTGGCACCGCCCTGGATCGCGTTCAATTCCGCAAGGGCCTGCTCCACCGCGCCGCTGTTGATCATCTGGCGGATGGCTCGGTAGCGTCCGTTGGCCGCCGCGCCTGTGTCCGGCTCCGGCTCGCCTGCGTTTGCAGCGCGCCTGCTGTTTACGGGCGTGCCGGTGCGGATGGCGCCCATCAGCGCGTCGAAAGCCTCGTTCAGTTCGGTCATTTTGGCCTCGGCCTCCTCGCGCAGGGGGCCGGCCTCATAATTGTCCGGGTTGTACTTCTGCGCCAGAGCCCGGTATGCGGTTTTGATCTCTTCTTCTGTCGCGCCCTCGGTAAGGCCCAGAACTTTGTATGCGTCCATTTGAATTCCTTTCTGTTGTCGGATGTCAGGCTGTATGTTTCCGCCGCACGGAGCGGAGATGCATCACGTTCCGCGCACAGCTTTATGCGCCGTGCCTGGGCTGCGTGCGCTTTTGCCCGGCCAGTGCGATGCTCTGCGGCAGACCGAGAAAGACGATGTTGTCCAGGATCGCCTTGCAGGGCCCCGGCTCCAGCAGGTTGTAGGCCAGAGCCGCCTCGCCCGCGCACATGCGGCACAGGCGCTGTGCCTCGGCCACTGCCTCCGCCTTGGAAAGGCCCTGCAGCGCAAACACATTGTACGCGCCGTTCCGGGTGTCCTTTTCGTAATCCTCGGCCGCGTCCAGGTAATAGATGATCTTCCCCACAAACAGGCCCATGCGCTCCAGCGCACGGCTGCCCGGCGCGGCCAGGCGGAACAGCGCGGCCGTCATGCGGGCCGTGGGGTCCGCCGCTTCATCGGCGCTTTTGCTGGCGCGGCGCTCCAGTGCCTGCTGGGCGGCCGTCTGTTCGCGCAGCGTCTCGTCCAGCGCGGGCCTGCGGGCCGCCGCCTTTTTGCGCATGCGGCTCAAAAAGGGCCAAAGGACCAGAGCGGGCAGACGCTTGAAAAAGCGTTCGTCCGCAAGGTCGTCCGCCAGCTTGTAATACACCGTCAGCACCAGCGCGTCCGCAGCCAGGGCAAGGCCCGCGGTGCTTTGGCACATCGACCGTTTTTCCACCGGGTTGGCCATGCAGCGCTCCGGGCACATACGCGCCTGCGTGCCCGCCATACCGTCCGCCAGCAGAGCCGGCAGGACAAGGTCGTAATTCAGCAGAAAACGGGAAAGAAAGCCATATTCACGCTTCAGCTCCTTGCACAGGCCGCAGTAATAGGCGCGGTAGGCGTGCCACTCGCGCACCTTCAGCTCTGCTGTCAGGGGCAAAACATAGCCGAACATGTGCGCACGCCCTTTCCGCTGCAAGATACGAAACACATTCAGTATACAATATCTTGTGCCTTTTTACAATTCTCACGACGGATTTTCAGGCTTTTTGCATTAAAATTTGCATTTTTTTCATATTCGGGCCGTATTTTGTCCACAGCAGGCATGCACAAAGGCGGATTATATCTTTTTTTCCAAATGATCCACGGTGTCAAAGCGGTAGCCTGCGTTTTTGAACCAGCGGATGACGTCCGGCAGCGCGGCGGCCGTGTTCTTCGTGGCGTTGGTGTCGTGCATCAGCACCACGCAGGTGTTTTTGTCGCCGACCTCGCGGATGATGTTGTTGTAAATGGTAGAGGCCGAGGGGTGGCCGCCGAGGGAATCCTCCGCGCACACGTTCCAGTCGACATAGGTGAAGCCGCGGCTTTCCGCATCGGCTTTCAGCTTTTTCATGATATCACTGCCGCCGTAGCGGTGGCTGACGGTGTTGGTGCTGCCGCCGGGAAAGCGCAGCCATTTGATTTCATGGTCCGCGGGCACGTATGGAAGCAGCTTTTCGCGCAGCTTCTGCAGATCATCCCAATAGGCGTCCGGGCTTTTATAGATGCTTTTGTAATCGTGGCTGCAGGTGTGCAGTGCGATGAGATGCCCTTCCTGGACGGTGCGCTCCAGCAGGGGCAGGTATTCCTCGTTGTTGTCTGCCGCCATGACAAAAAAAGTAGCGGGCACGCCCTCGGCCTTCAGCGTGTCCAGCACGCTTTCCGTGGTGGCGGAGGGGCCGTCGTCGAATGTCAGATAGACCACCTTGTCCGCGGCCGCGCCGCTCTGCGCGTCCGTGCTGCCGGAGACGGAAGCCTGCACGGCCATGACGGCCCGCGTGTCCGCAAGGTCCTCCTGTGTACAGCCTACAGGCGCGCCGCCCGGCAGCAGGTGCATGCCCAGCCCCGCCGCCGCGCACAGGCACAGCCCCAGCACGGCGCCGCGCCGCGCCCGTTTTGAAATGCGTACTTGCTTCAGCTTGTCAAACAAATCCATCGCCGCCTTCGTTGTTGCTTTATAGGGGAATTCCTCGTATACTATACTTTATGAAAGCGCCCCCGCGGATATCACACAACCCGGGAGGCAAGGCAAAGGAGACAAGCGAATGACCGAATATATTACACTGGCGCTGGCGGGTATCGCGGCTGTTTTGTCGCTGGTCTGCGTACTTATCAGGCCGAAACAGGGGGCGACACTGCGCGACCTGCAGAACCTTTCACAGGAGCTGCAGGAAGAGATGCGCGCGCTGCGCACGGAGGTGGGCGGCACCATCCACGGAACGCTGCAGTCCACGGCGGAGCTTCAGGCAAACGCACAAAGGCAGGTGGCGGAGGCGCAGAACACCCGCCTGCGGGAGCTGAGCGAACAGCTTGCCGTGCGCCAAACCGCGCTGCAAAAAGCCGTGACGGACCAGCTGCAGTTCATTGAGCAGCGCATGAAAACGGGCGCGCTGGAGAGCGAGCAGAAGCTGGAGAACATCCGCACCACGATGGAAACGCGCATTGCGGCCATGCAGGCGGACAACGGCAAGCGCCTGGACGAGATGCGCCACACTGTGGACGAGAAGCTGCAGAAAACGCTGGACGAAAAGCTGCAGCAGTCCTTCAGCCGTGTGAGCGAGCAGTTGGAGAGCGTATACAAGGGCCTGGGCGAGATGCAGACGCTGGCAACAGGCGTGGGCGACCTGAAAAAGGTTTTGAGCAATGTGAAAACGCGCGGCATTTTGGGAGAGATCCAGCTGGGCGCGATTCTGGAGCAGATCCTTGCGCCGGAGCAGTACGCAGAGAACGTGGCTACCGTGAAGGGCAGCAGCGAGCGCGTGGAATACGCCGTGAAGCTGCCGGGCGACGGCACCTCCTGTGTGTATCTGCCCATCGACGCAAAATTCCCCATCGACGCATACAACAGCCTGCTGGACGCCTACGACACCGCCGACGCGGCGCAGGTGGAGGCGGCTGCCAAGGTTCTGGAGCAGCGCATCCGCCAGTTTGCGAAGGACATCCACACCAAGTACATCCATGTGCCTGAAACGACGGATTTCGGCATTATGTTCCTGCCCATCGAGGGCCTTTACGCCGAGGTGGTGCGGCGGGGCATGGTGGAGCGCCTGCAGGCGGAGTTCAAGGTCGTCATCGCCGGGCCGACGACCATGGCTGCGCTGCTGAACAGCCTGCAGATGGGCTTCAAGACGCTGGCCATCCAAAAGCGGTCCAGCGAAGTGTGGGATGTGCTGAGCAGTGTGAAATCCGAGTTTGAAACGTTCGGCACGGCGCTGGAGCAGGCACAGACGCGCATCAATCAGGCGGGCAACGCGCTGGAGAGCCTGGTGGGCGTGCGCACACGTCAGATCCAGCGAAAGCTGCGCAGCGTCACCACACTGCCGGAAGCGGGCGCCGCCGGAGAAGCGTTGGAGGAATGAGCGAAGCGGGCCGGGCGGCGGGGCGCCCCGACCGTTTTTTTGCCGCGGCGCTGCGTTTTGCCCGCACCACAGGGCATACTGGTATTGATGTTTCAGCGGCTGGACGAAGCGCGCCGCGAAAGAAAGGGGCGAATACCATGTGCGGACGGTATCAGTTTTCCTGGGAGGAGAGCCGGATGCTGGCACGCATCCGGGAGGCGGTGCGGAAGGCGGGTGCGCAGGCGCCGCGGGATGAGGTGTTCCCCTCGGACGGCGCGCCGGTGCTTGTTTTGCGGGAGGGGAAGGTCGTTCCCGCGGTGATGGGTTGGGGCTTTCCCGGTATGCAGGGGGGAAGGAATGTCATCAACGCCCGGGCCGAGACGGCCGAGGAACGGCCCATGTTTCGTGACGGCGTGGCCGCCCGGCGGTGTGTGGTGCCGACCACCGGCTTTTATGAATGGGACGCGGATAAACGCAGATATCTTTTCCGTATGCCCGCCCGGACGGAGCTGTATATGGCGGCGCTGTACGGCGTGTTCGGGGGAGAGGCGCGGTACTGCATCCTGACGACGCAGGCCAATGCCAGCGTGGCCCCGGTGCACCACCGTATGCCGTTGGTGCTGCGCGCACAGGAGGTGCGCCCCTGGCTGGAGGATGAACAAACCGCGCGCCGCCTGCTGCACGAAACGCCGCCGGAGCTGGAGCGGCGGGAGACGGACGGCCAGCTGCGGCTGTGGTAAAAAACGCGCCCCGGAAACCATCCAGGGCGCGTTTTGTATGCC
>OHAU01003678.1_pt1 | contig 11787 bp, 8 predicted proteins | sample 1577181 | NCBI WGS metagenome assembly OHAU01 (sample SAMEA3541472, study PRJEB24748) | human gut metagenome | biome: human gut; feature: human-associated habitat; material: faeces | place: China | collected 2012
GTGGAACGGCATGAGCGTTGTCGTAAATAGAGTTCTCTCGATGGAAACCATGATGGAATTTGTTGACTACGTGACAAAAACTTGCTTCGGTGATGATGGCGAATACCTGCCAGAAGTTAAAGACTTTGCAATCAAAAGCTGCTTACTGGAGATGTACGCTAACTTCAATCTGCCAGAAGACTTACCTACACGATATGCGGTTATCTATAATTCAGATATTGTAGATGCCGTTCTGAACCATATCGAGGGTCGTCAGTTCGGTGAAATTATCAATGCTATTGAGCATAAAGTTTCTAATATTGCACAGGCAAATATACAGGCAGTTATGAATCAGATGCAGCATATCAATGATGAGTGTGAAAATCTGGTAAATCAGATTGCGGGGATCTATGCCGGAGTGAACCCAGATGATCTAGCAGCTCTTATCCATGCAATGTCTGATGGAAATATAGACGAAGGAAAAGTCGTACAGGCATATATGGACAAATCTAAAGACTCAAAGGTTGTGCAGATGCCTACAGGAGATAAATAATTATGGCTTCTATCAATATGGGTTCCATACTTGCGAAAGCACAGGGAAGCGGCGCTGGTCAGGCAAAAGTAAACAGTACGGTTGCTAAAGTTATGCTTGGAACCATAACTTTAAAGTCCGGAGGTAAAACACATACGCCAGAGGAAGCTGCTGAAAAGTTCATAGAAGTTCTTAGAAACTCGATCAGCAGTTCCGGTATAAGCTCAGAAGCTGCTGCTGCAATTTCAGAGCTTAGCCACTCTTCTGCTGTTCCGGCTGGAGCAAATGTATATACGATTGAAATCTTCTTTACTGGAAACCTGAGCAGACCTTCGTTGGTTCCTGGTAAGTACGGAGGTATTAGTAATTTAGCCGCACTGTTAAATAACGGTGTGGATCATGAAATGAATCGTGTTCATGGTATATGGCACGGTCAAGAAACTTGGAGTAGAACTGTGATACCGGGTGCTCATTTCGTAGATGATGCCGTCAGCAGTTTTATGGGAAGTTACGCATCCGAATACAATGTCATTGACATTTCTGTAAGCGGTGATTTTTCTTAAACACATAGTAAACATTTAGTGAAAGGATTGGTGTATAAGCCAGTCCTTTTCTTTATATTCAAAAAGGCGGTGAGATAAATAAATGGCTGACATTTTACTGACAGTCGGCGTGGATACTTCGTTGAGCTATGCTGAATTTCAGGCGGGAATTACCAGTCTGGTTTCTCAGGTCAATGCTAATCCACCGAAAATAAAACTTAAATTTGATGATTCGTCCCTGTCTTCTATGAGACAGCAGATTGAATCTATGACTAAGGCTGCATCGAGCGCAAATGCGGCAAAGTTAGCAGGTGGATACACAAAGACCAATTCAGGAATATGGGTAAAAGATACCGCAGCTATCAATGCCAACACACAGGCAAAAAATGCTAATGCCAATGCTACAAGGAAAGCCGCCGATGCTACAAAACAGGCTGCAGCGAGTGAAAATGCTTTTGCAGTCGGCACAAAGAAACATACAGATGCTTTGACCAAAGTAAACAATCTTCTTGGACAGGTAACTGTAAATACTCAGAAATGGACTGCGGCAAGAAACGGTAATACCAGTACAAGCTATTCTGCGCTTAAAGACCAGATCACTGCATTAGAAGCGTTAAAAACAGGGTTAATGAATGGATCTGTTTCGGCTGAACAGTTCAAAGAGCGTTTTGCCTCTATTAAAGCAACTGTAACTGATGCATCAACTGCTATCAGAACAGCTGGAGAAAATACACAGTCATTTGGTGACAGAATATCCGGTCTGGCTTCAAAATTCTCTTCATGGTTGACGGTTTCACAGGCAATCATGTATGCGATTAGAACTGTAAAACAGATGGTCTCTGCTGCTGTTGAAGTCGAAAGTGCTATGGCTCAGATCCAGATTGTAACTGGAGCCTCTGATTCTCAAATGGAAGCGTTTCTTACGAAGTCCATCTCTCTTGCAAAAGAGCTTGGTCAGAGTGTAACTGATGTAGCATCATCTATCGAAACATTTGCTCGACTCGGATACAACATGAGCGATTCATCGAATTTGGCTAAATATGCAAATATCATGGCAAATGTCGGTAACACTGACGTGGACACTGCTACAACTGGTATTACTTCTATCATAAAGGGATACGAAATGGATGCAAGTGATGCAGAACACGTATCAGATGTGCTCGTAAAGGTAGGTCAGGAATACGCTATCTCAGCCGAGGAACTTATGGCTGCGTTTCAGCGAGGTGGTGCTGCACTCCATGCTTCTGGAACTGACTTCGAGAAGAGTGCTGCTTTGTTCGCCGCAACAAACGCATCCCTTCAGAATGCTGAAACCACAGGTACAATGTGGAAAACAGTAAGTGCTCGTATCCGAGGGGCTACAACAGAGCTTGAGGAAATGGGTGAAGAGACAGACGGATTAGCTCAGGGTCTGTCTAAGTATAGAGAAGAAATCATGGCATTATCCGGCGTTGACATCATGAAAGATGAAAACACATATAAGGATATGTATGACATCTTCGTACAGCTTGCAGAAGTTTGGGACAACATGGAAGATGTATCCCAGTCTCGTGTTGCAGAAATTCTTGGTGGTACACGTAATACATCAGGTATTATGTCTACAATCACTAATATCAAGGATGCTATCGGTGCTTATGCAAGTGCTATGGATTCTGCTGGAACTGCAACAGAAGCAAACAATATTTACATGGATACCACTAAGGCAAAAGTTGGAGAGCTGAAAGCTGCATTTCAGGAACTCTCTTCTGACGTTTTCGACTCAGACTTTACAAAAGGAGCTGTCGATGCTCTTAGAGGTATTGTAGAGGCTATTGATAAAGTAATCAGCACGTTTGGTTCATTAAAGACCATTCTTGTAGGATTAGGAATAGCCAAAATTATCAAGAACGTGGCTTGACCCAAAATCATGGGTTATCTGTAACAGAGGTCGGCATGGTCAAGGACATATCAATTTTGGAGATATGAGCCAAGGCTATGGGTGAGCGTTTTAAAACAAATCACACAAAGGGGTAATTGCTGGGAAACTGGTTAAACCAATCATACTACAACGTAATTGGAAACAATAAGCGTGAACGTTGCGAAAGGCAGAAACAAATGATTGGATGGCATATGGTGATAGTAAGCCTAAGTGCTACGCAGATATTTCTGCAGATAGGATGACATCAGCCGGACGAAGACTCACAGCTTCATCCTCAGAGACTACCCACCCTTTGAGCCGCTACTGCCTAGTGTAGCGACTTTTAATGTATAGTCCTCGTGTAGTGAGAACTTATCTCTCACTCTAATCATGGTACGCATATGTCAGCGTCGATAAGAAGACATAAATTACGGTTCCCATTTATATCCGCATTTTCCACATCTATTGATGGTTTTATTACTGCCTATAAATCCGGTTAATAATGAAAAGCCTCTTTGACCTGTTATAACTTCATTAGAACCACAATGCGGGCATATCAATGTTGATCCGTTTGCCATATAAGAATCAATTTCAATATTTGACTGAATATCGCTATTAGATTCGTTTGCAGTAACATTGCATTGAAACGGTTTTAATGTTGTAATAATCCATTCTGCCTGTTCTTTTGATACAGAATGGAAAAGAGTATATGGTGGGTTGTCAATAATCATTTTCGCAGTTGTTAAATCTAATTTCAGCAGTTGTCTTATACATCCTATCAGATTTGCTTGATACTTGTATTTTAATGAATTATTTTCAAATCCATTATAGATAATATCATAAGCACTATCTTTCTGGATATTTAAAGGATATCCACAATGGATGCATTGTATTGCTTTATCAGACACATCTTGTCCGCACTCGGGACATTTTATCAAAGCCATAAATATACCTCCCATAGATTTTATTCAATTTTACCATGAAATACCCGACATGTCTATTGTCTGTTACTAAAGACATCGGAGGAATAAAGTCTTTATCAGATGTATTCGTGGCGCTACAGTTATCTTTCGGTAGTGTAGGAGATGCGATTGCAAAGATGGCTGCAGCCGCTTCGAGTGGAGCTGGCGTATTCGGAACATTATCTGCTGGAGCTGCTGCGTTATCCGGAACACTTGTACCGATTGTCGCTATTGCGGCTGCCGTTGCCGCAGGTATTTACGCAATATCAAAGGCATATGTATCTGCATCAGAAGCTAATGATAAGATGCGTGATTCATACAGTGCTTATCAAGAAGCTCAGTCTAATCTCGAAAGTGTCAACTCAGAATTAGACACAACAAAGGCTTCTATGGATGAGCTGCTTGGTAAAGAACATCTTACATTTGTGGAGGAGGCAGAACTCCAGAAGCTCAAAGATGCTACTGAACAGCTGTTAATTCAGCAGGACTTAGCTGAAAGAGAAGAAAATAAAGGAGCCAGACAAGCTGCTGAAGATACTGTTTCAGCATATAAAAAGAATTTCAAAAATGAAATCAGTGCAAGTCAAACCAAAGAGCGTCAAGATTATGCTCAGATGACGGGGAATAATGCTGGTCTTACTGTCGAGCCGACTGATGTTTCTTCTATGCTTGCAGCTATAAAACAGTTCGATGCTTTGAAGCAAGAAGCTAAGGATGAGCTTGCAAAAGCACAGAAGGATGGAAATGAGAATGATATCAAATGGTTGGAAGAAGACATCCAACATTACGACGATCTGAATCAGGATTTAACAGATTCTATCTGGGATCAGGTAAAACTTCTTACAGAATATTGAGACACGCTTAAAGCTCTCCCCGAAGAAGAACTTGCAAAGGTTGACGGCGCTTCAGATGTGTTAAGTCAGATTGATGACCAGATTGCCTATATCTACTCAGAATTAGACCCTACTGCTTGGAAACAGATGCAATTTAATGAAATATTAAATAGCGATGAATACAAGAAGGCTAAGGATGAACTCACAGAATTAGCAAAGGCTACTGACGGAGCTGGTATATCGGTTGACGATGTAAAGGAAAAATATCCTGAACTCGCTTCTGCCATTGAAGGTGCCGGATTATCAATCAGCGACTTCGTAGATCTTATCAATTCCAGTGCAGAAGCTACGGACGATGCGGGCGAGGCTGTCGTATCCAATGCAGAAAGAATTCAGAATGCCGTAGACGATACAACTAAAGCAACGCAGGAGCTGACATCTCAGATTGATGCAGTACAGTCTGTATTAAACGGTCAGATGACCGGAAAGTCTATATCCGTAGAAGATTTCAATTCTGATGAACTCGCAGATTATCGAAGTGCTCTTGAGTATGTCAATGGCACAATGCAGTTAAATGCGGATAAAGTAGCAGAAATTGCTAAAGCCAAAGCAGACGAACAGGTTGCTATCAACAACACAAACAAGGCACTGGCACAATCTCAATATCTTGAGAACGCACGACAGATTGAACAATATCGTCAGCAGTTACGGGATGCAAGTTTTGCAGAAGGCGAAACAGCCGACAGCATACAGGCTTCAATAGATGCCTTACTGGATGAAAACAGTGCTATTGCTGATACATGTGCTCAGTACGACTTACTCTCCGCTTCTATTCAGGAAGCTGTTGGTGCTTACCAGCATTGGTTAAATGCACAGAGTGCTTCTGATTATGGAGATATGGCGAATGATACTGTTAGTGCTATACAGCAAATTCGTGATACATACGATGCGAACTCTGATATCTATGGGAACTTTGGTTCAAAGAAATTTGAAGCTGCCGTAGATTTCATCGTACCAGATTCTGTTGATCGTGAAGATCTCGGTGCTATTGAGTCCTATATGTCGGACTTCAAACAGTATCTGAGATTCGATGACGACGGAGTTGTTGACGGTCTTGATATTGATAAATTCCTTCAGAAATCTGTTGATGCCGGACTGATGTCATATAGCGAAGATGACGGATTTAAAGTCCTCGGTGGCAAGAAGATGGAGGACTTCGCAGAGGGACTGAACTTATCTTCTGGTGTTGTCCAGGCATTTTTCGATGAATTACAGTTGAAAGGTGCTGAATTTGACTGGGGAGACGAAGCAGTTAAAACAGTAGGTGATTTAGCTGTAGAAGCCAATGAAGCTGCTGAATCGTTACGACAGTTAGACGGCAACAGCGATCTGAAAATTAAGATGGATGTATCTGATCTTTCTACAACAGAGGAACAGATCAATGCCCTCGATGCAACGATTGCTGAGATGGATAGCATTAAAGCTAGACCGGATGTCGATGCTTCGAGCATTGACAATGCCAACGCTGTTATTCAGTATTGCCTTACACAGAAGCAGCTCCTTTCACAGCCTGATGTTATGCGTGTCGATGCTTCTCAGGTTGAGGGCGAAGTCAGCAACGCAATCTCACTTCTGCAGCAATTCCAGAATGCCACAAATGATCTGGAAATCAAGCAGAAAGTAGGTGCTGACACTAGCGAGGCTGAATCTCAGGTAAACTCTCTCGCTTCTGAAATTCAGAATCTTTCGCCAGATATTAAAGCGAAGTTGAATATAGACTCTACGTCCGTAGAATCTATTCAGACATCAATCGCAAATTTATCGGCAGAAACAATTAATGTTCAGGCAAAAGTAGATGCCTCCGCTATTGATGGGTACAATCCAGAGTCTAAGACATGCGACGTGATCTATGACCCTAAGACGGATTTATTGCCAACCTCTTTCCCATCTATTAACAGAACAGTTAATTATGTTGCGGATACAGCAAATCTTCCAGGTTCATTTAGCACTATCACAAGATATGTAAATTACGTGAAGACTGGAGATGTCAGTGTTAATGGTACTGCTCATGCGGGCGGTACTGCAAGAGTGGGCGGCGACTGGGGAACTGCCCCAGGAGGACGTACACTTGTTGGAGAACTTGGACGAGAAATCGTCGTAGACCCACGCACAGGCAAGTGGTATACAGTTGGCGACAACGGTGCTGAATTCAGAGATATACCTGCTGGAGCTATTGTATTCAACCATAGACAAACAGAAAGTCTGTTGGAGAATGGCTATGTTGCCGGACGAGCTTCTGCCCTTGTAAGCGGTACTGCAATGGTCACTGGTGGTTATAAGCCATATAAACCGAGTGCCTCTTCTACAAGCAGAAAACCATCTTCTTCTAAGAAGAGTTCAAGTGGTTCTAAATCATCCGGCGGTTCCAGGACAAGGTCTAGCGGAAGTTCAAAATCAAAATCAAATTCTACATCTACCAAAGAAAAAGAATTTGAAGAAGTATTTGACCTTATTGCCATAGCTGTCGATAGAGCTACAGAGGCTATTGATCGGCTAAAGATAACAGCCGACAGTGCATTCCAAACTCTTAGCACCCGTAATAAAGCTACCGTCAAAGAAATGGCAGCTATTACAAAGAAGATTGATGTAGAAAACAAGGCATACGAGGGATATATGGCGAAAGCCAACTCGCTTGGTCTGGATCAATCTTGGGTCAAAAAGATTCAGAATGGTTCTATTGATATCACAACCGTCACAGACGAAGACCTTGCTGATAAGATTAAGGATTATCAAGATTTCTATGAGAAAGCAATTAAAGCAAAAGATGCCGTCGCAGAATTGCATGAAGAAATTGCCAGCCTATATAAAGATAGATTTGATAATCTCTCAAACGATTTTGAGAATCAACTTAGTCTGTTGGAGCATCTGACTAATACCTATGACAACGGTATTGATAACCTTGAAGCTCGCGGATATCTTGCAAGTACCAAATTCTATGAAGCTATGCGAAATGTTGAAAAACAGAATATTGCTATTCAGAAGAAGGAACTTGCTTCTCTCACAAAAGCAATGTCAGAAGCTGTAAATTCTGGAGAAATCAAAGAAGGCAGTGAAGCATGGTATGACATGCAGAACGATATCAATTCGGTAAAAGAATCTATTCAGAAGTCTGAAACCGCTGTCATCGAATTCAATAATTCGATACGAGAAATCAAGTGGGAACGGTTTGAGTATCTGCAAGAGCAGATCAGTAATATTACTGATGAAGCCAACTTTATGATTGACTTAATGGAGAACACTGATTTGTTTACTGATAACGGTAAATTTACCGATACTGGTATGGCAACACTAGGTCTTCGTGGTCAAAACTACAATGTATACATGGCTCAGGCTGATAAGTATGCAGAAGAATTGAAGAAGTTAAATGCAGAGATTGCAAAAGACCCAAACAATACAACGCTGTTACAGCATCGCCAGGAATTACTGGAGGCACAGCGTGATTCAATCATTGCGGCTGAGGATGAAAAGCAAGCAATTAAAGACCTCGTGGCTAATGGTATCGAAAAAGAACTTGATGCCTTACAGGATTTGATTGACAAATACACTGAGGCAATGGATACCGCCAAAGACCTACATGATTATCAGAAAGATATTGAAAAACAGTCATCAGAGATTGCTAAACTGCAGAAACAGTTATCTGCATATTCCGGTGATAATTCAGAAGAGACTAGAGCTACCATACAAAAGATTCAGGTTGACCTGGCTGACGCTATGGACGACCTTGAGGAGACGCAGTATGAGCACTATATCAGTGAGCAGAAAAAGCTCCTTGATAATCTGTATGATGAGTACGAGGCAATTCTGAATGAACGTCTTGATAATATCGATGCTTTGATTTCCGTCTTTCCGATGCGCTCCGGTATGCGCACCTTGTTTGCTGGAATGCCAACTCTGCAACAATTAGCACTACGTTACAGACACAGAGCGACAAAGTTGGATATGATTTATCTGCTGCCATGAAGTCCATTTGGTCAAATGAGGGTGGCGGATACTCTATCATCACAAAGTACGGAGAGTCTTTCTTGACACAACTTACATCAGTCAATGATGTGATTACAAAAATAGCATACAAAATTGGTGCTATGGTCAAAGAAAGCGATAATCAGGCTAACAAGACAGTGTCTTCTGCAACTCCATCTACCAAAACAGACACTTCTGCGAAGCCGCCTACATCTACTAGCACGCCAAAAACACCTACGACTACCTCTACGAAACCAAAATTCAATGAGGACGTGAAACGTGGTGTTGCCGCAGCTATCTGGATTTACGGCTCTAAGTCTGGATGGGGAAATGACCCTGACAGAAAGAAGCGGTTGACAGCAAAGTTTGGTGCTTCTAATGCGGCTGCCGTACAGAAATACATTAATGCTCATGCAAACAATGGTGATCTGTACAATTACTGGGTAAAGACCGGAAAGAGCAAATTATCCCAGTATTACTACAGCGCATTCAAGAAAGGTGGTCTTGCCGACTATACCGGAGTAGCTTGGCTTGACGGTTCTCCTACAGAGCCAGAAATGGTTCTAAACCCAGAGGACACACAGAACTTCATTGCATTGAAAGATGCTATGAGAAGCATTGCTGATGGAAATAATCCTTTGAGCAAGTTGTTTGGAGGAGATGAGGGCGCTGCAAATGTATTATCACAGCTTGCTAAGGTAAGTGCGCCTATATCCGGAAAAGATACAACAAATATCGGAGACATCACCTATCAGGTAACAATTCCGATAGAACATGTACAAGACTACAACGATTTTATGAACCAGATGCGTAAGGACGGAAAATTTGAAAAGATGATTCGTTCCATGACTGTTGACCAGTTATCTGGTGGCAGTAAGCTCTCGAAAAATAAATATCAGTGGTAGTAACTAGAGAGGCAATTATTATGTTGCCTCTCTTTCTATTGGAGGAAAAGGATATGAATTTAAACAGAAAAATTGATATGCAGGAACGCACTATCAAAAGCCTACAGGAAAAGAACGAAAAACTCAAAAATGAAAATAGAGCTTTGCGTACAGAAAACGCACAGCTTTCAGATAAGAATCAACACTATGAGCAGATTATCGGAAGCGTGGATACCTTACGTGCTGAGTGGAATGCAAGAATTCAAGAAGCTCTTGAATATCGAAAACAGTATAAAGATGCTGTATTTGCCGTCCGCAAAATACGCAAGGAATATGAAAAGAAATTTAATCAGTTAAATAGACAGTTCAAAGTATAAATTACGAAAGGAGGAGGACGTATGGATAGATGTGATTTTACTTTTCGAGGAGAGTCGTTAAATGACCATGGCTACATGCTTTGCGAGTTTGATGGTTCTGGCTCTGTCGGAGCCGTAACAACAGATTCACAGCGAGAACTTACTTCAATATCAATGTTTGGCGGTCGATATTTTCCGATTATATATTCGGTTTATGACGGTGCATTTGTTGCAGAAATGTCAATATGTAAACTCGGTAATAATGCCGGGACTGCGGTTACGCCAAAGGAAGCTGCAGCTTTGAAGCGATGGCTGGAAAGTCCAGTTGCGTCCGAATTCAGAGCTGGTGGCGATGATTACGAAGGTATCTTCTGGAATGGAACATTCAATGTCGAAGAGGTTCATGCCGATTCTGCTTGCATCGGATTCAATTTAACTTTTACTGCTACCGCACCATTCGGATATAAAGACAAGGTAAATATCAGCGGATCAGTAGCAAAGGACGGTACTGTGAGTATCAGTGACACAAGTGATGATGAAGGATATATCTACCCTGACATCACAATTACTCTCAAAGCCGCAGGTGATTTAAAAATCACAAACGGATTCGATAACAGAACAACTGTTGTTCGTGGATGCTCTTCTGGAGAAACACTCACATTTACTCATCTCCTGCAAATCTTATCAAGTAATAAATCGCATGAACTTGGAGATGACTTTAACTACAAATTTATCCGAATCAACAATGAGTATGGCAATGTATTAAACAAACTGACGTTTAATCTCCCTTGCACATACTCTATTTCATATAATCCGATTGCGAAGGTGGTGATTGCGTGAATACTTCTTTATATGGAGGTCTTATTGAAATAAGTCCTGACGGTCAGCCAATTACACCAGATCTCGTTCTTTCTTATCGTGGCGGAACCAAACAAGGAATTATTCACAATGTCCAATCACTGACGAATGCAAATGCACTTGTAGAAACTGCTGAGATATCCTTTGATGTTTATAAGGAGATCGATGGTGTTGAATGCCAGTTATGGGATGATATCAGGGATTTCAGACTGGTGTATATACCACATCTTGATACGTCTACATTCAATCCGTGGTATGAGCTTTCTGTAGAAGTTGATGAGAATGACTGTACAATCAAACATTGTCAAGGAATTCATTTACAGGAAGCAGAGCTTGGTCAGCTTACATTGAATGGTGTTGAGATTAACACTGAAGATGATATTGCGAGAGACGACTACTCTCCCACTATCATTTATGACCCAAAGAATCCAGAAGCGTCTGCTCTGGATCGAATTTTAAAAGATAAAGCATCTCATTATACTATCGTACATGTAGATTCTTCTATTGCAAATTTGCAGAGGACATTTTCATGGGACGGTTCAAGTATAAAAGATGCATTTGATGACATCGCAAATGAAGTAGAATGCCTTTTTAAATATGGCGAATATACGAATAACGATGGCAAAATTCATAGAACTATTTCTGTATATGATCTGAATGACCGATGTATGGAATGTGGCGAACGTGGCTCATTCACTACAAAGGTATGCCCGAAGTGTGGCTCTGCGAATATCAATTACGGATATGGAACTGACAGCGGCATTTTTCTCAGTCACGAGAATTTCGCCGGAGATATTACCTATTCATCAAATAAGGACAGTGTAAAAAACTGTTTCCGCCTCGTTGCTGGCGATGATTTGATGACTGCGACGATTCGTAATATCAATCCTAGTGGCAGTCAGTATATTTGGTATTTGAGTGATT
>OHAU01003696.1_pt1 | contig 11700 bp, 13 predicted proteins | sample 1577181 | NCBI WGS metagenome assembly OHAU01 (sample SAMEA3541472, study PRJEB24748) | human gut metagenome | biome: human gut; feature: human-associated habitat; material: faeces | place: China | collected 2012
ATATCAAAGTAAATCTCTAATTGTTAACAAGTTAATTTATAGAACATCCCTTTAACAATTCATTAAAGAACCTTCCTACAGCCTTAAAGCCTTCTTTTACTCCAGCCTCAACACCATTTTCAAGTCCTTCTTTTACTCCTGCATATACACCTACGACAGGGGGCAAGAACAGCCCCTCCCATACCTAAAACGACTCCTCCTGCAATGTTGCCAACAATCGTTTTTACCTCGTTCCACAACTCACGTAATTCATCTTTTACTTGAAGATAGAAACTATAGTGGTCACGTCGTAGCCAACTGCACATATTATCATAGGAACCCAAGTTGGCTTGAGTTTCTTGTTTATCCATTTCATCACACATACGATGAAATCTTTTTCTTTGAGCTTCCGTCATGAGAAAATGTTTTTTATCCAGCTCCATACAGACTGGATAGTATTCTTGATAGCATTATACACGTCACGACAAGCATAATACAGAAAATCTGTAAACGTATGCATAGTTCGGAGAACTGAATCTACTTCTTTCTCCGTAAGTTTTTCCATAGCTTCAATGACTTTTTGTCTTTGTTGCGGTGTCATAATCTTGTATATTTAAATTAAACCTTCCTTACTCCACTCATAAAGACACTCTACCATATACTGGTCATCAACAAGTGCCTTATCATTTGCCTGAACAATTAAAAGGATTATATCGCATTGTTTTAATTCATGTATATAAATTTTCTTATAATCTTCGTCCTCATCAATGCTACGACCATACCCTGGCAAATCAACAATAGTTATAATACTACCATCCTCTAACTCAAAATCTTTATATTGAGCCTTGTCAGTTCCGACAACTGTACGACTCGTTTTAAAGTTGGCATTAAAAAGATTATTCACTGTTGTCGTTTTCCCTACACCTGCTTGGCCAAGAATTCCAACTTTTAGGGGCTGTGATTTTTTCTCACAATAAACTCGACTTAATTCATCAGCCTTATCCTTTGGAAGGTCGGCCATGAGCTTGGCAACAATCGAATCAAGATTTAACTTTGCATATTTTGCTCTTCTCTTAGCTAACTCATCGCCTATCCATTTGCGGTCTTCTTCAGACATGCCAGGAGATACATCTGGATGATTTATGTCCTTGGGGCGAAAACGGATAATGGCTTTGCTACAATGAACAATACGATTGATTACATAAGGTAAACGATAAGCACGAAGAGCTGAATAGTATTCAATTTGTTCTTTTGATGCAGAGTGTGCACCACTAGATAATTTTTTGATTACATCATTAGCTCGTACTTGAATGATCTTCTCTGTTGCATCTGTAGGTTGATTAATAACATCATCCCACGGACCAAGGTTATCAACTTGGTTGATACCAATCACTAACTTTGGAATCATGGTTTTAGGTCCCAATTCTGGTGATTTCTTTTTAAGTGATGAAAATAGTCCCATTTGTTAATTGATTAAAAGTTTATAAATTTTTGTCCTTAATTGTTTTACATTCCATTTTTGGACAATGGAATAGATGTGTACAGATTCCATTTTTACATTCGGAAAATCTTTGAAAACGTGTTTGAATATACCATTGTAATAATCACATACTTTTTCTTGAATGATTGTGTCGTTCTCCTTAATTCTATGTAAATTTATTCCGTCTGGATTTTCTGGCGACTTAAACAATAAATCTGCTTGATTTATGCCAAGTATGATATTTTGATCATTACGAAGTATTTTATTATTGATTAAATCCAAATAAAAAAGTTCGTCTTGTTTATATGCTCTTCTATCCGCTTGTGACAAACATATTAGAAGCTTTGCTTTGTTTATGTATTTGTAATAAAAACTCTTATATATTGTATTCGCATCCAAGCTCTCTGCAATACCTGGCAAATCCACCAGATTGAATCTTATTGTTTTACCTTTATAACAATCTTCAATATGCATAACAGCAGGGAATTTTGTACAAGATACAGCTTTATCTACTGCTAATGTTTTATTCCACAATGCATTTATAGTCGAAGTTTTTCCGCATCCTGTTTTGCCTGCAAGTACTAAAGTCGGAATAGATGGGTCATAAACATAATTATTCATACTGTTCACGATTCCATTCCATATTTTATATTTTAAAATTTCAATATTCCACATCAATGGATAAGAAATCGGAACAATTGAAGATGGTGAAAACGTTTTGTCATAGTCAATAAAATCTCCAAAAACAGAGAAAAACAGATCCTTTTGTTTCAACACATTCGTAACAGCGGTAAGACCTATCTTTTTCGTTCTAGCAACCTGATATTTTCTTGCTACTATTGGAGTTAATACTTTATCAGACATAGAAACCGCAATAATTATAGAAATATCTGATTTTAAGTGCACAAACGAAAAAAAGTCTTTTAAATACTGCTTATGTGACATGATAGCAATATCATTAATTGGTATGGTTATTACTATTACATCAGCACAAGCAAGTTTGTCTCGAACATGATTGTTGCTTTTGTACCAATCATCCGAAGTATAATGAATTCTTGGTATTTCTATAACATCAAAATCAACAGGTTCTCGTCCTGGAATCATTTCATGAACTCCTATTTCCATGAAACCATCGTATTCTTTTAATGATACTGCCTCTTCTTCCCAAAGTAATTGAATTGCTGTTGTTTTACCTGTTTCAATACCGCCAAGAAACACAACATTTGGTCTATTTTTCATACAATTATCCATTTAAAATTAATCGCGCATCTTCGTCACCTAGTTCCGCTGCCAGCCTAAACATTTTGAGAGCATCATCTTTTGACTTTTTTACTCCAAAACCTTCAAGGAAACAAATGCCGAGATTAGTAAATGCTTCTCTAGAACCTTGTGTAGCAGCAAGTTTATTATATTTCAAGCAATCCTTGACAGATGATGAAACCAGTTTGCCCTCTTTGTATATATTTGCAAGTAGTAGTTGAGATTCAACATAACCTAAACTTGCTGACTTTTCTAGTAATTCAACTATTTTAGATGAACATTTTTTTCCATATATATTCTTAATTATGATTGCATCTAAATAATACGCATATGGATGTTCAGAAAATGCCACTAAGTCAAGGGTTGTAAGAAGTTCATCCGTATCTAGCAAATTGATAATTCCCAAATAACTCATTTCAACTGATAGCAAAATTGCTTGGCAAATATCTTTTTCAAACAATGATTTCAATGTATCAACTTGATTATTTATTATCATTTTGTCACATTGACCATTACGTTTAAACATTTCTATTTCTTTTTTTATTATTGCCAAACTACAATTGTTTTGAATTGCTTCAGCATAATATTGCTTTGATTTTACCAAATCAAATTCTCCTAAGATAGAGTATTCATAAATTTCTCCCAATCTAAATAAGGCATATCCATTATTACAGTTGGCATAATTCAACAATATTTCTATATCTAAAGATTCCAAGATTATTCTCTCATCTATTTTTTCTTTCATTGTGGGGTGCTCATTCGTTGCTCTCGGAGTGCCATAAATATTTCCCTTTATTTCTTCTACTTTTTTTGATTCATCAATAAATCCAAAAGACCGTAGCAATAGGATAATATTATCTATAAAATCAATATTTAGTACCTTGATATTTTCATTACATACTAAATCTTCAATGCTGTTATACTTTACACCACAATATATAGACATAGTCCTTAAAAAAACTTTCTTCTTTTTTTCTATATTATCATTACTATTCCATAAACTTGCAGCTCCTTCAATTAAGTTGCACAAACAATTATGCACAAATGGATTTTCTTTAGCTTTCTCCTCACTCTCGGCTAACAGCCCATCGTAATACTCTCGACTGTCATTGATGAGATACTTCATCCCATCCGTATTAATCGCTCCATTGGTAAGCAGCAACGGAAGATGCGGAGCCAGGCCAGCTGATGACCAGAAGTAAGTATCAGCCATATAACCTATCATGCACTCAAGGTAGGGGACGATGTCTTCAACGATTTCTTCGAGCAAGCCCTCTTCGTTGTCGTAATCGTCTTGATTTGTGAATGTGCGTTGAAAGTCGGTGGGTTCTATTTCGGGCACATCGAATTTGTCGGTACTGTTAGCTCCGACGCCCCACATGTGCAGTTGAAAGACAAATTTGCCATCGTTGGGACGAAAGAAAGGGGTGATGAGCAAGGTGGGGAGGTTCTTCAACTCCTCACGCATGGCAGTTACTTGTACATCAGTAGGGTTGACCATAGGTTTCCATGCTCCGCTATAGAAGAGGATTGGATGGTCGGTCATGGTGCTCCAATGCTTATCACAATATTGTTCCAATTGCTTTTCGACAATTGGATAGACGAGTTTGTTGAACTTGTCGTAGTTGGAACGGGTGAAGACGACGTGCATAGCAATGTTCTCCTCTTGGTTTGCCAAGAGATTACCAAAGGCTTGATTCTTCATCACAATGGGGAGCACTTTCAAAGGCCAATTGCTGATTGTTGTCTCGTAAGTGAGTCGTTCCAATAGATGGTCGACCTCATCTTTCAGTTCTTTGAGCCTGTCTGCATGCTTCTCATTCTCCAACTGTAGAGTCAATTCCTGTCCTTCGCGCATAAGCCGCCACATGTGCTCCGTGTTGCGGTCTTTCGCAGCACGCTCAAACTCCTCACGCTTCTGTTGAAGCGCTGCATTCTGGCGGCTGCCACACCAATTGTTGTAGATTTGCAATCCAACATTGGCGAGTATCATTGTTATAGCACCTATTGGCATATCTAGATCATTTACAACGTGTTTGATTTAACCTGTTCCTTTATAGCCTCGATGTCTTTCTTGTCGTACACCTCCAACAAATGTGGCGTATTCTCTTCATCAAGTGCAGCAAGGATGTTGTCGTTCTCTCCCTTTATGAACGCCTTTAATTCGGCATTTCCCATTACGAGTCGCTTCATATCTGCATGTTCTTTGTCGTTCAACAAGACGGGCAATGTCGGTTCTTTGCCCTGCGTCAGCATCATATAGGAATCACGAACAGCACCTGTAATAACAGATACGCTGGCATGCAGTAATTCTATCATCTCAATGCGATATTCTTCGTTTTTCCCTGCTTCGACAGGATTATAGTCGAAGTTGAAAAGTGGGCGAATGACAGGGCGCGAAGCCTGCGGCTCCCATACAGCACCACTCAGATACATTTTACCTTCACAGTATTGAGGCAAAATAACCAAAGTTGGCATTTGACTCATCAGGAAATGGATATTCATTACACTGGCATTACCTCCTGACAAATCAGGCCTCAAACAAGCATCTTTGCGGAAATCAACATCTCCGATAAGGGGAACGTCATTTTTTTTGATGGAATATTCCAACTCCTTATATATTTGGGCATCTGCGGCATTGGCATCTGTTCCGTAAGCCCGTAAAGGCAACAGAGGCGCGTGCATCAAAATAACATTCAACCGTGGTACTACGTTCGCCGCATCGTTGCGTATCTCATGCAAAATCGCCTGAGGCAACAAGGGATCAAGCGGCCAACAATATTGCAAGTAGTATTTCAATTCAATGGCTTGCATCTGCGCATTGAAAGATTGTCGTGAAACTTCTTGCCTCTGTTCGCGGGCAAGAGCAACAAGCCTACGTTTGAAGGCGATATCTTCCTGCATACGTTCGTCATCAGTGATGTGACGAGCGCGTTCCATCTCCAACTGAAATTCCTGATTCCGTTCGTGTGCCTTGTCTTGCAAACGGCGGTTGTTCCACCCCAGCAGCGTAGAACTGATGGAATTTGCCACCCAAAACATGCCGTAACCAGGGAATCTTATACTTTGTGATGCTATAGGTATATCCATAAGTTACATCTAATATTTATATATAAGCGGGGCCTCAACATAAACTATTTTTGAGCCTCCACTTATCATTCGAAGAAAGAGTCAGACAAATCACCGCTGCTGTCAAAGCCGTTGTCATCAGGCGTTGTCTGCGACGAATCATTGTACATGCCTTCTCCTATAATTACATGATTATCTTGTTCAATATCAGAAAATGCAGAAATCTCATCAGCAACACATGCTGCAACAAGCACGTCATCCACAGGTTCTGGTGAAAGCGCAACAAGTGCTGATACTTCTCCTGGAAGAAGTGTAGGCAAATCAAAATCTGTTTCCGCTAAATCCGAGGGCAACTGCAAATCAGCCTCCGTCATATTATTAAGTGTCTCGTTTATGACAGAATTAGCGTCCAACAACTGTCGCAACGCATCGTTGTTCACAGCTATCTGTGAGAACTGCAGCATCTCATTCTGTGACAGGTTGCCATCAAGGAATGCAGCAAACTCCTCTATACTTGGTAATGTATGACTAAGCATGTTTCGCCTCCTTCCTGCATACTTGTTTGAATTGTCTCTCTGCCAAAATTCGTTTGTTATAATAATTATCCATTGACATACCAAGCGCCTCAGCAGTTTCCTTGTGTGATTTTTGTTCAAGATAGAGCAAACGAATGATGTTGCGGTATCTTACGTTGGACATCAAACCGAGCAACACTTCGACATCTGCACGGTTCATGTCACTAAAATCTATTGGATTAGAGAGTGCTTCGTCACCTATTCTATCACCCATCGTGTCTTCACCGTCCTCTTTTTCGGCTGTATGCAATAACGGTTCGTAAACTGGCATGCGTTGCTTCAACTCATATTTCTTATAGCAATAGAACAAGCAAACTGTTTTGAGCCAACTTGTCAGGGTGCTCTCTCCACGGAAATTTTCCAACTGACACTTGCCTGTTGTATTCCCTGGAGCAAGAACAACTATGTAGATTTCATCCATAAACTCCTTGCAACTGATGCAATCAGTATAATAGTTGTCGTATATAGATTTAAAAAGGGGATAGCATTGCTGGTAAAAGTACTTGCGCGTAACCATTTCATCTCTGTTTATCAGAGATTTGGCTATCTGCAAATCCTGTGAAAAAATATTTTTTACTATCATTCCAAGAGTTCTATTTTGGTGGTCAGATTAATCCTACAACCTCCAGCATCATCAGACAACGCTTTCTTCCGCGTTTTTCTGTTCCTCTCTTCCAATTCCGGAACCCTCCCCCACTTTCTCCAGGAACGCACTGGGGACAAAAGCGGTGGCGAGGTAGCAGAGGCCCTTGATTTCCAAGGCTACGCGCTGCTGGCCGGCCACGCGGATGACGCGGCCGACAAAACCTTCAAATTCGCCCTCCTTGACGCGCACTTGGTCGTTGCTCTTGAAATGGCAACGAGAAACGGGGAGGGTCTTGACATGGGGGTTGGAGGTGATGGTTGCACGAATGACGTTCTGCATGACGTTTTCGGAAAGAATGACGGGAGGACAGAGGCCCGTCTTGCTCTCGGGCTGCTCTGTCTTGTCGAGATAATAGCGGATGTAAGCGGCCGTCGGGGCCGGAGACTTGACGATGGAATGCGACTCTATGCGCGTCATACGGGCAAAAAGCAAATTGGGGAAGAGAGGCTGCTTGACGCGCTTCTTCTTCCCCAATTTTATTTTCTCCACATATTGCATCGGCACATAAGTGGGTATGTTTTTAGCTTTCAGAGCTTCGAGGGCTTTATCGATGCGGCCGTAGGTGACACGCAGAACGAACCAGCATGGCACTTTCCAACGCGGTGCATCCTTCGGAGCATAGTTCGGGGACACCCCTGTGTGTGAGTCGGCAGCCAACGGGCTATGGACTTCGGGGAGGACATCGGAGGCAAATCCGGTGCTGAGAGGCTCTGCCCCGCCTCCTTGGGGTTCCACATTAGACAATGTGTTCATTTCTTACGTTCTGGAAAAACAGGCAACGGACGTGTCGTCCGGTTTTCTCGCCAGTGTTCTTTCATATTGTGTGATGTTTCCCCCGGATGGTTTTTTCATGCTTAAGTTCTTATCGTTTTAAGCTCTGACATCCGAAGGTGTTTTTTCACCACCACCATTAAACTATCATTAATCCGATTTTATGCATATTGCAATGTCGGCTTTAATAGTCTGCCGCAAAGGTATGAAATTTTCTTGGCAAACAAGGATTATTTTCTATATTTTTTTTGATGGCGAAAGAACACAGACGTTCCAAGGACATGAGCCGCCCACGGGAGTTTCTTTGTCCGCAACGAAAGGCGGATTTGCATCAATTCCTGAGCGCATCCTTGACCTTCAGGACTTTTCTGCCAATACTGGCGTTTTACTAAGGGTATGTAAAAACACAAAAAAAGCGTGAACCTTTCGTTGTCGTTCCACCTTCGAGGCTCTCGCATTTGCCCTGTACCGTCGAACGAACAACGAACAGAGCCCACGCCGATATGATATACCATCTGATGCTACCCAGAAACGAAGAGACATGTCATGGCACGCACTAAAAAGTGCTGCCATGACATTACTCATCTAAACTGGGTAGGCGAATAACCACATCACCTGGGCATCTATCGCTGCCTTGTCTTGATGGTACATGAAACTTGCGAGATTTCGAAGGTCAAGAACAAGCGTTGATAAACGCCTTAATATATGTCGATCTCCTGTTTCCCACCCATACCCCACTTCTGCTTCGGTCCGAAGAACTGACCTTTGACTTCTGCTCGGCGTAGGCTCAAATTAACCTTTGTTCTTAAATCGCTCCATCTGGAGGCGCTCCCAAACAAAAGATTAATTTAGGAAATCAATTGCAAAAGTAGTGAAAAGTTTAGATGAGGGAAGCTTCTCAATATAAATATTCGGACGTTTTACATCATTTAACAAATCCGTATATTTACATTTTCCGAGTGCGCTGGCAAAGGTGGGAGCTACCATCGGCTTATGTTTCAAATTCAACTCGTGTTGGGTGTGATTTCTTTTTTATCCATAGGGCGGGTTTGCTTTCGGAGGGTGCACAAACTGGCGGACGGTTTTTTAGTAAAACGCCTTGAAACGCCTTCTTTAGTAATGGTAAGTAGGTATTCAAAATTAGTTTATACTATCCATGCAGGGTGAAACGTTTTGTTGTCTTATCTCTCTATGAACAAAACGTCTGGAAAGTAACCCACGTTTCCAGGAAATCAACAAGAATGTGACTGGCAATTGGTGAAAGGGGCCTTGAAAGTCTGCATCTATTGTTGCCGTTTCATGGTCTATTTCCCTCTGCGAACGCGGAAGCAGACGCAAGCGCGTCTGGGGGCAGAGGCGAATGCGTCTGGGAGCAGAGGCGAATGCAGCTGGGAGCAGAGGCGGATACAGACGGGGCGAAGTTCGCTGACAAGTTGGGAATTTGAGTTTACGAGGCATCGGGGATGCCCGCTGCGAGACTGGTTTGCGTTGCATCAAGGCTGTCGGCCCCGTTTGGCAAGCGAATCCAAATTGACAGACGGCGCGAAAACAAGTAGGAGCCGCCTCACCGCAGATGCGGCGAAGCGGCTCCTATAATATAAGTAAGTCGGTGGGCAAAATTAGTTTATAAGTAGGTGGTTCGCACAGCAAAGCAAACAAGTTTTTGCGGCACTGGCAAGAGAAAGGCAACGATAAGTGGGACATTATCTTGGGTTTTCGGGCAAATCCGTTGGGCGAAATCTCGGATATTCCACATATTTTGCGTAAGTTTGCACATTAAGGAATGGTAAAAAAAATAACTTGACCAATTTTGGGGAGTAAAGGAATTATTTCTTATGCTCTGTCTTTTTGCCGTTTGGATATTTGTCATCGGTCACATAGCCCACTATGCTCCCTCTTTCAAATTTCCAAACCAACAAAAATGCAGGTCAAAATTGCTCAACTTATTCTTTCACCATTACTAAGTAGGTAATCAAAATTATTTATGAAATACTCCTTTGTCATCCCCGTATTCAACCGCCCCGATGAAGTGGACGAACTGCTTGAGAGCCTGACGAAACAATCGCTTCAGGATTTCGAAGTTCTCATCGTGGAAGATGGTTCATCGCAGCCCTGCCAAGAGGTGGCAGAGCGCTATGCAGATGTGCTCAATGTGCGCTATTTCATGAAGGAAAACTCGGGGCCTGGCGGCTCGCGCAATTATGGCGTGGAACGGGCGAAGGGCGAGTATGTCATCATCCTCGACAGCGACGTGGTGCTGCCGGAGGGCTATCTTCAGGCGGTTGACGCGGAACTCAACGCCGCGCCCTGCGATGCTTTTGGAGGCCCCGACCGCGCCCATGAGTCGTTCACGCCCATGCAGAAAGCCATCAACTACGCCATGACGTCTTTCTTCACCACTGGCGGCATCCGTGGCGGAAAGAAGAAGATGGACAAGTTTTATCCGCGCTCGTTCAATATGGGTGTGCGCCGAACGGTCTATGCCGCACTCAATGGTTTCAGCAACATGCGCTTTGGCGAAGACATCGATTTCTCCACGCGCATTTTTGAGCAAGGCTATGCCTGCCGCCTATTTCCAGAGGCCTGGGTTTGGCACAAGCGCCGCACCGACCTTCGAAAGTTTTTCAAGCAAGTACACAACTCAGGCATCGCCCGCATCAACCTCACCAAGCGCCATCCTGGCACGCTCAAACTCGTGCATGCCTTGCCTGCCGTTTTTGCCGCCGGCTGCGCCCTGCTGGTGGTGCTGACCGCCGTGGCCGCCGCCCTTGGTTGTCCCCATTGGTGGGTATGCCTCACGCCGTTTGTGCTTTTCGCCCTCATCATCTGCGCCGACGCCACCCGCACGGCTCGCAGCTTAGGCGTTGGCATACGCGCCGTGGCCGCCGCTTATGTGCAGTTGCTTGGCTATGGCACAGGATTCATCCGTGCTTTTTGGCGCCGCTGCGTGCTCGGCAAGGGCGAATTTGAAGCTTTCAAAAAGAATTTCTATAAATAAGGAAGGTTACAAACGTCATGGCCGACAACGATCACACCATCATCCAAGACCTCAAAGCCGACGAGCGCCCAAGGGAGCGCCTCATCAAGCATGGTCCTGCCGCCCTGCGCAATGCCGAACTGCTGGCCATCCTTATCGGGTCGGGGTCGACAACGGAGAATGCCGTGAGCCTCATGGAGCGCCTGCTCGTTGACCATCGCAACAGTCTGGGCGACGTGGGCAAGATGACGCTCGAACAGCTCTGCCGCTACAAAGGTATCGGCGAGGCGAAAGCGGTGTCGATTCTTGCAGCCTGCGAACTGGGCAAACGGCGGCAGGAAGAGCACGTGGAGGAACGCCCCAGCGCACAATCGTCGGAAGACATTTACCGCTATTTCCTCAACAAACTTCGCGACAATCCCGTTGAAGAATGCCACGTGTTGCTGATGAACCACAACCTACGCATCATCGGCAGTGTCTGTGTCAGTCGCGGCGGTATCACGGGAACTGTGGTCGACGTGCGGCTCGTGCTCCGCGAGGCCATCCTCGCCAACGCCACGTCCATTGCGCTCTGCCACAACCATCCTTCGGGCAGTTCCAAGCCCAGCCGGGAAGACGACCGCCTGACGCAAAGGGTGAAGGAAGCGGCGAAAGCCATGGACATACGCTTCATTGACCATATCGTCCTCGCTGACGGCAGCTATTACAGCTACAACGATGAAGGCCGGCTCTGAAGCTAAGCGATGGTAAGTAGGTGGGGGGGCAAAATACAGAAAGATCTCTGCGCGGTTGCGGGCCTCATAGCAAGTGGCGGTTGCGGCACTGCCCCTGAAAGGGGCGCATATTCCAGGATAGGGGCTTGCCCCTATCTCCCGTCGTAGCCCATCAATTCTCGCTGCTGCCCCTGTAAGGGGCGCATATCGTTGGCGGGGCTTGCCCCGCA
>OHAU01003702.1_pt1 | contig 11678 bp, 7 predicted proteins | sample 1577181 | NCBI WGS metagenome assembly OHAU01 (sample SAMEA3541472, study PRJEB24748) | human gut metagenome | biome: human gut; feature: human-associated habitat; material: faeces | place: China | collected 2012
TTGACTTTTAATAGTTAGTCTTTCACACTTTTCTTCCCTCCGAAACCTCCGGCTGGGCAGCTTTTTCGCCAGCCCGTTTCGCAAAAACGAAATGTACCGCCCGGCAAGCCGGACGGTACATTTCGAAGAAAAGAAAGAAAGAGAGAGAAAAAAGAGAAAAAGCATGAAAAAGAGAGGGGGTGCGATCTATGGAAGACATCGGATCAGGGCCGGGGACTGTCCTGCTCGGACGGCTCCAGCGCATTGGTCGATGTTGTTGGCTCTTCGTTCTGCACCGCATCGTCCTTGCTGTCAAACACGATGGGCAGGCGGAACGTCTTGCCGTAGCGCTCGATGGTGAGCGTCGCGTGCTGGCCGCCGCGGTAGTGCCGCAGCGCCGCGCTGAGGTCGGAAAGCGTGCGCACGGTGTAGTCATCAAGCGCAAGGATAAAGTCGCCGTCGCGCAGGCCCGCATGGGCACCGGCGGAATCCTTTGTGACATCCCGCACCTGCACCCGGCCGTTGCGGGCCGTGTTCGTCGAATAGACCGTGCCGACCATCACGCCGAGCTGGGCGCGGTTCGGCACGCGGCCGTATTCCCGCAGCTCCGAGAGGATCTCGCGGACGTCGTTGATGGGGATGGCAAAGCCGATGCCCTCGATCGTCGCGCCGGTGACGGTCTCGCCGGAATATTTCGCCGTCGTCACGCCGACGACATTGCCGCGCAGGTCGAACAGCGGGCCGCCGGAGTTGCCGGGGTTGATGGCCGCATCGAGCTGCATCATGCGGATGGATGGGCCGTCCAGATCGACGTCGCGGTCCTTCGCGCTGATATAGCCGACGTTCAGGCTGTAGTCCAGGTCGCCGAGTGGGTTGCCGATGGCAGCAACCTCCGTGCCGATGCGCAGCCGGTCGGAATCTCCGAGGCGCGCGTGGCGGTAGCCGCTGCCGTCGATCTTCAGCAGGGCGATGTCGCTGTCCTCCTCATAGCCGAGGAGCTTTGCCGTGTGCTCCGTGCCGTCATACAGCGTGACGGTGAGCTGCGTGCAGTCCTTGACGACGTGGTAATTCGTCAGGATCTCGCCGTCTCCCGTGAGGAGAACGCCTGAGCCGGTGCTGGCCTGCATGGTGTCCTTTCCATAGAGGTCCGTGACCGCGCTGAGGTTCAGCACACCGACGACGCAGGGCGCATAGTGCTCATAGAGCTGCGTCGGGGTCAATTCTCCCGCAGTCGAAGCTACACGCGCCGCGGAAGGCTCCGCGCCCGTGCTCTCTGCCCCGGATACGGCCGTCTGACGACCGGCCGGCCGCATGGCCGCTCGCTCGCGGCCCTGCAGAAGCAGTCCCGTTGCCGCGCCTCCGGCGATACCGCCGAGCAGGGCGCAGCTTACAGCGAGGGCCGCCAGCCGCAGGTGCTTCCTTCGTTTGCAGGCCAATACCGGCTCGCCTGCACTGGAGTCGATGCGCTCGTTATGCTCCATGGTGTTCAGCTCCTTGCTGTGCTTGTAGTATATCCGCCTGATATGTCCAAATTATGACGGACCGGAAAACGATTTTTGAAGGAACGCGGGCGTTCAGCTGCAGCGATCCTGCATGATATCGAGGATCGTGCGGTCCGTCTGCCGCATGCCCTGCTGCGCCAGCACACCGACCTTGGCGATCGTGTCGTCAACATTGCTGCCGACGATGCCCTCGCCGTGGCGGAATTCGCGGTGGTGCAGATACATGCGGTAGCCCATGATGCCCGCGTCCACGGCAGCGGCGATCTTTGCCGCACAGGACGGCTTTGCGCCGTCGCAGATGGTGCCGGAGAGGATGGCCACGGCGTTGACGACCGTGTGCGCCACGGCGTCATAGTCGCCGCCGAGCAGGTAGCAGATGCCCGCGCCCGCGCCGACCCCGGCGGAAATGGCGCCGCAGTAGGCGGAAAGGCGGCCGATGCCGGTCTTCTGGTGGACGGTGACAAGGTCGGAAACGGCCAGCGCGCGGTAGAGCTGCTCGCGGGTCGCGCCGATGTGGCGGGCATAGGCCACGACGGGCATGCAGGCCGTGATGCCCTGATTGCCGGAGCCGGAGAGGATGACGACGGGCATTTCGCAGCCGCTCATGCGGGCGTCCGAGCCCGCGGCCGCATAGGCCTTGGCCCGCTGCTTGATATCATCCCCGTAATCCTCCAGTAAAATGCGCCCGATCTGCGCGCCCCATGCGCCGCGGAGGCCCTCCTCGGCAATGGCGGAATTGCAGCTGACCTGCGGCTCCAGCAGGGGCAGCAGGTCCTCGAGCGGCACCTCGGCCGCAAAGCGCAGGATGTCCGCCACATTCAGCAGACTCTTGTCCGCGCGATGCTCCTCGGCAGAGTCCACAACGGGAAGCTCCCGCAGGACCTCGCCGTCGCGCTCAAGGCAGACGATATTCGTGTGATGGTTTGTGATGCGCACGCGGGCCGTGTGGCCGCCGCAGCTGCCGCGCAGATCGATGTCGAGCTGGCAGGGAGAGTGGCTGCACGAGACGGAAATAACCACCCGCTGCAGGTAAGCGTCCAGCTCCGCAAGCTGCTTCTCCGTCACGGCGGAGATGACCTGCAGGTCGCGCGCCGCGTCGCCCGCAACGAGGCCGACGGCAATGGCGGGGGCAATGCCCTTGCGCCCGCCGGTATTCGGTACGACGACGCTTTTGACGTTTTTCAGAATGTTGCCGCTGACGGCGGCGTCTACCCGCTCGGGCAGAGCGCCCAGCAGCTCCCGAAGGGTCGCGGCGCAGTAGGCAATGGCGATCGGCTCCGTGCAGCCGGTCGCCGGGACAAGCTCTTCGCGCAGGATGTCAAGATAATTCTGCAGGATCGACTGTTCCAGCATGTTGCCAGCTCCTTATATCGGTATTTTGGAAACGCCTGTGCAATGTTTACTAAGCTAATGATATCGTATTTTGCCGAAAAAGGCAAGAAAGAAAAACCGGTTCGCTGCAGGGCCTGGTGCTGCACCGGCGATACGCACAGGCTGCCGAAAAAAACGTACAAACCGATTACGTCTGCAGCGGCGCTCAGGGAGCGCCTTGCAAGCTGCAGGTTTGGTGGCACTATCGTCGACCGCACCCGCCTTGTAGGGGAGCGGCATGCCGCTCCCGGCGCTGCACCGGCGCAATCAACAAGCTGCCGTTAAAATGGCAAATACTCCCGATTTGTCATTGCGAGGAGGCCGGAGGCCGACGTGGCAATGACAATTCTGGTGCCATTACCATTTTAGTGTTACCCTGTACGGATCGGCAGCGATGCGCCGGGAGGGGCATGCCCCTCCCCTACAGCGCATGACCGGCGGTCTTGTGAAATTTTCCACTTTCCAGTTTCATTTCCCGCGTGCCGCTTCCCTGCATATGTGTTATCCCATATTGCAGAAGGGCCTGCTGCGGGGTTCATGCAGCAGGCCCTTTGCTCCCCGGGAAGGGAACAGACGATATCAGAGATGGACGACCGTACCGGCCTCGCCGCGGACGGCGGCTCCGGCCTGTGCGAGCGAGGCGATGATGGCCTGCCCGCCGGTCTTGGCGAACGAAACGGCAGCCCTGACCTTCGGCAGCATGGAGCCGGGGGCAAAATGGCCCTCCTCGCAGTAGCGCTCCGCTTCCGCAACGGTCATTTCCGCAAGGCTCTTCTGGTCCGGCTTGCCCCAGTTGATGCAGACGCGGTCCACCGCCGTCAGGATGACGAGGGCGTCGGCCTGCACGAGCTCTGCGAGCTTGGCAGAGGCAAAGTCCTTATCGATGACGGCGGGCGTGCCGTAGAGCTTGCCGTCCCGGCGCACAACGGGGATGCCGCCGCCGCCGACCGTGATCACGACGCAGCCGCCGTTGATCAGGGCGCGGACGGTGTTCTTTTCGATGACGTCCACGGGCTTCGGTGAGGGAACGACCTGGCGGTAGCCGCGGCCCGCGTCCTCGACCATGGTGTAGCCCTTTTCGGCGGCGATGCGCTCGGCCGTGGCCTTGTCATAGAATGCGCCGACAGGCTTCGTGGGCTTCTGGAAGGCGGGATCGTTCTCGTCCACCAGCACCTGCGTGACGACGGTGGCGACGTCCTTCTGCAGGCCGCGCGCGGCAAGCTCGTTGCCGATGGCGTTCTGCAGGTGATAGCCGATGTAGCCCTGGCTCATGGCGCCGCACTCGGGGAAGGGCATATCGGACTTGATGGCGCCGGCCTCGGCGGCCGTGGCCATGCCCAGATTGATCATACCGACCTGCGGGCCGTTGCCGTGCGCAATGACGACCTCGTTGCCCTGCTCGATGAGATCCACGATCGGCTTTGCCGTTTCCGTAACAAGGGCGAGCTGCTCATAGGGCGTGCTGCCCAGCGCGTTGCCGCCCAGCGCGATGACGATGCGTTTTCCCATGGTAATTATCCTCCTGCCGTGCGGCTCAGAACATCTTGCGCTTGTTGTCGGCAGCGTCGAGCTCCATGAGAGCCTTGACGGGGTCCTTGACCTGCGCCAGGAAGATCATGGCGGCGATGATATACGGCTTGAAGGAGGCCTGCTTGTACAGCGGCACAAGATAGCGGTCAAACACAGAGTTGTCGACCTCGCCCTCCGGGCAGCTCAGGCCGGAGATGTCGGCGGGCAGGCAGTGCAGATACAGCGCCTTGCCGTCCTTCGTGAGCTTCATCATCTCTTCGCTGCAGGTCCAGTCCTTGTGCTCGGCATTCTGCGCGAGGAGCTCCTTCTCCAGCTCGTCGATGCCCTTCTGGTCGCCCTTGACATAGAGCTCGGAGCGCTTTTCCATGGCCTGGAACGGAGCCCAGGACTTCGGATAGACGATGTCGGCGTCCTTAAAGGCTTCCTTCATGTCGTTCGTCTTGTGGAACTTGGAGCCGTACTTCTCGCAGTTCTTACGGGCGATCTCCTCGACCTCGGGGAAGACGTCGTAGCCCTCCGGATGGGCCAGCGTGACATCCATGCCGAAGCGGGTGAACAGGCCGATGACGCCCTGCGGAACAGACAGCGGCTTGCCGTAGGACGGGGAATAGGCCCACGTCATGGCGACCTTCTTGCCCTTCAGGTTCTCAACGCCGCCGAAGTAGTGGATGACATGCAGCATGTCGGCCATGCACTGCGTCGGATGGTCGACGTCGCACTGCAGGTTCACGAGCGTCGGGCGCTGCTCGAGGATGCCGTCGCGGTAGCCCTCTTCCAGAGCGTCCATGAACGTCTTCTGGTACTCGTGGCCCTGATGGATGTACATATCGTCGCGGATGCCGATGACGTCGGCCATGAAGGAGACCATGTTCGCAGTCTCGCGGACGGTCTCGCCGTGGGCGATCTGGGATTTCTTCTCATCGAGGACCTGCTCCTCCAGGCCCAGCAGGTTGCACGCAGAGGCGAACGAGAAGCGGGTACGGGTGGAGTTGTCGCGGAACAGGGAGATGCCGAGGCCGGAATTGAAGACCTTCGTGGACTTGTTGCGCTCGCGCAGGTCGCGCAGAGCGTCGGCCACGGTGAAGACGGCGTCGATCTCGTCGTCCGTCTTGTCCCACGTCCAGTAGAAATCGGTCTTATACATGTTATTGATATGGAGCTTTTCGAGGTGTCTTGCCAGTTCAACAGTCTTACTCATGATCGTTCTCCTATTTCATATTTTGGTTGGTCGGAAGCCCGGCAGAGCCGGGCTGCTTGCTTTTTATCGGATGGACGGAAAAATCACTTGATATCGTTGCCGGTCAGCTCCTGACGGAACTCGGCCTCGGTGATCTTGTTTTCGGGCTTGTACAGGCCGGGAACGGCGGCGTACAGCGCGGCGCAGACGACGAGGTCCTGCTTCCAGGTGATCTCGTTCGGCGCATGGGCCTGCGACTCGGCGCCGGGGCCAAAGCCGACGCACGGGATGCCGTAGCGGCCCTGGATGGAAACGCCGTTCGTGGAGAACGTCCACTTGTCGGTCAGCGGACGGCCTTCACGCTTGGAGCGCGCGGTCTCGTCGGCCCAGAGGCGCTTGTCGCCCCACAGAGCGTGGTGCGCATCGACAAGGGCCTGCACATGGGCGGCGGATTCCTTGTTGATCCACGTCGGGAAGAAGCACTCGGTCTCATAGACGTGGCCGGTCCATGCGGGACGGTCATACATATACATCGAGACCTTGACGTCCTTGGCGTACTTTCTGCAGGCGGGCAGGTCCTCGATCTCCTTCAGGCAGGACTGGTAGGTCTCGCCTGCCGTCATACGGCGGTCGATGGAGATGGAGCAGGAGTCCGCAACGGCGCAGCGGGACGGGGACGTGTAGAAGATCTGCGACGTCGTGCAGGTGCCGCGGCCGAGGAAGCGCGCGTCTTCCCAATGCTCGGGGTTGTACTTCGGGTCGAGCATCTTGACAAGGCCCTTGATCTCCTTGTCATCGGCGGCATCATTCTCGTTGAGGTCGCGGACGTTCAGCAGGACCTCGGCCATCTTGTGGATGGCGTTGTCACCGCGCTCCGGAGCGGAGCCGTGGCAGGAGACACCGTGCATGTCGACGCGGATCTCCATACGGCCGCGGTGGCCGCGATAGATGCCGCCGTCCGTCGGCTCGGTGGAGATGACGAACTCGATCTTGCTGCGGGCATCCTCCGGTCCGTTGAAATATTCATTGACGATGGACTGCCAGCACATGCCGTCGCAGTCCTCCTCCTGCACGGAGCCGACGACCATGATCTTATAGCCCTCGGGGATGAGGCCAAGGTCCTTCATGATCTTCGCGCCGTAGGCAGCGGAGGCCATGCCGCCCTCCTGGTCGGAGCCGCCGCGGCCGTAGATGATGTCGTCCGTCTCATAGCCCTCGTAGGGGTCGTTCGTCCAGTTGGCGCGGTTGCCGATGCCGACGGTATCGATGTGGGAATCGATGGCGATGATCTTCTCGCCCGTGCCCATCCAGCCGATGACGTTGCCAAGCTGATCGATCTCGACCCTGTCATAGCCGAGCTTCTCCAGCTCCTGCTTGATGCGCATGACGACGCCCTTTTCTTCGCAGCTTTCACTGGGGATGGCGATCATGTCCCGCAGGAAACGGCTCATGTCGGCACGATAGCCCTCGGCCGCACGTTTGATTGCTTCAAAATCCATCGTGGTACCCTCCATTATCTATTCATTCCGTACCGCAGTGCGGATATGCAGGCAGTCTGCGGTTCTCTGCTCCTATCTTACCATATCCTGCACAGAAGTCAAACAAATTTTTTTCAAAACAAAAAAATTTTGGAAAAAAACAATTGATTTCTCCCGGCTATAATGGTATCATAGGGTCAGGAAAATCCAAATAGGGACGCTCTGACCGGCAAAAACCGGAAGTTCGTCATTCCGAGGAGCGAAGCGGCGTGGGGCTCTCAGGCACCATATTTCGTATTCGCCGGGGATCCTCAAAAATCCGGAATGATCCCGCGAGATTGCCACGGCCCCTTGCGGGGCCTCGCAATGACAAGCCTGACAGCGGGCAGTATGCGTGAGGGATTTCTTCAGAGTTTCCCACCAGAAGGGAAGCTCGGAAGAAATCAGCAAGAGCGGAGGGCGAGAGATTTTTCGTCGAGGCGAGGTTTGGGGAACGCAGGAATACTTTGTGTATTTCAAGTTCCCCGAACCGATGGATTGGCGGAAAAGCTCCGGCATCTGCCGCAGAGGATTTCTTCAGAGTTTTCCCAACAGGGAAGCTCGGAAGAAATCAGCAAGAGCGGAGGGCGAGAGATTTTTCGTCGAGGCGAGGTTTGGGGAACGCAGGAATACTTTGTGTATTTCAAGTTCCCCGAACCGATGGATCGGCGGAAAAGCTCCGGCATCCGCCGCAGAGGATTTTTCAGAGCTTCCCATCCGAAGAAAGGGGCGCTGCGATTGCTGAAACCGAATGAACTGGAAACGCTCCGCCAGATGGCGAGAGGCCTCGCGGCGCAGTTTGGAAGCAACTGCGAGGTCGTTGTGCACGAGATCTCGGAGCGCAGCACATCACACTCCGTCGTGGCGATTGAAAACGGCCATGTCTCCGGCCGCAAGCTCGGCGACGGTCCCTCACAGGTCGTGCTCGAGCAGCTCGGCAAGGACGGCCGCGCGCCGGAGGATCAGCTGTGCTATCTTACCCGCACGCCGGACGGCAAGCTGCTGAAATCGTCGTCTATCTACATCCGCGACGAATCCGGGCGCGTGTGCGCCATTTTCTGCATCAACTTCGATATTTCCGCGCTGGCCATGGCCGAGCAGGCGCTCGCCGGGCTGACGTCCGCCCACCCCGCCGGGGAGGAGACGCCCCGCATCACGCACAATGTCAACGACCTGCTCGACGATCTCATCGAGCAGTCCGACCGCCTCATCGGCAAGCCGGTCGCCCTGATGAGCAAGGAGGACAAGGTGCGCGCCATCCATTTCCTCAATGAGCACGGCGCGCTGCTCGTCACAAAATCCGGCGACAAGATCGCGAAACATTTTGGCATTTCCAAATACACGCTATATTCTTATCTTGACGTAAAAACTGGAGGAAAGAGCAATGATTGATCTTCGCATCAACAAGGAAGGCCTGAAGCACAACATCGAGAAGGCCAAGGAAAACCACATCATCATCCCGACCATCGCGCAGATGCAGAATCCGGATCTCATCCCGGAGAAAATCAAGGAAAAGCTGACCCATACCGGCCTGTGGGACGTCGACCCCGTCAACCTGTTCCGCATTTCCTGGCACAACGAGGCCAAGGAGTTCGGCGGTCTGTATCAGCACACCCCGAATTATGTGGAGATCCCCTCCAGCCTGTCCGGCGTGCCGTGCCGCATCCTTGCCATGTCCGGCAAGTGGTTCCCCACGGGCTGCCATAAGGTCGGCGCTTCGTTCGGCTGCCTGGCTCCGCGCCTTGTGACCGGTCAGTTCGACGCCACCTATCATCACGCCGTGTGGCCGTCCACCGGCAACTACTGCCGCGGCGGCGCCTTCAACTCCAAGCTGCTGGCCTGCGACTCCGTCGCCATCCTGCCGCAGGATATGTCCAAGGAGCGCTTTGACTGGCTGAAGTCCATCGCCGGTCAGATCATCGCCACGCCGGGCTGTGAGTCCAACGTCAAGGAGATCTTCGACAAGACGTGGGAGCTGAAGAAGGATCCGTCCATGATGATCTTCAACCAGTTTGCCGAAATGGGCAACCCGCTGTGGCACTACAATGTCACGGGCTACGCCCTGGCCGATCTGTTCGAGGCCGTGAAAAAGCCCGGCCAGCGTCTGGCCGGTGCCTGCTTCACCTCCGGCTCCGCCGGCACGATGTCCTCCGGCGATCTGCTGAAGGAGCGCTATCCCGGCATGAAGCTCGCCGTCGGCGAGGCCCTGCAGTGCCCGACCATTCTGGACAACGGCTTCGGCGGCCACCGCATCGAGGGCATCGGCGACAAGCACATTCCTTGGGTCCATAACGTGAAGAACACCGACATGGCCATTGCCATCGACGACGAGGACTCCCAGCGCCTGCTGCGTCTGTTCAACTGCAAGGAGGGTCAGGAGTACCTGAAGTCCCTTGGCATGACGGACGAGCAGATCGAGAAGTTCACCTGGATGGGCATCTCCGGCATCGCCAACGTGCTGTGCTGCATCAAGATGGCCAAATACTATGAGCTGACCGAGGACGACGTCGTCGTCACCGTCCTGACGGACTCCGCCGTCATGTACAAGTCCCGCGTGGAAGAGCTCAACGCCCAGCACGGCGCCTACTCCGCCTTCGAGGCCGAGAAGGACCATGCGCTGCATATGCTCGGCCTGAAGACCGACAGCATGCTCGAGCTGACCTACACGGAGCGCAAGCGCGTGCACAACCTGAAGTATTACACCTGGGTCGAGCAGCAGGGCATGAACGTCGAAGACCTCAACGCCCAGTGGTACGACACGAAGGGCACCTGGGACGCCGTCCATGCACAGGCGAAGGACCTCGATGCGCTCATCGACGCCTTCAACGACGAGGTCGGCATCCTCAAAACACTGTAAGTTTTTAAATTCTGACAATCAGCCCGTGCCGGGGTGGGTCATCCCGCTCCGGCACGGTTTTCATCCACGGAGGCCCCATGAAACCATTCCGGAACCGCCTGCGCGATGCGCTCGCACCGCTCATCCCGGTCGTCCAGGTCGCCCTGATCACGGCGGCGGCCATCGGCAACGTTCTGATCGCCGCGTCGATTTTTCTGAACGCCAAAAAGCTCGGCGCGCTCTTTCTGCCGGCGCTGGCGCTTTACTTTGTGCTGCTGACCGTCCTGCTGGCTGCGATCCTGCGCCGCCGGGAGCTGGCCCAGCTGCACGCCCTTGTCGGCGACGAGCAGTTCTATGAATGGTACCCCCGGCAGCGCCGCCGGGACGAGCGCCGCCGTGCCCGGATGAAACGAGCACTGGAAAAACACGACCGGGAAGCCCGGAGAAAGGAACCGAAGCGATGAACCATGTAAAATGCGGCCGCTGCGTGCGCTGCGGCCGGGAATATCCCGCCGTTCCGAATCTGACGAACTGCGAATGCGGCGGCATCCTCGACATCATCTATGACTATGACCGGATCAGGACCGTCCTGACCCGCGAGACGCTGAAGAACCGCACGGAGCGCTCCATGTGGCGCTACCGTGAGCTGCTGCCCGTCGAGCCGGAGACGCCCGCGCCCCCGCTGCGCGTCGGCTGGTCGCCGCTGTATGAGGCCGACCGCCTTGCAAAGGAGCTCGGCATTGCAAAGCTCTGGATCAAGGACGACGGCCAGAACCCCACAGCCTCGCTGAAGGACCGCGCCTCCGCCATGGCCGTCGCCAAGGCGCAGGAGGCAGGCGCGCATGTCATCGCCTGCTCGTCCACGGGCAACGCTGCCTCGTCCCTCGCGGGCAACGCTGCGGCCGCCGGGCTCCAGACGTTTATTTTCGTCCCCTCCCGCGCGCCGAAGGGCAAGGTCGCCCAGCTCATGACGTTCGGCGCGACCGTCATCTCCGTGCAGGGCAGCTATGAGGACACGTTTGAGCTGTCGAAGCAGGCCATTGACCGCTGGGGCTGGTATAACCGCAATGCAGCCATCAACCCCTACCTCTCCGAGGGCAAGAAGACGGTCGCCTATGAGATCGCCGAGCAGCTCGACTGGCAGATGCCGGACTTCATCGCCATCTCCGTCGGCGACGGCTGCACGATCGCCGGTCTGTGGAAGGGCCTGAAGGACCTTCATGCCGTCGGCCTCATCGACCGCCTGCCGCGCCTCATCTCCGCGCAGGCCGAGGGCTGCTGCCCCATCAACCGCGCCATCGCGGAAAATCGCCCGTGGGAGCCCATGGAGGAGAACACGCTGGCCGACTCCATCGCCGTCGGCGTGCCGCGCAATGCGGACAAGGCGCTCATGGCCATCCGCGAGTCGAACGGCCTGGTCGTGAATGTCTCCGACGCCGAGATCATGGCGGCGCAGAAGCTGCTCGGCCGCACCTGCGGCGTGTTCGGCGAGCCCGCCGGTGTGACCGGCACGGCCGGCGTGAAGAAGCTGTGCGAGCAGGGCGTCCTGCCGAAGGATGCGACGGTCGTGTCCGTCGTGACCGGAAACGGCCTGAAGGACGTCGCCAACGCCATCAAGGCCTGCGGCGAGCCGATCTCCATCCCGTCCGATATGGACCTGCTGCTGCGCGCCTTCGACGAGCACGGCATCAATGCCGATGTGAAATAAGCGAAACCGAGTAGGAGGGACGTTTAGTCCCGTCCTCTCACACCACCGTGCGTACCGT
>OHAU01003706.1_pt1 | contig 11665 bp, 7 predicted proteins | sample 1577181 | NCBI WGS metagenome assembly OHAU01 (sample SAMEA3541472, study PRJEB24748) | human gut metagenome | biome: human gut; feature: human-associated habitat; material: faeces | place: China | collected 2012
CGCTACCGCTAACCTTTAATATTTCAATTTTGAACATCCTATCTTAAAGGGGCGTATCAAATAAATATGAATCCCCCAGTTTATTACATCCAAAAACAAAAAGACATGACAATATTTTCAAGAATCATCGCAGGAGAAATTCCTTCTTACAAGTGTGCAGAAGACGACCGCTTCTATGCTTTCCTCGACATCAATCCCGTTGCTCAGGGCCACACGTTGGTGGTGCCCAAGCATGAGGTCGACTATATTTTCGACCTCTCCGACGAGGAGCTTGCTGCCATGACGCTCTTTGCCAAGCGAGTGGCCGCAGCTATCAAAACGGCCTTCCCTTGCAAAAAGGTGGGCATGGCCGTGCTCGGACTTGAAGTGAACCACGCCCACATTCATCTCATCCCTCTGCAGTCGGAGGGCGATATGGATTTCCGCAAGCCAAAGCTCCAATTCTCGTCAGAGGTGATGGCCGACACGGCCGCCCGCATCCTCAAGGCGTTTGAAGCACAGAAGTAATCCCCCTCTTTCATTCAAGAACATGACTCCAAAGAAATATATTTTCGCAGCAGCCACGCTCTTCTCAGCCTGCACGTTTGGATTGCACGCGCAGAGCGTATGGTTTGACACTCCGACAAGCCTGAAGGGGGCCTCCATCTGGTATGGCGGTCATCCTGAGTGTTATTCATCGGCCAACAAGCCAGTCCGTGCAGGCGATTCGGCCTACAATCCCGACCAGGAGTGGGAGGGCAAGTCTCTGCCCATCGGCAACGGCAGTATCGGTGCCAACGTGATGGGCTCCGTTGAAGTGGAGCGCTATACGCTCAACGAGAAAACCCTTTGGCGCGGCGGACCGGGCACCGGACGCGGCGCAGACAAGAGAACGGCGAAGGGCGCGGCCCACTATTGGGATGTCAATGTGCCCGCAGCCCGCGTGCTCCCGGAAATCCGCCAGGCGTTTGCCGATGGCGATTTCGACAAGGCGGCACGGCTCACACGCGACAACTTCCACAACGACGTGTCTTATGAGGCCGACGGCGAACCAGAATTTCGCTTCGGCAGTTTCACGACACTCGGCGAACTCCTCATTGAAACTGGACACGATGCCGAAAGTGTGAAGGGCTACCGCCGTGCGCTTTCGCTCGATTCTGCTGTGGCCACCGTTTCCTATCAGCTCGATGGCGTGTCGTTCACGCGCTCTTCTTTTATCTCCTATCCGGCCAACGCGATGGTGGTGCGGTTTGCCGCCTCAGAGCGTGGCAAGCAAAACCTCACGCTGCGCTACAATCCGAGTCCGGTTTCCGAAGGACGGAAAACGGCGATGGATAACGACGGCATCGTTTATGAGGGCCGCTTGGACAACAACGGCATGCAATACGTGGTACGCCTGAAAGCCGTTGTCAAGGGCGGAACGGTCAGCAATGCCAATGGGGAACTCTCCGTCAAGGGCGCCGATGAGGTGGTGTTTGTCTTGACGGCCGACACCGACTATAAGCCCAACTACGACCCCGACTTCAACGACCCGAAAGCTTATGTGGGCGTTGACCCCGTGGCCACGACACAGCAGTGGATGAAGCAGGCTATCAAGCAAGGCTACAAGCGCTTGCTGAAGGCGCATTTGGCCGACTATGGTGCGCTCTACAACCGCGTGAAACTCGACCTCGGAAGCGGCGTTGCCGAATCGGCCTTGCCGACGGGCCAGCGCTTGGCGGCCTATCGCAAGGGAGTGGCCGACCATACGCTCGAAGCGCTCTATTTTCAGTATGGTCGCTACTTGCTCATCGCTTCTTCGCGTCCAGGCAATCTGCCGGCCAATCTGCAGGGCATCTGGCACAACAATGTCGACGGCCCTTGGCGCGTTGACTATCACAACAACATCAACCTCCAGATGAACTACTGGCCAGCGCTTTCAACCAACCTCTCGGAGTGTGCCGAACCGCTGGCTGATTTCATCCGCCTGCTCGAAAAACCAGGTCGTGTCACGGCCAAGGCTTACTGGGGAGCCAGAGGATGGGCCGCTGGCATCTCGGCCAATATTTTTGGATATACCGCGCCGCTCAGCAGTGCTGATATGTCGTGGAACTATAACCCGATGGCCGCTTCTTGGTTGGCCACTCATCTTTGGGACTATTACGACTATACGCGCGACGAGAAGTTTTTGCGCGAAACGGCCTATCCGCTCATCAAAGGCTGTGCGGAATTTTCTCAGGACTTCCTTTGGAAACGTGCCGACGGCACGCTCACAGCGGCTCCTTCAACGTCACCCGAGCACGGACCGATTGATGAGGGAACGACCTTCACGCATGCCGTCATCCGCGACATCCTGACCGATGCCATCCGTGCCGCCAAAGTGCTTGGCGTTGATGGCAAGGAAGTGGGCGAATGGCAGGAGGTGCTCAACCGCTTGGCACCTTATCAGATTGGCCGCTACGGACAGTTGATGGAGTGGAGTCGTGACATCGACGACCCCAACGACCACCACCGCCACGTCAACCACCTCTATGGCCTGCATCCGGGCTCTTCTATTTCTCCTGTCACGACGCCAGAATTGGCAAAGGCCGCTCGCGTCGTACTGGAACATCGTGGCGACGGTGCAACGGGATGGAGCATGGGATGGAAGCTCAATCAGTGGGCACGCCTGCACGACGGTAATCACGCTTACGTGCTTTATGGCAACCTCCTGAAAAATGGAACGCTCGACAACCTTTGGGACAGCCATCCGCCTTTCCAAATCGACGGAAACTTCGGCGGCACGGCAGGTGTGACAGAGATGTTGCTCCAGAGCCATGTGGGTTGCCTCGACCTGCTTCCTGCCTTGCCCGATGCTTGGGCAACCGGTTCGGTCAAGGGCTTGCGTGCCCGTGGTAACTTCGGCGTTGACCTCAGTTGGGAAAACGGCCGCTTGAAGAAAGCCGTTGTCCGATCAGGCAGCGGAGAAGAATGCGTGGTGCGCTACGGTGGCAAAACCCTCAAGTTCCCCACCAAGAAGTCGCGCACTTACATCCTCTCTTTGGATGCTCAGGGCGATTTGATGGTAAAATAAATAAACTGCCGAATTGCTTGGCAATTCGGCAACCAATCCGCTTTGAAGTCCTACTTTAAAGTAGGTGGCCTTATATATAATGGTGTTCAGAAGGCGCTGTTTTAAAAAATAGAAAAGTAAGCCCCGACATTGTGCCAGGGCTTACTTTTTTTATTTGGCTTATTTGGGTATGTCTTGACAAAGTCGTACCTTAGCAACGGAATGTTGAATCTATAATGATTGCGATATATGAGATACTTAGACCCGAAGGCCGATTTGACCTTTAAGAAAATATTCGGTGAGCATAAAGACCTACTCATCAGTCTCATCAACGCCCTTCTGCCATTGAACGATGATGAAATGGTGGAGAGCGTGGAATATCTGCCGCCTGAACTTGTGCCGGAACTCCCGACAGGGAAGAACAGTATCGTTGACGTGCGGTGTAAGGATGTGAAGGGCCGCCAATTCATCGTAGAGATGCAGATGATTTGGACACCAGCCTTCCAGCAGCGTGTGCTTTTCAATGCTTCAAAGGCTTTTGTGCGTCAGTTGCGGCGCAACCGCAAATACGAACTCCTGCAGCCCGTCTATTCGCTGAACCTCGTGAACGAATCCTTTATGAATGACTACCCCGACGAGTATATCCATAATTATAATATGGTTCACGAATTGCACAGCGACAAGATTATCGAAGGACTTCACCTGACCTTTGTGGAATTGCCGAAGTTCAAGCCGCACACGCAGTCGGAACGCAAAATGGCTGTGTTGTGGTTGCGTTTCTTGACGGAAATCAATGAAGACACGACAACCGTTCCGGAGGAACTCCTGGCCAACCCTGAGACCAGCAAAGCTCTGAAGGAAGTGGAAGAATCAGCTTTCACAGAGGAGGAGATGGAAGTCTATGACCATTTTTGGGATATGCTCGGCGCCGACCGTCTGCTCTTCGTGGATTCAAACAACATCAGTCGTAAGAAAGGTCGCGAGGAAGGACTCGCGGAAGGACTCGCGGAAGGTCGCAAGGAAGGACTTGCGGAAGGAAAAGCCGAGGTGGCGCGTGCCATGTTGGGCAAAGGTATGGAAGTATCCGTCATTTCAGAACTGACGGGGTTGGACGAAGATGCGATACGCTCATTGGCCAACAATTGATAGCGCTGACAGAAAGCATAACTTGATGGTGGAATAATCCGCCATGAACATACAAGAAACACCGGCAACAAGTCCTGACGACTTGTTGCCGGTGTTTCTTGTTTAAGAGGGAGCATCAAGTAATTGTAAAAGCCTGTTTATATGTCCCTTGCAGGATATTAACCTACGCTGATGCTGAGGATTTCCAATTGGATTATGCCCTGAGGAATCTTCACCTCAACCACATCGCCGACTTTCTTGCCGAGCAAGCCTTGGGCGATGGGGGTCGTTGAAGAAATCTTGCCTTCGCGCAGGTTGGCTTCACTTTCGCTGACGATGGTGTATTTCATCTTCATGCCGTTCTTCACGTTCTTCATCTCAACGGTGGAGAGAATCTGAACGATGTCGCTGCGCAGTTTGCTGGCGTCGATGATTTTTGCCGTGGCGATGGCCGACTTCAGGTTGCTGATTTTCATTTCAAGCATAGCCTGAGCTTCCTTCGCTGCGTCATATTCGCTATTCTCTGAAAGGTCGCCCTTGTCGCGTGCTTCAGCAATAGCTGCAGATGCTGCCGGGCGGTCAATTGTTTCCATGTGTCGGAGTTGGGCTACCATCTTGTCGTAGCCTTCTTGAGTCATGTATGCCATGTCGATAAATGTTTTAAGAGTAGGCTGGGAGCGTTCCCAGTCTGCTGTTTGTTTTCTTTTTTTATGTTAGTCACACGATTTTGTAATGGTGAACCATTACTTTATGCACGCTTCCACCAGTCAGCACGTGGCGACTGGTGGAAGCGTGTATATGATAGCGGTACACCATCGTTGTGATGGCAGGTACGCTATAAAACGGAAAGAACTCCTGCTCGTTTCAGCAGGAATCCTTCCAATCAATATTTCCTTCGTTGTTTGCCCTTTTCTCAGTACCAGTATTTCGCAAAAGGGCGACGATGTATATTCTTGTTCTACGTTGCAAAGGTACACCTTATTTCCATTCGTGCCAAATTTTTAGGCAGAAATTGCATACACACTTGCAGGTTTTGATTCTTGACGGATGGCCAAACGCTCAGAACTTAGTATCTTTGCATAGGTTAGTCTCTTTGCATAAGAGTAAGATTAGCCGCACCTCGGCATAACCCCTTAACCTGACGGCATAGTGAGCAAGAAGAAACACACATCCAACAAAACATCTGGCGGCATCAGTTCGATGGCGCTGAATTTGCGCGGCCTTTCGGCAGAAGTGGCCGATGCCCGTTTGCGTCAGGCCGAAGGTTTGCAGCGACTGGCGGTCAAGGTGCCGCGATGGGCCGCTGTGGAAAATCTCTCCTATCCGCCGCGCCTCTCGCTGGAGCAGTGTTCCAGCGAACGCACCGCCAGCTATAAGGCCGATGTCGTGCGCAGGCTTGTCGGAGAAAAACCGCAGCGCATGGCTGACCTCACGGGAGGATTCGGAGTGGACTTCTCTTTCATGGCTCCGCTCTTTGCCCGCCCTGTCTATGTGGAGCGTCAGGAGGAACTTTGCCGCATTGCCCACCACAACTTTCCGTTGCTTGAACTCGGGCGTGCCGAAATCGTTAACGGTGACGGCACGGACTTTTTGAAGGAAATGGCTGAGGCCGACTTCCTTTTTATCGACCCTGCGCGGCGTGACCAGACGGGGCGCAAAACGGTGCTTATCGAAGATTGCGAACCGAACCTCGTTGACTTCCTTTCTTTGCTGCTTGAAAAAGCTCCCTATACGATGGTGAAACTCTCACCCATGCTCGACATCCACCGCGCCATCACTTCGCTCTCAGCGGTGCGGCCGCAGTGTGTCGCAGAAGTGCACGTGGTGGCCGATGGCGGCGAGTGTAAAGAACTTCTTCTCGTGCTCAGCCGTGAGGCCGTTGCGACTCCAGCGCTCTATGTTTCGGAGAGTGGCAGGAATTTCAAACTCGCTTTCGGGGAAGAGCAGGCCGCCGTCCCGACCTATACTTCTGCGCTCGCCGCTTATCTTTACGAACCGGGAGCGGCGCTGATGAAGGCCGGAGTGTTTAAGTGGGTGGCCGCACATTTCGGGTTGCAAAAGCTGCATCCCAACAGCCATCTGTACACGAGCAACGATTTACTCAAGGATTTTCCCGGCCGTATTTTTCGCGTGAAAGGCAGTTTCTCTTTCTCGAAGGCCGACCTCAAAGCTTTGAAAACGGAGGTACCGCAGGCCAATCTGACGGTGCGCAATTTCCCGGGCTCGGTGGCGGAACTGCGTAAACGCCTCAAACTCAAAGAGGGCGGTATGCAGCACATCTTTGCCACGACGCTCGCCGATGAAAAACACCGCCTTGTGTTGACGGAGCGCATCTTATAGGCCTTGCCAATGATTTATGCCCTGTGGCCTTGACCATAGTCTTGTATTGACAAAATACATTGTATCATCGCTTATCATGAAAAAGTTTATCATCTCTTTGGCGTTTACCGCCTTGCCTGCCTGTCTTCTGACGGCGCAGACATCCGACGTGTCCAATCCCGTTGTGCCGCGTCCCGTTGCCACCCGCACCCTCGGCGCTGAAATTTTCACGCTGACGGCCAAGGCATCCATCGGTTGCGACAGCCGCGTGGAAGCACAGGCGCGTTATTTGCAGGAAACCCTCTTGCCGTCTACTGGTTTTGACCTCAAAGTGAACGTCGGCCGCAAAGGCACCATCCAGCTCTCCATCGACACCCTTGCCGTGGCGAAGGAGGAAGGCTATCGTCTGAAAGTAACGCGTAAAGGCGTGGAGATTGTCGGCCACGATGCCGCTGGTGTTTTCTACGGCATACAGACGCTTTTGCAGTACTTCCCAGCCAGTGTCTATAAGCAATCGTTGCAGAAGAACGTGGCATGGACGGCACCGGCAGTGGAGGTGGAAGACGCCCCCAACCGCCCTTGGCGTGGCATGATGCTCGATGCGGCCCGTTATTATTATGACAAGTCGTTTGTGCTGAAGTTTATCGACATGATGGCCATGTACAAGCTCAACAAACTCCAGTTTCACTTCATCGACGACTGCGGTTGGCGCCTCGAAATCAAGAAATATCCGCGCCTTACGGAAGTCGGCGCTTGGGCTGGCACCAACGAGAAGCGCATCGGCGGCTATTACACGCAGGACGACATCCGCGAAATCGTGGCTTATGCCGCAGTGCGCGGCGTGGAAATTATTCCAGAAATTGAATTTCCGGCCCACGTGCTCTCCGCCATCGTGGCCTATCCGTGGTTGAGCTGTACCGGTTTGCAGCATGAAGTGCCTTCTCAGCATTTCATCAGTCGCGACCTTCTTTGCGTGGGCAAGGAGACCAGTTTGCAGTTTTTGCGCGACGTGCTCGACGAAACCGTCAGTCTCTTCCCTTCAAAATATATCAACATCGGCGGCGATGAGGCCGTCTACACCCGTTGGAGCCAGTGTCCCGACTGCCAGGCCCTCATGAAGCGCGAAGGCCTCACCAAGGTTTCCGAATTGCAGGGCTGGCTTACCGATCAGGTGGCAGGGTGGATGAAAGAGCGCGGCCGCACCGTAATCGGTTGGGAAGAGATTATCATGCGCGGAAAGGTCAATACGCCAGTGGTGGCCCTCATCTGGCACAATGTCAACGACTCCATCCGTGCGAAAGAAGGCGGCCACAAAGCCATTCTCACGCCGGCCAGCCACCTCTATTTCGATTTCCCCGAAAGCAACACGCCGGGCGAACCGCAGCACGCCACTTGGATGCCGCCCATCTCGCTGGAGAGAGCATACAGCATGCCGGTGAACGACTATTCGCCTACTTCCACGACGATGGGCGTGCAGGGCTGCATCTGGAGCGACCAGTTTATCCACGGTACCAAATTGCAGGAGGTGATTCCCATTGATGAAAATCGCTCGGAAAACTATGTGGAATATTTTTGCGTGCCGCGTATGCTCGCCCTTTCAGAACTCGGATGGGACGCCGCAGCACAGCGCGACTATACCGATTTCTCGCGCCGTATGAAGCAGCAATACCAGCGTCTCTCGGCCAAAGGATGTACTTACCGTGTGCCGGAGCCCGTTGTGAAGAGCGAGGTGAAACAGGCCGACGGAAGCATCGCCATCACGCTGGAGTCGCCAGTGGAAGGAGCCACCGTGCGTTACACCACCGACGGTTCTTACCCCACCGTTCATTCGAAAATCTATCAGGGCGAAACCATCACAGTCAAGAACCGCGCCGACCTGCTGGCCATCACGGAAGTGACACCGACACATTATTCTCTGCCGCTTTACACGGCGCCCGACTACAGTGCCTACAAGGCGTATGGCGTCTACACCGCCGACTGGCAGCCCCTCCGCGTGCAGCCAACGGCCCAGCCTTGGCGCTTTGAATGCACGGGTAAAATTCGGGGTAATGGTCGCTATGAAATCACCTTCATAAAGACGCGCGGCGCCAATGCCCTCCGCTTAGGCGACATTCGCGTGCTGAAACGCGATGAGGTGGTTGCCAAGGTCAGCCAAAACGCCCTCACCGCTCCAGCCGTCACCATTCCTTTCACGGTTAGTAACTTCGAAGCTGGCACTCCTTTCTATGTGGAAATCATGGCCAACGGCGAAGGCGGCAATGATTCGCAGGGATTGGTGTTCATCCGCAAGATTGGAGAATAACTGATGCTGCGGGCTGAGGCCGACCTGCGGCGAAGGAGAAGAGGCGGATTTCTGGAAAGATATGCCGTTTCTTCGTGAAATGCAATGGTTCTGCTTTGGCTGCCCGCCATCCAGACTTCCTTAGGCGGTTCCTCCGAATAGCGTCATTACGCGGAGGAACCGCCACTTTTATTTAAGGTGGAATCGCTCTCTGTCTTGGCGAAACTATCGCCTCGATTTCCGGGCGAATCCCGCCTCGAAATTGCCAGATTCACCTACTTAGTAATGTTAAACGAAATCACGTGTTCCGCTTGGTTTTTGGCTGGCATATTCGGCCTTACCCATTTCTGCAAAACAAAAATGTGTTAAACTCAAGGAAAACATAGTGAAGAGATAAAAAAATATTTACCTTTGCATCGCAACGGGTACACTCTGACGTGTGCGACCGGAAAACACGTGGCAAATGCTTCTGCAGCACGAAGCCGATGCTAACAATTTTAGAATCTACAAACAAAAATACGACGAAATAATTATGAAATTATTTGCAATCTCTCGAACCCTCCGCACTGGGCTTCTGGGAGCCGCTGTCGCTTTGGGGCTTTCGGCCTCATTCACCAGCTGTTCGGAAGACATCAACGAAGGGGATTACGCCATTGCCAAGAAGCAAACGGTGACAGAGTATTTGAAGAGCCAACCGCAGTTCACTGACATCTGTGCGCTCTTCGAACGTGTGAAACTCGGAAATTCAGCCGATGCCTCTGTGCTCGCCAGCGTGATGTCTGCGCGTGGAAACTATACTGTCTTCGCGCCAAACAACGAAGCCGTTGAGGCTTACATGCGTAAGGTGGGTGCCAATTCTTTGGCTGAGCTTTCTGACGAAGATGCAGGTATCATCGCCTTAAACTGTGTGATTGACAACGGTTCGGAATCTGCTTATGAATCTGCAGACTTCCCAACGCCGGGTACTTTTGCTTATTCCAACTTGAACGACCGTACGCTTACCAGCGCTATGGATACCATCGGCAACGACATCGTATATGTGATCAACGGTACGTCGCAGGTGGTGAAGGCTGACGTGGAACTTTCAAATGGTATGGTTCACGAAGTGAGCACCGTTATTTCTCCGTCTGCCGATAATCTTGGCCAGCGCATTGCAGATGCCGACAATATGAAGATTTTCGCACGCCTCTTGCAGGAGACGTCGTGGGCCGACTCCATTACGGGTTATCGCGATGCTGAATATGAAAAGCAAAACTATCAGGAAGTGACCGACTATCGTTTGGCTACTGAGCCGAACCACATAATTCGTCGCCCGATTCACCGCTATATCGGTTACACCGCCCTCGTTGAGCCCGACTCCATCTACGAGAAGAAGTGGGGCATCAGCAAAACGCTCGATGCTGAAGGCAATATCACCAACTGGGACCAGATTTATCCAATCATCAAGGCTAAGTGTGAAGCTCACTACACCAATGGAAGTGACGACGTGAAGAATCCGGATAACGCCGTGAACCAGTTTGTTGCTTACCACATCATGAAGGGTTCTATGGCTTACGATAAGTTTGTCCGTCACCTCAATGAATACAACTACAAGTATGGTGATATCAAGAATCCGCAGACAAAGAACTGTCCGACCGACGTCTGGAACTACTATGAGACGGTTGGCCCTCGTTCAGGTCTCATCAAGATTGTGCAGGCAGGTGATGGTGGTGAAAATGGTGACCCCGACCACACGATTTACGCCAACCGCGTCTGTACTTACGACACGGAGCCTGATGGTGACTATCATGTAAAGTCTGTTGATTACAAAGGCTTTAAGATTGCTCCGGACAACGGCAAGAACGACAACAACGCCCAAAACGGTTTCTACTTCCCGATTGACGACATTCTCACTTACAACACAGAGATGCGTCAGAAACTCGGTGGCGAACGTATGCGTATTGACATCTGCACCATGTTGCCAGAAATGCAGAGCAATAAGCTGCGTGGTCAGGACTACCGCCTCTTCCCGTTGGGGTTCTTCGATAATATCATGAATGAATCTGCCGACACGAAGATTACTTACATCTGCGACCAGGGTGGTGGTGAATGGAATGACTATCAGGGCGACGAGATGCTCTTCTGCGGCCTCTTCGACTTTACGCTCAAATTGCCTCCAGTGCCAGTTGATGGTACTTACGAAATCCGTATGGGTGTCGGTATGAACCCGATGCGTGGTATGGCCCAGATTTATTTCGGTAGCGAGCCTTATAAGCTTTCTCCTGCTGGTCTGCCTTACGATATGCGCCAGACGGTTAACGCCAACAATACTGAAATTCCTTGGGTGGCTGATACTGACGACCAGTCGGTCAACGCAGAAAACGACAAGAATATGCGTAACCACGGTTATATGAAGGGTCCTCAGTACTTCACCATCACCAATGGTAAGGCAGACACTCCAGTGCGTGGACGTAGCGGCAACGTGGCTTGTGTTCGTCGTATCATCGTTACGGCCGACATGAAGTCTGGACACCCTTACTACTTGCGCTTTAAGTCGGCCTTGAAGAAGCTCGACTCTCAGTTCTTCCTCGATTACTTTGAAATCGTTCCTACAAGCATCTACAACGGCGTACAGCCTGAAGATATTTGGTAAGATACTCCCTCGGACAATCCTTTGCGGAATTTCCGGAATGATAGATAGAAAGCTCCGCGTAGCAACACCTGCTGCGCGGAGCTTTTTGCGTTATATGCGGTGGGGTGTTCAAAATTCAGAAACCACAAGGTTGGTAGAGAGGCAATAGCGCCCCTGAAAGGTAGGGTGTTCAAAATCCAGAGAAATCTCTGCGCGGTTTTGAATCAAATACCATAGCGGGTACGACATAGCTGCAAGGGGCATCGCGCGGACATTTGGCGGAGGCCTGGGGCGAAGCACTGTAGCTCACTTTGCTCGC
>OHAU01003722.1_pt1 | contig 11589 bp, 6 predicted proteins | sample 1577181 | NCBI WGS metagenome assembly OHAU01 (sample SAMEA3541472, study PRJEB24748) | human gut metagenome | biome: human gut; feature: human-associated habitat; material: faeces | place: China | collected 2012
TCGGTGCAGATGTGGCTCTCGTCTCCATAATAAAGGTCGATGAGGTCCTCTTGCTCCTGTTTTACGAGTTCTTGCAGCTTCTCGCTCTTATACGCATAGAGCTGCGGCGAGGGTTTCCCCTTGGGACGTTTTCTTATACGTCTATATCTCGCGCCAAGGCGGATAAAAAAGCCCTGAAGGTGCTCGCGCTCGCTTCCTTGCCCGAAGCCTGCTGCCATGCCTCTTTCGCTTTCTTCACACTCTGCCTGTCGTTTTCTATGGCTTTGCGGACTATTTCCTCGTCCGAACTGTCCATGATGGGCTTGCGCCCACGCCCAGGACGTGTTTCCAGACCGCTGATTCCCTCGGTCTCGAAACGTTTCACCCATGAGTTGACAGATATGTGCGTCATTTCGGTCTGCTCTCCAACCTTCTTGGAGGTCAGACCTTTGGATTTCAATAGTATAGCGCGGCAGCGCATACGGAATGCGTGGCTTTTGCCTGTGCGAAAGCCTTCCTCTAATTGTAGACGTTGTTCGTCTGTCAGTTCTATAACTTTGATCATTGCGATAGTGGTATCTCTTTAAATGTTGACACAAATATACGCAATTCTTCGGATATAAACTAATTTTCAACATCTACTTAATGTGAATAACTTTAATAATAGAAACTCATAACAACAGGTTGTCAACAGCGTTGTGCCTACTGTTGAAAAGTATGTAAACAATAAGGGCGACAGGCAGTTACACCCGCCGCCCTTTGTCAACAACGAAGCGTCAACTGGAGCTTTCAACAAAACATTGACAAGAAGGAGCAACCATCAACATGGGGTTTCACCCCTTAAGGTGGGGTCTTTATCTTGCATCGGCATGGAGCTTTTAGCCAAGCATCGACATGGAGCTTTTGGCCAGCATCGACATGGAGCATCAACCAAGCATCTGTGTAGAGCCCTTGCCAACCTTAAAACGGGGTTTTAACCATTCATGCAGGTTTTGTTCACTCCCTGTTATGAGCGTTCTGCCGTTGTGTCAGCGCTTAGGCGTTGCCCTCCACGCTCTGCTCCTCGTTGCCCTTAGAGCCGGCATCGTGGCCATCGGCGTTGTCGCCACCCTTGTCCACGTCGTAGACAGTGGCCTCACGCACCTTGGCGTTGGCCAGGAAGGTGTGGTTGTAGAAGCGCTTGCCGGCCTGGCGAGTGGCCTCGGGCTGGAAGAGGACATGCATGCCCTTGATGTTGTTCATGTTAAACTCCTTTGCAGTGGCTGCGGGGATGGTCTTGAGACCGATCTTGAACGCACCGAAGCCGTTGAGCTTCACACGCATTGAGTTCTGAAGCTGGTCGGTCATGACCTCCACAAGCTCGGAGAGCACGGCCAGGATGTCGGAACGCTTCACGGTACAGTTGGCCTGCATGATGTCTGCGAGCTTGTCGATGTCTACGGTGCCGTTGTGACAGGCACGAGCGTACCACATGCCCTTAAACTTACCCTCACGGTTGTTCTGATAAAGACGATAACTTACTGCCATAGTTTTTTTCCTTTCTTTTTTTTCGTCCGCCTCGGCAGCCTCAGCCCTCTTCCCCGTCATGGGTCCTTTGATGTGGGCATGGCCTCAGCCGCCTCGCGCAGACATGTGTTTTACATTTATAGATTATTAAGACTCTCTTTGCATCGGGCTGTCTGTCTTTCTTCCCGACTGCGATGCAAAGGTACAACATTGCGCAAGCGTTGTCAAGAGCAGCTTAGTATCAACTATTATTAGTGGAGAACAAAAAGGGAAAAATGATAAAAAAAAGCAAGCTTATTTTGTGTTGTCTTCGATTTACTGTAACTTTGCAGACACATAAGTATAATAACAAAGTTTTGCCTAACAAGAACTTGCGAAACTTATAAAAAATAAAGAGAAAGAAATGTCATTAAAATGTGGTATTGTAGGACTTCCCAACGTGGGCAAGTCGACGCTGTTCAACTGTCTGTCGAGCGCAAAGGCTCAGGCAGCCAATTTCCCCTTCTGCACCATCGAGCCTAACGTGGGCGTGATCACCGTGCCTGACGAACGACTCACAAAGCTCGCCGAGATAGTACACCCCGGACGCATCGTGCCCGCCACCTGCGAGATTGTAGACATCGCCGGACTGGTGAAAGGCGCTTCCAAGGGTGAGGGCCTCGGCAACAAGTTCCTGGGCAACATCCGCGAGACCGACGCTATCATTCATGTGCTCCGCTGCTTCGATGACGACAACATCGTGCGCGAGGGCGGCGCAGCCGTAAACCCGCTCGAGGACAAGGAAATTATCGACACAGAGCTACAGCTTAAAGACCTCGAGACCATCGAGGGACAGCTCTCTAAGCAGCAAAAGATAGCTGCCATTGGCAACAACAAGGACGCCAAGGTGGCTGTGAGCGTGCTCGAAGCTTATAAGGAGGCCCTCGACAAGGGTCTGAACGCCCGCAGCGTGACCTTCGAGAGCAAGGAGGAGCAGCGCTACGCTCACGACCTGTTCCTGCTCACCGCCAAGCCCGTGCTCTATGTGTGCAACGTGGACGAGACGGCTGCCAAGACAGGAAACCAATACTCGGACATGATACAGAAGATTGCCGAGAGCGAGGGTGCCGAGATGCTGGTCATCGCTGCAAAGACAGAGGAAGACATCGCCTCTCTGGAGACCTACGAGGACAAGAAGATGTTCCTCGACGAGCTCGGTCTGGAGGAGAGCGGCGTAAACCGCCTCATCAAGAAGGCGTATGAGCTGCTCAACCTTGAGACCTTCATCACCGCTGGCGAGATGGAGGTCAAGGCATGGACCTACCACAAGGGTTGGAAGGCTCCACAGTGTGCCGGCGTTATCCACACCGACTTTGAGAAGGGCTTCATCCGCGCCGAGGTTATCAAGTATGACGATTACATCAAGTATGGCTCTGAGGCCGCTGTTCGCGAGGCTGGCAAGCTCGGCATCGAGGGCAAGGAGTATGTGGTGCAGGACGGCGATATCATGCACTTCAGGTTTAATGTATAACAACTAACGGGAAATGCTCAACTACATTATATGGGATCCGTCCGACACCGCTCTGCGGATCGGTCATTTCGCCCTTCACTGGTACTCGCTGTGCTGGCTCATAGGCCTACTGCTGGCTTATCTGCTTGTGCGCCGTCTGTATCGTGAGCAGAAAATCAAGGACGAGCTGTTCGACCCCTTGTTCATCTACTGCTTCATCGGCATCCTGGCGGGCGCACGTCTCGGCCACTGCCTCTTCTATCAACCCGACGTGTTCCTCTCTTCATGGAAACATTTTGTTGAGATCTTCATTCCTATCGAGTTTCTCAACGACGGAGGATGGAAATTTACGGGCTACCGCGGACTGGCATCGCACGGTGGCACACTGGGCCTCATGATTGCCCTCTGGCTCTATTATCGCCGCACACATGTACCCATCTGGCAGGTGCTCGACAACATTGCCATCGCCACACCCATCACCGCCACGTTCATACGTCTGGGCAACCTCATGAACTCGGAGATCTTAGGACGTGTCACCACCATGCCGTGGGGATTCTATTTCCTTCAGGCCGGCCCCATGGGCACCGAACCGCGACATCCGGGACAGCTCTACGAGGCAATAGCCTATTTTGTGTTCTTCTTCATAGGCTGGCACCTCTACCGCCGCCATGCTGAGTGCGTGGGCACAGGCTATTTCTTCGGCCTCTGCCTGACCCTGATCTTCACCTTCCGCTTCTTCATAGAGTTTACGAAGGACGTGCAGGTGGGCTTCGAGGAGCACATGCTTCTCAACATGGGACAGCTCCTGTCAATACCCTTCATCGCCATCGGCGTGTGGTGCATGGTTAAAGGTAAAAAGGTAAAAAAAGGCTGACGCCTTTTAAGGGAAAAGTGAAAAACGAAAAGTGAAAAATCGTATAGCCCTAGCTAATTACTCCCCTCCATAAGGGGAGGGGTGAACCACCGTCAGGTGGCGAGGGGGTGGGGCTAGGTAAAAAAAGGCTGACGCCGTTGAGAACAAGCCTTTTTAAGGGATTAGTTAAGAATAAGCCCTCTCTCCAACAATTCTTTTGCAGGAGAGAGGGCTTTTTTTAAAAAAATAAAATCTACAAAAAACTGTTCTACTGATAAAAAAGAACTTTCTCTTATGTAGGAATTATTGATAAAATACTACCTAAAAACTACATTTTGTAACTTTTCTTGCAAAACAAATGACGTTTTATTATGCAGTTTGAAGATTTTGCGTTACTTTTGCAAAAAGATAACCGTTTGAATGAAACCCAAAAGCAATGGCCAAGAAGCAATGACCAAGAAGCCAAGACCGAGAAGAAATGGTCAAGAAGCCAAGGCCGAGAAGAAATGGTTGATAAGCCAAGGCCGAGAAGAAAATGGTTGATAAGCCAAGGCCGAGAAGAAATGGTTGATAAGCCAGGGGCGAGAAGAAATGGTTGATAAGCCAGGGGCGAGAAGAAATGGGCGAGAAGCCAAGGGCGAGAAGCAAAAGCCGATAAAACACAACAAAAAAACTGTATAGCTATGAGAAAAACAAGACATTATCTCATCATGGCCCTCACTGCTGCCATGACGCTCGCAGGAGCGGCAAAGGCATCAGGTCAATCGTTCATCGTGAACGAAGGTTTTGAGGGCGACGCGTTCCCACCGTCAGGATGGACCACCGTCGATGCCGACGGCGACGGCCACTGCTGGCAGATTGCCACCAGCGGACACGCCACGCTCAACGGCAAGAAGATTGCCATCTCCTACACCTCTAATCCCGACAACGGAAAAGACTATGACGGCACGCAAGACAACTGGCTCATAACGCCACAGATCAACGTCACCAACGACCAGTTTACGGTTTCTTACATGTGTTGCGCCGAGGATCTGAACTCGAAGGAGTATTATGAGCTATTGGTATCTGAGACAGGCACCGCACCCGCCGACTTCACACACAAGCTCACAGCCGAGACCCTCGACAACGGATATGAGGACGACCCCGTGAAGAACCCCCGTTCTTTCTCGCTGAAAGCCTTTAAAGGCAAGAAAATATACATCGCCTTCCGTCACCACCAGGCAGCGTCTTACGCCCTCGGCATCGACGACGTGAAGGTGAGCAACCTCGCTGGTCCGAAAGCGCCGACCGGCCTCACCGCCACAGCAGGCACCGACGGCGCATCGGTGGTGCTCAAATGGAAGAACGCCTCAACCACAGGCACAGGCAACGCTCTCACAGCCATCACAGCCGTGGTCTACCGCGATGGCGAGAAGATTGCCACCGTCAGCGAGGGCATGACCCCCGGTGCCGACGCCTCCTACACCGACACAGCAGTGCCATCAGGCAACCACACCTATGCCGTGGCCATGAGCACAGACGAGGGCGAGTCGGGCCGCATCTCAAAGACCATCCATGTGGGTCTCGACATCCCGGCAGCCATTACAGACCTTCAGGCGAGGGCGAACGACGGACAGATAACCCTCACATGGAAAGCCCCCACAGCGGGAGCCAACAAGGGTACCTTCGACCCTGCACAGCTCACATACACCGTGACACGCAACGTGGGCGACACCCGTCAGACCATTGCCACAGGTCTCAAGGAGACAACTTATAAAGACACGCCGACAGCAGGACAGCTCACCTCTTACACCGTCGTGCCGGTGAACCCGGCTGGCGAGGGCAAGGGCATGACCTCAAGCGAGTTTATCGGCTACGGCTCAACGCTCAAAGACTTTAACATAGCCCCCGATGCCACGTCAGAGAACGGCAACCCGAAACTGCCCTTCGACCTCGGCTACAACCAGACAGCCACACAGGTCATGGTCTACCCCTCTGACCTCAAGGGCGCCAAGGGAACCATCAGCGACCTGGTGCTGCGCAACTCGTTCTCTGAATATGCCAGCCCCATGACCAGTCCGATGAAGATATGGATGATGGAGACCGATGAGACCTCTCTGCAAAAGGGATGGTTCAAGACCACCGACATGACGCTTGTCTTCGACGGCAACGTGACCTTCAACAAGGGTGACAACGACGTGCCCTTGCATCTCGCCACACCATACAGCTACAAGGGCCGTAACCTCGTGGTCTACATGTTCTTGGGCAAAGGCTCGCGCAGCGGGACCTATTTTGACCGCTTCTTCGTGGCAGCCAACGCCGGCAAGCCCAACCGCACACGCACGGTGTCGTCAAGCAGCTCCGACATAGACCTCGACAACATCGCATCGGGCGAGGGAACAGGTCTCAACGCGGCCCTGCCCTACATGCGCTTCGTCATCGACGCCACAGGCGTGGCAACGCTCAGCGGCAAGGTGACCGACAGCGAGAGTGGCGAGGCTCTGAAGAACGCCACCGTACAGATAGGTTCCTTCACCGCCACCTCTGCCGCCGACGGCACCTACAGCTTCTACGCTGCACCCAGCGGCTCACACACCCTCAAGGCCACGGCCAAGGGCTACAACGACTGGTCTGCCGACATCACCCTTCCCGAGAAGGGTTCTGCCTCTCAGAACATCGCCATGACCAAGCGTGCCATGATAAAGCTCAGCGGCAAGGTGAAGCTCAGCGGCGTCAACGGCAACGTGAAGGACATAAAGGTGAAGCTCAGCGGCTACACCGAGGGCGAAACGGCTACCGATGCCAACGGACAGTTTGCCATCGACGTGTTCAAGGGCGAGGAGAGCAAGCTTACCTTCTCTTATCCGCTCTTCGACAACAGCGAGCTGGTGATCTCTGCCGACAAGGCCACAGCAAGCCAGGAGCTACCAGAGACAACGCTCATGCGAAGCGCCATCGTGCCTTACGGCGTGACAGCAACCGTGGCTCCCGACGGCAAGTCGGCAACCATAACATGGAAGGACCCGCAGACGCGTGACGTCAAGACACAGTGGGCTCACATCGGACCGACCGATATGAAAAAGAGCACATCGTCAGAATATTATTGCAAGTCCGACTTCTGCGTGGCTCACGCCTTCACCGCTCAAGATGCTGCCGACTCGCTCATGATGGGCACCAGCATTGCTGCCGTTAAGGCGTGGGTTAAGGCCAACGACGGCACGGTGCAAGCCATCGTGTGGCGTGGCACACGCGACGACCATGAGGTACTCCAGTCGGTGCCCATGACCACATCTTCCGAGGGCGGATGGGCTGTGGCACAGCTCACCACTCCTGTTGAGGTGCGCAAGGGCGAAAACTATATGGTTGGCCTGCGCATAGTGGGCGACGAGAATGCTGAGGTGGGCAACGCCAGCACTTACAGCAAGGTCAACAACAAGAACTGTCTGAAATGGAGCGAGACAGGCTCAACCTACAACGGCTATTATGGCTGGAACATCGCAGCCCAGTGTGTCATTCCCGGCAGCAAGGGCGAGTATGGCGAACCGGCTGTTAGCCTACCGGCTCCCAAATATAACATCTACCGCACAACCACACCTGTTGACCCGTCCAAGACGAAGGTCATAAAGGAGGGCGTGACCGGCTTTACAGTCACCGATGACGCATGGGGCACCCTTGCTCCCAACGCTTACACCTACACCGTTCAGGCTGTCTACCCGGCGGGCGAAGCAAGCGTAACATCGGCTGAGGCGCTGTCTAACACCGTTGAGCGCCAGACCGACATCGACCCCAGCATAGAGGCCATCACCTCGCCCGCACGCACCGTTGCCATGCAGAGCGGCGTCACGGTGAAGGTGATGATCAAAAACTATGGCGAGAAGCCGCTCACAACCGTGCCCGTGAAGGTGGTGCTCTCTGACGAGCAAACGCTCGCAGCAACCTATAACGGCAACATAAACAAGGGCGAGAGCGTAGAGTTTGCAGTGGGCGACGTGACGCTGAAGCCTGAGACGGCTTACACCATCACGGCAACAGCCAACGTGGAGGGCGACACCTATGCCGACAACAACAGTACCGCGCTCCAACTGTTCAACTACACCGATGCCGACCTCCGCGGATTCCGTTGGGATCCATACGACTATCTTGGCGTCATGACCATTCCGACCAACGCTCCCGAGACGGCTGTATATAAGAAAGAGGTGATGCCTAACGGCTACCGCATAGCTACAGGCGAATATTACAAGGGTTCCTATTATGCTTTCACAGGCGACGGCACATCGTTCATTCCGCGCGAGTTTGTGGTTCTCGACACCCTGACATGGGAGCCGACATTCTCTGCATCGCTCAATAACCTGGTCTTCGACGTGACCTACAGCTACGCCGACCACACCATGTATGCTCTCGTCATAGACAAAGAGCAGCTGGTGCTCGCATCGATAGACCTCGCCACGGGAGCACAGAAGCTGCTGGCACCAATCGACCGCAAGCTCTCTACGCTCGCTGCCGACAACAAGGGCACGCTCTTCGCCATCGCCAACGACGGATGCCTCTACACCCTCGACAAGAAGACGGGCACAACGACGCTTGTGGGCTCTACCTCGATCACCGACATCGCGCTCTACCATTCCATGACCTTCGACCACAAGACGGGCCGTCTGTTCTGGGCTCACAACGGCGACTTGTCGTCGGGCGAACTGCTGGAGCTTGACCCGGCCACGGGCAAGTCGACATTGATCGGAAAGGTAACTTACAAGGATTATCCTTCTCACACCGTGGGTCTCTACATTCCTTACGATGAGGGCGCAACGGGCATAACATCTACTCTTGCCGACGGCACCGACAACAAGCTCACCGTCTGTGGCAACACGGTGTCGGCTCCTGCCGCCACGCTCTTCACCGTGACCGACGTGGCTGGTCGCACCGTCCTCTCTGCCCACGCCTCAACCATAAGTCTCGCCACCCTGCCTCACGGCCTCTACATCGTCAAGGCTGAGGGATGCGACGCTTTAAAGGTAAAAAAGTAAAAAAGTAAAAAGGTAAAAAAGGCTGACGCCGATTTAGAATTATTAAGCTCCATATGGTTTCTGAACCTTATGGGGCTTTTTTTTGAAAAGACATTTTAAAGGTAAAAAAGTAAAAAGGTAAAAAGATAAAAAAGGCTGACGCCGATTTAAGGGAAAAGTGAAAAACGAAAAGTGAAGAATCTCTATTTTTGCCTATGCTTTAGGCAATTTTTGCCCTATTTTTGCCTATGTTTTAGGAAAATTTTTTCTCACTTTTGCCTATGTTTTAGGAAAAAAGCTGTATCTTTGCAACACGAACCAACGACATAACCGTTATGATACACAGGCTATTAATCGACAATTTGACCGAGTGGAGCAAACGCGAGAACAGGAAGCCTCTTGTTCTACGCGGAGCACGACAGGTTGGCAAGACCACGCTCATTGACCAATTCAGCAAGCAATATGACATCTACATTAAGCTCAACCTGGAGCAAAGTAATGATGCAAAGGCATTCGCCATCTCCGACAATGTGGCTGAAATTTTCCAATATATCTGTTTGCAGAAGAAGATAACGGTAGACAGGAACAAACGCACACTGCTCTTCATCGATGAGATACAGAACGAACCGAAGGCCGTCGGACTGCTACGCTATTTCTACGAGGAGATGCCGTGGCTACACATCGTGGCTGCCGGGTCAAGATTGCAAACGCTCATAAAGCAACGCATCTCGTTTCCCGTGGGGCGTGTGGAGTATATGTCGCTTCGTCCGTGCTCGTTCCTCGAGTTCTTGAACGCCACATCCAACGAGCCATTGGCTGAGATGGTGCGCCAACAGAACGTTTCGCCCGTCTACCACGACATGCTCATGAGTCTGTTCAACCGCTACACGCTCGTGGGCGGAATGCCGGAGGCGCTGATGGAATATGCCTCCAACAATGACATAACAACCCTTTCGCCCATTTACCGTTCGTTGCTTAACGGCTACAATGAAGATGTTGAAAAATATGCCAGGAACGCCAACCAGGTGAACATCATACGCCATCTGCTCACACACGGATGGGCTGAAGCAGGACAAACAATAACGTTCAACCGCTTCGGGGGCAGCAACTACACAAGCAAGGAGGTACATGAGGCTTTGGAAGTGATGCAGAAAGCATTCTTGCTCAATTTGGACTATCCCGTCACATCTGTGAAAGCCCCAGCTGTACCAGCCATAGCAAGACAGCCCAAGCTGATATGGCTCGACTCGGGCATAATGAATTTCTCGGTTGGCATACAGACAGAATATCTACAGAACAGCTCTCTGCTCGATGTGTGGAAAGGCCATGCTGCCGAACAGATTGTGGCTCAAGAGCTGCGCATCGTCCTCGACCGCAACTACCGCAACGAGCAGTTTTTCTGGGTTAGAGACAAGAAGGGGGCTACGGCTGAGGTCGATTTCGGGTGGCAGCACCATGCGACGATCGTACCCATAGAGGTGAAGTCGGGAACCAATGCTCATCTTCGCTCGCTACATTCGTTTATGGACACCGCCGAATCTGCCGACATCGCCGTAAGGGTATGGCCAGGCAAATACAGCATAGACGACGTGACGACACCCAACGGCAAAACGTTCCGTCTGATAAATCTCCCGTTCTATTATGTAGGTATGATTGACAAAATTTTGGACAAAGCGACCGATTGAAGGGAAAACAATTCAACAGCTTAGACAGACAACGGCAGCAACGTTGTTAATAATCAAAACGCTTTTTTACAAAATTTCATAACATATTACTCGATCTTTTTGAAAAAAAAGTTACTTTTGCAAAGAAATAAGGCAAAAAAAACGCACAAATGTCATTTCAGAAAAATAACATTGCCTGTCGTTTTAACACCAGAAGCAAAAAAAACAAGTAGCCGTTTTAACAAAAAAGCAAATGAAACGTAATAGATTTTTCTTAATAAGCCTTCTCTTTGCATCGTCCATAACAGTCCACGCACAAGACAACGCTCCAAAAGATTCGCTCACCATGGAGAGCATGATGCACAATCTTCCTGAAGTGATGATAAAAGGCTCGCGCCCCATTGTCAAGGCAGAACGTGGCATGCTGACATACAATATGCCGTTGCTCATAAAGCAGCTGCCTGCCGATAACGCTTACGAGGCATTGACACACATACCTGGCATCAGCGATGCCACAGGCAAGATATCGTTCTCTGGCAACGAGGTGACGCTGATTGTCAACGGACAAGCCACAACGTTGACACAGGAGCAGCTGACAGAGCGTCTTAAGTCAATGCCTGCCGCACAGCTGGCAAAAGCCGAAGTCATGTTGTCTGCCCCCGCCCGTTATCATGTGCGTGGCATGGCTATCAACATCGTCACGAAAGACTATGCCGGCACCAATCAGCTGTCTGGACAGGCCATTGGTGGCATGCGGCAAAACAAATACGCCAATGAGTTTGGTAATTTATATCTTTCCTTGCAAAGAGGCAAGTTTGGACTTGACGCACAATATAAATATGTAAACGGCAATTCCTACGGTGAGTCTTCACGCATAGCCAATCATCCACTTGGCAACAATCGTATACACTATAATGATGAAACCGGGCAGAAGTCGTTTGGCATTACACACGACTACCGACTGGGGATGAATTACACCTTTAGCAAGAACCATCGTCTCGACGTTGCCTATACGGGACAATGGGACAAGACAAACTCAAACAGCCGCACGACAGGTTCAAGCATCAGCGGGATGCATAGTGATAGTCACGAATATCTGCATAATGTGGACGTAAACTA
>OHAU01003724.1_pt1 | contig 11587 bp, 9 predicted proteins | sample 1577181 | NCBI WGS metagenome assembly OHAU01 (sample SAMEA3541472, study PRJEB24748) | human gut metagenome | biome: human gut; feature: human-associated habitat; material: faeces | place: China | collected 2012
GGGCGGCGTTCAATCGCGTCTCGTCCCGCGTTCGGTCGTGCCTCGTCCCGCGTTCGCCACCAGATATAGGATTTGAATCGAGAGACACTGTTGCAGCATCTTCATCACATGTCACAAGGATGTACGAAAACAGAGAAAAGAGGCGGAGCAGGCGGTTTGAGATGCTTGTTCGTTGAACCCGAGCGGCCGATGGCAGACGTTCCCGCCCCACTCCACACATATAAAAAAGAGCGGCCTCGCAGGGCCGCTCTCTTTTATATGTAAATCAGTGATTACCTTCTGGTTTTCTTGGTCTTTCGAGTTTCACGCGAATCCATTTCTCGTGTGCCTCACGTGTATGTCCTGGCATTTTGTAAGACACCTGCAAGGTGTCGTTGTCCGCAAGGCAGAAGATGAGTTGGTTGTCTTTCCCCATCAGTTGTGGGTCGGTGATCGACCCCGTGATGTGCTCCACGATGGTGGAGTCGTTGACCATTTTATATGTGCCTTCATTGGTGATGACACTCTGGCCAGAGCGGTTGACGATGAGGAACGTGCTGAAAGTGCCATCACTTCTCAACACCTTCCATACTGGGAGAAGCATGGTGTGGCCGTCGGTCTTTGACACCTGCACCTGCTGCCAGATACCTTCCAAAGATTCAGGCTTCACGCTGTCGGCCATGACTTGCAGCCCCATAAGCGGGGCGGCAAGGAGAAGAAACAATAACTTTTTCATGGATGGATGTTTTAGAATGGTTAGATATTTTCAATGAGCAGATGCTCAGTTTTTCTCCTTCTGCTGTTTCACCTCAACGGGCATGACTTCCTCGCGGTATTTGTTTTTTATTTTCACGAGCAGAGTGGGACGCATGGTTGACGTCATCTCCTCACCGCGCTTCACGGTGTAATACATTCTCAGGCCCTGTGCGGCGCCCTTTTCCAGGCGTAAAGGGATGATTTCCGTTGAGACGTTTGTTTCGGGCAATACGATGGCAATGACCGATTCCTTTGAGAAATCAACGGACGTCGGGGCGCCGTCTTTTCCCATCACGGCGGCCATGCCAAAGAGACCAGAGAACTCTTCCTGCTTGGTGATAAGCGGATAGGAAATACCGACCACGTTGTTCTTCAGGAAATAGTTGTTCATCACCACGTATGGGATGTTCATCACTGTCTCTTTCTGATGTTTATCTGATAGATGCTGTATCGAACGGCAGGCAGTGGTTAAGCACGCTGCGGCGAGACAGATGACCATTGCAGGCATCCATATTTTGAAGCTCTTGAGTTTCATATTGTTGAATGGATTAGGATATACTAAACAAAAAGGCAAGGAGCGGCCAAGATAAGCCGTCATTACCAAATCACTTCAATTTCGCCGTCTGCGGGTTTCTGATGCCGCTGGCCCCCGTGAGGAAAGCTTTGGCCGTTCCGAAGTTGAGGTTGAGGTCGAGACGCACGGGGAGGTGGTTTTTGTCGTCTGTGATATAGAACTTCACGACTTCCTTTTCCTCTCCATTCTCAGTCTCCATGAAAGAGAAGACGAGGCAGCGATAGGTCGTCGATGAGTTTTCCATCTTGAATTTCTTCTTGCCACGGTAAACGATGGCCTGCCAGTCGCAGTTGTTGCCGTCGGCCATGAGGAAGCGCATGCGTGTTCCGACCTTAAAGTCGTTGGGGTCAAACGAACGGGCGCGGAGCAGCATGCTGATCATGTCGAAAGCACAATAGTGTGAATGGAGTTTTTTGATTGAGGGCGCGTTGTTGTTACGCTGGTAGCGCATCTTGACGTGGCTCTCGCCGCCGCTGTAGGAATACCACACCTCGTTGCGGCGGTAAGTGCTTCCCTCATACGCCCCTTTGCGGAAATAGCGCGGAACGAGGTCGAGGTCGCAATAGGAAAGGAGCGTGTCGCGCATGACGAAGAAGCGGTCGGCCTTCTGCGAGCCACGCGTGATGAGATAGGTTTTGTAGGCCGGCTTACCGTTGTAGGTGCTCTGCGTGATATTCATGTAAGCCGTTCCAGCCTTCACCCATACAAACTTCCAATTGAAATAGAGATCATACATCAGCGTCTCTCCGCTTTTGAAAGCCGTATTTCTTGAAGAACACTGTGCCGATGCCGCCACTATGGCGAACAAAAACATGGCGAGGAGTGTAGATAACCTTTTCATAATTGTCAAAAACTTTTATCGTTTATTTCTTTCCCGCTCCGCGTTGCGGTTGCGGATGGTTTTCACCTTGTCGGCCTTCTGCTTGATCAGGCTCGCTGGTTTCTGCTTCGTCAGCGGCAGTTCCTTCACGCGCCAAACCTGCTCAATATCCCAGTTTGGCCGCACTTCAATCTCCGTTGGATAATAGAACACTTCCTCTGGCTCCTGCTGCTTGAAGAAGTCGCCCGTGTCCCATCGTCCGTTGAGATTGCGGTCGTTGAAGGCCCGGAGATAGTATTTTCCTGGTTTGATATAGAAGAAGTCGGCGCGACGGCTGGCATTGACGCGCTGCTGGCGTTCCACTCGCGAATCAGACGAGAGCACCTGCACCGTCATGGTGGTGTCGGCGCCAGGGAGCGAAACAAAGAGCGCTCCGAAATCCTCTTCCTGTCCGAATCTGAGGGTGTATTTCAAACGGGAGTTCACCTTTCCTGAAAGGCCCTGGATGGCGGCAGAGTCCACTTCCAGTTCGTAGCGCTGCCCGTATCGCCATTCACCGATGACGCCGAAATCCATGAGCAGTCCCTCCTTCGGGGGCGACATCTCCCACGGGGCATCCACCAGTGTGGAGTCGTTGATTGCACGGCGCAGATGAATTGCCGCCGTGTCGATATTCATAATGGGTTCGTCAAACATGAGGCGCGGATTCTGCATGGGCGAGGCCGTTGTCGGGATGCTCGACTTCACGTTGAGGTGTTTCACGGGCATCGTCTCCTGCGAGAAATCGCCGCGCTTGTGGCGCTTCTCCAGTTGCTTCTTGAATTTCTCTATCTCCTCGGCCTGCGCCTTGAGGCGGCGTGCCATCGTCTGCCTCGGCACGAGCATAAGCGTGTCGGAAGTTGTCACAACGTTTTCTCCGAGAGAATCGACATAGGCATCGTAGGTGAGCGTCATCTGCAACGAATCGACGGCAGGCATGCCCACGTCTTTCAGCCAATAGGTGATGGTGTCGTTGCCGGGCGAGCGCTGCACCAAGAGGTCGTTGTCGGCATCGAAATTGATGCCCTTGAGCACCGGCACCATCTTCGAGGGCGCCGTGAAATAGAAGCGGAAGTATTCTGGCACGTCTCGCTGCGATTTCAAGAAATGGCGGTCAGTGTTTTTGGGTTGGAAAGCCAAGAGCACCAGATTGTCGGGCATGTAATGCGTGTAGCGGACGGTTTTGATGGAGTCGTAGTAAATCGTGTCGCGCCAAACCGTGTCGTAGCGCACATCAGGGAATGCCGAAGGCCGCACAATGGTTTTGAGCGACGCCAGCATCTCGCCGCGCGAGAGCATGAAATCGCCGTCAACATCCTTGAGCGCATAGACGCGGTAAGCCCCCGGCGCAATGCCCTTGATGGAAAAGAAACCGCGCCCGTCGGTTCTCGCCACGCGGTCGAAAGGTTTGGTGGTGAAAGCCGTGTCGGTCGTGTCGCTATGCAGTCCCACCAAAATACCCTTGAGAGGTTCGAGGTTCTCAGCGGCCAAGACATTTCCCGCCACCTCCATCGTGTCGAGCGTTTCGCCCGTTGAGAAATAATAGGTGAACTGTCCCAGAGGGTTTCCCTCGTTGTTGTCCTCAATGGCGTCAGAGAAGTCGATGGTATAGGTGGTGTTGCCTTTCAGTGAGTCGGCGAGGGCCACCGTTATGTGTTTCCCCGCCACCTTTATCTCTGGCGAGAGTAACTGCGGCGGCGACACCGTGACTTTCTCTATAGCATTTTCCACGCGGATGTTTTCGTCGAAAACAATGGTCACCTTCTTGCTCTTCACGCCACGCTGGCCTAAGGCCGGCGACATCGACACGATGCGCGGCGGCGTCTCGTCATAGGGGCCGCCGTCGGGGCCGCTTCCCGGATTGGCGCAGCCGGCGAGCAACGCCACCATGAGCAGCGAAAGCAGACGCAGGGACTGGGACAGGGTTTCCTTGATGTGCATGAGATATTTTTTTAATGAAAAAGAGATAGAAAATTATCCCTCGTTGGTGTTGAGAGCGAGCACCTGGTCGATGATGTCGCGGTTGTTTGCCAAGCGTGGCACCTTATGCTGTCCGCCCAGTTTTCCCCGGCTCTTGAGCCAGTCGTTGAAGAGGTTACGGCGTGCTGGGATGATTTCAAGGGCCTGCAGTGTGAGACTCTTGTAACGCTTGGCCTCATAGTCGGAATTGATGTGCTGGAGCGCTTCGTCGAGCAGAGTGGCAAAAGCCTTGAGGTCTTGCGGCGCTTTCTCAAATTCGATGACCCACTGATGGCGGCAGCGGCCTTCGGCATCCATAAACACCGGTGCGGCAGTATATTCGCTCACCACGGCGCCCGTTTTCTGGCAAGCCTCAGCAAGCCCCTTTTCGGCGTTGTCAACGATGAGTTCTTCGCCGAAAGCATTGATAAAACTCTTTGTTCGGCCAGAGATGACAAACTTATAGGGGTTGGTGGAGGTGAACTTCACCGTGTCGCCAATCTGGTAGCGCCAGAGGCCGCAGGTCGTGGAGATGACAATGGCATAGTTGCGCCCTTTCTCAACGCCCCACAAAGGCACAGCCACCGCGTCCTTGCGTCCCACTTCCTCCAAGGGGATGAACTCGAAGAAGACGCCGTAGTCGATCATCAGCATCATGGCCACGTCGGTCGGGTCGTCCTGCAAACCGAAGAAACCTTCAGAGGCGTTGTAGGTCTCCATATAATGCATGCCCTCGTTCTTGATGAGCTGATGGTATTGCTCACGATAGGGCGTGAAAGCCACGCCGCCGTGGAAGAACACTTCCAAATTGGGCCACACCTGGTCGATGGAACTCTTGCCGGTGATTTCCAGCGTGCGGTTGAGCACCGCCATCATCCATGAAGGCACTCCCGAAAGGTTCGTCACGTTTTGCTTTGAAGCGATTTCGGCAATGCGGTCGCGCTTCTCTTCGAAATCAGAGAGCAGGGCAACACGCTTTGGCGGCGTGCGCACCACGTTGACCAACGGATTGATATTCTCAATCAAAATGGCACTCAAATCGCCGACAAGCGAATGCGGCAGGTTATAGTTGGGCGCATGGCTGCCACCCAGAATGAGGGCGCGGCCGTCGAAAAGGCGGCTCTTGGGATTGTTGCGCAAATAGAGACTCACGCAGTCGGTGCCTCCAGCATAATGTGTGTCGTGCAGGCCATCGCGGCTCACGGGGATGAACTTGCTCTTGTCGTTGGTGGTTCCCGACGACTTGGCATACCATTTCACGGTTCCCGGCCAGAGGATGTCGCTCTCGCCATGACGCATGCGGTCGATATATCCTTTCAGTTCCTCATAGGTGCTGATGGGCACCTTTTCGACAAACTGTTCGTAGTTGCTGATGTCGGCATAATGGTGTTCCTTACCCCAAAGCGTATTTTCAGCACGGCCGACAAGACGTGCCAACACCTGGCGCTGCACTTCTTCTGCCTGCGTGGCATAGCGCTCAAGGCGGTTCGTGCGGCGAACAAAAAACGGGCGTATGATGGATGTTAAAGACATATTCAATTTTTAAATGGGAAACGGGGCAGCTTTATGCTTTCTAAGTTTCACCAATAGAAAGCAGGTGGCCGAAAGCCGATTCGACCACCTGTGTTTCTCTGTTCAACTTATTTTTTCCCGAGGAAACCGCTTCTCAGTTTTGGTCGTATGCGTGTTTCGGATAGTCGATGGTGTAATGCAGTCCACGGCTTTCCTTACGCTCAATGGCCTGCCGCGTGATGAGATATCCCACGTTGATCATGTTTCGGAGCTCGCAAATATCGCGGGTGGCCTTCACGCGCTTAAACAGTTCCTCGGTCTCTTCATAGAGCAAATCGAGGCGCGTCCATGCGCGTTTGAGGCGCAGATCGCTACGCACGATGCCCACATAATTCGACATTACCTGCTCCACTTCGCGCACGTCCTGTGCAATCAACACCTTCTCTTCGTTGCTCATCGTGCCCTCGTCATTCCATTCCGGCACACGCTCGTTGAATTCATATTCGTCGATGTGTGCCAGCGAGTGTTTGGCAGCGGCTTCAGCATACACCACAGCCTCAATGAGCGAATTGGAAGCCAAGCGGTTTCCGCCGTGCAGACCTGTGCAAGAGCATTCGCCAACGGCATAGAGGCGATGGATGCTTGAGCAGGCGTTGAGGTCCACCTTGATGCCGCCGCAGAGATAATGGGCGCAAGGGGCAACGGGAATGTACTGCTTCGTGATGTCAATGCCGATGGAGAGGCATTTGGCGTAGATGTTCGGGAAATGGTGTTTCGTCTCCTCCGGGTTTTTGTGCGTCACGTCAAGACAGACGTGGTCGATGCCGTGGATTTTCATTTCCTTGTCGATGGCACGCGCCACGATGTCACGCGGGGCCAGGGAGAGGCGTTTGTCGTATTTCTGCATAAACTCCTCGCCGTTTGGCAGGCGAAGGATACCGCCGTAACCGCGCATAGCCTCCGTGATAAGATAGGCAGGATGCGTTTCTCCAGAATGGAAGAGCGCCGTTGGGTGGAACTGGATAAATTCCATGTCCTTCACCGTTGCCTTGGCACGATAGGCCATAGCAATGCCATCGCCCGTGGCGATGTCTGGATTGGTGGTAGTGGCATAAACTGCTCCGCAGCCACCAGTGGCCAGCACCGTGACGCGCGAGAGGATAGTGTCGATTTTCTTCGTGTCGGGGTCAAGCACATAAGCACCGTAACATTCGATGTCGGGCGTACGCCGCGTCACTTCCACACCCAGATGGTGCTGCGTGATGATTTCCACGGCGAAATGGTTTTCCAGCAGCGTGATGTTCGGCGTTTTTTTCACCGCCTCGATGAGTCCGCGCTGAATCTCGAAGCCCGTGTCGTCGGCATGATGGAGAATGCGAAATTCGGAGTGTCCGCCCTCGCGGTGGAGGTCAAAAGAACCGTCTTCATTCTTGTCGAAGTTCACGCCCCACTTTAGCAGACGCTCAATGCCGGCAGGCGCATTGCGCACCACCTGTTCAACGGCCCGCGGATCGCTGATGTAATCGCCAGCAATCATCGTGTCGCGGATGTGCTTGTTGAAATCGTCCACTTTGAGGTTCGTCACAGAGGCAATACCGCCCTGCGCCTTGGCCGTGTTGGCCTCCTCAATGGAAGTTTTGCAAACGAGGGCCACCTTGCCTTTGCCCGAGGCAGCCACCTGGAGGGCGTAACTCATCCCGGCCACACCGGAACCAATTACCAAGAAGTCGAATTTACGTATCATTCTTCGTCGTTACTTAGATGTCGCGAAGTTACATTTTTTTTTTCGAATGATGGGAAACACGCCGGCTATCTATATACATAGGTGTAAAAAACTCAAAAAATAAAGGGCTGTCCGTCCCCCGATAGATATAAATTATTATCTTTGCCCCGTTTAACGGCATAAATGTATGCACCGAAAGGCTTGCACGCACCGCATTTCAATGCCTGTTCTCGATTTTCCGTCAGATGGTCATAGTTATGATGGAATTGAAATTCCAACCGCAATGAGAAACTATAATCCACTGCAACGATGGGATTCTCTCTCCAAAAGAGGATACAGAATTTTCCACACCGTGAACAGCGCCTTCCGCCATTGCCAAACACCTACTTAACTACCAAATATTAATCATGCAAAGCAAACTCTATTTCTCGTTAGCCCTCGCTTCGTCTGTAGTGCTAACATCATGTAACAAGCTCGGCGAACTCTCTGCCGACAATTTCACAGTGACCCCTTCTCCTATGGAGGCTGTGGGCGGTAAAGTGCCTGTGACCATCAACGGACGCTTTCCTGAAAAATACATGAAGAAAAAAGCCATTGTGACTGTAACCCCCGTATTGCGCTATGCTGAAGGCAGTGCACAGGGTCAGTCTGCCACATTCCAGGGTGAGAAAGTTCAGGCCAACAACACTGAGATTTCTTACAAGGTTGGCGGCAACTACACAATGAAGAACAGCTTCAACTACGTGCCTGAAATGGCCAAGAGCGAACTCTACCTCACTTTCGACGCACAGGTCGGAAAGAAGAAGGTGAAGGTGCCTGAAGTGAAGGTGGCCGACGGTGTCATCGCCACTTCCACGCTGATCAACCGCACTGCTGCCAGCGCCAACACGGCAACGGGCGAAGACCAGTATCAGTATGCCATCGCTCAGACCAAGGAAGCACAAATCAAATACCTCATCAACCAGGCTAATATCCGCACGAGCGAGCTCAACAGCGTGTCTGTTAAGGACTTCGTCAAGACGCTCCGCGAAATCAAGGCCGACCAGAAGGGCTTCCAGCTCGACAACATCGAAGTTTCGGCTTATGCTTCGCCAGAAGGTAAGTTCGACTTCAACAAGAAGTTGGCTGAAAAGCGTGGCGGCACTTCAAGCGCTTACGTGAAGAAGTCTTTGAAGAAAAACAAGTTGGAAACTGATGTCGACACCCGCTATACGGCTGAAGACTGGGACGGCTTCCAGAAACTCGTGGCTGCTTCAAACATCCAGGACAAGGAAGTGATCATCCGCGTGCTCTCTATGTATGAAGACCCCGAACAGCGCGAAACGCAGATTCGCAGCCTCTCCGCTGCTTTCAACGAATTGGCTAACGAAATCCTGCCTGAATTGCGCCGTGCCCGTCTGACCATCAACTACAACATCATCGGCCGCAGCGACGACGAAATCGAAGAGCAGTTGAAGAACGACGCTTCTAAGCTTTCTGTTGAAGAATTGCTCTACGCCGCAACGCTCACCGATGACGCTGCCAAGAAGGAAGACATCTACAAGAAGACTGTTCAGCTCTATCCTAACGACTACCGCGCATACAACAACCTCGCTGAATTGGCGCTCAAGAGCGGCAACACGACTGCTGCCAAGCAATATCTCGCTCAGGCGCTCCAGAAGAATGCCAAGTCAAGCGAAGCCAACGCCAACATGGCTTTGTTGAGCCTCGTTGAAGGCAACACGGAAGCTGCTGAACAGGCTCTCGGCAAGGCTGCTGAAGCTAAAAACTACAAGGAAGTGCTCGGCAACCTCAACATCGCCAAGGGCAACTACGCTCAGGCTGCTCAGGACCTCGCCGGCGTGAAGTCTAACAGCGCTGCTTTGGCACAGATTCTCAACAAGGATTATGCTGCTGCCGCTCAGACGCTCGCAACGATTGCCACTCCGGATGCCACTACGAGCTATTTGAAGGCCATCCTCTCAGCACGCACGAACCAGAACACGCAGGCACTTGCCAACTTGAAGGACGCTTTTGCTAAAGACGCTTCTCTGAAGGCACGTGCAGCCAAGGATCTTGACTTCGCCAAATTGTTTGGTGACGCCACTTTCCAGAGCCTCATCAAATAATCAAAGGAATCATTCCTTATAATTTTTTCTGCAGCAAGAGCTAAAAGCACCAGCGTTTGCAATGCCAACCGCCGATTTCCATCGGGCGGCCAGCATCTGGCAAGCACAAGGCTTTTGGCTCTTGTTTCTTTTAGGGGAAATGCCCGCTAACTAAAGGGAAAGTTTTACGAAACACTCCCTCCATTTATCTCCAACGATATGAAAATCATCCACTCACGCTTGCTGCTCGCGCTGTCGGCCCTACTGCTCGCCGCCTGTTCGCAGCCCAAAGACAAGTTTATCTTCGAAGGTAAAATCGCAGGCATCCAGCAGGCCGAATTTTATGTCTACAGTGACGACGGAGCCTTGTCTGGCGTTGACACCATACGCATCGACGATGGCAAATTCTCTTATGAATGCCAACTCACTTCGCCGGCTGTGCTGACGCTTCTCTATCCCAATTTCTCGCAGACCTACATCGTGGCGGAACCAGGAAAGACCATCGAGATGAAGGGTGACGCGGCAAAATTGGGAGAGGCCGACATCTCTGGATCGGAAGAAAACGAACTGCTCACGGATTTCCGACAGAAGCAAAACACCTTGCCAGAAAACAACCAGCGCCTCGCTGCCTCTGAGTTTATCAGAACCCACACAAAAACACTGGCGGCAGTGGCGGTGTTCAAAAAATATTTCGCCTACGCGCAAGCTCCCGACGCTGCCACCACGCGTTCGCTGCTCAAAGACCTCACCAAAGCCCAACCGCGCAACGCCGCCCTCACGCTGATGGCGGAACGCCTGCTGGCGCAGCTCAACGGTGCCACCGGCCAAACGCTACCTGATTTCTCTTTTGAAACGCTTGCCGGAAAACCTGTCAACAAGGCGCAGTTCAGCGGTCGTCCCTTCGTGGTGTTTTTCACCGCCTCCTGGGCTGGAAATTCCCGCCTCATCGCCGAAAGCCTACGCCGCATGCACAATGCCTACGGCAACCGCGTCGGCGCCGTTGTCCTTTCAATGGACTTAGACCGCAAGGGCTGCAAGGAACAGATGGAGCGCGACAGTATCTCTGCGCCTGTCATCTGCGACGGTAAGGCTTTCCAAAGCAAGGCCGCACAGACGCTGGGACTCCGCTACGTGCCTGGCAACCTCCTCGTCAACGCTGAAGGACGCGTCGTTGCACGCGACCTTGACTTCGACGAGATGGAGAAACGCCTCGCCGAACTGCTTAAATAATAATACAGCAGCTGCATATCCTTGGTTTCTAAAACATTTTCAATAAACAAAATGAAGAAATACCTATTACGCCTGCTCCTTCTCGCCGCCTTCCTGCCCCTCGCCGCCTGGGGCGAGAAACAACCGACGGTGTTGCTCCACACTTCCGTTGGCGACATCACGGTGACGCTCTTCAACTCCACCCCAGCCCACCGCGACAATTTCCTCAAACTCGTGCGCGAAGGCTATTACGACGGGGTCATTTTCCACCGCGTCATCAAAAACTTCATGATACAGACGGGCGACCCAGACTCGCGCAACCCCATCCCTTATAAGGTGTATGGCGACGGCGGTCCTGACTATACGCTTCCCCTGGAGCTCGACCTCCCCCGCCACTATCACTACCGCGGTGCCCTGGCTGCCGCACGCGAAAGCGACGATGTTAATCCAGAACGTCGCAGCAGCGGTTCTCAGTTCTACATCGTATGGGGAAAGCGCTACAGCGAGGCCGACCTCTCCGACATTTCTGAACGCATCTATGAAGCCACAGAAGGCCGCTGCGAAATCACCAAGGAAATGGCTGAGACCTACGGCAAAAAGGGCGGCACGCCCTGGCTCGACGGACAATACACGGTGTTTGGAGAAGTCACCATCGGCCTTGACGTTGTCAAAGCCATACAGAGCGTCAGCACCGACACTTCCGACCGCCCCCTCAAGGATATTTTCCTTCTCAAGGCATCGGTGGTGGAGTGAACAAAGCGCGAAAGGGAGCGCCCTGCCCTTCAGGGGCAGCGTGCGCCGCTCTACAATCCTTTAATATTCCATTTCCCCCTACCCTAAATATGCGCCCCTTGCAGGGGCGCTGGCCCGCATTATCGTCTGTTGCGGCGCCAGCATTGTAGCTCACTTTGCTCGCAAAGTGAGGGCCA
>OHAU01003743.1_pt1 | contig 11538 bp, 15 predicted proteins | sample 1577181 | NCBI WGS metagenome assembly OHAU01 (sample SAMEA3541472, study PRJEB24748) | human gut metagenome | biome: human gut; feature: human-associated habitat; material: faeces | place: China | collected 2012
TGCTGTCCGGCTCTGTAAATCGATATCCATTTGCTATAACAGTCTGCAATGCTTTCACAGCTTTTTTCACAATGCCTCTGCGCTCTGCATACATTTTTTCTAAAAGCTGCTTGTCCTGTTGTTCTTTCGGTATCACATTTGGACAATCCACCACCATAATGCGGTCATATACCCATTTGCCGTCATCTCCTCCGAACTTCGGCAGCCGGTTCATACAGAACCACAGCAATCCATTAAATGTAAATTCAAATGCCTGCTGTCCTTTAAATTCTGCAAAAAGGCTGTCTCCGCCTGTCATTTTCTTGAATGTTTTCAGTTCATCCACAGACAAAAAACTCATATCCGAACTTCCTGCAAGCCTTGTTCCATACACTGCCCCTGTTCCAAACCGGGATTCAATTTCTTTCAGATCAATGCCTATAAAGTTGCCTCTGCCAAGCAGACGCTCCACAAGACTTTTAAGCTGTGACTTTCCTGTATCTCCCTGCCCTACAAGAAATAATGCTTTTTTCATCCGCCAGCCTTTCACATTGGAAATACAGACACCAATAAATTCCATCAGCAGCTGCTTTACCATCTCATCTCCGTTAGTAAGCGTGTCCATATAAGAATCAAATACTGGAGTATCAATATCCTCATCTGACCATTCACAAGGAAGTTGTATAGTGGAAAGTATATCTGCTGAATGTGGTATCAGTTCTGTATCAGTTGCAGTAATCTTCAAAATTCCATTCTGAAAATTGATGATATCCTCATCTGCATTCAGCGAATCCTGACTTACATATGTAAGGTCTGTGGTAATATGCAAAAGCGCCTCATTGACCTTACTCATCTTTACAAGTTCCTCGTCATAATCAGCAATATACTTTTTTATGATTCCAAGCAGCATATTATCTGCATAAAGCCTGTAACATCCACCTTCATATACATATTTTAAAAGTCCCTGTTTACCGTTGTCTCTGACTAAAACATATTGCAGATGTTCTCTTACATATTTTGCAAGAAGCGGTACACTCACATATGGTTCTCCTGTCTGTTCATTAAACTTTATGAAATCAGGATGTTCCATTTTCGACCTGTGAAATACACCATTACAGGCTGAAATTCCTGCATTGATTGTGTTTTCCCTGTAATCGTCCCTTTCCCATTTGCTTCGATATAAAGCAGAACTGCGAAACACTTCATCAATCGCATCCGGGTCTGCTCCTGTCCTAAATGCTATCAAAGCACAAAGAGCAGCATCCGCCTCAGACTGGGAACCATATTCACTGAAATCACCTTTATCATAAAGCCGGATGAACTTGTCTCCATTCTTCTGCTTACGAAGATCACAGACAATATCAAATACTGCCCTATCTCCATCACGCTTTGCACTATACTTCGCTTTCGGCTTTTTCCTCATTTCCTTATCCAAGGTGGTAAGAACCGCCTGTGTACAGTCAGCTATTGGCAGACTGTTAATCGTATTTCCTGTAAAAGTGCCATATCGATTTGTAATATCACCGATATAAAGTTCCAATCCAATATCAGAACGTTTCTGATAATATTCACTGTCCAGCACAAGTTTCTTCCTTCTGTCATCAAAATGTACCGGAAGTTTTGTAATATCACACTGACCAATAATATGAATCCCTTTGCCACTTGGAGATACTTCTGCATAGGAAGAAAACCGAGATAACATAAGCTGTGCAAATGGATCTGAAATATCCTTATGGTCTATATCTAATAAGAAGAAGCCTTTCGGAATCTTCAAGCCAAGCCCCGATGCCTGAAACTGATTTCTGGCTGATTCTGCATCATCAAAAGATACCCATGTACCCCTATGTGCATCATCTGTTCCTGTAGCTCCTCCGTTTGCTGCGAATGAAACTTTGGTAACTTTCCCATTCCCGCCGGGTTTTGCTGACCATAAAAACCACAGCTTTTTATCCTTTAATTCATCCACTGTCATATCTCCCATCCTGTTCACCTCCTCCTTTTCTGCAATCCTGTTTAATGATTAATAGATGTTCTTACAAGCCATTCTTTATAGGCTTCAATCGGAATCAGAATTCTTGCTCCGATTCGTATTGTCGGAAATCCCGGTGTCTTTACCAGTTCATATGCCTTTGGCAGGCTGATTCCCATCTGTGCAGATAATTCCTGCACACTCATAGTTGTTTTCTCCATAAGATGTTGCTCCTTTCTTTAGGGTAATGAAATACCGCCAGTTTCCCGGCGGTCTATCCCCATACTATTGATGCTTTTCCATTAGTTACCATTTTCTTAACGGCATTATATGCTGTCAGATCCTTAACACCCAGGTCATTTTTCTTGTCAAGAAGTTCTTCCTTGTGCTTTAATCTGCGATTCAACCGCTGTCTCTTCCTGTCCTTAATCTTAATCACCTTCTCTCGTATGAAAATCCAATTATCCCATTATTTGCGGGAAACATTTTGTATGACATCCACTGTTGTTTTCTCACTTATTGTGAGATTTTATATTTTATTTATATCACATATTGTTACCTATGTCAATCTATAATCTCACATTTTATGATATAAATATCTATAATTATTTAAAATTGCTTGTAATTTCTAACAGTTAGTGATATTATTCTCACATAGGAGGTGTGCTTATGTTTGATGAACGTCTGAAATCGCTACGAAAAAAATGTGGATATACGCAGGTTTCCCTTGCAGAAACCCTTGGCGTTTCCAAAGGAACTGTTGCTATGTGGGAGACTGGTAAACGTACCCCGGATTTTGAAACCTTAATCAGACTTTCTGATTTATTTGATGTGCGTACGGATTATATACTTGGGAAATCCAACGATTCATCATCAGCCAAATTGTCAGATGATGATATAGAACAGCTGGGACGCTGGGAACTGGAATCCGTTTATACTGATCTTATGAAATTGTATCTTTCTCTTGATTCCTTCGGGCAGAAAGATGTTGAAAATCTTATCAAATCCGAAGCGCAACGCTGCAAAGAACAAAATACTCTACAGGATGTTTCTAATATGGCAGTGCAGATTACTATAAAAAAATAAAGAATGAGGGTATTGACTGCTGCATGAGTCAATACCCTCATTCTTTATTTTACACTTCTAAATGCTGAATTTCCTGTAAGATTCCTAAGCAGAATCTTTCTCGCTATCTTATACTCTTTCCCAATAAAGCCAAGTCTGAGCAGAAAACAGCGGAAAGCGTATTTGTCATTGTCCGTTTCAGTCGGCTTTGATGATACCCTTTTTGCATCTCTTGCCATGTCACACAGCCTTGAGATAAATTGTGTGTAGGCTGCAATCTCATCGCTATCCGCTGTGTATGGAAACCATAAGAAGCTTATTTTTTCCTCAGTAATCTCTATTTCTGTGCTGTCCGTCCGAAATGCACGTTGAAAAAGTGTTTGCTTATTTGCTATGATCTTCTGCAAATTTTCCAATGCCGTATCCGTAAGACTCTCTTTTGGAATTGCTATTGTCAGCTTCCCCTGTTGCACTGGCACTTCTTCGGTTACTTCTGCATCATCCTGAAACCCACACTCTCGTAACTTCAGAATCAGGTCTTCCACCGTTTCTTCCTCTACTCCATCCGGGATATGCAGTACTCCCTCTTTGTCCAGTCGGTATCCTGCAATATCATATGCACAGCTTGGTACCCGTTCATAATGCGGTGCTGTTCCGAGTATGTTTCCAATCTCCCGTGCCAGTTTCGGTCTCTGCTTCGATTCCAATGTAAATCTTATTTCATTCTTCATAATATGTACCCACCTTTCTTTATTCGGTAGTACATATATATCACTCTGACGGCACAGAATAGCAAGACAATTCGGATTATATTTCTGCCAAAATGTACGCAGAAAAACTGTGCTTTTTATGCTGTTTTTTACACATTTTTCCTGCGGATTTCGGTACTATCCGGCAAAACAAAATCGGCTTTAGCGATGATATTCTGCGGATATTTTTACATAAACCGACCTTGGTGGGTATCCCCCCTGTTTAATTCTGCGAAAATTCGCACGAAGGGGGCCATCGGTCTAATATAGAAATAGACGCAGAGAATTCTTATCCCCCTACCTTATTATCCATACAGAGTGCCAAAACATATTATATTGCCTTCTTCAAACCTGTTATATAATTTGCAAATGAAGCATACATCTCCTCTGTTATAGATTTATGCAACTTTAATTCTTTTTCAGTAGCTACTAACTCTCCAAATGCTATATTATGAACACACTTATTAAAATCAAGTCTTTGCAATACTTTTTTAGTATACGGTCTTTTTGCATCCTGGAAGGATATACTAAGCAAGAATTTTTGTACTCTTGAACTATTTAACAGAAGCATACAAGTATACGCATCTGAATAATTATCAAATGACAGAAAATATGATGTATCATCAACCATAATCGGATGCTCTATTTTATTCTCATTATAAAGTAATGCAAATAACGGTCTCTTATAAAAACCAGAAATCCCCACTTTATATTTTGCATATGAATAATCACCAACTCCAAACATACTAAATGCTGGAGCACCTTTGTAAATACTACTTCTTCTAGAATCAAATACATCTTTTCTATCACATAAATACTTCCATGTTTTTGGTGCTAAAGCTTCAATATAATTGGTTTCTTCCCTTGCCTTTTTTTGAGTAACAATAACATATTTTGTAAAATCCGAATTAATAATCGGTTTTTTAAATGAACTACTTTTCATTAATGGAAAAACAAGCAAATCTTCTAATTCAACTTTCTCTTTATTCTTATTTTTGTAATTGTTCTCACCTTGCTTCTCTAATTCCATTACCCCAGCACAATCATGCTTAACTCCTTGTCTCCATTCAAATACACTCTCGCCATCTAAATCTAAAACATCATCATCTAAATTACTCAGTTTTCCATTTTGAAAAGAAATTCTTCCAGAAATAGTATTTGGGGTTTCGATGTCATAAACCTCACACTCCCGACATTTTGAATTTGATGTAGACATTTTAATGTATAATAAACATGCTGGTGCACTAATCCCAAAAACCTTTGAAGAATCAAAATTATATATTCTAAGGTCATCAACACATACATCATTTCTATCAAGTTCAAGTAATACATTTCGTGCAACAGATGTTTTACAGAGCATTGCAATAGCAACATTCTTATTAACAGACTTTTCTATCAATTTTAATATTATATATTCACATATATCAAAATTACTTGCACCTGTTATAGCATCAGTTCCGCTTAACCTTTTAAAATTCTCCTTTTCTGGTAAATTAAAATTCAATTCAGAATTTGTCGCCCAAGGCGGATTCCCAAGAAACAATGTTTCCGTTTCCCCAACATATTTCTCTATTTTATATGTAAAAAAGTTATCATTTACAATATGTAACCTATCATCAGATATACGCTTTTTGCATTCATCACAATACTCTGGATTTATTTCTACACCGACAATTTTTTTTATTGTAGAAAATGTATTCAAAGCAGCCTTAATAAAATTACCCAAACCAGATGTTGGTTCTATTACAACCTCTGGATTTAACTTGAGTTCATTGTAAAGCAAACTGCAAATAGTTTCTGCAAACTGATTTGGAGTTTGATAGTCACCAAATTCCTTCTTCAAATCACTACCATTCATAATTTAAAACCCCATTTACTGTATTGTCCAATGCAATTACTCTGGCATATTGCAATCTCCACTGTAAAGCATTACTAATTGTTAAATATCCTTGCTCTGGTTTATTACACAATATTTCGTCTGCTAAATCGGAATACACTATATCATCACCTGGAACATTTTTATCAACTAAAAAACCAATGATATCTTCTTTATTTGCGCCATCATCTACCATTTCTCTTAATCGTTTTGTAATAGTATAATCAGCGGTTCTAGACTTATCAATAAATGTACAATACTTGAAATCCAAAGTACATGAATTTGCTGTATCTTTCTTATCATAAACAAAGACTAAAATGTTATATCCTAATCCAAATATCTTCTGACGTGCATTTTTAAACGGACAACTACTCTGTGGCTGAACAATACTTGTAACCTTTATATCCGTTTCTATCTCCGCTCCTGGTAGATCAATTCCCTTGGCACTGCTTCCAATCTCAATTTCATATTTACTGGAAATATAGTCTTGAAATCTGTGTTCAACATATGTTCCTACCGCTTTACCATCAGTCACTCCAATAAGTGAAGAATGATTTTCCTTTTTCATAAATTCACAAAATATTTTAGCTTCTTTTTTTAAATCACTTATATCCATAACCTTCATTTCATCTCATCCTCCAAGGTAAATTATGCGATGTTATTGTAACACATTACTTTCTTTTAATAAAGTAATGATTATATTTTACACACATCGACTGCATTCCAACTATCCTCCCAATTTACACCTTCTGGTAGTAACGCAAGATGCTCTGCCTTTTTTATTGCTTCATCTTCCGTCTCCGCTTCAATCTGAATTGAACCCATTTTCATTATTGTTACATCCCATATTTTCTCCATAGTCATTCTCCTCTCTTAACCTATCAATTGCAAATCTTATTACTTCCGACTTAGTCATATTAAGCAAGCGACAATATGTCTCCAATCTAGTTTTAGTTCTCTCATCCATTCTCAGCGAATACACATATTCCTTATTATTTTTTCCTTTTGGTCGACCTATATTACTCATTTAATTCACCTCATATATATAGTATACTTTTTGCATTACAAAAAGTCAAGAAGAATCGAACAGTTGTTCGTTACATTTGTAGAAAAATACTCCAACTAACCTGCGATTTCCTCACAAATTAGCTGGAGTTGTATTAAAAGTTTTATATGTGTGCCATCGCTTAGTAGTCCATTACTACTAAGGAATCATCCCCACACTTTTGCCTTTATCCCGATTCTGCCCATGAGCCTTAGTAGTCTAAATCGTAGTAATTCCAAGGCTTTCCGCCATATTCTACCCTGTGTTGCCCCAGTCTGCGGAGGTATGCATTATCATAAAACTGGAGTGCCGTGGCAGATGAATAACACTTTTATCTTACTCATTTTATCTCCTTATATTCTTTTTCTTTAAACTTTTCATTGCACCGATTTGCCCAGTTTTTTCGCAGATAGATCAACATCTCCTTGCTGCTCCATCCGGTTGTGGATACTGCGCGGCATGCCTGTTTTCCGTTTTTATCCAAAATCGGATTTCCCTGCTCATCCATCACCGCTATCTTCTTTTCTTTCTTTTATTCCCCAGGTTCCATCTTCCTTCAGAGGGCGGATTGGAACTAAGATATGGATATGTGGATTAGGTTCTGCACCTTTCGGCCGCACTGGATCATGAATTGCAAAATCGGCAATCATGCCTCTGGACACCAGTTCTTCCTGGACAAATGCTCGTACCATTTCAATGTTTTCTTCCATGGAAAACTCGTTCATGAGCGTAATATCAAAGCTGTGAGCCAGCTGTGCTTTTCTTCCGGACTCTGCCCATTCCAACGCATTCCACAAAGTTTCCCTGTCAGCATATTCCCTGGGTGCATGGTCTGGCAGACAAATTTCTGCCATGACCACGCCACGTTTTCTTGTAAAATCACTGGATTCTCCATAGTAGGTACTGTAAAGCTTTTCTCCTGCGCGATATGCAGCCTGAGCAATCACGGACTGCCCTCTGCTTCTCTTCACCTGTGTTAAATGAAAATGATAGCTTGCCATCTCCTACTCCTTTCTGCTGGACTTCCAATATCCGGCTTCTTTTAAGTCTTCAATGGTGCTTTGAAGTTCTGCTTCTCCTGCTTCTATACGATCTCTTCTTCCAACAACCATTTTTGTAATCTCATCTCGAAGATCCTGATCCGAGAAAATCCTTTCTGCCAGAAGAAAGAACTCTGCTTTATCAAGCAATTCCACATCTTTACAGATACATTCAATCGCAGCTCCCCTTGTAATCAGGCGACTCACTCTCGTTTTTTTCGATTTATTCACCTTATATTCTGTAACATTCTGCAATCGCTGCATCTTGTGTTCTAATTGCAGTTTCTTCAATTCTTCCGCTTCGATTTTCGATTCAATCCCTGCGATTTCATTTTGAGTACGTGCTACATATTCCTGAAAATTTTCTTTTTTTGCCATAATCAACTTCCTCCTTTTATTTCTGTTTTCATGTTTTCTTTTTATGGGTTAGGCATCTATGCCGGAAGGGATACCCTTTCATCTGATGCAATCCGAAAACTTCTTTTGGAATAGCTTTCAGAAAGAAGTACCCTTCCGGAGGACGCACATACTTGCTAAAGTATATAAGTGCGCTCTTCCGCTTAAGCTCCAGAGATCTGTCTACTCAAACGGCAACTCTGCGTCTTCCGGCACACTCATAAATCCATCTTTCTCATCCTTTGGATCCATATCGGATGCTTTCTTGCTTTCAGCAAAAAAATGTTCTTCTACAACAACATTGCTGCTATATCTTTTCACTCCTTCGCTGTCCGTATAACTTCCTGTGCGGATTCGTCCGCTGATGACGATCTTGGTTCCTTTTTTCAAATAGAGTTCTGCAAACTCTGCATTCTTTCCGAATGTCACGCAGGAAATAAAATCTGCTTCCCTTTCCCGGTCTTTTCCATATCTTCGATCAACCGCTAACGTATATCGCGCCATTGCGGTTTTATTATCATCCTGCAAATATTTAATCTCCGGAGCTTTTGTAAGCCGTCCCATTAAAATCACTTTGTTCATCTCATCTTCCTCCTTTTTTTGTTCTGATTTACTTGTTCCATATGAATCAGGCCTGGATTCAATTGAGAGCACAAAAACAATTTATTACCATTGCATCAGACTTTCTTTTTTACGCCCTCATATAACGAAACGCTCAGAGGGTAAAATACAGTGGGCAAATACAAAAAATTTTATTTTTTTGTTTTTATCTCTCACATATACAAAAGAAGAACGGTGTTTTTACAGGGTGTTGGAGAAATTTTTTTATTTTTGCGCAAAAAAAATAGCTATAAGACTCCTTTTTTTGAAATCTTATAGCTTTGCTATTGATAATATTGAGTTACTATTAGTTTTAATAATTAGAATTATTTTATCAACTTATAAATTTTTTCCAAGTTCATATGCCTGCTTCATTATATCCATATGATCCCCAGCTGTATTTGCTGCATCAATTCCACCGCCACCGACCATGCCTTTTAAGGAAGCCTTTTCAAAACAATCTACCCAGCCTTGCAGCCCATTATAGGCTTTCTCAAATGTGCTTTCCTCATTCTCTGCCGCAGTTGCAATCATATAGATATCTCTGAATAAATAATCTGTCGAATATAAAGGATTCAATCTATCAAGAAGTGTTTTCATCTGACCGCACATCTCATAATAATAAATTGGGGTTGCATAGACAACAACCTCCGCATTCTTTACCTTTGCCATAATATCTGCAACATCATCCTTCAGTACACATATCCCAGTCCTCTGACAGGATAGACAACCGATACAATATTTTATATCTTTTCCTTTCAAAGAAAGAAGTTCCACATCATGCCCCGCTTCTTTTGCTCCCTTTGCACACTCATTTGCAAGTATATCAGAATTGCTCCCTCCTCGAAGACTTGTCGATATGATCAATACTTTTTTTGCCATAATTAACCAACTCCGTTTTCTTCAAAAAATTTCTGGATTTTATCAAATGGGATTACATCCAGATTATCGTAAAGATCTGTATGAACAGCCCCTGGAATTGTCAGCAGCTCTTTATTGGATGTGTACTTGCTGTCCTTGATCATATTTTCATAAGCATCTTTTCCAAAATAATAGCTGTGTGCTTTTTCTCCATGAACGATAAGGACTGCACTTCTGATTTCATTACTGTACTTTAATATTGGCTGATTCATAAATGACATACATCCAATACTGTTCCAGCCATCATTGGAATTCAGGCTTCTTTTATGATAACATCTGCCTTTATAATACTCACTGTAATCTTTTACAAAGAAAGGGGCATCCTCTGGAACCGGAAGAGAAACACAACCACCAGCTCTGGAATATTCGCCTTTACAGTATTCTTGTGTTCTGAGGGTATTCAGCGACTGCTTCTTCGCATAACGTGCTTCTTCACTGTCCTCAAAATCAAAGTACCCATTCGCATTTACCCTTGTCATATCATACATGGTAGATGCAACCGTTGCTTTTATTCTTGTATCGAGTGCAGCTGCGTTAAGAGCCATCCCACCCCAGCCACAGATTCCAATGATTCCTATTCTATCTTGATCTACCTCTTCCCGAACAGAAAGGAAATCAACAGCAGCCATGAAATCTTCTGTATTAATATCTGGAGAAGCCATGTATCTTGGATTGCCTCCACTTTCCCCCGTAAAAGAAGGATCAAATGCAATAGTAAGGTATCCTTTTTCAGCCATCGTCTGCGCATACAGTCCGGAACACTGTTCTTTGACTGCCCCAAATGGTCCGCTTACGGCAATCGCAGGATATTTCCCAGATGCATTTTTCGGTTTATACAAATCTGCGGCAAGTGTGATTCCATAACGATTTACAAATGTCACTTTCTCATGATCTACTTTTTCACTTTTTGAAAAAGTTTTATCCCATTCAGATACTAGTTTTAATTCTTCTGTTTTCAACATAAATATAACCCCCATATGCAAATTGTCCTGTAAATATACTTTTTTCAACCTTCCTATTGTAATTTCCCATATTCTTCACCACTTACCGGTTCAAGCCATTCATTGGAACTATTTTCGCCCGGCACCTCTATTGCAAGATGGCTAAACCATTCATCCGGTGCGGCGCCATGCCAGTGTTTCACTTCTGCCGGAATATTGATGCAGTCGCCTGGCTTCATTTCTACAGCATCTTTCCCTTCTTCCTGATAATATCCTCTTCCGGCAACACATACCAGAATCTGTCCTCCGCCACTTTTTGCGTGATGAATATGCCAGTTATTTCTGCATTAAACTGGACTCCCCCTCCGCAATCCCTTGTAGTTGCTGGCTTTAACGGCATACACATTTGTGCTTTGTGCGAATCTTTTCTGACGAGCAGTTTCTACCAGGTTATTTTTCTATTTCTTCCTCGTTCCAAACCTCTTTTGCAAGGTTGAATACTGCCCATCCCTTTGGCCATCCTGCATAGAATGCTATGTGGGTGATAATCGCTGCGATTTCTTTCTGTGTTACCCCATGATCCTTTGCATTCTGTAAATGGAATTTTAAAGAAGAATCTGTAATTCCCTGTGCCATCAGTGCTACGACTGTGATAATGCTTCTTGTCTTCAAATCAATATCTTCGTTGTTCCAATTCTCTCCGAACAGAACATCATCGTTGAAATGTGCAAACTCCGGTGCAAATGTTCCCAGAGCATTTCTTCCTGCTGTCTGTGTGATCTTTGCCATGATATCAACCCTCCGTCTTTCTTATTTATGGTAATTTGTCATACTCTTCTTCCGGTAAAAACTCAAGCCATTCATTGGAAGCTCCTTCTGCCGGAACTTCAACAGCCAGATGCTGGAACCAGCTGTCTTTCGCTGCTCCATGCCAGTGTTTTACTTCCGGTGGAATAT
>OHAU01003744.1_pt1 | contig 11537 bp, 9 predicted proteins | sample 1577181 | NCBI WGS metagenome assembly OHAU01 (sample SAMEA3541472, study PRJEB24748) | human gut metagenome | biome: human gut; feature: human-associated habitat; material: faeces | place: China | collected 2012
TGCCGCACCTCGCTCGCCGTATCGGCACTTAGAATTATGCGGTATTGCCTAAAAATTCTGGTTGGAAAGCGAGCCGGGTGTTGAAAAAGATTAGGATACAGCGGGTGAGCATCTTTGATATTGTCGCCACGCTGGTGTTGGCGGTGGTGCTCGTCGCGTTCGCGGTGCAGGGCACGGGGGAGTTGGCTCAAATGCAGACCGCCACGGACGATTACATCCAGTGCGAGACACTGGCCCGGCAGCTGCAAAGCGGGTCGGACTACCTGATCGAGCAGGTGCGGATGTACACCGCCACCGGTCAGCGGGAGTACATGGACAACTACTTTGAGGAGCTGAACACGACCCGCCGCCGCGAGAACGCTTTAGAGTATTTTGCAGAGCATTACGGCGACACCGATGCTTTCACGCTGCTGAAATCTGCCATGGCAACGTCGCAAAATCTGAGCTATACGGATCGGTATGCTATGCGGCTTGTGGCGCAGGCCACGCTGGCGGACGAGTCGAGCTGGCCGACGGAAATCCGGTCTGTCTCGCTGCATGACAGTGACATAACGATGACAGACAGCGAGAAAATGCGCAAGGCACAGCAGTTGGTTTGCAACGACCAATATCAAAATATGCGCGATGATGTGAACGAAAAAATCACCGAGAGCATGGACAGCCTGATTGCGCTGACACGCAGCCGCCAGAACGGAGCGGAGACCGTTTTCACCGGCGTGTACCGTAAAATTGAGCTGTGCGCGGCGCTGTTGGTACTGCTCATGCTGGAAATCTGCATGATAACGCGCTTTTTTGTGGTAAAACCGCTGATGGACTACGGTCAGAGCATCCGGCGCGGGGAGATCTTCCCGGTGGTGGGCGCGGCAGAATTGCAGGACCTGGCACTGACCTACAACGAAGTCTACCGCGAAAACCAGGAGACGCAGAAGATCATCCGCCACGAGGCCGAGCACGACGCGCTGACCGGCGCACTGAACCGCGGTTCGTTTGAAAAGATCCTGAATATCTATAAGAACGGCGAGAAGCCGTTTGCAATGATTATCTGTGACGTTGACATTTTTAAACATGTCAACGACACTTACGGACATGCGGTGGGTGACGAGATCCTGAAAAAGGTCGCAAACCTCTTGAAAACGACCTTCCGCAGCATCGACTATGTCTGCCGCATCGGCGGTGACGAGTTCGCCGTTATCATGGTGGATGTGAATCAGGAATTGAGTTATACCATACGTGAGAAAATCACGGTGATCAACAATCAGCTGTACTGTCCGACGGACGACCTGCCGGCCATCTCGCTGAGCGCGGGCGTGGCCTTTACGGATCGCGCAAACCCCGGCGAGAGCATCTTCAAGGATGCTGACGAGGCGCTGTACCGTGTCAAGCAGAACGGCAAGCACGGCTGCGGCTTCTATTAAGTGCGCACGGATTTTGCGCAGCTGCGCCGTCTGCCTGACCTGCTTTTCCCGCGGCGCTGTCCGTTTTGCGGGTCATTGCTGGGGCCGGACGCACTGCAGGGCACGGTTTGCCCGGCCTGCGTGCCCGAGGAAATGCGCTTACAGCACATTCCGGCGCGTCTGCCGGAGGGCGAACACGATTTTTACGCCGTGCGGGAGGCTGCCGCGGCGTATTATTACGAGGATATTGTACGTACAGCCGTTTTGCGCTGCAAGCGGGGCGGCTGCTTTTGGTATGCCCGGGAGCTGGCGGACCGTGTGGCCGTGCTGGTGTTCGGCGCACTGCCGGCCAAACAGCCCGGAAAAATGCCGCAGTATGCGGGTGTGACCGCGCTGCCGCTGTACAGCTGCATTGTGCCGGTGCCGCCCCGCCAGCCGCTGCCCGGTATGCCGGGTCTGCCGCTGCTGCTGGCGCGCCGGTTGGGCGCGGTGCTGGGGGTCCCGGTGGAGACACCGCTGTACATCAAGCGCCGGGGCCGCCCGCAGAAGGAGCTTACCCGCGAGCAGCGCCTGCAAAACGCCAGGGGCGCGTTTGGCTGCCGCCCCGGCACAGACCTGACCGGCAGGAGGGTGCTGCTGATTGATGACATTATCACAACCGGTGCGACGGCATCGGCGTGTGCGCTGGCACTTTTGGAGGCTGGTGCGGTGGAGGTGACCGCTGTGGCGATTGCCGCGGCGGAGGAGCTGCCCAAGAGCCGGAAAAAGCCCCCTGAGACAAAACCATAAAAAGACCGAAGCGGCGTGCCCGGAAATCATGGGCGTACTGCTTCGGTCTTTTCATAGCTTATACGGGGGGCATCTCCGCACCATCCGGTATGCCGTGCCCGCCCCGCCCAACGCCAGCCCTGCCAAAAATAGGGTGAAAAATTTGGCGGTTTTGCCACGCGCATAAAATCTGAACATCCTGTATAATAAAGACACGGATCGATTTTCTGCTGTAAAAAGGAGAAACCGCGATGACAAAGCAAAAATATATCATGGCGCTGGATGCGGGCACCACGTCCAACCGCTGCATCCTTTTTAACGCCCGGGGCGAGATGTGCAGCGTCGCGCAAAAGGAGTTCACCCAGTATTTCCCCAAGCCCGGCTGGGTCGAGCATGACGCCAACGAGATCTGGACGACCCAGCTCGGCGTGGCGCTGTCGGCCATGAACGAGGTCGGCGCGTCGGCGGAGGACATCGCCGCCATCGGCATCACGAACCAGCGCGAGACGACCATCGTCTGGGACCGTGACACCGGCGAGCCGGTCTACCACGCCATTGTCTGGCAGTGCCGCCGCACAAGCGAGTACTGCGACGAGCTGAAGGCCCGCGGCCTGACCGACCTGATCCGGCAAAAGACCGGGCTGGTCATCGACGCTTACTTCTCGGCCACAAAGCTCAAGTGGATCCTGGACAACGTGCCCGGCGTGCGTGCGCGTGCCGAGCGCGGCGACCTGCTGTTCGGCACGGTGGAAACGTGGCTCATCTGGAAGCTGACCTGCGGCAAGATCCACGTGACCGACTACTCCAACGCCAGCCGGACGATGATGTTCAACATCCACACGCTGGACTGGGACGACGAGATACTGAAAATTCTCGATATACCGCGCTGTATGCTGCCGCGTCCCGTGCCCAACAGCGAGTTCTATGAGTACGCCGACCCGATGCACTTCGGCGGCGAGATCAAGATCGCGGGGGCGGCGGGCGACCAGCAGGCCGCGCTGTTCGGCCAGACCTGCTTTACCAGGGGCGAGGCCAAGAGCACCTTCGGCACGGGCGGCTTTCTGCTGATGAACACCGGCGAGAAGCCGGTATTCTCCCAAAACGGGCTGGTCACCACCGTGGCGTGGGGGCTGGACGGAAGGGTAAATTACGCGCTGGAAGGTTCGATTTTTGTGGCGGGCGCAGCTATCCAGTGGCTGCGGGACGAGCTGCATCTGCTGGAGGACGCCCGTGACAGCGAGTACATGGCGCAGAAGGTCAGGGACACGAACGGCTGCTACGTCGTGCCTGCGTTCACCGGTCTGGGTGCGCCGCACTGGGACCAGTACGCCCGCGGCACCATCGTGGGCCTGACCCGCGGCGTGAACAAGAACCACATCATCCGCGCGACGCTGGACAGCCTGTGCTACCAGATCAACGATGTGCTGGCCGCCATGCAGGCGGATTCCGGCATTGACCTGACGGCGCTCAAGGTGGACGGCGGCGCGTGCGCGAACAATTACTTACTGCAGACGATGGCGGACATCAGCAACCTGCCGGTCAAGCGTCCCTGCTGCGTGGAAACGACGGCGCTGGGCGCGGCGTATCTGGCCGGGCTGGCCGTCGGCTATTGGAGCAGCACCGAGGACGTGCTGCAAAACTGGTCGGTGGACCGTGAGTTTATGCCGGGCATCCCCGACGACGAGCGCACCAGACGGCTGAAGGGCTGGAATAAGGCGGTGCGGTGCAGCTACGGCTGGGCGAAGGAGGATTGACCCCCAAAAGCCTTCCCCCAAGGGGGAAGGTGGCCCGAAGGGCCGGATGAGGGGAGAGCTTGCCGCGACAGGCCGTAAACGGGTAATAGTGGCAAGGCTGCCCCTCATCAGTCAGCGGGCGGGGCCGCTGACAGCTTCAGTCTCCGCGCTAAGAGCGGCCTACGGCGGTTGAGCTCCGACACGCGCCTGCGGGCGCAGCCCCAAGGGGGAAGCCATTCCGATTGCACAAACAACACGAGGTATCAATATGTACGACATCATCATTATCGGCGCGGGCGTGTCCGGGTGCGCCTGTGCGCGGGAGCTTTCGCGGTATGACGCGAAAATTCTTGTAGTAGAGAAGGAGGAGGACGTTTGCTGCGGCACGTCCAAGGCCAACAGCGCCATTGTCCACGCCGGGTACGACGCGGCCCACGGCAGCCTGATGGCCAAGCTCAACGTCGAGGGCAGCCGCCGGATGCCGGCCCTTGCGAAGGAGCTGGATTTTGCCTACGACCGGTGCGGCAGCCTTGTCGTCTGCCTGAGCGACGAGGACCGCCCCGCGCTGCAAAAGCTCTATGAAAACGGCATCGCCAACGGCGTGGAGGGGCTGCGCATCATAGAACGGGACGAGCTGGTGGGAATGGAGCCGAACATCTCGGACGCCGCCGTCGCCGCACTGTGGGCGCCCACGGGCGGCATCGTCTGCCCGTTCGGCCTGACGTTTGCGTTGGCGGAGAACGCCGCCAAAAACGGTGTGCAGTTTCGGTTTGACACCAAAGTTACGGGCCTGCACCCGCTGGACGGCGGCGGAACCGGGTGGGCCGTCGAGACCGACCACGGCACGCTGGAAACGCGCTGCATCGTCAATGCGGCGGGCGTATACGCCGACACGCTGCACAATATGGCCGACGCGGCGCACCCCATGACCATCACGGCCCGGCGGGGAGATTACTTCCTGCTTGACCACACGGCGGGGCAGCATGTGCGGCACACGGTATTCCAGCTGCCGGGCAAATACGGCAAGGGCGTGCTGGTAACGCCCACGGTGCACGGCAATCTGCTGGTCGGGCCGACGGCCATCGACGTGGACGACAAGGAGGCCACGGCCACGACGGCGGCGGGCCTGGACGAGGTGCGGGAAAAATCCGGCCTCGCGGTCAAGGACATTCCGCTGCGCCAGACCATCACGAGCTTCGCGGGTCTGCGCGCCCACGAGGCGCGGCACGACTTCTTCATCGGCGAGATCGCGCCCGGCTTTGTGGACTGCGCGGCCATCGAGTCGCCCGGCCTGTCCAGCGCCCCGGCCATCGGTGCGATGGTCGCGGACATCGTGCGCGGCAGTCTGCACTTACACAATAAGCCCGATTTTGACCCGACGCGCAGGGGCATTTTGGACCCCAAAGCGCTGGATCTTGCAGCGCGGGCGGAGCTTATCCGACAAAACCCGGCCTACGGGCAGATTATATGCCGGTGCGAGAGCGTGACCGAGGGCGAGATCATCGACGCCATCCGCCGCACGCCCGGCGCACGCAGTCTGGACGGCGTCAAGCGGCGCACCCGCGCGGGCATGGGCCGCTGCCAGGCGGGCTTCTGCAGCCCGCGCGTCATGGAGATCCTGGCGCGGGAGCTGGGCGTGCCGCAGAGCGAGATCACCAAGTCCGGCGGTGCGTCCAAAATCATCGTCGGCACGAACAAGGATAGCCTGTGAAAGGGGGCGTCTGCCATGAAAAACGTTGATCTGGTCATTATCGGCGGCGGCCCGGCGGGGCTGGCCGCGGCGGTGGCCGCACGCAAAAGCGGCGTGCAGGACATCCTGATCCTGGAGCGCGACAGTGAGCTGGGCGGCATCCTGAACCAGTGCATCCACAATGGCTTCGGCCTGCATACCTTTAAAGAGGAGCTGACCGGCCCCGAGTACGCGGCACGGTTTGTGACGCAGGTACGCGAATTAGGAATTGAATACAAGCTCAACACGATGGTGCTGGATCTGGCGGCGGACAAGACCGTCACCGCCATGAACAAGACCGACGGACTGTTTCAGCTGCACCCCAAGGCGGTCATTCTGGCCATGGGCTGCCGTGAGCGCCCGCGCGGCGCGCTGAACATTCCGGGCTACCGGCCCGCGGGCATCTTCACCGCGGGCACGGCGCAGCGGCTCGTCAACATGGAGGGCTGCCTGCCCGGGCGGCGGGTCGTGATTCTGGGCAGCGGCGACATCGGCCTTATCATGGCACGCCGCATGACGCTGGAGGGGGCAAAGGTGCTCTGCGTGGCGGAGCTGATGCCGTACTCCGGCGGCTTAAAGCGCAATATTGTGCAGTGCCTCGATGATTTTGGCATTCCGCTGAAATTGAGCCACACGGTAGTGGACATTCAGGGCAAGGAGCGTGTGTCCGGCATCACGCTGGCGCGGGTCGAAAACGGAAAACCCATCCCCGGCACCGAGGAGCACTACGACTGCGACACGCTGCTGCTTTCCTGCGGGCTGCTGCCCGAAAACGAGCTGAGCCGCGCCGCGGGCGTGGCGCTGAACCCCGTCACCGGCGGCCCGGCGGTCAATGAGAGCCTGGAAACGAACCTGCCCGGCGTCTTTGCCGCGGGCAACGTGCTGCATGTGCATGACCTGGTGGATTATGTGTCGGAGGAGGCCGCGGCGGCAGGTGAGCACGCGGCGGCATACATTGCGGGCGGCGGGGCCGCGGCGGGCCGCACCCTGCCCGTGCGGTGCGAAAACGGCGTGCGCTACACCGTGCCGACCACCATCCGCCCCGACTGCGCGGGGGATACCGTGACGCTGCGGTTCCGCGTGGGCGGCGTGTACAAAAATAAAAAAATCGCGGTGTACCGCGGTACAGACTGCATCTACAGCCGCAAGCGGCCCGTGCTGGCCCCCGGCGAGATGGAGACTGTGCGGCTGAAGGCCGAGTTCCTGCGCGGCCCGGGCGACGCCGTGACGGTAACGTTGGAGGAGGGCTGACGATGGAAAAACGTGAACTGATCTGCATCGGCTGCCCGATGGGCTGCCCGTTGACTGTGACGCTGGACGGCGGCGCGGTGGTCACCGTGCAGGGCAACACCTGCCCGCGCGGCGACGCCTACGCCCGCAAGGAGGTCACCGCCCCGACGCGCATTGTGACCACAACGGTGCGCGTGACCGGCGGCACCCTGCCCGCCGTGAGCTGCAAGACCCGCAGCGACATCCCGAAGGAGAAAATTTTTGACGTTGTCCGCGCGCTGAAAAGCGTTGTGGTGCCCGCCCCCGTACACATCGGTCAGGTCCTGCTGCCCGATGCAGCCGGGACCGGCGTGGATGTGGTGGCGACGAAGGACGTAGCCGAGGTGTAGATTCATCCCGTTATGAAAATAACTTTCCGAAAAAGTTAAATTTTCAAAGAAATTTGGGCAAAAATCAATGGCGTGTTTGAATATTGCACAAAGAAAGCGTCGATTTTTCGGCTTTTCGACAATTCTGCTAAAATCACTTTCTTTTTTGTGAAGAATATGTTAATATGAGATTAACAAAGTGTCGCGGCTGCGGAACCAGACAGCCCGGCGCCGAGTTGGGAAAGACCCACTCACAATTTTTGGAGGAATGCTTTTATGATGAAGTATCTGCAGAAGCTCGGCAAAGCTCTTATGCTTCCCGTTGCTGCACTGCCCGTCTGTGGTATCCTGATGGGCATTGGTTACGCTCTGGCTCCCGCCGTTATGGGTGCCGAGGGCCCGACCTCCGGTGCCGCTTACACCGTAGGTTTCCTGCTGATCAAGGCCGGCGGCGCCCTGATCGACAACATGGCATGGCTGTTCGCCATCGGCGCTGCCGTCGGTCTGTCTGATGACCATGACGGTACCGCAGGTCTGGCCGGTCTGGTCAGCTTCCTGATGATGCAGCAGCTGCTCAGCCCCGGCGTTGTCGGCGCTGTCCGCACGCTGGAGGAAGGCACCGTCGATTACATTGCTTTCAGCAAGATCGCCGGCAACTCCTTCATCGGCATCCTGGCCGCCATCATCGGTGCTGCCTGCTACAACAAGTTCAAGAATACCCAGCTGCCTGACTGGCTGGCATTCTTCAGCGGCAAGCGCAGCGTTGCTATCGTGACCGCCGTTGTTTCCATCGTGGTTTCCGTTGTCCTGCTGTTCGTCTGGCCCGTCATCTTCGGCGTTCTGGTTGCCCTCGGCAACGGCATTGCCAAGATGGGCGGCATCGGCGCCGGCATCTACGCTTTCCTGAACCGTCTGCTGATCCCCACCGGCCTGCATCACGCTCTGAACAACGTGTTCTGGTTTGACACCATCGGTCTGGGCGACCTGAGCCACTACTGGGCTGGCGACGTCACCGGCCAGAACGGTGTCACCTGGGACCTCGGCATGTACATGTCCGGCTTCTTCCCCTGCATGATGTTCGGCATTGCCGGTGCTGCTCTGGCCATGGTCCAGACTGCCAAGAACAAGAAGGCTGCTATCGGTCTGGTTGTTTCCGCTGCTATCTGCGCCTTCGTCTGCGGCGTTACCGAGCCGTTCGAGTTCGGCTTCATGTTCCTCTGCTTCCCCCTGTATGTTGTCTATGCTGCTCTGTACGGCATCTTCACCATCATTACCTACTACACCGGCTTCCGCGCAGGCTTCTGCTTCTCCGCTGGTGCTACCGACCTGATCTTCTCCGCCAGCCTGCCTGCTGCTGCTAAGACCTGGATGATCATCCCTCTGGGCATCGCCGCTTTCGTTGTCTTCTACCTGGTCTTCAAGTTCGCCATCACCAAGTTCGACCTGAAGACCCCCGGCCGTGAGGACGAGGATGAGGAGGCCGCTGAGGCCAACATCACCCTCGCCAACAACGACTTCACCGCCATCGCTTCCGGCGTTCTGGCTGCTGTCGGCGGCAAGGACAACGTTGCCAACGTTGACTACTGCGCAACTCGTCTGCGCTTTGAGGTCAAGGACAGCACTGCTGTCAACGAGAAGGCCGTCAAGGCTGCCGGTGCTGCCGGTGTCATCCGCCCCAGCAAGACCGCTTGCCAGGTCGTCATCGGACCCAAGGTCCAGTTCGTCTACGATGAGCTGAAGAAGATGCTGTAAAAACAGGCATTACCGGATAAAGGTCTGGTTCCCTTTATCAACTCCGCCGCGGGCGGGCGATCAGCCCGTCCGCGGCTTTTTCTGTGATTTGCTGCAAAAACGGTACAAAATCTTGGTACAAATCACATAAACCGGTCATGGTATCCCGCCCCATGGCGTGGTATAATGAAGAATAGGAAAACTGGGGCAACGCGCCCCGAAAAGATCAGGAGGTATTTTCTTATGAAGATCATCCGTGCAAAAGATTACTACGACATGTCCCGCAAGGCCGCCAACATCATCTCGGCCCAGGTCATCATGAAGCCCAACTGCGTGCTGGGCCTGGCCACCGGCGGTACGCCCGTGGGCACCTACAAGCAGCTGGTCGAGTGGTACAACAAGGGCGACATCGACTTCTCCGAGGTCACGACGGTCAACCTGGACGAGTACCGCGGCCTGCCCAAGGAGCACCCCGAGAGCTACTGGAGCTTCATGCACCGCAACCTGTTTGACCATGTCAACATCCGTCCCGAGGCCATCAACTTGCCGGACGGCACCAACATGGACGCCGACGCCGAGTGCGCCCGCTATGACGCGGTCATTCACAATGTGGGCGGCGTTGACCTGCAGCTGCTGGGCATCGGTAACGACGGCCACATCGGCTTCAATGAGCCGAACGAGGCATTCGAGCTGGGCACCCACTGCGTTGACCTGAAGGAGGAGACCATCGAGGCCAACAAGCGCTTCTTCGACGGCAACGCCGACCTGGTCCCCAAGCAGGCCTACACCATGGGCATCAAGACGATCATGCAGGCCCGCAAGGTCCTGATGGTCGCCAACGGCAAGGGCAAGGCCGACATCGTCAAAAAGGCGTTCTTCGGCCCCGTCACGCCGGAGGTCCCCGCCAGCATCCTGCAGATGCACCCCGACTTCATTCTGGTCGGCGACGAGGAAGCCCTGAGCGAGATCTGATTTGCGGAGGGACACTGCAATGATTATCAAAAATGCAAAAGTCTACAGCGACGGCTGCCGCTTTGTGGAAAAGGACCTCATCATCCGCGATGGCCGCATCGTCTTTGGCGCGGCCCCGCAGGAGGGCGAGGATGTCATTGACGCGGGCGGTGCCTATGCGCTGCCGGGTCTGGTGGACATCCATTTCCACGGCGCAGTCGGTCACGATTTCTGCGACGCCGACGAGGCCGGCCTGCAGGCCATCGCTGATTTTGAGGCGAGCAAGGGCGTGCTGGCCATCTGCCCCGCAACCATGACGTTCAGCGAGGAGATCCTGAACGGCATCATGGACGTGGCCGCGGCCCACAAGAACGAGCGCGGCGCGGATCTGGTCGGCATCAACATGGAGGGGCCGTACATCAGCCCCAAGAAGGTTGGCGCGCAGAACCCGAAGTACGTCATGGCCGCCGACGCGGGGATGTTCCGCCGCCTGCAGGCGCGCAGCGGCGGGCTGATCAAATTGGTTGACGTCGCCCCCGAGGAGCCGGGCAATCTGGATTTCATCAGGGAATGCCGCGATGAGGTGCGCATTTCGATTGCCCACACCTGCACCGACTACGACACGGCCAAGGCCGCGTTTGCCGCGGGTGCATCCCACATGACCCACCTGTACAACGCGATGCCGGGCATCACCCACCGTGAGCCGGGGCCGATCATTGCCGCGCTGGAGGATGGTGCCGAGGTCGAGCTGATCACCGACAACGTCCACATTCACCCGGCGATGGTGCGGTTCACCTTCAACACCTTCGGGGCGGATCATGTGATTTTGATTGCGGACAGCATGATGGCCTGCGGTCTGCCTGACGGCCAGTACAGCCTGGGCGGCCAGGCCGTCACGGTGCGCGGACCCCGCGCAACGCTGACCGAGCAGCCCGGCACGATTGCGGGCAGCGCGACCTGTCTGTTTGACTGTATGAAGCGTGCGGTCCTCGACATGGGCGTGTCCCTTGAGAGTGCCGTCCGCGCCGCGACCCTGAACCCCGCCCGCAGCATCGGCATTGATGCCGATTACGGCAGTCTCGACGCAGGCCGCTACGGCAACGTCGTGCTGGTCGATGATAAGCTGGATATTTTGAAGGTTGTGCGGCACGGAGAGGTTATCGGCTAAAGGATTAGCGGCAGCCTCCCGGGAACTTGTTCTTTCTTTTGGCAGCAAAAGAAAGAACCAAAGAAAACTGCCGCTGTTTCGACGCAGCGGACCCGCGACTTGGGGGCTGCACGCCCCCAAGACCCCCAATAAGGAAGTCGGAAGGCCCACAGGCTACGCGAACGCAGTATTACTGTTCGCGCTTAACGCCTGTGGGCCTTCCTCCGTTTTAAAATTCGGGAGTTCCTCCGAACCCCCGCAGGGGGGAGGTGGAGGCCCCCTTGTCAAAGGGGGCTGGCCGCGTTAGCGGACTGGGGGATTCCGACGGGCTGTGCGTGGCCGCCCATTCCCGGGCAACCTCCGCACGCGAAAAGGGGCCGGGCTGCCGCCCTCCCTCGCCCCTCTCATCCGCGACCCGTTTACGGCAGTCTGTAGGGGCCGGGCATGCCCGGCCCGCAGCCTCGCCATTACCACCCCTGTATCCTT
>OHAU01003748.1_pt1 | contig 11526 bp, 9 predicted proteins | sample 1577181 | NCBI WGS metagenome assembly OHAU01 (sample SAMEA3541472, study PRJEB24748) | human gut metagenome | biome: human gut; feature: human-associated habitat; material: faeces | place: China | collected 2012
GGCTTCGGCGCTGCGGCTGCGGGGGCGCGCTCTGCCTCGATCGCTGCGCGCGCGCCGTAATACACGGCGTCAAACACCGCGCGCTCGTGCGAGAATTTCACCTCGGTCTTTGCCGGGTGGACGTTCACGTCCACGGCCGCGCAGCTGAGCTCCACATACAGCACGCACGCGGGAAACCGACCCACGAGCAGCGTGTTGCGGTAGGCCTGCTCGAGCGCAGCCTGCAGCGCGGCGGATCTGATCCAGCGGCCGTTGCAGAAGAAATGCTGCTGCGCGCGGCTGCCGCGCCCGGCAGCGGGCGAGGAGATGAAGCCGTGCACGCGCACGCCGTCGACCTCGCTCTCACAGGGCAGGAGCGTCTTTGCCAGCTCGCGCCCGAGCAGACTGTACACGCAGCTGTCGAGCTTGTTGTCGCCGGGGGAGAAAAACAGCTCCTCCCCGTCGCGGATGCAGCGCACGGACACATCCGGACGGCCGAGCGCGCACCGCAGCGCGGCGGCGGCGCAGGCGGCGCCCTCCGCGCGGTCGGTCTTGAGAAACTTGCGCCGGGCGGGCGTGTTGTAAAACAGGTCGCGCACGATCATCGTCGTGCCCTCGGGGCAGCCGGTCTCGTACATATCCTGGATCTCGCCCGCGTCGAGCGTCATGTGCGTGCCGCCCGGCGCGCCGCGCCGCCGCGTCGTGAGCGTGATGTGCGACACGGCGCTGATCGCGGCCAGCGCCTCACCGCGAAAGCCCATCGTACCGATGGCCTCGAGCCCCTGCGCATCGTGCAGCTTGCTCGTCGCGTGGCGCAAAAACGCGATGCCCGCGTCCTCGGGCGTCATGCCGCAGCCGTCGTCGGTCACGCGCAGGTAGGTCGCGCCGCCGCCGCGCAGCTCCACCGTTACGGTGCGGGCCCCGGCGTCGAACGCATTTTCCACCAGCTCCTTGACCACGGAGGCGGGACGCTCGACGACCTCGCCTGCGGCGATCAGATCCGCAAGATGCGGAGAGAGAATTTGAATATCGGGCATGGTTTGCCCTCCTTTGTGCACAGTCAGCGGGAAGCGAGCTTCCCGCGCGTATATTATAAAGGATTGGCATTGAAAATTCCACCGCGAAATGCTACAATATTCTATCACACTTCAAATTTTACCCGGATATATCCGGATAGGCAGGAGCATTGCATGAGCTATCAGAGAGTAGAGATCCCCGAATCGGACATCCAGCGCCAGCTGGACATCTGCGCGCAGCTGCGCGCGCATTTTTCTGCCGGCGGCCGTCAGCCGCTGGCCATGGTCGACACCTACGGCTGCCAGCAGAACGAGGCCGACAGCGAAAAGCTGCGCGGTTATCTGCGCGCCATGGGCTTCGGCTTCACGCAGGACGAATTCGCGGCCGACGTCGTCGTCATGAACACCTGCGCCGTGCGCGAGCACGCCGAGACGCGTGTGTTCGGCAACGTCGGCGCGCTGACGCACACGAAGGCGCGCAATCCCGAGCAGATCATCGCGGTCTGCGGCTGCATGGCGCAGCAGGAGCACGTGGCCGAGAAGCTGAAAAAGTCCTACCGCATCGTTGACCTCGTCTTCGGGCCGCACGAGCTGTGGCGCTTCCCGGAGCTGCTGCGCAGCGTCTGCACCGAGCACCGGCGCGTGTTCGCCATCGACCCGGCGGACGGCAGCGTCGCCGAGGGCATCCCGCGGCAGCGCGACGGCAGCGTCAAGGCGTGGCTGTCGATCATGTACGGGTGCAACAACTTCTGCACCTACTGCATCGTGCCGTATGTGCGCGGGCGCGAGCGCTCCCGCCACCCGGAGGAGATCGTGCGCGAGGCGCGCGAGCTCGTTGCGGCGGGATATAAGGACATCACGCTGCTGGGGCAGAATGTCGACTCCTACGGCCGCGACCTCGACGAGGACGTGGACTTTGCCGACCTCATCCGCAGCATCAACGCCATCCCGGGCGACTTTGTCATCCGCTTCATGAGCAGCCACCCGAAGGACGCGACGGAAAAGCTCTTTCGCGCCATGGCCGAGTGCGAAAAGTGCGCGCACCAGATGCACCTGCCTGTGCAGAGCGGCAACGACCGCGTCCTGCACGCGATGAACCGCGGCTACACGCGCGAGAAATATCTGGCGCAGGTGGCGCTTGCGCGGCAGTATATGCCCGACCTCGTGCTCACGACGGACATCATCGTGGGCTTCCCCGGCGAGACGGACGACGAATTTCAGGACACGCTCTCGCTCGTCGAGACCGTGCGCTATGACGCGATGTTCACCTTCATCTATTCGCCGCGCGTCGGCACGCCGGCGGCAAAGATGCCCGACCCCTACACCCGCGCGCAGAAGCAGGTGCGCTTTGACGCGCTTGTCGCGTCGGCCAACGCCATCTCCGAGCAGAAGCACCGCGCCTATGAGGGCAGCGTGCAGCGCGTGCTCGTCGACGGGGCGGACGGCCGGGGCGACTATCCGCTCACGGCGCGCACGAAGGGCGGCCGGCTGGTGCATATGCGCGGCGACGAGGCGCTCGTCGGGCAGTTCGTGGACGTGAAGATCACCGGCAGCAATACCTGGGCGCTCTACGGCGAGGAGGCGTGACATGGCGGAACTGACGCCGATGAAGCGGCAATATTACGATATCAAGCAGCGCAATCCCGACTGCCTGCTGTTTTTCCGGCTGGGCGATTTTTATGAGATGTTCGACGACGATGCGCGCCTGGCCGCGCGTGAGCTCGACCTCACGCTCACGACGCGCGACCGCAACGTCGAAGACCCCGCCGAGCGCACGCCCATGTGCGGCGTGCCGTACCATTCGGCCGAGGCGTACATCGGCCGCCTGATCGCCAAGGGCTACAAGGTGGCCATCTGCGAGCAGATGGAGGATCCCGCGCTTGCCAAGGGGCTGGTCGAGCGGGACATCATCCGCATCATCACGCCCGGCACGGTCACGGAGTCGTCGATGCTCGAGGAGAACAAGTCGAACTATCTCGGCGCGGTGTATCTGAGCGCGCAGTCCGGCGGCACGGCGTTCTGCGACCTCTCGACGGGGGAGTTCTGCGCCGCGAGCTACCCGGCCGACGCCGTGAGCCACATCCTCAACGAGCTCGGGCGCTTTGCCCCGCGCGAGGCCGTATGCGCCGACGCGGCGGCGGAAAATGACGACATCCGCACCTTCCTCACCAAGCGCCTCGGCAGTCTGGTCGAGGCGGGCGGCGACCGGTTTGAATACATGGCGGCGGCTGCGCGCGTGTGCGAGCAGTTTGACGTGCAGAGCACGGACGAGCTCGGCCTCGGCGAGGCGCCGGCGGCCGTGTGCGCGGCCGGTGCGCTGCTGGCCTACCTGCACGAGACGCAAAAGTGCGACCTCGGTCACATCCGGCGGCTGGAGCTGCTGGGTGACGACCACTACATGGAGCTCGACTACACCACGCGCCGCAATCTGGAGCTGACGGAAAACCTCCGCTCCGGCGAAAAGCGCGGCAGCCTCCTCTGGGTGCTCGACAAGACGAAAACGCCCATGGGCGGCCGCCTGCTGCGTACCTGGGTCGAGCGTCCGCTGCTGAGCCCCGTGCAGATCCGCCGCCGCCTCGGCGCGGTGGAGGAGCTGGTGGGTGAGAGCGTGCTGCGGGGCGAACTGATCTGCTGCCTGCGGGAGATCGGCGATATGCAGCGCCTTGTCTCGCGCGCGGTGTACGGCTCGGCCAACGGGCGCGACCTGCACGCGCTGGCGCTCTGCTGCGCGCAGCTGCCGCAGCTGACGGCGCTGCTGCAAAACGTGCACAGTGCGGCGCTGCGCGACATCGCGCAGATGGACACGCTCGCTGACCTCTGCGCGCGCATTGACCGCGCGATCTGCGACGAGCCGCCGTTTTCCGTGCGCGAGGGCGGTATCCTCCGCACCGGCTACAGCGAGGAGGTCGACCGCCTGCGCAATGTGCGCGATCACGGCGCGCAGACCGTTGCCGAGCTCGAGCAGCGCGAGCGTGAGCGCACGGGCGCAAAGAAGCTCAAGGTCGGCTACAACAAGGTCTTTGGCTATTACATCGACATTCCCAACAGCGCGGGCATCACCGAGCTGCCGGAGGACTATATCCGCAAGCAGACGCTGGTGTCGAGCGAGCGGTATTTCACGCACGAGCTCAAGGAGCTCGAGAACACGCTCCTGACGGCGCGCGAGCGCATCGCGGAGCTGGAATACCAGCTCTTCAACGAGGTGCGCCAGCTCGTCGCCGACGAGGTCGCGCGCGTGCAGGCGGCGGCGGATGCCGTGGCGCGGCTCGACGCGCTGTGCTCGCTGGCCGAGACCGCCGTGAAGAACAATTACGTCTGCCCCGAGGTGGACCTGTCGCGCACAATCGACATCCGCGAGGGGCGTCACCCCGTCGTCGAGCAGGCGCAAAAGGACAGCCTCTTCGTCCCGAACGACACGTTCCTCAACGATGCCGATGACCGCGTCGCCATCGTGACCGGACCGAACATGGCCGGCAAATCCACCTATATGCGCCAGACCGCGCTCATCGTGCTCATGGCACAGATGGGCTCGTTCGTCCCGGCGAAAAGCGCCGTCATCGGCGTGGTCGACCGCGTGTTCACGCGCATCGGCGCGTCCGACGACCTTGCCGCCGGACAGAGCACGTTCATGGTCGAGATGAGCGAGATGGCCAACATCCTCCGCCACGCCACGGCGCAGAGCCTGCTCATCCTCGACGAGATCGGCCGCGGCACGTCGACGTATGACGGCATGGCCATCGCGCGCGCGGTGCTCGAATACTGCGCAGATCCCCGCCGTCTCGGCGCCAAGACCATGTTCGCCACGCACTACCATGAGCTGACCGAGCTCGAGCAGACGCTGCCCGGCGTGCGCAACTACAACATCACGGCCAAAAAGCAGGGCGGCACGCTGCTGTTTTTGCGCAAGATCGTCGCGGGCGCAGCCGACGACAGCTACGGCATCGAGGTCGCAAAGCTCGCCGGCGTGCCGGACACGATCATCACCAAGGCCAAGACCTACCTGCGCGAGCTGGAGTCCGGCGCGGCGCAGCCCGCCGCCCCCGCGCATCCGGCGCAGGACGATGCGCAGATGACGCTCGGCGACGCCGCCGGAGACGTCATCGCCGAGCAGCTGCGCACCATCGACCTCAACACCATCACGCCGCTCGAGGCCATGCGCCTGCTCTTTGAGCTGCAGCAGAAAGCGAGGGGCTGATATGCGCAGAGCCAAAGCAGAGTGGAGCGATCCCATGCCCCGCGGTGCGCGCATCGCGGGCTGGGTCTATTTTCCCATCCACGTGGCCGTGCTGCCGCTGACGATCGGCGTGCTCCTCATGGCGGTGCTCGGCGAGCTGCCGTCGGACGTGACGTGCAACGTCTGGTATTACCTCATCGGCTTCGTGTTCACGCTCGCTGTCATGTGGCGCTTCCTGCACCGCAGCTATGACACGATGGCCGGCAGCATCCTGCGCTGCATCGGCATGATGCTCGCCGCCTATGGCATCGACGTGCTGCTCTCGCTCGTGCTGCAGCTCGGCACGGGGCTCATCGGCGAGCTGCCCGTGCCGAACAACGACGCCGTGAGCGGCCTTGCCAAAGTGGACTACAAGCGCATGATCGCCGTCGCGGTGCTCATGGCGCCGCTCGTGGAGGAGTGCCTGTTTCGCGGCGTGGTCTTCGGCACCATCCGGCCGCACAGCCGCTTCTGGGCGTATGCCGTGTCGATCGCGCTCTTTTCGCTCTACCACGTCTGGCAGTACGTCGTCATGTACGGCGATCCGAAGCTGCTGCTCTCGGCGCTGGCGTATGTGCCGGTGTCGGCCGCGCTCACGTTCTGCTATGAGCAGACGCGCTCGATCTGGCCGCCGGTGTTTTTCCACATGTGCATCAACGCGCTCTCGCTCGCGGTACTCGCCGGGTGAGCGCAGAAAAGATCCGCCGCTTTCCGACTCCGGAAAGCGGCGGATCTTTATGCTTCGGTTTTTTCGTACACGCAAAACTGATAGCCCACGCCGTCATGCTCGGCGCGCGGCTCGGCGGACACGCAGCGCCACGCGGGGTCTGCGTCCAGATCCGGGAAAAACACGTCAGAGTGGGGCGCGGCGTCAATTTTCGTGACGTATACGCGCGTCATGTGGGGGAACATCTGCCGGAACACACTGTCTCCGCCGATGACGAAGCAGCGCGCGTGCTGCGCGGCGGCGGCCACGGCCTCGTCCGGGGCGTGCACCACCTGCGCGCCCTCGATCGTGATGTTCCGGCGCGAGAGCACAAAGTTTTCGCGGCCGGGCAGCGGCTTTCCGCCCGGAAAATCCTCCAGTGTGCGCCGGCCGACGATCACGGCGGCGCCCATCGTCAGCTCGCGGAAGCGGCGGCGGTCGGCGGGGATCACGAGCGGCTGTGTGCCCTTGGCACCGATGCCCCAGTCGGCATAGACGGCAACGATCGCATCCATGGCAGGCCCTCCTTACACCGCGATGGGGATCTTCCCCGTGAACTCGCTGTATTCGTAGCCCTCGACCTGGAAGCTGTCGCGGGTGAAGGCGTAAAAATCGTTGACGGACGGGTCGATGACAAACTTCGGCGCGGCCTTGGGCTCGTTCTGGATGATCTGCTCGATGACCGGCACGTGGCGGTCGTAGATGTGCGCGTCGGCGATGACGTGCACCAGCTCGCCCACCTGCAGCCCGGACACCTGCGCGAACATATGCACGAGCACGGCGTACTGCACGACGTTCCAGTTGTTCGCCGCGAGCATATCCTGACTGCGCTGGTTGAGGATGGCGTTGAGGGTGTTGCCCGAGACGTTGAAGGTCATCGAATATGCGCAGGGGTAGAGCGCCATCTCGTGCAGATCCTCGAACGTGTAGATGTTCGTCAGGATGCGGCGGGAGGCGGGGTTGTGCTTCAGGTCATAGAGCACGCGGTCCACCTGGTCGAATTCGCCCTCGGGATATTTGTGCTTGACGCCGAGCTGATAGCCGTAGGCCTTGCCGATCGAGCCGGTCTCGTCGGCCCACTGATCCCAGATGTGGCCGCGCAGGTCGTGGATGTTGTTCGACTTCTGCTGCCAGATCCACAGCAGTTCGTCCACGGCGGTCTTCCAATAGGTGCGCCGCAGCGTCAGCAGCGGAAACTCCTCGGACAGGTCGTAGCGGTTGACGATGCCGAACTTCTTGACCGTGTGCGCCGGAGCGCCGTCGTCCTCCCAGTGGGGGCGCACGGTCCGGTCGGTATCCCAGACGCCGTTTTCCAGTATGTCGCGGCAGTTGCGGATGAATACCTCGTCTGCGTAGCTCATGATTCGGCTCCTTTCGAAAAAACAATGACATATTAGTTTATCACACGGACGGCGGGGTTGTAAATGGCGAAAGGCGAAAACGCGCCGCGCCGCGGTTATTTTACGAAAGGCCTAAAAATGCAGGGTAAATTTGGTCAAAATGCCACGGAGATTTGACACGTTTTTTGCGCACAGACCGTCCCGTTTTCGGCTGCGGGATGCTATAATCAAAGAAGCGATACCCCAAATCATGAAACGGAGGATATCACATGAAGCACATGAAGAAATTGCTTTCTCTGCTGCTGGTGCTTTGCCTCGTGCTGAGCCTGAGTTGCACGGCATTTGCGGCCGGAGCGGAAAAGCCGCTGGACGGAAAGACCGTCATCCTGCACTCGAACGACGTGCACGGTGCGATCGATCTGTACGCGGCCATGGCAGCCCTGAAGGCGGACTATGAGGCGCAGGGCGCGGAGGTCATCCTTGCCGACGCCGGCGACTACAGTCAGGGCACCGTCTATGTCAGCGTCAACAAGGGCGCGGACGCGGTGACCATGATGAACGCGACCGGCTATGACGTTGTCACCCTCGGCAACCACGAGTTTGACTACGGCTATGCGCAGCTGGCGGAGAACATGAAGGCCGCCAAGTTCCAGGTCCTGTGTGCCGACGTGCTCGGTGCCGACGGCAAGACCATCTTTGACGCCAACACCATCATCGAAAAGGGCGGCGTGAAGATCGGCTTCTTCGGTCTCGATACGCCCGAGGCGCAGACCAAGGCCAACCCCAAGCTCATTCAGGGCCTGAAGTTCCTCGCCGGAGCGGACGGCAAGGAGCTCTATGACTGCGCGGCGGCGCAGGTCGCGGATCTCAAGAAGCAGGGCGCCGATATCGTCGTCTGCCTCGCGCATCTGGGCGTGGACGAGAGCTCCGAGCCCTATACCTCTTATGATCTGGCCAAGAACGTGCAGGGCATCGACTTCATCATCGACGGCCACTCCCACACCGTCATGACCGCAGGCCCGAACGGCGAGGCCATCCAGTCGACCGGCACGGCCTTTGCCAACATCGGCGTTATCACCATCGACAACGCCACGAAGAAGATCGTCGGCAATGAGCTGATCAAGGTTTCTGAATATGAAAAGCGCGACGAAAAGGTCGCCGCGGCCGCCAAGGCCATCAAGGAGCCCATCGACAAGGCCTACGGCGAGAAGTTCGCCGTGAGCGAGGTGGCGCTCAACGGCGCGAAGGCGCCCAACGGCAACCGCGACTCCGAGACCAACCTCGGCGACCTGATCACGGACGCCATGCTCTGGAAGGTGCTTGCCGACGCGGAGATCACTGTTGCCAAGGAGAACGTGGTCGCCATCACCAACGGCGGCGGCATCCGCGCGAGCATCGGCGTGGGCGACGTCACGAAGAAGGACATCAACACCGTGCTGCCGTTCGGCAACACGCTCGCCGTGGTCTACGTGAAGGGCTCCGAGCTGCTCGAGGCGCTTGAGGCCAGCACGTACTGCACGCCGAAGTCCATCGGCGGCTTCCCGCAGGTGGCGGGCATGCAGTTCAAGGTCACGACGTATGAGAAGTATGACGCGAACGCCGAGCCTTATCCGGGTTCTACGTACTACGGCCCCAAGACCATCAACCGCGTGAGCATCGGCTCGATCAACGGCAAGGACTTTGACCCCGAGGCCACCTATGCCGTCATCACGAACAACTTCGTGGCCGGCGGCGGCGACACGTACTATGCGTTTGCTGCAGCCACCAACCAGTTCGACACCGGCCTGCCGCTGGACGAGGTGGTTATGGAATACATCACCAAGGAGCTCAAGGGCGTGATCGGCGAGACCTATGCCGAGCCCGCCGGACGCATCGTGGTCGATCAGGGCGTCGCCCCGGCGATCGCCGATGTGCAGAGCATGGTCATGGGCGAGGCTTCCTACACGGCTGAGAGCTACAAGGCCTATGCCGCTGTCGAGGCCAAGCTGGCCGCCGCCAAGACCGAGGCCGAGCGCGTGGCGCTGTGCGCCGAGCTGCGCGCTGCGGTTTCCGGTCTGAAGATTGTTGAAAACACGTTTGACGACGCCACGAGCGGCTGGTATAAGCCCGCTGTCGACTTTGCGCAGGCGTCCGGCCTGATGTCCGGCATGGGCGACAACAAGTTCGCCCCCGACGTCACGACGACCCGCGCCATGGTCGCGCAGGTGATGTATGAGCTCGCCGACGAGCCCGACGTGTCCGGCCTGACCTGCCCGCTGAGCGATGTCGACTCCACCGCGTGGTACGCGGATGCGGTCACCTGGGCCTACAACGCCGGCGTGGTCAGCGGCTATGAGGACGGCACGTTCCGCCCGGGCCGCGCCATCACCCGTCAGGAGATGGCCGTCATGTTCTACGGCATGCTCTTTGGCACGGATTCCATCCTCGTCGAGGATGACATCAAGATCGCCCTCGGCGCGTTCAAGGACGGCGACACGGTCGCTTCCTGGGCACGCGAGGCGGTCGCTGTCTGCTACATCAGCGGGATCATGGTCGGCGACAACGGTTCCTTCAAGCCGACCGACCTGCTCAGCCGCGCGCAGCTCGCGCAGGTGTTCCGCAGCTTCTACGAGACGCAGCTGACCTTTGCGCTCGACGAGCTTCCGGCCACGCCTGACCAGCCGAGCACGCCTGTGCAGCCCAGCACGCCCGAGCAGCCCAGCATGCCCACCGCAGCGTAATTGCAATCCCCCCCGCCCGCACGGAGCCCCGTGCGGGCGGTTTCGGCTTGTTCAAAAACCTCGTAGAGTTTCGCCGCCGCAGCGGCGAAAGAAAGTCCGATCATTTTCTTCGGCGACATGTGCGGCGAAGAAAATACTTCTCAGGCTGCAAGTGTGGAATTTGAGCGCCGCCGGCGCTCAAATTATGCGCGCAGCAGACTGCAGCCCCTTTGTCAAAAAGGAATACTTTTTGACAAACTCAGGAGACCCGTGCGGGCGGTCTCCTTTTTGTGCGTTTTGCGCATGGGATCGTGCTTGACAATTCCGGAAAACCTTTTACAATATAGGGCGAACCGATCTGAAGAGTCTACAAGGAGGTTTTTGATATGAATCTGAACAAATATCTGGACATCGCGCCCGAGGTGCAGCAGGCGCTCGCAGACGGCCGCCCGGTCGTCGCGCTCGAGAGCACGATCATCTCGCACGGCATGCCCTATCCGAAAAACGTCGAGACGGCCCTGCTCGTCGAGCAGACCCTGCGCGACAACGGCGCAGTGCCCGCCACCATCGCCATCCTCGGCGGCCGCCTGAAGGCCGGCCTGTCCAAGGAGGAGATCACCTACCTCGGCAAGAGCGGGCGCAAGGTCGCCAAGGTCTCGCGCCGCGACCTGCCGGTCATCTGCGCGCGCGGCATGGACGGTGCCACCACCGTCACCACGACGATGATGATCGCCCACATGGCGGGCATCTCCGTCTTTGCCACTGGCGGCATCGGCGGCGTGCACCGCGGCGCCGAGACGACCATGGACATCTCCGCCGACCTGGAGGAGCTGGCGCAGACGCCGGTCATGGTCGTGTGCGCGGGCGCGAAGGCCATTCTCGACCTCGGCCTGACGCTGGAGTATCTGGAGACGAAGGGCGTGCCCGTGCTCGGCTACGGCACGGACGAGCTGCCTGCGTTCTACACCCGCGAGAGCGGCCTCGGCGTCGACGCGCGCGTCGACACGCCGGAGGATCTGGCTGCTATCTTCCAGGCGCAGCGTGACCTCGGCCTCAAGACCGGCATGCTCGTCACGAATCCGATCCCGGAGCAGTATGCCATGGACAAGACCGTCATCGACAAGGCCATCGATCAGGCGCTCGCCGAGAGCCATGAACAGGGCATCCACGGCAAGGAGACCACGCCGTTTCTGCTCGCGCGCGTGGCGGAGCTCACCGGCGGCGACAGCCTCGAGAGCAACATCCAGCTCGTGCTCAACAACGCCCGCGTCGCAGCCAAGACCGCTGTCGCCCTCTGCAAATGAAGGGCGGCGCGTGGCTCGTGCTCGCCGTGTCCATGCTGATGGGGCTCGGCCTCACCATCGGGGCGATCGCCTCACGCAGGCAGATGCGCACCGCCGTCGTGGTGGTGCTGTGTCTGGTCGGCATCGGCATTTTGTGAGCGCGTGAAACCAAACCGAAAACACCGCAGACCAACCGGTCTGCGGTGTTTTTTTGAGCCTGTCAAAAAGTGTTACTTTTTGACAAAGGGGGGCGGCCTGACTGCAGCGCACGCGCCGTCCGCCGGAGGCGG
>OHAU01003754.1_pt1 | contig 11500 bp, 12 predicted proteins | sample 1577181 | NCBI WGS metagenome assembly OHAU01 (sample SAMEA3541472, study PRJEB24748) | human gut metagenome | biome: human gut; feature: human-associated habitat; material: faeces | place: China | collected 2012
TCTGCCTTTGAAAGCGCGCCCAGATATCCATGATCAGTACGATTCCAAACAAATGCAAATAATACGGCCAGGATAATTGCCATTGCTGCGATTTTTCCATATTCTCCGATCCAGCTCTTCACATCTGCCCTCCTGACATTTTTATCCCTATCCCGTCAAAAAACAGCTCTGCCAGCCTATGCAGCTGACCTCCTGAAGCAAGCAGCGAATACAAAAGTCCAAGCAGCATGATTCCCAGCATACACGTCACGATCACACCGCCATACTCTTCCATAAATTCTTTCATTCCGCTATTCTCCTTCTCAAACAGAACTTACCTGTATTAAAATCTTCCATAAACCGGACATGACCGCATATCCGATGATTGAAATTACGATGATCGAACCGTATTCTTCCAAAAATTCTTTCATGATATCGCCCTCTTTTCTCTCAAACCTTCTAAATTGTATTTACAACAGACAAAATCCCCAAAATGACCAGTACCAGATCTGCGAGCATTTTTACGACTCCCGTGATCATTGGAAGCAGTACAAGAAACCCAACACCTGCCATCATATCTTCTTCCTTCAAACGCTCTGCCCGATCCATCATAACGGTATTTCTCTGTACCAGCGCATCAATCTGCCCTCCCATATCTCCAATTCCAAATTCTGCCATGGAATACAAGATCTTCATTGCAGAAAGCACATCCGGAATCTGGAACTCTCTCATAAAGCGGAGATAAGGCTGAAGTGCATTCGGCTGCTGTTCGATTTCTTCTACCAGTCGCGTTAAATCCTGTTTTAAGATAAACGGTGCGTCCGGTATTGTCTTCTTTAAAGATACATGCACATTATCCGTCTGAAGCTGCAGGGACAGATTCATCAGCCATTCCGGAAATTGTTTTTCCACCTCACGTAATACACGTTTTCTGGCATGTTTATATTTTCGCTTCTCCTGCGTCAACATCCAGATTGCTGCTGCACCCGCCGCACCTGCTGCTGTCATCCCCACAGTATTCCCCAGTAAGATCGCCGTCACACCGAAGATACATCCAATGATACTATATTTAAGCCTTTCCTTTTCCCGGTTTCCCTTCACAACATACTTATATTTTTCCCGAATTTCCGCTTCATCGACATCTTCATCTGATAAGATCAAACTGCCGGAAAGTTTTTTCTGCGCTGCATACCAGATCAGCATATTGAGAATCACCACTCCTGTCGTAACCGCCTGAGAAATTGGATTCTGTGTGATATCAAACTCTTTGGGCAGCATCAGAATACTCATGGCACAGATCAGAAAAGAGAGTCCGATCCCGATCGTTACCTTGACCTTGATATTCTTTTTTTCTTTCTGCAGACCATAAATCCTCTCAATCCACATTTTTCTGTCATTCAGTAAAATCTCAATCGCTGCATCCGGGCTTCCTCCCGACAGCTCTACCTGCATCAAAAAATCATGGATCTTATACAATCTTTTACATCCATACTCTTTTTCAATTTCTGAAAACGCCTCCTTATAAATGTTTCCCTCACTTTGTGCGGACTGGATATGCTCTACTGCATATTCGATTCCATTGTATAAACGGCTCTCTCCCTGACGGAACAATAATTTTGTATCTTCCAGCGCCGTCAGAATCTTTGCCCTGCGTTTAAACGAATATAAAAGCTGTTCCATATAGGCAGTCAGATCTTCAAACTTCTTTTCTTCATACAGATTTTTATAATTCATTAAAAATACCGTTGGCACAAATATCGATGCCGCTGCCATTACAATCACTGAAAAGAAAATCTGCAGTTGAAAAAGATAGGCAAATCCTGCAATTCCCAGATAGACCGCCAACAGATATTTCACATAGGACGAAGCACTGAATGTGTATCCGCACCGCTGAATCTCCAGATTCAGCAGTTTCGGATTCCAATAGTGAAACATGTGCCTTTTTCGCCTTTTCTTTTTTTGTTTTACCTGCACACCATTTTCCCCTCGCTTTCTCCCAAAAAGGGGGATCTTATTCCTGCCCATTGAAATTTTTTTCTGATATTCTCAGAAATTTCTCTGGACACTACTTTTCCATTTTCCACGATCAGATACTTTCGGTTTTCTTCTCCGATTCTGTCAAACAGGCAGATCTGATCGACAAACCGAAAGACCTTTCCATTTTCGGTTGCCTTTTTGCAGAGCAATATTCCTACATTCAAAAAACTGTAGATGTCATTTTCCATTCTGGATGCCGCGTAAGAATCCTGCATCATATTCTGAATCCGATCAGGAATCTTCCTGGTATCATCTGTATGAAGTGTCGTCAGTCCGTGAAGACCTGTCGAAAAGCATTCTAAAAGATACTTCACTTCTGTAGAACGCGCTTCTGACAGAAGCACCCATTGCGGATTTTGCCGAAGTGCAGATTTGATTGCTTTCGTATAGGAGAAAAATTCTTCATCCACTTTCAGTTCCACACAGTTTGCCCCCGGATTAATATCCCGATAATGAATCTCAAGGTTATCTTCAATGGTCATCACCTTTTCGTGCTTCGGTATAAATTGTGTTAAAAATTTCAGCAATTCTGTTTTTCCTGCTCCCGGACACCCGCAAAAGACCATATTCAATTTTGCTTCCATACAATTTCTCAGAAACAGAAGCACCTCTCTGGAACAGTATCCATCGGCCAGCATTTTTTCTTCTGTCATACGCATAACCGCTGGTGTTTTTCGAATAGAGATGGAATACCCTGTATTTGTCACGCTTGGATGAATGATAGAAATCCTGAGAGTGTCCGTCTCCGCTTCCAGAACATTATTAAATTTATTGATTTGTTCACTCACAATATTAGAAATCAGAACGCTAAATCGGCCTGCGAACTCCGGTGTCAGATTCACCGGAGCTTTTCGAATCCCATATTTTAAATGTTCGATCCACACATCAGTCCCGTTATAATTGATGTCTGTAACCTGCTGATCTTTTACATATGGGAGCAGCGGTCCGAAGCACTCCTCTTTCAAAACCCATGCTTCCCTGGATATTTTCATTAGCTGACTCCATTTGCATCTGCAAGTGCGTTCGTCAATTTCTGTACTGCTTCCATAATTCCGCTTTTAATGCTGTCTCCGATTGGTGATGCTGCTACTACAATGATCATGATGACAATTGCTGCTACTACGATTACTCCATATTCTTCCATAAATGCTTTCATACTTTTCTACTCCTTTTGATTCTTTTTCATGATTTTGTTTACTTTTTACCGGATTTTTATAGAATTTCAGCCTTTTTCATCTTTTTCTCTTCTCATCAGACTTCCTCCTTTCTTTTTCTGCACATATATTGCAGATTTTATATTGTTGTATTATTTAAACTTTGAAAGTTTAAATCGATAATTATTTTCTGCATTCCGGAAATCTGTAAGATCGTAAGATAAAAATAGAAATGATTTTCTCAGACAGGAATATCAGAACTGAGCCTGTATCTTCTACAGACTATTGCCATATATGATTCATTATAAAACACTTAAAATAACTGAAATCTGTTAGAAATTAACACTTGATTTCTTGACTGGATCTCATTACGATCCATGGAACTTATAACCTCTGCCGGAAGAACTTCCGTCGATTAAGTTATGTATGAATTATACGTCTCTGACTCCTGAAAGTCAATGTATAAATTCTTAAATATTAATAAACAAAAAAAATTACGATTCACCCCCACCGGCGTAAACCGTAATCTTTTTCCTAAAAGCTTTATTCAACAGGCGGTACTTCCTGCTTCTTCATCCCCCGCAAAAGCACATACATGGAAGAACCGACAAAGGCGCTGACTATAACCGCCCCTCCAAGACGCATGATATCACCTTGGATCCAGGCTCCCAGTGCACTGTCTGTCAGAAGAATTCCCATCACATTTACTGTAATATGAAGCAGGATCGGCACCTTGATCGTCCCACAAATCTCATAGGAATAGGCAAGCACCATTCCCATCGCTCCGACATAGAGGATTTGCAGCAGATTCCCGTTCATCAATCCGAAAATCAAAGACGAAAGCAGCGCCGCACTAAAGAATGTGCTCTTTTCACGGAATCTTTTAAAAACAAGCCCCCTGAACATCAACTCTTCCGCAACCGGCACGATGATCCCCATACAAATCAACTGCACGACCACATTCGTCTGCATATCCACATCGCTGTACGCGAAGGAGGACAACGCCAGGGCAGACAACATCATCAGACAATTTAATCCGATACAAAATGCACTTCCCAGTCCGAAAACGACCAGATACTTCTTGACTCCCGGAACTTTCACTGCCTGTTTATAAAGTATTCGTTCCTTCTTCCGGTCTTTCAAAAACAGCGGTACCGTCAAAAACAACGTACAAAGCGCACTGAACGCAAGAATCGGCATAATATATTTACCCACGATCTCGTACATTCCCTGCACACTGCTCATAATCGCCTTGGTCATCTCTTCTGTCGTAGTGCTCTTTTCCAGTGCGTCATAATCCATAACCTGACCGATATGCGGAATCATCACCGCAAGCTCTGCCACTAACTGGGCAACAAACTGAATCACCCAATACAATAAGAGTGGACCACATACATGCCAGAATTTCACCGGTTCTGAATTTCTATCCATTCATTTTCCTCGCTTTCTCCTGTATCCATGCCCTCATCTCACTCTCATTTCCCTGCACACTGCCCTGGACCATCTCCGATTTTCCGCCGCCTCTGCCATGAAATGTCTCATTCAGTTCTTTTGCAAGCGGTCTCATATCCAATATCCTGCTTCCGATCACATAACGGAAACCATGCTCCTCATCTCCGCCAAATACTGCACAGAGCCGTTTGCCATGATCCAGAACAAGATTCATCAGAATCCTCAGCTCTTCTCCCTCCAGATCATCCGCAAACACAATCACATCCTCCGATTGCCCGGCCAGCCTTTCTGCACGAATGGCAAGCATGTCTCGCTTTAACTGCGCATATCTCTGCTTCCATTCTGTACAGTCATTTTTTAATTTTTCTACCCCCTGCGCCACGTCTTCTTCTTTCACACACAGAGCAGAAGAAATACACCCTGTACTCTCTGCTTTCCTGCGGTAATCCTCCAACGCACGGAATCCACAGAGCATGGTCACACGGACGCCGCCTTTATAACGCTGCACTCCCGTCAGACGGATCTGCCCGATCTCCCCTGTTTGTTTCACATGCGGCGCACAGCACGCACACACATCATATTCCGGGATCGTCACGATCCGTACCTGACCTTCAATCTCAATCTTACTGCGGTATACAAGCGTCTGAAGTACTTTCTGATCCGGATAGGTCACTTCCACTTCCAGATTTCGCACCACTGCCCGATTGGCTTCCCATTCAATCTCGCGAATCTCCTCTTTGGTAATCTCTCCGTTGAAATCCATCGTGCAGTCTTCACTGCCCAGATGGAATCCCACATTTTGATACCCAAACCTTTTATGAACCAACCCGGAAACGATATGCTCTCCGGTATGCTGCTGCATCTTCATAAAACGAAGATCCCAGTCAATCCTTCCCTCTACACAGTCTCCAACCGAAAGAGGCGCATCTGTCCTGTGAAAAATCACACCATCCTTTTCCTGCACATCCAGCACTCGCGCACTGCCAAGTATCCCTGTATCCGCATACTGTCCTCCCCCTTCCGGAAAAAAGGCAGTCCGATCCAGCACGATCTGCCAGTTTTCTCCATCCGGGACACACTGCTCTACCTGCGCAGAAAATCTCTGCAGATGACTGTCCAGATAAAACAATTTTTCCGTCATATCCTACATCCTCTCCGGCGCTTCAAATCCAAGCAGATCGATACAACTCTCCAGAACCTCTTTTGTCAGTTTCAAAAGCGCGATATAACCTTTCTTCTTCTCTGCGTCTTCCTCTGAAAGGATCTTTGTCTCATGATAGAAGCTGTTGAATGCATTGGATACTTCGTAAATATATGCACAGATCTTATGCGGTGCTTTCTCTTCATAAACTGTCTCGATCACATCATTGAATTTTGCACATTCCAGCATCAGTGCTTTTTCAAATTCACTGGATGCCTCTCTGATCACCAGATCCTCCAGACTGTTTTCTTCCTGGTATTTATTCAGGATCGACTTGATCCGGACAATTGTGTACAGAATGTACGGTCCCGTATTTCCTTCAAAGGAAGTAAAGCGGTCTACATCAAAGACATAATCCTTGGATGCCTGATTGGAAAGATCACCATATTTGATCGCAGCAAGTCCTACCATCTGTGCAGTCTTCTTTGCCTCTTCCTCGGAAACCGTACGGTTGTCCATGATCTTCTTGTACATCTCTTCGTTGATTTCACGAATCAGATTTTCCAGACGCATCACGCCGCCTTCTCTTGTCTTAAACGGCTTGCCGTCTTTTCCGTTCATCGTACCGAATCCTAAAAATTCCAGTTCTGTCTCCGGTTTTACGATTCCGGTCTTCTTTGCACAGCGGAATACCTGTACAAAGTGAAGCTCCTGACGCTTATCTACCACATAAATCACTTCGTCCGGCTGGTACAGTTCTTCTCTCTCTACCAGTGTCGCCAGATCTGTCGTGTCATACAGTGCAGCCCCGTCTGACTTTAAGATCATACACGGAGGCACTTCTTTTTTGTCTGTCTCTTCCTGTACATCCACTACAAGAGCACCTTCATCATAGTGCGCATATCCTTTTTCTTTGAGCATCTCCACCATATCCGGAATATATTTCTGGGCATCTGCCTCTCCCTTCCAGAGATCGAAAGACACGTTCAGATTTGCATAGTTTTTCTTCAAATCTGCTACAGAAACTGCCATAATGTGATTCCAGATCGCACGGAATCCCGGATGTCCGTTCTGCAAAAGGAACGTCGCCTGCAGTGCTTTTTCACGATACTCTTCATGTTCTTTTGCATAAGCACTGGCTGTCGGGTAGATTTCCTCAAGCTCTCCGATCGTAAACGGCGCCTCTTTCGGATATTCTCCGGTGAAGTTTTCATCAAAATATGGAAGCTCAGGTTTTCTCTTCTGCAATTCTGTAATGATCAGCCCCATCTGATATCCCCAGTCTCCCAGATGGATATCACCGATTACTTTGTTTCCTTTATAACGCAGAATCCGCTTTACACTCTCTCCGATGATCGCAGAACGCAAATGTCCTACATGCAGCGGTTTTGCCACATTCGGTCCGCCGTAATCCACCATGATCGTCTTTGGTGTCTCCATCTCTTCCACTCCCAGCTTTTCCCTCGCTGCCATCTCATTGAGAAATGCCGCTGCAAAGGATGGTTTTACTTTCAGATTGATAAATCCCGGATTCACCGCTTCTGCCATTTCAAAACAGTCTTTTTCCTGCAGTCCTGCCACCACGTCATTTGCGATCCTGATCGGTGCCTTTTTGTAAGTTTTTGCTGCTGCCATTGCTCCGTTGCACTGATACTCACACAGATCCGGACGGTTTGACAAGGTCACTTTCCCCGGATAATATCATGTTGATAAAGATCTTCGTTTTCCGGCATTTTGAAACGAATCACGTAGTTTGCCCCGCTATCCAACAATGTTTTCACTTCTGTTCCACTCTCCGTTCTATTTTTCTTTCATTTTGCTATTTTATCATGTATAATGCTTTACGGCAAGCTGTTTGTACACGCATCCGAAAGGATTTATATAATAAGGAAAGAAGAGGATATATGTTATGAAATTAGGATCACACGTGGGCATGAGCGGTAAAGAGATGCTGCTTGGTTCCGCAAAAGAAGCCGTTTCCTACGGCGCAAACACATTTATGTTCTATACAGGAGCTCCGCAGAACACACGGCGCAAAGAAATCAGTGAACTGAATATTTCACCTGCCTGGGAATATATGAAAGAACATGGCATTGACGAAATCATCGTACATGCTCCCTATATCATCAATCTGGGAAATTCTGTAAAACCTGAAACATTTGAACTTGCAGTCGAATTCCTGGCAAAGGAGATTGAGCGCACTGCCGCCTGCAAAAGCCATACTCTGGTACTTCATCCGGGTTCTCATGTAGGAGCCGGAACTGACGCCGGAATCCGCCAGATCATCAAAGGACTCAACTCTGTCCTGACAGCAGATACTCCCTGTCATATCGCACTGGAAACCATGGCCGGAAAAGGTTCCGAAATCGGCCGCACATTTGAAGAGCTTGCACAGATTTATGACGGCGTTGTATACAATGACAAGCTGAGAGTCTGCTTTGACACCTGCCATACCAGTGACAGCGGATATGATATCATCCACCATTTCGATGATGTGATCGATGAGTTCGACCGCCTGATCGGAAAAGATCAGATTGCCGTCTTTCACATTAATGACAGTAAAAATATTCCGGGAGCCGCAAAAGACCGGCATGCCAATATCGGTTTCGGACATATCGGATTTGACGCGATACACCATATCGTACACCACAAAGATTTTATGGATATCCCGAAAATTCTGGAAACACCGTACATTCCATCGGCTGTCAAAGAGAAGAAATCCTATGCGCCTTACAAATATGAGATTCGTATGTTAAAGGAAGGGATCTTTCACCCGGAACGGCCTGCCGAAATTCTTGCGGCAAATGAAAAGTAACTTGACAAATCCGCAACTTCATTATACGATTGTATTATATATATAGTACAGTTAGTTTTTCATAGAAAACGAGGTGATCAAATGCCATGGGAATTGGACAATGACCGTCCCATCTATCTACAGTTGATGGAGCGTATTCAGCAGGATATCGTATCCGGTATCTACAAACCCGGTGACAGACTTCCCTCTGTCCGGGATCTCGCCGTAGAAGCTGCCGTGAATCCGAACACAATGCAAAAAGCACTCTCCGAACTGGAACGGAGCGGACTGGTATATTCTCAGCGAACAAGCGGACGTTTTATTACAGAAGATACCCAGCTGCTGGATGAAATGAAGACCAGTCTCGCATCCGAACATATCCTGCAGTTTCTTGAAAAGATGAAACAGCTCGGCTTTCAGAAAGAAGAAACTGCTGCATTGATACAGAAAGCACTCAAGGAGGTAGACCTATGAACCCCATTCTCGAATGCAAGGGGCTGACCCGAAAATTCAATCACTTTTTTGCACTTTCCAATGTTGATCTGACTCTGGAACGTGGAGAGATCATCGGCCTGCTTGGACCAAACGGAAGCGGAAAGACGACTCTGATCAAACTGATCAACGGGCTTCTTTTACCAACTGACGGACAGATCACAGTAAACGGATCAGTTCCCGGTGTAGAGACGAAGAAAATCGTTTCCTATCTTCCGGAGCGCGGATGTCTGGATGAACGCCGCAGGATTTCAGAGCTGATTTCCTATTACAGTGACTTTTACTCCGATTTTGATGTCTCCCGTGCTCATACGATGTTAAAGGATCTGGATATCGATCCTTCGCTTCGTCTGAAAACACTCTCAAAGGGGACAAAAGAAAAAGTCCAGCTCATCCTTGTCATGAGCCGGGATGCACAGCTTTACGTATTAGATGAACCGATCGGCGGTGTAGATCCTGCAGCCAGAGATTATATTCTCCGGACCATCCTGACAAACTACAACGAAGATGCGTCTGTTTTGATCTCTACCCATTTGATCGCAGATGTAGAAAATGTTCTGGATCGGGTTTTATTTCTGCAAAACGGGCAGATTACGCTCACCGCTTCTGTCGATGAGATCCGCAGGGGACACAAAAAATCGGTAGATGCTTTATTCCGGGAGGTATTTCGATGTTAAAAAAATTGATCAAACATGATTTAAAATATGGAGTACGTATGTTTGCAGTCCTGCATATCATTCTGATCATCGGCTGTCTGATGGCACGCTTCCTTGTAATCGATCATCTTGACTTTTCAGCAGATCCTGAAGAATTTGCTCCTGTTATCGCCCTTTTGATCGTCGTGCTCACAATGCTGTTTTCTGCGATTTCCTTTGGATGCTGTATCATGTACGCCGTCCGGTTTTATAAGAACCTATTTACAGATGAAGGATACATCACCTGGACGCTTCCGGCGTCACCGCTGACCCAGCTCTGGGCGAAGATTCTGTCTGCCTCCATCTGGTATGTGCTGGATCTTACAATCTGCTTTGCCGCTGCGTGGTTTTTGATTTCGGGAGACAATATACAGTCTGCTCTGGAAAGGATCAAACCTGACTTTCAGGCTGCACTTGGTATGTCCTTCTCTTCCTTTTGCGGTCTTGTTGTATTTTTTTCATTTGTCGGAATTCTTTCCTGCGTGCTATTTATTTATACAAGTATTGCAATCGGACAGCTGGTTCCCGCACATCGGATCATTGTATCCATTGCTGTATATTTTATTCTGAATCTCATTACTCAGGTTATCAGCATAGGAGTATCCATCATCACCAGTGTCTTTCCTGATTATGTTTTTTCTCCTGCACAGACCAGCTTTTCAGAGTATTTCTTTCAGATGCTCCTGATCGGAACCTGTACTACGACAGTACTTGCCATTGCAGGATACTTTATTACTTATCGGATTTTGCAAAGAAACGTGAATTTGATTTAAAAGAAGGGATTGAAGCACATCCGCCCGGATGCCGCTCAATCCCTTTTACTGATTTCTTTTCGATATAAAAAATACACGTCTGGGCGGAGTCGAACCGCCGCACATGCCTCCGGAGGGCATCGCTCTATCCACTGAGCTACAGACGCATAATCTTTTGTGCCCTTTGAATTTCAACCGAACACTTTATATATCCTAGCACAATTTTGCAATCTTGTAAAGAGCATTTCTTTCAATTTTCTCATTCCATCTTTTCTTTTTAAAAGGCCATTTGTATTTTTCCCAAACCTCTTTCATAAAGATATGCATGGTCACTGAGCACTTCTTCTGTGTCTACCTGCGTATGATTGATATCCTGTATCATAGCATCCAGTTCCTCTTTTGCAATTTCTTTTGATTTCGGCAAAATGATCACTTCATGGATACTGCTCGGGAGAATATAAAAATCCTCTTTCAAAATTTCACCGATCATCTCAAGAACATGCGGATAAAACATACAGGCTGCCCCCTGGATCTTGCTGGAATTCGTCAGCACATACATCTGACATTCTCTCTGCATGCCGCGGATCGCCTCCACTTCAATTCCGGTTATCCTGCGGATCATATCGGGAAGTGAGCAGAATTCTGCCGGAAGCAGTCTGACAGCACTTCGCATGGCCATTTCATATAATTCCTCTGTTTCAAGATTCCATTGCCTCATATACTCATTTGTGATCTGCATTGTTGCGCTTCCCTCACATTGCCGGTCTAAAATGACATAAAAGGTCAGCGAAAGATCCAGCACATCCAAATGCGGGATTTCCTCCAGTAATTCCCTGTTTTTCTCCGTTTTTATCACTTTGATCCCCAGCTTATTCTTCCATGATTCCAGATTAAAAAAAGAATCCACATCTATGATATTTTTTGCCTTGATCTTTTGATAAAGCTGGCTGATCTCCGACACAATCTGTTCCAGAGTTTCCCCTTTTTGAAACTTCTCATAATAT
>OHAU01003758.1_pt1 | contig 11487 bp, 8 predicted proteins | sample 1577181 | NCBI WGS metagenome assembly OHAU01 (sample SAMEA3541472, study PRJEB24748) | human gut metagenome | biome: human gut; feature: human-associated habitat; material: faeces | place: China | collected 2012
ACAAGCCCGGAACCATGATGACGATTGCCGGTACAGTCAGGGAAATTCGCGGATAACCAATCTTTTTCTTGACGATCGATGCCACACAGCCGGTGAAGAATGCTCCGATAAATGCAGCAATGCCTACCGGGAAATGTGCCAGATCGATCAGTTCCAGACGGAGCGTGTTGGCAAACATGCCGATCAGTCCCGCTGTCATTGCCATTTTCCGCGGGCTGTTGAACATCAGAGAGAAGCCATATACCCCGAAAAAGCTGGTGATGATTCGCAAAATAATCATCATGCCGGTGTCAATTTGCAGAGCCACAAAGTCTGCCGGCTGGAAGCGACAGACCAGAGCCGTCACCCAACCAGTCATGGTCGCAGTGAGGATAATCAGCAGAGCGTATGTGATCCGCTCCAGACCGGAACGAATATCCAGCTTGGCAAGGTCGATACCGCCGGTAATCAACGGGAATCCAGGGATCACGAACAGCATTGCACAGATATAGCCCGCCTGATGCACTTTCGACACGCCGAAAATGGTCTGTGCCAGCAGAATGGTCAGCACGTATGTGACACAGGAAGCCGCTACGCTGACAGCAACATTTCCCAGCAGGGAAATCTTTTTTTGCAGCATCAGCTTTCGCACAAAGTTTCCCACGCCTGCACCAAAAAAGGCACAGATCATTTCCATAGGACCGCCGCCCAGCAAAAAGGTAAATGCACAGCACGCAATTGCGGATGCCAGTCCCAGATTCCAAGCCTTATAATTCGCCGGCTTTTTCTGAATTTCGTCCAACACCAGATGAATCTGCTTGACGGAGATCTGCGTTGCCATTTCCGGAAATTCCCGCATAAAGGCTTCCAGAGCATTCAGCTTATCCGTATTCACGCCGGTAGTCGGCAGTGCGATCGAATGGGTATATGTGCCGCTTTCCTCATAGCAAGTGAACTCAATGGACAGCAGACCAATATCTGCCGTACAGGAAATGCCCAGCGTTCTGGCAACCTCATTCATCGAATTCCGCACACGCCACGCACCGGTTCCCACCGAAAGCATCATCTGTCCGATTCTGCCCACCAGCGTCGCCTTTTCCTTTAAGGTCGCCTCAGTCGAAGGCACGCTGTCATCATCCTTGACAATGTGCTTCCAGTGGATCGTCATGTGCTGTTTGTTAATACTCCCCATGCACTTTGTTCCTCCTCTTTTTTCATGCAGCACCGCAAAAGTCATTCAGCAGACTTTCTACAGTAGTTTTTCAAAGGCAATACCGCACAAAGCCTTGTTTCTGCCGCTCCAACACAACAGCCGCCCGTTTTTGTCGGTGGGCGGCTGTTTTTTTTCCATTGCAGAATACCCTATTTATTATAGTAAACTCATTTTGCAGTGTCAAGATTTTTTTCGTGAACACAGGACAGCGGGGAACAGATTTTTTGCACAGTTTTTGTAGAATTTTGGGCAGATTGTAATTTCCGGAAAACAAAAAAGCAGTTTCAAAAACTTGAAACTGCTTTTCATTCTGGCGGACAGGGAGGGATTCGAACCCTCGATACGCTATTAACGTATACACGAGTTCCAGTCGTGCGCCTTAGACCAGCTCAACCACCTGTCCATTTATAGTGCTTCCTGCGATTTGAGGAAGTGGTGCGAGTGACGGGACTTGAACCCGTACGCCGAAGCACACGCCCCTCAAACGTGCCTGTCTGCCAATTCCAGCACACTCGCTTCATGTTTTTTCATGTGTCGCATTCAGCTTTATTATTATAGCAGAAAAACAAGCCCTTGTCAACACTTGAAATCGCTTATTTTGTTTATTTTTCGTAAATATAGCGTGAATCCTGGCGAAAACAGCATTTTTCTACTGCACATGCAAAAAGGCAGACCCTGCCGGAGTGTTCCGCACAGAGTCTGCCTATGAAATCTTTTTTTGCCGATCACAGCATCTTTGCCACGTCTTCTGCGATCTGCTCTGCGGTCAGGCGGTTTTCCCGCAGGACTTCCTGTGCATCATAGCGATCCAGAAATTCCTTTTTCAGACCATAGCACCTGGTCTTTACTGCGGAGTCGCCGTAGAACCGTGCAATCTTTTCACCGAAGCCGCCGTCCAGCACGCCGTCCTCCAGCGTAATGACTGCCTTGTGACTGGATTTCAGCTGTTCCAGCAGTTCGGTGTCCTGTCCGGTGATATAATACGGATTGATGACCGTCGGCGTGATGCCGGTCTTTTCCTGAATCTTTTCCGCAGCAGCAACGCCCAGCGAATAGAACGAGCCCAGTGCCAGAATTGCCACATCGCTGCCCTGCTGTGTCACCTCGTACCGGTTCAGCTGACTGAAATCCTTGGTCACAGCCTTGCCGTCGGAAACATACTGTGCCGGCACACGGATTGCCACAGGGTGTTCCGTCTGATCCAGTGCCCAGTCCAGCATTGCACGGTATTCCTCTACAGTGACCGGTGCAAGATATACCAGATTGGGGATATTAGAAATCATTGGAATATCGTAGATACCCAGATGCGTCACATCATTCATGCCAAAAACAGAAGCGGCGAAAACCGCAATGGTAACAGCATTCTTGTTGATGCAGATGTCCTGCGACAGCTGGTCGTAGGTACGCTGGAGGAAGGAACTGTACACGCCCCAGAACGGCTTGCCGCCGTTTTTCGCAATACCGGAAGCCATTGCTGCAGCCTGCTCCTCTGCAATGCCCACGTCAACAAACTGCTTGCCAGCCTTTTCCCGAATCTCCGGCGTGAATCCGAACACCGCCGGCGTTGCGGAAGTGATCGCACAGACGCTGGGATCTGCTGCCATTTTTTCCTGCAAATAGTTTGCTGTAAATGTGCCGTAGTCGCCGTCACCGTCAAAGGAACCGGTGGGTTTTCCGGTTGCCGGATCAAACGGCATGCACCAGTGCCACTGCTCCTTGTGCTGCTCTGCCAGTTCATAGCCCTTGCCCTTTTGGGTAACGATGTGCACAGCCACCGGCCTGGTGCTGTCCTTGACCTGCCGGAATGCGGCGATCAGGGACGAAATATCGTTGCCGTCTTTCACAAACACATAGTCCAGACCCATGGCACGGAACAGATTACACTCTGCCTTGCCGTCAGTATCCCGCAGCAGCTTCAGATTCCGGTACAAGCCGCCGTGATTTTCCGCAATGGACATATCATTGTCATTGACAACAATAATAAAGTTGGTGTCCATTTCGCCGGCAAAGTCCAAACCTTCCAGTGCCTCGCCGCCGCTGAGGGAGCCGTCACCGATCACCGCAATGACATTGCCGGTTCCGCCGTTCAGATCCCGTGCCTTTGCCAGACCGCTTGCAAGGCTAATCGAAGTGGACGTATGCCCTACGTTAAAGAAATCGTGTTCGCTCTCCTCCGGATTGGTATAGCCGGAAACGTCGTCAAAGTGTTCTTCATACAGATAGGCATCTTTTCTGCCGGTCAGCATCTTGTGCGGATAGCTCTGATGAGAAACGTCGTAGACGATTTGATCCTTCGGGGAATCGAATACATAATGCATGGCAATGGTCGCTTCCACCATGCCGAAATTCGGTCCGAAGTGACCGCCGTGCTTGCTCAGACGAAACAGCAGAGCCTTCCGCATTTCTGCTGCCAGTGCATGCATTTCGTCTATATTCAGTTTTTTTACATCTTCCGGTGCATTAATTTTTTCCAGATACATTATGATTCCTCCTGTTCGTGATTCTTGTGAAACGCTACGTTTCCTTTGCATTCCTGTTTATCCCATGTGAGTACGCCTGTCCGGACAGCTTCCTCATAGCGGCTGATCTTGTAGTTCAGCCGTTCCAGTGTCGTGTCGATCTGCTCCCGCTGTTCCAGCAGTGTTTCCCGCTGATCCAGCAGCAGCTGTAACCGTGCCGGAATGGTGTCATCGCCCTGCTGGCACAGCTTCACATACTCGATCATGACTTCCACCGGCAGTCCGGCATTTCGCATACAGAGGGCAAGCTCCACCCAGCCCAGATCTTCCGGCTGGTAGTTCCGGATACCGCTGAGGGTTCGGGTGACTTTGGGGATCATGCCCACCCGCTCATAATACCGCAGCGTATCCTGCGTGATATGATACTTTTCGCTAACTTCCTTAATGGTCAAGGGTTCTCACCTCCTGCAATTGTATTATAACACTTGGAGTTGGCTCCAAGTCAATAGCGCTGTGCCGGAATTTACATTTTGTCTACAAATACAAAAAAGCAGCATTGCAACCAACTCTGCAATGCTGCCTTTATAATACCACGTTGTCACTGCATCGAATCGATCTTCCACAGACCGTTGTCCAGCACAATTTGTACCGTCAGCGTATCCGCCGCACCGAAATTGTCGTACTGCATCGAAGCGGTAAACGAACTGTCTGTAGCACTGGAAATGGTCACCTGTTCCGGATCGATCCAGGTGAAGCCGCCACTGGTGGCATACTGTCTGCCGTAAAGTCCGCCGTTGGCATCGATGTACAGCGGCTGGTCTGTGCCGAGAATGGCAGCATAGCGGCTGTCGATCATCTTCTGTGTCAGAGAAGCTGTCATGTAGGCTTTCAGGTCGGCGGTGCTGCTGAACTGCGTTTTTATCACTCTTTCATAGGTCACGCCGGACTTTTTCGTCTGTATGGTATCGGTTTCATCTTTCGGCAGGTTGCCGCTGCCGATCTGGTCGATGTAGTTCAACGCCCCGAACAGTGTCTTTGCCACAGCCGCATATTCCGAGGTGTCTGCACCGGCTTCGGGAACTGTTGTCGTTTCCGCCGAAGTGGTTTCCGCTGCGGGCTCTGTGGTTTCGTCCGGTGCCGGAATGGTTTCCGCAGTTTCCGTTGCGGCTTCCGTTTCTGCGGCAGAAGTTTCTGCTGTTTCCTCGGTGCTGCTCTCTGCGGCGGATTCTTCCGGTGATGCAGTTGTGGTTTCGGCAGTGTCCGAAGAAGACAGCGACGGGATTTCCCCTTCTGTACAGCCAGAAAAGCCGGTCAGCACTGCTGCTGTCAGCATTGCCGCAATCCAAATCGTGTTACGCTTTTTTCTCATGATCGATTCCCTCTTTGGGAAAAACTACCGGCGAACCGGCAGTTTTCTTATGATGTTCTTTCAGTTTTTCATTCATCTGTTCAGCAGTTTTTTTATAGATCTGATAATTCAACGCCGATGTGAAGAAATACACTGCCGCACTCGTCAGGCACATTGCCAGAACTCCGACAACAGAAAGTTCGTACCAGCCGTACAGCCACCCGCATACCAGCACCCCCAGGGTAATCAACACATAGTGTACTACCAGCCGCAGCATGCCTTCCCACTTCTCCATGTCTTTCGGCGGCAGCACCAATTCTGTAACAGCACCTGCCAGCACGCCAATAGACAAAATTTCCGGCAGCACCATATAGGGAATCCAAAAGTGCAGGATCTCCCGATGTCCCGACAGACAGTAGACACCGTACCAGACAATGCAGGCGATCAAAGTACCTGTCGCAGATACCGTTGTAATGGAGAGAAACCGTTTGAATCTATTCTTCATCGCCGCACCTCACAACCCCAGCCGCTTTTTCACAGCGGAAACATACTGACGGGAGATCACGACTTTCTCCCCGTTTTGCAGGATCGCCTCAAACCGACCGCTGAACGACGGAGCAAACCGTTCCACCTTTGCCAGATTCAGAATCATCGACTTGGAAATGCGGATAAAATCCGTTCCGGCAAACCGCTGTTCCAGTTCGTAAAGTTTCTGCTTCAATTCCGACACCTCCGCTTTTTCATACGCATACACACGATTGTCCACAGACTCAAAATAAAACACCGATGACGGACAGAGCACACTCAGGCTCCCGTCCTCGTGATAGCACATCAGTTTCTCGTCCTCCGCCTGTATCACACGCAGCAGTTCCAGCACACGTTCTGAAAGCTGATTGACGCGAACGATCAGTTCTTCTTCTCCGCCCTCCGGCGGCTTTTCAATGACAACTCTCATGGCAGTCTTTGTTTCCTTTCCGCAATCCCGTGCACCAAAATGTAGCACCCCAGCAACAGCAGAATTGTCAGGCACAGAAGCAGGTACATTTCCGGAACTGCAACTGTTTTTCCCGCAAATTCAGGATCACAGTCCAGTGCTTTTTGTATGCCGCGAACCACTTCTTCCGGTACGCCCTCGCTCTGCATCTGCTGTAACACGCCGCCCATGGCGTGATTTCGCATCAATGCAGTGGCATAGGTGCTTGGCAAAAAGGAAAGCACCTTTTGCAGACCGGTTCCAAAGCCGGAGATCGGCATGTATGCCCCGCAAATGAAACCGTAGCCGGCACTGACAATAGTACCCACCGCCGAGATCTGCCCCTGTGTACTCAGGAAAAAGTGAATCAGTGAGGAAAGTGCCGTTCCGAACAGCACCAGAAGCACCACATCGCCGGCAAGCCGCAGCACGTCGCCCCACGTATAGAACCAGCCCACCGCATGGACGTAGCCCAGACACAGCCCGAACGCCGCAAGGCAGACGATCAGAGAAGATGCTACCGTTGCCAGAAAATAGCTGACTGGCAGCACTGCCGGCTTCAGCGGAGCGATCAGCAGGTCTTTCCGTGCACCGGTGATCTTGTCCTGCACCATCAGCATATTGGAACAGAACGGCACTGTCACGCAGCACACTGCCAGAATCGATGACAGCAGCTGTGCCCCTACTGCCCCGTCGATCACCTGCCTGGAAAGAGAAAAGCCTTCCGGAAATCCCGCAGAAAAGTTGTCCCGATAGACATTCCCCAGAAACGTCACATACAGCACCAGCAAAATCGCCGGCGTAATCAGCGAGGTGAAAAACATCGCCTTATCTTTAAAGTACAGCTTCACATTACGCAGAAACATAGCTTTCCACATTGCCGGCACCTCCCATGTTTTTTCCTGTTACAGCAAGAAAGACATCGTCCATTCTGCCCTTGATGATCTCGTAATCCGTGAACAATTCCGGCTGCTGCAAAATCAGCTGTGTGGCTGTGCGGGTATCCGGCACGGCAATTCGCAACGCTGCCCCGACTTTTTCATAAGGCAGTCCCAGTGCTGCCACCGCGGATTCCTCTGCGTGATACAGTGTAATCGTATCGCCGGTGTAGCGGTTTTTCAGTTCCAGCGGCGTTCCCTCTGCCAGAATTCTGCCCTCGTCCAGAATGACCACATGGTCTGCATCGGCAGCCTCCTCCATGTAGTGGGTGGTGAGAAATACCGTCATGTGCTTTTTCTTTCGCAGTTCCCCGATCACCCGCCAGACAGATTTTCTGGTTTGAGGATCCAGCCCTGTGGTGGGTTCGTCCAGAATCAGCAGCTGCGGCTGGTGAAAAATCGCCCGTGCAATGTCGATTCGCCGCCGCTGTCCGCCGGAGAGCTTCCCCACGCTTCGTTTCAGCAAAGGCTTCAGCTCCAGCAGTTCGTCCAGTTCTATCAGACGTTTCTGAAATGCCCTGCCGGTAATGCCGTAAAGTGCCGCACGGGTTTTCAGGTTGTCCAGCACCGAAAGCTGTTTATCCAGCACGGAATGCTGGAACACCACGCCAAGGCTCTGCCTGATCTGCGGCATGTCCTCCAGTGTATCCTTTCCCTGAATCCGCACGCTGCCGGCATCTTGCCGCAGCTGTCCGCACAGCATGGAAATGGTCGTGCTTTTTCCTGCCCCGTTGATGCCCAGAAACGCAAACAATTCCCCCTGTTTCACTTGCAGGGACAAGTCGTTCACTGCATGCACAGTTCCGAAGCTTTTTTGTAAATGTTGTATCTCGATGCAGTTTTCCATCTTCACCGCCGCCTTCCTTTGAGATTTGTTTCAGCTGGTTGTCTTGATTCAGTGTTTCCTTTATTATACTGTTTTTATAAAACAATTGCAAGAAAAAAACCGTAAGCGGCTTCGCAGACGGGGTAACATGCAAAAAGAGAGCACTGTGATTTCTCACGATGCTCTCTTTCTTAAAATGCTATTGTTGATTCTGCACAGATCTTGCCGACGGTTTCCTTATTTCTCCGACAGCGATTTCTGCTGGGATTTCACCTTTTCATCTTTCAGAATATACTGCGGTCTGCCCTTGACTTCAGAGTATGTCTTGGAAACATACAGACCGATCACGCCGTTGCAGAACATCGAGATGCCTGCAGTAAAGCAGAGAATACATGCCAGCGACGGCCAGCCTGCAACCTTGTCCCCGAACGCCAGTGTTTTCCAGATGATTACAAAGATCATGATAATGGCAATGGCACAGAACGCCAGTCCCAGAATTGCCGACAGTGCCAGCGGTGCTGTGGAAAATGCCAGTATGCCGTCAATGGCATAGACCAGCAGCCCCCAGAACGACCACTTGGTAGTGCCTGCTTCACGATTACGGTTTTCAAAGGGAATCCACTTGGTATTGAATCCGACCCATGCAAAAATGCCCTTGGAAAACCGGTTGTACTCCCGCAGAGACAGCACCGCATCGGTCATCTGGCGTGTCATCATGCGGAAATCTCTGGCTCCGTCCATGATGTTGACCTTGGAGATCTTCCGAATGACCTTGTAGAACATTCTCGCAAAGAACGACCGGATCTTCGATTCGCCCTTTCGGGAAACACGCCGCGAAGCCACACAGTCATAGTCGGTGGTTTGCAGAGTTTCGTACATCTCGATAATCAGTTCCGGCGGGTCCTGCAAATCGGCATCGATAATGACTACATAGTCACCGGAAGCCTTTTCCAGACCGGCAAACATCGCTGCCTCTTTCCCGAAGTTGCGGGAAAAGGACAGGTAGTTCACCCGCGGATTCTCGGCTTCCTGTTCCCGCAGGAACATCAGCGTCCGGTCTGCAGAGCCGTCGTCCACAAACAGATATTCCATTTCGACATTGTGCTTTGCGTGCATTACCTCATAGATCTTTTCAATTTCTTTCAGAAACAGCGGCAGCACTTCTTCTTCATTATGACACGGCACAATGATCGAAATCTTGTCTTGTTTTTGCATATATACACCTTCTTTTTCGGGTTCAGTACGTTTTCTCTGCCAGCTGTAAATCCGGGTGCTCTGCCAGATATTCCGGACTGACGTAAATATCCATCATATCCTGACAGCCGTCATAGTATACATAGCCTTCGGTTTGCAGCTTGCTGACTTCCTGATCCTCCCATTCCTCGTTCTGCTCAGTGCGGACAATAACGAAGTCCGTAAAGGAAGGTGGTTCCACATCATTGCTGTCCAGCAGGTAAATCTCATCCCGCTGGGCAAGGTGAGGCAGATAGAACGAATCACATGCCACAGAGGCATCTTCCGGAATCGAATCGATCAGTTCGTCCTTGATGTCATATCGTTCCCGATTGTTGTCGTACAGTTCCTTGGAACCCACATTGCCGCCCACCAGCGAAGAAAAGAACAGCAGGGCGGAGATGCTCATGAAGATCGGCAGGAATTCCTTATGCTTGCCCTTGAGTTCGGCATAGTTGATCATTGCCGCATAGATCAGGCAGGTGGTGGTACCGAACACATACTGGAAGCCGTAGTCATTGGCATAGCCATAGCCCGGTGCCAGATTCATCAGAATAAACGGAGCCAGCAGAAAATAGTGCGAGAAGTGCTTCGTCACGAACGGCAGGAAGAGCAGCGGGATCATGATGATCAGCATCAGCTTGAAATCCTTTTCGTCCACGCACTGGGTGATAAAGTACATCGGGTCAGTGATAACAGTCTTAATGATGTTGCCGAAGCTTGCACTCTTGTCAGTCATCAGATTGCCGTAGGTACGGGAGGTGAACACGCCTTCTCCGTATTTTTCCATCAGTCGGGTCACCACAACGAAGTACACACCGGAGAAGCCGGTGATAACGGCACCGTGATACCGCTTTTCCAGACGGAAAATGCAGAACAGTCCCAGAAGAACCATGTAGATCGACACGTCTTCCTTGACGATCAGAAGGAGTGCCGTCATGATGTACATCAGAACATACTTTTTCTTTTCCACCGCATAGAAGAACCACATCAGCAGCATGGGCAGGAATGCGTTTTCGTGGAAGTCATAGAAGCACGGAGCGATCAGTTCCACGCAGAACAGATAGACCACAGAGAAGCCGATCGTTGCCATGTTGGAGAACTTGAACTTCCGGCAAATGCCAACCAGCGGAATGACACCGGTTGCCACCAGAACTGCCTGTCCGATGAGCAGGGTATACGGGGTCGGGAAAATGTAGTAGAACGGCAGCAGTGTATAATAGATCGGCGAGAAGTGGACTGCAAAGTGAGAAAGCAGCTTGTCCCGTTCGCAGGTAGTGACCGGTGCGAAGCTCTCTGCCATGTTATGATACATCTGTACAAAGATGCCGAAGTCAAATGCCATGGAGCCGTAGACCTTATGCCGGTAAATGGTGAACACGGCAATGAATGCTCCCATCAGGCACATCAACACGCCAATGGTAATATAGATCGCTGCTTTCGGCAGCTTTTCCACGATCTTGAACGAGCCGTAGCGATAGGCGAACCATGCAATAATGGTGCACACCACGATAAATGCCAGTGCATAATAATAGTTGTTGGTTCTCCAGATCGTCTGGAACGCCATTGCCACAACACCGACAACCATCACAAGCCCGTCGGGTTCGCAGCGGCTTTTCCAGATACGTTTCAGCAGAAGCCGCAGCAATGTCAAAACGACAAATCCGGCAAGCACACAGAGCAATACCGGCAGCAGCGGCAGCTTGTCCACAAATTCTTCCCATTTCTCCACAGGGTTCAGGCTGCCGCCCCGAATCTCTTTCCGGTTGATCAGCAGGAACGCTGCCATTACCATGAAATAGCAGCCAACAATCCGCATAATCAGATAGGGATAGGGCAGCTTCAGCACCACTTTTTTTGCCGTCTGCAACACCTTTTTCCACTTCGGCGGTTCCGGCGGCACATCACCTTCCGCAGGCTCTGCCGCCGTTGTTTTCTCCGGAATGGAACCGGTTTCTTCTGCCGGCACTGCGGCATCAGATTCTTTCGCTTCCGGCTCCGGCGGTGTATCTCCCGCCGCGGACTGGTGCAGTTCATCTTCCAACATAGTTGCTCCTTTCTCAAGACCTCATACTGCGGACGATGCCGCCTGTATTCGGAAAACACCGCACAAGCTTTATGCGGTATTGTCCTTGTCTTTTCTTTCACAAAAATTCTCCGCTATGAACGATCACATACAACCGTCAAAACCAATGCGGATTATTTCCTATTATAGCATTTTCTCTGTAAGCTGTCAATACTCTATGAAATTTGCACTGCTTTTTTTGTGTAAAACGACAATAACTACGTTATGGAAACACTGAATAAAGCTTGTGCGGTATTGCCTTAATGGTAATCAGAAATGTGATCTTCGACAGAGAGATCTGATAGGTTTTCTGAAATGTGACAAACAGCAGCGGCACAAAGTTGTTTACCACTGCCTGCACAATATAGCCGATAAAACAGGCATACATCGTCTTTTGATAAGGGCAATACCGCACAAAGATTGTGCGACAGATGCGTCGTCAAATTTTTCGTC
>OHAU01003761.1_pt1 | contig 11474 bp, 10 predicted proteins | sample 1577181 | NCBI WGS metagenome assembly OHAU01 (sample SAMEA3541472, study PRJEB24748) | human gut metagenome | biome: human gut; feature: human-associated habitat; material: faeces | place: China | collected 2012
CAGATCACGGCTCAGAATTTTGAAGGAATTTTGCTGATTGTCAGCAATCCGGTGGATATTTTGACATATGCAGCGTGGAAGATATCAGGATATCCAAAGGAGAGGGTAATTGGCAGTGGAACGGTGCTGGATTCCGCGCGCTTTCGTTATCTGCTCAGTGAACATCTGCAGGTGGATTCTGCCAGTGTACATGCCATGATCATCGGAGAACATGGAGACAGCGAACTTGCTGTGTGGAGCGGTGCTAACGTATCCGGAATTCCAATCCATGATTTCTGCGAAATCCGGGGACATTATGATCACGAACAGGCGATGGAGCAGATTTACCGCCGGGTGCGTGAGAGCGCGTATCAGATTATTGAAGAAAAAGGTGCTACTTATTATGGTGTAGCCATGGCGGTCACGCGGATTGCGGCGGCGTTGATTCGGGATGAGGGCGCAGTATTGCCGATTTCCAGTCTGATGCAGGGAGAGTACGGACTGTCAGATCTGTGTATCAGTGTACCGGCCATCGTTGGCGGAAACGGTGTGCAGCAGGTATTGGAGATTCCATTGAACGAAAAAGAAAATACGGAACTCCTTCACTCCGCAAATGAGTTGAAGGAAATCCTGCAGAAAATCTGGTTATAAAAAATGATTTGTATAAAAAATAAGAGGGGGCAGGGGCTTGCGGTACAAGCCCCCGTTTTTATATTAAGAAAGAAGGGGATTGCTGATGTTCCATGAATAGTCTGGATCCTGAACAACACATTTGCCACCGGTAACTTCAAGAACTTCTCCTGTGATACCGCTTGCAAGATCAGAGGCTAAAAAGACCATAGCTGCGGCAATTTCTTCCGGTTCTCCCATTCGTTGTAACATAGAACTTTTTCCAAGGGAACGATAGTCGTCCGGATCCGGATGATTTTTTTTGACCATATCAGTGCCTACCATGCCGGGAGCAATGGCATTTACCCGAATATTTTTATCGGCTAATTCCTCTGCAAGTGAACTGGTATATACATTTACACAGCATTTGGTGATTGCGTAGATACTTCGCACCGTTGCAGCAATTCGGCCACATAAGGAGGATGTCGACAGAATACAGCCATATCCCTGTCTTTCAAAATATGGAATAATGAGATTGCAGGCATCGATAACGGCAGATAAATTTACATTTATTTCCCGAAACCAGAGGTTATCATTAATCGTAAGAAAACCATCCGGACATCCCATCCCGGCATTATTGATAAAAATATCAATTTTTCCGAATTTTTCAATGGTTCTGTTTAATAAATTTTCCATCTGGGAATGGTTGGTAATGTCTGCAACGATGCCTGATAACGGGAGATGCATGGAAATTGCACGCTCATTTATCTGATCAATCAGATCCTGTCTGACATCGCACACACAGACGGAAGCTCCTGATTCTAAAAACAGATTTGTTGCAGCAGCTCCAATTCCGCTTGTGCCACCAGTGATGACGGCGACTTTCCCTTTTAAATTAATATTCATTTTGTTTGCCTCCATGATAAATGTAAAATAATTGTTTTAAAGTAATGGGCTGACTTCGATCATAGTTCCTGTGATATAAGAAGCCTGTTCAGAGGCAAGAAACATTGCACAGGAAGCAATCTGGTCAGGAGTCGCCCTGATGTCTGCAGCAACGGAACATATACGGATTCCAAAGGCAGCGACTTCAGAAGCAAAATTTTTTGTGATTGATTCAATGGAAGCGCTGCACAAGGAAGATAAACTGTTATCTGGTGAGATATGTCGATGGCTGTTAGATGTTATAAAAATAACGCTTCCATGTGTTGCATTTTTTAAATATGGGACAGCATACAAAGTGGATTTCCATGCACAATAGGTTGTTTTTAACATTGCCTGCTGTAAAAGTTCCGGAGTTAAGTCTGTTACATTTATTTCTGGAACAGAATCGGGGATGATACAAAATACGGTATCAATATGGCCATGAATGTTATAAATTTCCTGAATATTTTCCTGTAAAAAAGTAATGTGTTCAGGCGAAAAGGAGTGGTATGTAATATTAGTTTTTCTTTTGAAATCAAATGACAGAGAAGCACCATATGCATAGATAAATGTATTTTCCCCGTTTAACAGATGCATCAGGGCATATCCGGCAGGGTGATCGGCACCAATGATGATGATTACTTTATTTTTGACTTCCATCAGTAAAAATCCTTTCTGTAATAATTAATCAATTCCAAGTTCTTTTCGAATTTCATCCATTTTCAAAGGCGGAATGCCCAGTATTTCACGTGCTTCGGAAGGAGTAGCGACTTCGTTACCGAAAGTTTCAATTGCCGTTACAGCTCTTTGTACAAGCAGTTCATTTGTTGCAAAAATTTTGTTTCCATTTTTATCTTTTCCGTAGACTACATTATCTTCCAGTCCAACCCGGATATGACCGCCCAGTGCAAGACATGCATACATGATCGGCATGTGTCCGGCACCAACACCAAAGCCGGACCAGGTACAGTTCTCAGGCAGATGTCGTACTAAATATTCCAGATTTTCAACAGTGGCATCCATGGCGCCTTTTACACCAAGACACATCTGGTAATGAATGGGATCCGTTAAAATACCCTGTTTTCTGAAATATTCCACGTTGGTCAGCATTCCATAATCAAAAATCTCACATTCTGGCTTAATTCCCTTCTCTTTATATAATGTTCCGAGATTTTTTAAAAATTCACCGGTATTTTCAAACATTCCGATACATCCCCAGTTAAAGGTTCCGGCATCATAAGTGCCCATTTCAATACCGGGGATTTCTTTATGATGAGCCATACGTTCTTCATTGGTGGCAGGGTGCGCTTTTGAGGCACCGGAGGAAGTACAGTTTATAATTACATCACAATCTTTATGAGAACGAATGAGTTTTATCGTCTGGCGAAAACGTTCTTTATTCATGGTACCGTAACCGTCTTCGCCTCTCATATGCAAATGAACAATAGCGGCACCCAGTTTCCAGCAGTTGTATGCGGATTCAGCAATCTGCTCTGGAGTTTCCGGAATTTGGTATCCTGCCGGTGTGACTGCACCTGTAAGTGCTGCGGTGATAATTGTTTTTTTCATAATATAAAAGATCCTTTCTTCGTATTAGTTTGATATGTAGATAACATGCAAATCAGATGCCAGAGTTTGGACGGGAGATTTGCCCGGAACAGAAATAAAAATATGTTAAACGACATAATTTGTGTGCCAAACGACATAATGTGATTATGCTGATTGACATATTTGTGGAAAAATAAGTACAGACAGAGGAATTTTGAGGCTGATATTACTGGCATTATATTTGCAATATTGTATGGCGTAAGAAAAATACAAAATGCAAAAAAAGGAATGGAGGATAGAAAAAATGTTGCAGGAAGCAGTAATAGTAGCATATGGAAGAAGTGCTGTATGCAGAGCAAAAAAAGGTGCTCTGGCAAATGTGCATCCGGTGGATTGGGCGGCAGAAACTTTAAAGGGAGTGCTGGCACAGGTTCCGCAGTTAAAACCGGAATGGATTTCAGACTTGATTCTTGGGTGTGCAATGCCGGTTAAGACATTGAATTTAAATGTTGCGCGTCAGGTGATACAGCGTGCACAGCTCCCGGACAGTATCTGTGCACAGACCATTAACAGATATTGCTCCTCAGGACTTCAGGCAATTGCAACCTGTGCAAATGCGATTATGTGTGGACAGGAGGAAGTCATGATTGCTGGTGGCATAGAAGATATGACACATACTTTTAAATCGGCAGATCCATCAGAGAGAAATCCCTGGCTGGTAAAAAATTGTGAAGGTGCCTATATCAGTATGGGATTAACTGCGGAAAATGTTGCCAGAAAATATGAAATATCCAGAAGAGAAATGGATGAAATGGCAGTAGAAAGCCATCGGCGTGCTGCCAAGGCACAGGACAACGGTTATCTGAATATGTCCATTATTCCGGTTACAGGAAAAGATACGGATGGAAATACGATTGTTGTAACCCGGGATGAGGGAATCAGAAGAGGGACGACATTGGAAAAAGTTTCATCGTTACAACCTTGCTTTAAAGAAGATGGTGTTGTGACAGCGGCAACATCTTCGCAGATGAGCGATGGCGCTGCTTTTGCAATTTTAATGAGCAGAGAAAAAGCAGAACAGTTAGGAATTAAGCCAATCGCAAAATTTGTATCGTTTGCAGTGGGGGGATGTGACGGCAGATACATGGGGCTTGGACCGATTTATGCTGTCCCCAAGGCAATGAAAAAAGCAGATATGACACTGGAAGATATCGATGTGATTGAATTAAATGAAGCATTTGCGGCACAGGATATTGCCTGTACCAGAGAATTAAAATTACCGAAAGAAAAAATAAATCCATGGGGTGGCGCAATGGCATTGGGACATCCCATGGGGGCAACCGGTATTTTCCTGACCTGTAAGGCCCTGGATTATTTAAAAGTTCGCCATAAAAAGCGAGCTCTGGTCACAATGTGTATTGGCGGTGGCATGGGTGCAGCAGGTATTTTTGAAATGTGTTAAGGAAGGAGAGGTAAAAATGAAAATAGCAGAAAATTTATTTGATCTGAATGGAAAAAATGCTGTGGTTGTTGGCGGCGCAGGTGGAATAGGACAGGCAATTGCGCAGGGATTGGCCATGTATGGAGCAAACGTGGTGATTGCAAGTCGAAAAGTGGAAAGTCTGCAGCGGGCACAGAAAGAAATAAAGGAATCCTGCGGATGTGAAGTCATTTATTATACGGTAGATGCAGGAGCAGAAGAAAGTGTAAAAGAATTATATGAGAAAACAGTACAGCAATTAAAGCATATAGATATTCTTGTAAATGCACAGGGATTTAATAAAAAATATCCTATTACAGAAATGGATGCAAAGGTCTGGGATCAGATGTTTCAGGTAAATGTGAAGTCAGTTATGCTGACCATGAAATACTATGGCAGACATATGAAAGAAGATGTTGGAAAAGGAAAAATTATAAATCTGTCTTCGGTTCGTGGGATCCGGGCATGTGGTGGAGGAAATTCCGGTTATGGGGCAACCAAGGGCGCAGTTGATATGCTGACAAGAATGGCTGCAAAGGATCTTGGTCCGTATGTATATGTTAATGCCATCGGTCCAACTATTACATATACTCCGATGATGGAAGGAATTCTTCCGTCTGATCCAAAGGAACGTGCCGCAAAAGCAGCTAATATGCCGCTTCAGAGAATTGGAGAACCGCAAGATTGTGTGGGACCGGCAATTTTTCTGGCATCTGCAGCGTCTGATTTTGTTTCCGGACAGATTATTTATCCGGATGGTGGATTAACAGCAATGGGGTAAGTAAGCTATGGAAAAAAAGAAGAAGCTTTTGATTATTAATCCTGGTTCCACGTCAACAAAAGTAGCATTATATGAAGAACGAACACCGGTGCTGGAACGGGATTTGATGGTTGATCTGGAGAAAATAAAAGATTGTGTCAGAATGATCGACCAGTTACAACTGCGTCTGGATACAGTAAAGGATTTTATAAAAGAAGAAAAAATCAATATGTCTGAGGTTGATATGATCGTTGCACGTGGAGGGTCAATTAATGGTGTGAAAAGCGGTGCATATATGATAACGGAGCATGTGGAGACAATGCTTCGCTATGCGCCACGTTCCCAGCATGTATCTTCACTGGCTGGAATTATTGCTTATATTCTCGGAAAAGAATATAGAATACCTTCCATGTTTTATGACGGTGTATCTGCTGATGATGCAGATGAAATTATGCATTATACGGGAATTCCGGAAGTGAAAAGATTTGTTACTTCTCATTGTCTGAATTCAAAAATGGTAGCCAGAGAGATTGCGGAAGAAATGGGGAAAAAATATGAAGACTGCAATATGATTACTGTTCATATGGGAGGTGGTATCACCATGGCTTTTCATTCCGGTGGGCGTATGATTGACACATTACTTGATGATGCCGGACCGATGTCACCGCAGCGAGCAGGTCGGATTCCTGTCACAGATGTTATCAATATGTGTTACAGCGGAAGATATTCCAAAGAAGAAATGGCTCACAAAATGCGGGGAAACAGCGGACTGGTTGCGTATTTTGGTGTTCATGACGCACGCAGCGTGGAAAAAATGATTGCGCAGGGTGATGAGAAAGCAAAAATGATTTACTGGTATATGGCATATCAGATCGCAAAAGGAATTGGAGAACTTTCCGTATGCAACAGTGGAAAGATGGACTGCATTATTCTGACCGGAGGACTTGCGTATTCTGAAATGCTGGTGAAATGGATTTCGGATCGTGTTTCCTTCCTGGCTCCGGTAAAAGTGATTCCGGGAGAGCATGAAATGCAGGCACTGGCAAATGGCGGCATGCGGGTGCTGTTAAATGAAGAATTACCAAAGGAATATACCTGGGTACCGGAAGGATATTCGGATTATAAAGAATTTTTGGAAGCATGTATTCAAAAAAGTGATTATGTTGAATAACATAATGATATGTCAAAAAGCATAAAAATTATGCTGTACGACATAAATAAGGCGCTATATAGAGCATATAATCTGGCATAAAAATTGCAAATATAAGAAGGTAGTAAAAATGAGGAGGTGGATACCATTTATACGAAATTTAACCAGCTAATAGAACAGGTTTCGAGTATGAATAAAAGGGCAAGATGCGCAGTGGTAGCCGCAGAAGATGCAAATACAATTGCAGCGGTTATACGTGCATACCATGAGTGCCTGATATCACCGATTTTAATCGGAGACAGTGAACTGATCGGCGAAATGCTGGCAGAATATTGCTGCGAGAAGAATAATATCAGGATTATTCATGAAACGGATCATAAAAAGGCCTGCCAGATTGCTGTAGATCTGGCAAATAAACAGGAAGCAGACTGTATTATGAAGGGACTGGTGCATACAAAAGAGTTTATGCACACCATTTTAAAACGGGAGAACAATTTGCGAACGGGAAATCTGGTATCTATGCTGTCAATCCGGGAATTACCGCATTATCATAAGCTGATCGCATTTACGGATGCGGGAATCTGTATGAACCCGACTCTGGACGAAAAGCGGCAGATTATTGAAAATGCAGTGAAAGCGTTAATTGCAATGGGGTATGAGCAGCCAAAAGTAGGTGTTTTAGCTTCGGTGGAAGTTGTAAATCCAAAAATGCAGGACAGCGTTGAGGCAGCAGAACTAAAGCGTATGAACCAGGAAGGTATTATCAAAGATTGTCTGATAGAAGGCCCAATATCATATGACGTTGCGATCAATAAAGAAGCAGCAGAAATCAAAGGATTTCACAGTCCGGTAGCAGGAGATGCAGATCTGCTTGTATTTCCGGATCTGACCTGTGCGAACTGTACAACAAAAGCAATCACACAGACATGCAGAATCCCTGTGGGATCACTGATATTGGGAACGAAAGTACCTGTCATACTGAGCTCGAGAGCTTCAATGACAGAGACAAAATATATGTGTATTGCATTAGCTGCTGCAATGAAATTAAATGATTAAAAAATGGGAGGAAAAGTATTATGTATGCAGGGACAAATGGAAGAATGTCTATGGATCGACTGGGTGGAATTGACTGGGAACGGATGAGAGCTTATCGTCTGAAAAGAACAAAAGAAGCAATGGAAAAATTCGGAATTGATGTTCTGATTACATGGGATGCTTATTCGATTCGTTATATTTGTGGAGGTTATCCGACGGTTCCATGCCGTTACAGTCAGGCACAGTTTGTTGTGTTACCAAAAAACGGTGAGCCGCACGCATTTTTAACAACGAGTTTTTCAGCTTATGCATTAAGAGAGGAAATGCCATGGATGGAAAATCGTTTATGGGCACCGCCGGCGGGATTAAAATGGTGTTCGAAGGTATCAGATCTCGCACCACATATGGCAAAAATTATTCCAATCATAAAAGAACATGGGTTAATGGATGGTACAGTCGGTCTGGATGGTTGTACATTGGAATTGCTGGTAAGCGCTGCTCTGAAAGCTGAGGGCGTTTCAAAGGTAAAATCTGCACATGATATGATGTTTGAGGCAAGAAAAATCAAAAATGAAGATGAGATTGCCTGCATGCGTCTGGCTTGTGAGTCTGCAGATGCAGCTTTTTATGAAATGAAAAAAGCGATTGTACCTGGAATCAGAGAATGTGATCTGGTAGGAATTGGTATGAAAAAACTTTATGAACTCGGAGCAGATGAAACACAGGAGTTTGTATGCTCATCCGGTCCGAGAACCAATCCACTTCATATTGATTATACGGATCGGACGATTGCACCTGGGGATGTGATCTGTATCGATGTAAATGGCAATTCCTATATGGGATATAAGTCCTGTTATTATCGTACGTTTGTATGTGGAGAAGCGACAGAAATTCAGAATGCGGTATATGAGGAATGCCGTAATATGTTGTACGAAGGAATGAAAGGAATCAAAGCGGGAAATACAACTGCCGATATCTGTGAAGGCTGGCCAAAGACTCCACAATACTGGGGATATGATCAGTGGCTGGATGTAGCAGGATATGCGTTGGGACATGGTCTTGGATTATCATTACATGAAGCTCCGGCCTGCTTTAAACCGGGTACGGTACAGGCTGGAATTATTGAAAAACTGGAAGAAGGTATGGTAATAGCCGTTGAAACCTGGGCGGGTGGAGAAGACCCGAAATATGGAAAATTCGGTGTTCGTCTGGAAGAAGATGTGGTTGTTACAAAAGATGGTTATGAACTTTTGACAAAATGGCCAGTTGATAAGATTACAGAGTGTCCATTTTAAAAGTGAGAGGAAAAAGTATATAATACTGGGAGGTAAAGTATGGAAAGCACAGCGAAAAAAAATATGTGGTGGGTTCCGATGATAGTCCCGATTCTTATTATTGTGATTATCAGTATCTGTTATCAGGCAATGGCAAATTATTTATCTGTTTATGTGTTAGAATATCTTCATGGATCAGCAACAGTTTATGGAATGATCGGCATGGCATGGACGTTTCTTGCAATGGTTATTCGTCCAAGTTATTGCGTGCTGTTAGTAATAAAATTGGAAGTAAAGCAGTGATGCTGGTCGGACTTGGAATTTTTGCAGCTATGATAGGCGCATGTGGTATCTTTATGACATTTGCCGGATTTTGTGTATTTCGTGTTTTACAGTGTATTGGTCATGGATGGTCCTATACAACGGCCAATTCGCTGGCAGCAGAGCGTATTCCAAAAGAACATATGGGATTTGCATCCAGTATGTTTGTAGGAATCCCACAGGCAGCAGCGATTGTACTTGGTCCATGGCTTGCTGTGTTGCTGATCGGTGATACAAGTAATCCGAACTGGTTTAAATTCTTTGTTGTGATTGCGGCAATTATGGCTGCAGGTCTGGTTCTTGCAGCAATTCTTGTTCCTGGCAAAAAGAAGATGGAAGCGCAGACAAAGGTAGTTGCAACAGATAAAAAAGCAGAAGAAGCAGCAAAATATGATGAAAATGGAAAAGAATATAAGGGAATCTGGAAAGTAATTGAAAAATCAGCACTTCCGGCTTCTGTCACAATGATTATTGCATCTTTTGGTCATTGTACCATGTTTTTCCTGACTGCATACGTAGCAGCTACATATGGTGGAGTTTCAGCAGCTATTTTCTTCAGTACGCAGGCACTTACAGAATTTTTAAGCCGTTTTTATCAGGGACCTCTTCAGGATAAATTTGGTTGTAAACCGATTATTATTCCATGTTGTGCAATTTGTGTAGGGGTATATCTCTGCCTGGCAAATGGAATGACAAACTGGGCTGTTCTGGGATTGATTTATGGTATTGGCCAGGCTGGTATCAAAGCCCCGTTAAATGGCTGTCTGCTTACCCGGTGTCCGGCAAATCGAATTCCGGTTGCTACAGGAACTTTCCAGATGGCAAATGCAATCGGATTGGGATTTGCAGCACTAATCGCAGGTGTGGTAATTGATTTCGCCGGTTATTCTGCATTATGGTACTATTGTGCAGCAATTTTCGTAGTAGTGGCATTACTGACTGTTTTTGTAGTGAAAGATAAACCTGCAAAAAGTAAAACGGAAAAGATGGCAGAAAGTTAAATAATTTTGTAAATGGAATTGAAAGGAGATAAATGGTGGAAAACAAAGACTATATTACACCAGAAGCAGAAAAACGGTTATTATTTTTACGAAATGCTATGTTAGTGGAACCGGAAGTCTGTGTGGAAAAAGCAAAATATACAACAGAAACTTTCCGGGAAACAGAAGAATATCCAATTGAATACAGACGCTCAATGGCATTGGAAAATATATTAAATCATCTGACGATCGGAATCGGTGATCAGGAACTGATTGTAGGACGTCCGACAGGAAAGGTAAGAGGAGGTCCGTTAAGTCCGGAAGTGAATTCATCCTGGTATACAAAAGAAATGGACTCTTTTCATACAAGGGAACAGGAAAACTATGCTGAGGTTTCAGAAGAAGACAAAGAAATCATCAGAGACTGTTGTGAATACTGGAAGGGAAAATCTTTATTTGACCACTGGCAAAAAGAGATACCGGACGAATTCAAGTTTGCAAACGGACCGATTATTGGAGGTGGAGGATTCTGCCTGAATACGCAGTATTTTGGTCATATTGCTACAGACTTTGAAGCAATTTTATCAAAAGGAGTTGTCGGTCTAAAAGCGGAAATAGATCAAAAAATTGAAGAGTTAAAAAAAGACACCATTGGAAACATTGACAGTTATAAGAAAGTACAATATTTGCTGTGCATGAAACGCTCACTGAATGCACTGGTTATTTTCGCAAATCGATATGCTGATCTGGCAGAGTCTATGGCAATGCAGGAGAACGATGAGAAAAGAAAACAGGAATTATTACAGATTGCAGATAATTGCAGAACTGTTCCGGAAAATCCACCGAAAACATTATGGCAGGCATTACAGGCGGCCTGGTTTACTTACTGTGGCTTGAACAATGAAGCATGGGGAGCCGGACCATCTATGGCAAGGGTAGATCAGTATCTGTATCCATATTATCAGGCTGATATCAAAGCCGGAAGAATTACGGATAAAGACGCAGTAGAACTGGTTGGATGCTTTTTGATTCGCCAGAATGGCCAGTTTACGGTTTACTCTACACCGGCAGCTAAAATTTATGGTGGACTTTCTTCCCGGCTTGGAAATACGATTGGTGGAAACAATCCGGATGGCACAAGTGCAGTAAATGAACTTTCGTATATTTTTATGAAAGCTGCACGATATGGTCTGACAGAAGATTTAATGGTTATGACCAGTGAAAATACACCGCAGGATTTTGTGGAAGAGGCGATAAGAACAGCGGCATATTTACGTGGAAAGATGAAATTCATTGGTACAAATGTTGTTGTAAAACAGTTCCTGAGTATGGGACGTCCGTTGGAAGTTGCAAATACCTGTGCGATTACAGGATGTAATTCACCTTCGGTTCCGGGCTATTCTCTGGATCTTCC
>OHAU01003776.1_pt1 | contig 11421 bp, 9 predicted proteins | sample 1577181 | NCBI WGS metagenome assembly OHAU01 (sample SAMEA3541472, study PRJEB24748) | human gut metagenome | biome: human gut; feature: human-associated habitat; material: faeces | place: China | collected 2012
AACATCAGTCTGAAGTTGTCGGAAAAGAAATCCGTAGCTTATACAGCTGGAGCAACGAAGATAAATTAATCAACAACTAGGATTTATTTATCTTACATAAGGATATAAAAGATCAGAGATTTTTAATTTCTGATCTTTTTCTTTATGTAGGAATATTTAAAGAAAATAATACCTTAAAGGAAGGGAAAGCAATGAAATTTGTAATTCAGAGAGTAAAAGAAGCATCGGTAAAAGTAGATGATGAATACACAGGGAAGATAAAAAAAGGATATTTAGTTTTGATCGGTGTAGGGCAGGAAGATACAAAAGAAGAAGCCGATAAATATATTCGTAAGATGATCAATCTTCGTATTTTTGAAGATGAAAATGGAAAAACAAATTGTTCATTAAAAGATGTGGATGGAGAATTGTTGTTAGTATCTCAGTTTACGCTTTATGCAAGCTGCAGAAAAGGAAATCGTCCAAGTTTTACACAGGCAGGAGATCCAAAGAAAGCAGAAGAATTATATGAATATATCATTAAGGAATGCAACAAAGAAATAGATGTTGTACAGACAGGTATTTTTGGAGCACATATGGAAGTTGCTTTAATAAATGATGGACCATTTACGGTTGTCCTTGAAGATCTATAGTGGTAAAATAAAAGTGACAAATGATCATGCTAAATTATAGAAAGGATGATGACATATGGATTTCACAAATGGAATGAAAAAAGCATTTCTTGCAAGTGTAGGTGCAGCAGCAACAACTGCAGAAGTTACCAAAGACATTCTTGAGAAAATGATTGAAAAGGGTGAACGTACTGTAGAACATGGAAAAGTGTTAAATCAGGAATTAAAGCACAATGCAAAACAGAAAGTCAAAGAACATGTATCTATCCAAGTGACTAAGAAATATGATAAAGCATTTGAATGTGTTGATGAAATGTCCCCAGAAGATCTTGCACTTTTAAAAGAAAGAATTGCAAAAGCTGAGGCACTTCAGAAAGAAAAACAGGAAGCTGAAGAAGATGTTGAAGTGGAAGAAAGTGAAGCAACAACAGATTCAGAGACATCACAAGTACAAGAGGATGAAACTGAACAATAAGAGGTACTTATGAAACAGGAAACAGGAAGACTGAAAGAGATCTTGCATGTATTAAATCAGCATAATGTCACACATGGGATCAATCCAGAGAAGTTATGCAGTATTTTAGAAGATCTTGGTCCAACTTATGTAAAGCTTGGGCAGATCATGTCAATGCGTTCGGATATATTGCCAGAGAAGTATTGTCATGAGTTAGCGAGACTTCGCACGGATGTAAAACCGATGAGTTTTAATGAGATATGGAAGATCTTGAATAAAGAACTTCATAATGACCCCGGTCAACTATTTCAGAAGATTAACCAGATACCGGTTGGGTGTGCATCAATCGCACAGGTCCATGAGGCCGTTTTAGGAGATGGCAGTAAAGTTGTATTAAAAATCCAGAGACCGCAGATTAAACAGATCATGGCAGAAGATATTGCTCTGTTAAAGAAGGCTTCTGGATTTTTAAATTTTGCAACAGGAACCGGTGAATTGATTGATTTTAGAAAAGTTATTGATGAGTTGTGGGAGACATCCAAAGAAGAAATGGATTTTGAAAAAGAAGCACAACATTTGGAACGATTTTATGAGAACCAGAAGGATGTTGCATATGTGACATGTCCGAAAGTATATAAGGAATATTCGAATGAGCATTTGCTGGTGATGAGTTATGTTGATGGAATCCAGATCGACCATATCGAGGAACTTGATCGCAATGGGTATGATAGGAAGGAGATTGCCCAGAAAACAGCACAAAACTATTGTAAACAGATTTTGGCGGATGGTTTTTTTCATGCAGATCCACATCCAGGGAATCTATGGATCAGTGGTGGTCAGATCGTATGGCTTGATCTTGGAATGGCAGGTGATCTGTCTGAACATTACCGTGCGATCATGAAACGTGCGATCACAGCTATTCTAAAAAATGATATTTATGAACTTAAGAATGCATTCTTATCGTTTGGAAAACCGACAGAGAAGATCGACCATGCTAGTTTGTATACGGATCTTGATGATATGGTTGGAAAATACATGAATATGGATTTCGGGACCATGGATCTTGGAGAATTGATGGAAGATGCAATAGGGCTTTTGAAGAAACATAAGATTGCGATCGAACCAGATATTACGCTGCTTGCAAGAAGTATGGTAACTATGGAAGGAACATTGAAATTATGTTCTCCAGAAGTGAATATGATACAGATATTGACTTCTTATATGTCTGCGAATATGTTTCATGAGATTGATATAAAGAAAGAGATAAGACATGCTTTGAGAGATATTTATGGGTCATCTAAGAAATCTTTGGAGATACCAGCACAGGTATCAGATCTTTTGAACATTACAAAGAATGGACAGGTAAGGGTAAACATTGAATCTGCGCAGATCGAGAAAGCAGGTAGAGAATTAAAAAAAGGATTTGATCATCTGTTGCTTGTATTGATCGTGATGGCACTTTGGTTTAGCTCTGCAATTTTATGTCTAAGTGATGTAACACCGAGAGTGTTAGGAATGCCATATCTTAGTGTGGCAGGATTTATATCAGGGTTTCTGATTGTTTTGTATGTATTGATACATATGCTGATTCAGAGAAAGAAATAAGAATAATGATAAAACAAATAGGAACATTAAATATTGAGATTGAGCGAAGGAAGATTAAAAATATAAATATCTACGTGAAACCTCCAAACGGAGATGTTTTGGTAACAGTTCCAATGAGAGTTTCCAACGAAGAGGTTTTTCGTTTCCTTAAGAAAAAAGAAGAGTGGATTTTAAAAAACAATGAAAAAGTAAAAAACAGGCAAAATTCATCACAGCAGGAAATTAATCTGGAACAAAGGAAATGGCTGGAAGACAAGATCATAGAATATGCAATGAGATGGGAATCAATCATGAAAGTTCATGCGAATGGCTTTACGATTCGAGATATGAAAACAAGATGGGGAAGCTGTAGTATTCACAGTAAAAAGATTCGGATGAATCTGCAGCTGGCTGTAAAATCAGAGGAATGTGTAGAGTATGTTTTGGTGCATGAATTATGTCATCTTTTAGAACCAAGCCATAACCAGAGATTTTATGATTTGATGAGTCATTTTCTTCCAGATTGGAGGGAACGTAAGCAGAAACTAAATGAAAAAGTGTGAAGAAAGTGTTAAAATCCATTTTTTATCTTACATTTTCTATTAATTTGAGTTATGATAAAACGTAAAGCTCAAAAGAAGGAGAAAAGACGATAACGAATGATGAATAACGAAATGACAAAATCAAACGAACAAAATATATTAGTCGGGATCGACGTAGGATCTACGACAACCAAAATAGTAGCAGTTGATGCCAATGACCGTCATCAACTGTTATTTTCTGATTATGCAAGACATCATGCAAATCAGATCGCAAGTGTGATCCGAAGCATTAAGAAGTTTTGCGGACATATAAGAGATAAGAAGATCAGATTGTGTCTGACTGGCTCTGGGGCAAAACCAGTGGCATCTATTTTAAAAGTACCATTTGTGCAGGAAGTTGCAGCCAATGCGATCGCATTACAAGATCAGTTTGACCAGGTCGGAACGGCAATTGAGTTAGGTGGACAGGATGCCAAGATGATCTTTTTTAAAGATTCTGAAAATGGACAGTCACAAAGTGTTTCCGATATGCGTATGAATGGAAGCTGTGCGGGTGGAACGGGAGCATTTATTGATGAAATTGCATCCGTATTAAAAGTACCAGTGGAACAGTTTAATGAGTTGGCACAAAAAGGAACACATTTATATGATATTTCTGGAAGATGCGGGGTATATGCAAAGACAGATATCCAACCACTTCTGAATCAGGGAGCAGCCAAGGAAGACCTTGCGTTATCCGCATTCCATGCGATCGCGAAACAGACGATCGGAGGGTTGGCACAGGGATTGGAGATTAAAAAACCTGTCGCATTTGAAGGTGGACCATTAACATTTCATCCAACTCTGGTAAAAGTTTTTGCTGAACGTCTGAATTTGAAAGAAGATGAGATTCTTTGTCCAAAGCATTCAGAATTAATGATTGCATATGGGGCAGCATTATCTTTGGATAAGATGTTTGCAGACAGCAAACCAAAAGATGTGAATAAAATGTTAGTAATACTGGAAGACGCACAGAAAGATCATTCCCACGTTTCAGGAGAAATTGCAAAACCATTTTTTGAATCAAAAGAAGAAGAAAATGCTTTTAAAGAAGCACATAAGAAGAAACAGGTGACATGGAAGAAACCACAAAAAGGAGAGGTTGTTCGATGTTTTCTTGGGATTGATGCAGGAAGTACCACAACAAAATTTGTATTATTAGATGAACAAGAAGAAATTCTGGATTCTTTTTATGCACCGAATGAAGGGGATCCGCTGAAAGTAGCGAAAGAGGCCTTGATCTGTTTAAGAAAACGATATGAAGAAGCAGGAGCAGAATTAGAAATTTTATCAGCTGGTACGACTGGGTATGGAGAAATGCTGTTTTCCAAAGCTTTTGAAATCCCTTGCCATACGGTTGAGACGGTAGCACATGCAAGAGCTTCTGAAAAATATGTCAAAGACGCCTCTTTTATTTTGGATATTGGTGGACAGGATATGAAAGCAATCTGGTTAGAGGATGGAGTTATCACAAATATTTTATTAAATGAGGCGTGCTCTTCTGGATGCGGTTCATTCCTTGAAAACTTCGCATCCTCTTTACATATTCCGACAAAAGAGATTGCAAAGAAAGCGTTTGCGTCTAAAAACCCAGCAGTTTTGGGTAGTCGTTGTACGGTATTTATGAACAGCAGTATTATCACAGAGCAGCGAAACGGTAAGAATCCAGAAGATATCATGGCTGGATTATGCAGATCGATCATCCAGAATGTATTTACAAAGGTTATCCGCGTATCAAATCTTGATTCTCTTGGAACTAAGATCGTGGTACAAGGTGGCACTTTTGAAAATGATGCAGTTTTACGTGCGATGGAAGAATATGTAGGAAGAGAAGTGATCAGAGCACCATATCCAGGAATCATGGGTGCAATTGGTGTCGGATTGATCGCAAAAGAGCAATATGAGAAGAATCCGAAAGAAGTGAGCACATGGGATCTTCGTGATTTAGATACATTTTCTTATGAGCAGCAGGCGAATGCACCTTGTCCATTTTGTACGAATCATTGTCAAAGAACAATTGTTCAATTTTCAAATGGAAATTCCTGGGTAACAAATAATCGATGTGAAAAAGGCGAGATCATCGGAGATCCAAGAAATGATGAGGTTGGAAAACAGTTAAAAGAAACAATCCGAAAAACACAGAGCGTTCCAGATTTATTCCAAGAGCGAAAGGAATTATTGTTCAAAGAATATCCTTATCCAGTGCCTAAAACAGAAAGAGATATCACCATCGGAATTCCAAGAGTGTTATCCTATTGGGATACGATGCCATTTTGGACAACTTTTTTCAAAAGTTTGGGATACAAAGTACAATTATCGGATGAAAGTACAAGAGAGATTTATGAAAGTGGGTTGTCAGCAGTGACATCAGACACGGTATGTTTTCCAGCAAAACTTGTGCATGGACATCTTAGAAATCTGGTGAAAAAATATCATGTAGATCATATTTTTATGCCATCGATCACAACAGTACCGCCAGAGAATATGGAAAAAACAAGTGAGTCTATGTGTGCGGTGGTAAAAGGTTATCCGATCGTTATCAGGAATTCTGATAATCCACAGGATAAATGGAATGTGCCATTTGATGCACCATTATTCCATTGGCATACCAAAAAGGACAGACAGCATCAGTTGGTAAAATATATGGAAGAAGTATATCATGTCTCAAAAGAAGAGGTTATGAATGCAATGCATACAGCAGATCAGGCTCAGAAATCTTTTGACCAACAGTTAAAGAAACGAGGAGAAGAGATTCTAAATGAAGTAAAGGAAAAGAATGAATTTGCAGTTGTTTTAGCATCTCGTCCATATCAGAACGATACACTGGTTAATCACGATCTGTCTAAGATGTTTACAAAAGCAGGCATCGCAGTCTTAACCGCAGATTCCCTGCCAGAAGTGAATCAGACAGAACTCTCAAAAAGCCGTCTGGATATTGTAAATAACTATCATGCTAGAATGTTATCTTCTGCTATCTTATGTGCGCAAAGTGAGCATCTGGAATATGTACAGCTCGTAAGTTTTGGATGTGGACACGATGCTTATCTATCCGATGAGATCACGAGAATGATGAAAGAAATTTCCGGGAAAACACCATTGATCTTAAAAGTAGATGAAAGTGATAATCAAGGACCATTGGGAATCCGTGTGCGTTCTTTCTTGGAGACAGTGAAAATGGGACGTGAGAAACATCAGAAATTAGAAGTAAAAGAGTTGCAAGAACCATATCCAGTCAAGTTTACAAAAGAAAACAGGAAAGAAAAAATCGCATTGGTTCCAAATACATCGCATGCATTTTGCAGAATTATGACAGCAGCATTAAGAGGACAAGGAATTCGGGCGGTTGCTTTGGATATCGGGCGTGAAGAAGCAATTCGTTTGGGAAAGAAATATGTACATAATGATATCTGTTTCCCAGCACAGATCGTCATCGGAGAAGCATTGGCGGCACTGGAAAGTGGAAAGTATGATGACAAAGATGTTGCGATCGTTATGGGAAAATATGTTGGGGACTGTCGACTGACACATTATGGGGCACTACTAAGAAAAGCTCTTGATGATGCAGGATATGATCATATTCCAATCCTGACAAATGATGATGCAGATTCTCATAATATGCACCCAGGATTTAAATTAAATCTGGCATCTTCTGTAAAAATCGCATTTGCATTACCAATGATCGATGTATTGGAGGAATTATTACGAAAGATCCGTCCATATGAAACAGTCAAAGGAAGTGCGGATGAAGCGTTTGACAAAGCCCTTGATCTTGTAATCGATGGATTGGAAAAGTCAGGAGTTCTTGGTGCAAGAAAAGGATTTAAGAAGGCTATTTCTATCATGAAAAATATTTCTTATGATCGTACGAACTTAAAACCACAGATTCTGATCGTTGGGGAATATCTTCTGAACTTTCATCCAGGAGCAAACCATGACATTGAAAAATATCTGGAAGAAAATGGATTTGAGATCATTGAAGCACGTATGACGGATGTTATCCGTAAGACATACTTTTATCAGGATTCACAGATCAGGGAATATCATTTAAATAAACCAATGGATCAAAAGATCTGGTTTCGGACAGCAGACATGTTCTTTGATCTTGCACACAGTCTGACCGATTCCATTGCAAAAGGACATCCTTTATATAAACCAGCGATCCGTATGGATGATCTGGTAAAAGACAGTGATCCGATCATTCATCATACATTTGATGCAGGAGAGGGTGTGCTGATTCCAGGAGAGATCATTCATCACGCAAAACATGGATGCAAGTATTTCTTGATCTTACAGCCATTTGGATGCCTGCCAAACCATGTTGTTGGAAGAGGTATTTCTAAAAAATTAAAAGAAATGTATCCAAATGCACAGATTCTTCCATTAGACTATGATCCAGATGTCAGTTTTGCGAATATCGAAAATCGTCTGCAGATGCTTGTTATGAATGCGAAACAAGAAATCTTGGAAGAAAATGAAGAACGAGACCGTAGAAGAAGTCATCACTACATGGAAAGTGACAAAAAAACATATCGTAGAAAGAAATATGGTGTCGAAAAAACTTCTGGTGTATAAAATATAGAATTAAATTGTTGAATTTTGTTAAATATGCTATAATCCATTTTAGGTTATTCAAAATAATTTGAATGGAGGAGAAGTAATGAATATTCAGGAGTTTTATGACAGCATTGATGAAAGTTATGAAAATGTAAGCAGCCGTATGATGGGAAACCAGAAACTGGTGGAAAAGTTTGTCCGTAAGTTTTTAGATGATCCTACTTATGAACAGATTAAAGAAGCAGTAGATAAGATGGATTATGATGAAATTCTTCGAACAACTCATACGATGAAAGGAATTGCAAGCAATCTGGAGTTTACACATTTACAGCAAAAAAGTGCGAAAGCAGTAGATATGATCCGTGCAGGACAGCGCGAAGAAGTATTGCCAGTGATCGGTGAAATTGAGAAAGAATATCAAAAAGTTATCGAACAGATTCAGAAATTGGATTAAATTGGATAATAAGAAGACAAAGATGAGGGAATCTTTCGAAGTAGTATGAAGGAGACAGCGACAACATAAAAATAAAAAGGAACTAGCGATTATGCAAAACAAAACAAAAAATATATTTTTTAAGATAATCTCAGGACTCGTTTTGATTCAGGGTGTGTTGCAGTTATTGAATCTGTTAGGGCTTGTAGGTTATGGAAGAACGCCGACTTCTGCAACAAAGTTTTATCTTGGACTTGTTTTGATCGGCGGCTACGCAGTAGCAGCAATGGTCGGTGGATATACGGGTCTTAAAGATGGAAATACACAGGAAGGATGTAAAAGATGTTTTTATGTCAGTCTTGTACTGATCGCAATTACGATTGCCACGATTATTTTAAATGTTGTATTTAAAGCATATTCAGTAACTCAGTTTGAGGCACTGATCATACCAGTGTTGTTTATGCTTTTTACAATATTAAATGGACGAAAGAATTTGTAAACACAAAAGGGTCTTTTTCGATTTCGAAAGAGGTCCTTTTTATAGTTGTTCTTTTATTGATGATATGATATAATTTCACATAGTGATTTGGCAAAGAAAGAACAAATGAGGTAGACCAATGAAAGATTTAAAAGATATGAAACGTGTGCTTTTAAAGTTAAGTGGAGAAGCACTTGCCGGAGATAAGAAGACAGGATTTGATGAAGTAACATGTGCAGATGCAGCACGTCAGGTAAAGACATTAGTAGATGAGGGACTTCAGGTAGCGATCGTTATCGGAGGAGGAAACTTCTGGAGAGGACGTACAAGCGAGAGTATGGAACGTACAAAAGCTGATCAGATCGGAATGCTTGCGACAGTTATGAACTGTATCTATGTATCCGATGCATTCAGAACAGCAGGAATGGAAACAGAAGTATATACTCCATTTGTATGCGGAGCATTTACAGAATTATTTTCCAAAGATAAAGCAGTCAAGGCTTTGGATGAAGGAAAGGTTGTATTTTTTGCAGGTGGAACAGGACATCCTTATTTCTCAACAGATACAGCAACAGCACTTCGTGCGATCGAGATTGAAGCAGATGCGATCTTATTAGCAAAATCAATTGACGGCGTATATGACAGTGATCCTGCTGTGAATGAAAATGCGGTGAAATATGACAGTATCACAATGGAAGAAGTGTTGGATCAGAAATTAGGAGTGATCGACCTGACAGCGACGATCATGTGCCTTGAGAATAAGATGCCATTAGCAGTTTTTGGATTAAATGAAGAAAACAGCATTGAGAATTTAATGAAAGGTGAATTTAACGGAACATATGTAACCGTTTGATAAATTAGGAGGACGAAAGAAACATGTTAAAACAATTTGAAGACAAGATGCAGAAATCTTTAGACAGTATGGCGAATGATTTTATGACAATTCGTGCAGGACGTGCCAATCCTCATGTATTAGATAAAGTCAAAGTTGATTATTATGGAGTTGCAACTCCTGTAGCACAGGTTGGTAATGTTTCTGTACCTGAAGCAAGAACGATCATGATTCAGCCATGGGAGCCAAACTTATTAAAAGAGATCGAGAAAGCGATTTTAGTATCTGATATCGGGATCACACCAACAAATGATGGTAAAGCAATCCGATTAAACTTCCCAGATCTTACAGAAGAACGAAGAAAAGAGCTTGCAAAAGATGTCAAGAAACGTGGAGAAGAAGCAAAGGTAGCAGTTAGAAATATCCGTCGTGATGCAAATGATTTTGTCAAGAAACAGAATAAAGCCGGAGATTTAAATGATGATCAGGCAAAAGATGAAGAAGACAAAGTACAGAAGATGACAGATAAATACATCAAACAGATTGATGAAGCAGTTGATGCAAACTCAAAAGAAATCATGACAGTTTAATCTTAATCATCAACAGGGTTGAAATCTCAGCCCTGTTTTGTTTCATGTGGAAAGAAACGAAAGTTATATATGATACACAGGAGGTCCAAATGGAGAATTTAAATATTCCACAACATGTGGCCATTATCTTAGATGGGAATGGAAGATGGGCAAAAAAACGCCATTTACCTAGGAATATGGGACATAGACAGGGAAGTAAAGTGGTGGAACAGATCATAGAAGATGCACATGATCTTGGAATTAAATATTTAACAGTTTATGCTTTTTCAACAGAGAACTGGAAACGCCCACAGGACGAAGTAAATGCATTGATGAAACTGCTTCGTGATTATTTAAAGACATGTATCAAGCGTGCAAATAAAAATAATATGAAAGTCAGAGTGATCGGAGATATCACAGGACTTTCCGAAGATTTACAGGAGAAGATCGTTGAGCTTGAGAAGGCATCCAAAGATAATACAGGGATCAATTTTACGATCGCACTGAATTATGGAAGTCGTGATGAGATGGTGCGAGCTATGAGACATATGGCAGATGATCTTTCTAGTGGAAATCTTTCCAAAGATGAGATCACAGAAGAAGTGTTTAATGGATATCTGGATACAAAAGAACTTCCAGATCCAGATCTGATGATCCGCACAAGCGGGGAAGAAAGATTGTCAAACTTTATGTTATGGCAGTTAGCATATACAGAATTTTATTTTACAGATGTGCTCTGGCCTGATTTTAATAAAAAGGAATTAATAAAGGCGATCGAATACTATAATGGACGCGACCGCAGATTTGGAGGAATATAAGTTTATGTTTAAGCAAAGACTGATCAGTGGGATCATTTTAGTATTGATCGCAGCTTTTGGGTTATATATGGGTGGAATTGTGACGTTTGCAATGACATTGATCGTTGCATTGATCGGATACAGCGAGATTTTAAGGATTTATCATATTGAGAAATCATCTTTGGCAGTGATCGGATATACAGGCACGATTCTTTATTATGTGGCATTGTTATTTGATCTTGATCAATGGACCACAGCGATCATTATTTTATTTTTAATCTTTTTACTCGGATGCTATGTGGTACGTTTTCCAAAGTATAAAGTGGATCAGATGATGGCAGGATTCTTTGGATTTGTATATGTAGCGGTTATGATGTCCTTTATCTATCAGATCCGTGAATTACAAAATGGAGGAGAATTTGTTGTATTATTATTCCTTGCAGCATGGGGAAATGACACTTTAGCATATTGTACAGGAATGTTGATCGGAAAACATAAGATGTCACCAATTTTAAGTCCTAAGAAAAG
>OHAU01003778.1_pt1 | contig 11416 bp, 7 predicted proteins | sample 1577181 | NCBI WGS metagenome assembly OHAU01 (sample SAMEA3541472, study PRJEB24748) | human gut metagenome | biome: human gut; feature: human-associated habitat; material: faeces | place: China | collected 2012
CCTTTTGTCAGCAGTTCTCCCCCGCCGTTGCCACGATAAGAGTTCAGCGCCACTTTGTAGATATGATCCATCCGGAACGGAGAACCGTCCGCCATACTGACAATAGTCACTTTTTCTCCCTTCGGTCGGGTCACATCCACTGTGTAGATAATTCCCGCAGCCGAATCGAAATTAAAACTAAAATTCTGGAACGAAGCCCGGTCTTCGGCACCTGCCCTACGTTTTTCTTTCAGCCACAACAAGTGGTCTTCGGGAGATTTCATCCGGTTCGTCCACATATAATAGGACTCTTCCAGGAAGTCTTTAATCTCTTTTCCCGACAACTTCATCACATAAAGCATATTTTCGTACTTATACAGATTGAACATGTCGCTCACACGAATATCTCCTTTCTTTATCTCTGCATCGAAAGATAACGGAGCGGCAAACGAAATATCCGCTCCCGAAATATCGAGTTGCAACGAATGGATAAAATCAATAAATGCCGACGAACCGAAATAGGCGGGACGGGTAGACAGATCTTCTGTAAATACCCCGATCTTCTTAGATACAAACTTCTCAACCGCCCCGTATTGCAATGCGAAATGTCTCATAAAGGACTCGCTGACTCCGTATTCTTTTGTATCCGTCAGCACACCGTCTATCTGTTTGCTCACCACTTTACCGTCTTTCAACTTTAAAGTCACGTCAATGTCCGACACTATTATTCCGTTGCTTGCCGGATCGATTACCAGTACGGAATCGCCTGCCACATTCACCACCTTCTTGCACTCCCGCGCATGGTCGTGCCCCATCAGCACCATATCAAATCCCGGTACATTCTTCGCCACATTCAGCGAAGCATTCTCGTTATACTTGCCTGACATCACAAAAGCATCTTGTCCGGCATGAAACAACCCGATCACCAGATCCGGATTTTCTTTCTCACGAATAACTTTCATCCACTTCCGTGCTGTCTCTTCCATATCGTCAAACCGCAGTCCCTGCCACAGATTCTCTGACAACCACGCGGGAATAGCCGGCGTAATCATTCCCAGCACCACAATCTTCACTCCGTCGCGCTCCAACACCCGATAAGGAGGAAGATGAGTCTCTCCCGTAGCCGTTTCAACGATGTTTGCCCCCAGCACCGGGAAATTGCACTCACCAATCCAGCGGTCGAATACAGCGCGTCCTGTTTCCACATCATGATTTCCCATGTTCCCGGCGTCATATCCCATAAAATTCATCATCTCGGCACATACGTGAGGCGCCACTGTATCTATATAATTATAATAGTATGCCGAAGGCTGTCCTTGCAGAATATCTCCGTTATCCAGCAATATAAGGTTTCCTTTATACACCTCCCGGTTCTTTTGCACCAACGCATATACACGTGCAAGACTTCCGCCCCACTCCTTTTGTGTAATGAAGTTATATGGAAAGTAATTACCATGTACATCACTGGTCTGCACAATTTTCAGTTTCACCTCTCTCTCTTGTGCCGGCAACACACATACCAGGCAGAGCAAGAAAGCATACATACAAATCAATCTTTTCATCATAATCATGTTTTAAATTTGATTCACCACCAAATAACACTGAGTCCCACCGGGAGAATTTAAATAGGGAATGAACTCTGTAAGACTCTGTGTGACCCTGTGGTAGTCTCTTTTTCTTATAACGGGTGCGAAACCACAAATCTCGCCCCACCTTCATAATCCGGGTCGATCCAGATATCGCCACCCCATTTATCTACCGTGAGTTTACAGATTGAGAGTCCCAATCCGGTTCCCTGCGCATACTCGTTCAGCTTCTCGAACCGTTCGAACACCTGTTTCTGTTTCTCCTTCGGAATGCCGCATCCGGTATCCGCCACCGCAAACAACACCCGATTCTTCTCCTTCTCAACCTCAAACTGCAATGTGATCGTACCATTCTTGGTGAACTTCGCCGCATTGGTCAGCAGATTGATAAGCACTTGCTGTAAGCGTTGAATATCTGTCTGAAGAACAAAGGAGTCGGTCTTTGTCTCAAAAACAAACCGGTTACCCGATTCCCTGCGGGACATCTCCACCGACGATAATGCCTGCCTGCACAGTTGAACCACATCGCAGTCTTCCGGTGTCAGTATCACCTTGTTCGCCTCCAGCCTCGACAGATCGAGTATATCATTAATCAGTCGTAACAGCAGGTCGGAGTTCGACTGGATAATTCTGAAATAATTCCGCTGATCCTCTTCCGAGCTCCCACCTGAAGCCAGCACATCCGAGAATCCTACAATCGCATTCAGGGGTGTTCGTATCTCATGACTCATATTGGCAAGAAAAGCACTCTTCAGCCGGTTCGACTCCTCCGCCCGGTCCTTCGCTTCATACAAAGCAACTTGCGAACGCTCCAGATCGTCTTTCAACCGCTTTGTCCGCAGATAGAAATAGATAGAAACCAGCAATCCTATCACCAGAATGCAGAGGACACCTACGCCCACCCAAATCTGATACCGGTACTGTTTATAGAAAGAGGGTGATTCATTGACCAACTTTACCTTCATCGGCAGAGCGGCCACGTCTATCTTCTGTTCCTTCACTTTCTTACTGTCCAGCAACGCTTCCGTACCCACTACTTCTACCCGCATATTCGGATCTTCAGGATTATCCAACAACTTGACCGCCTCCTCCGCCAATTCCTTACCGAACGTCCGGAAAACGGGAACCACTCCGCCTACGGCCCAAGAACCCAGACCGATGGAAGTAGCCGTAAACGTCGGTACATCCGGAATCGCCTCCATCATCGAATACGTAGTATTGCGCATAAAATAGCCTTCGTTCTTGTCCACTCTCCAAGTGCCTAACAGAACGGCCGTATGCTTCGGCAATTTCCGAAGTTCATCCACAATAGTATAAATGGTATGTTCGCGCCCGTCCAGCAAAATCAGGTTCATATCCGGAAACTGTTTCATTTCCTTTCGCACATGAGCTTGCAAAGTGACGCCACCGTAAGTATTGTCGGATATAAAAGCAATATTCTTCGTATCGGGATAGATTGCCCGTATCATGCGGATGTTCGACGCGATGTCGTATTCGTACAGAAAACCGCCGCATACCTGGTGCTTCAGACTGTCTTCATAAAAATCGGAAGATTCCGGCATCCAGTGTGCCAGATCTTTCCCGTCGTCCGGCAAAAGCACCACGTTCCTGCTGGTCAGTGCGCACATTACCGGCACTTCTCCTGTCACCGAGTCATTCAGCGACAGATAAGACGCCCACGCCTCCTGTCCGAACAGAATGATCAGCGCCGGTTCCTGGCTTCCCCGATATTTATCCAGAATATTCTCCATCACTCCCTTCCAGCGGGGAAAGTCTGAGAAACTCTTACAGTTCATGTTTTCAATGACCACTCCCCGTTTGCCCCCCAACCTCTGATATTCGTCCATAATGTCGGATACATTGGCAGAAGTCGGATACGCTCCCGGATTGTACGAACAGATCATCAGTATGGGTTTCTCACCGGTAGCAGCATGTCCTGCCATGGGAGGACAGCAACCAATAACTAACAGAAGTAAATAAAGAATATATTTGAACGATACCGGCATATTCATCTGTTTTAGAGTGTGTGTATCCGTTTTTTTATGCCCGCAAAGATAGTAAAAGTTGATGGTTATAGCAGATTTATTGCGTACATTTGTCGCTCAATGTCCTAAAAATAGTTTATGGAAATTTTTCACAAAATGATTTCGGCAGCACTCAACCTGCCGGAAAAGCAGATCAGTAATACTCTCGGGCTGTTAGCCGAGGGAGCCACTATCCCTTTCATCAGCCGCTACCGTAAAGAAAGCACCGGCGGACTCGACGAAGTGCAGATAGAATCTATCAAAACGCAGTACGATAAACTCTCAGAACTCGCCAAACGCAAAGAGACCATTCTCGGCACCATCGGCGAGCAAGGCAAACTGACGCCTGAGTTGCGGCAACGCATCGATGCCACCTGGGATGCCACCGCTCTTGAAGATATCTACCTGCCCTACAAGCCTAAACGCAAGACCCGCGCCGAAGCTGCCCGCCAGAAAGGACTCGAACCTCTGGCTCTGCTACTGATGATGCAGCGCGAGAACAACCTGGGCTCCCGTATTCCTGCGTTCGTCAAAGGCGATGTCAAAGACGCAGAGGATGCTCTGAAAGGTGCCCGCGACATTATCGCCGAGCAGGTGAGCGAAGACGAACGTGCCCGTAATGCAGTGCGTAATCTCTTTGCCCGCCAGGCTGTCATCAGCGCTAAAGTAGTGAAGGGTAAAGACGAAGAGGCCGCCAAATACCGGGACTATTTCGACTTCTCTTCTCCCTTGAAACGCTGCACCTCCCATCGCCTGCTGGCCATCCGCCGTGCCGAGGCCGAAGGTTTGCTGAAAGTCAGCATTACCCCCGACGATGACGAATGCCTCGAACGGCTCGACCGCCAGTTTGTCCGTAGCAATAACGAATGTGGCCGCCAGGTGGCAGAGGCCGTACAGGATGCCTACCGCCGTCTGCTGAAACCTTCCATCGAAACCGAATTTGCCTCCCTCAGTAAAAGAACAGGCCGATGACGAAGCGATCCGGGTCTTTGCCGAAAACCTGCGCCAACTGCTTCTTGCCCCACCCTTGGGACAAAAACGGGTAATGGGTATCGATCCCGGCTTTCGCACCGGTTGTAAGGTGGTCTGCCTCGATGCACAAGGCAATCTCTTACACAATGAAAACATCTATCCTCACCCGCCGGTAGACAAGAAAACCGAAGCGGCTTCGAAACTCCGCAAAATGATTGAAGCTTACAAGATAGAGGCCATCGCCATCGGTAACGGAACTGCCAGCCGCGAAACGGAAAACTTCGTCACGCACCAACAGTTCGACCGTCCCGTGCAGGTCTTTGTTGTCAGCGAACAGGGTGCTTCCATCTACTCGGCCTCCAAAACGGCCCGTGACGAGTTTCCCGATTATGATGTCACCGTCCGTGGGGCCGTCTCCATCGCTCGCCGGCTGATGGATCCGCTGGCGGAACTGGTCAAGATCGATCCTAAGTCCATCGGTGTCGGCCAATACCAGCATGATGTAGACCAGACCAAATTGAAAAAATCACTCGACCAGACAGTGGAGAACTGTGGAATGTCAGAAACAACAAAGGGATCTGTTATCAAAAAGCGGATACTCGCTATCTTTTTGCGCCATTATTCTGCAAACGGATGACATTTGGCTGGTTCCCAAGGGGCAACTCCTTAGGAAGCATACACCATTGCTTCCGGTCTTTGCCAAGTAAACAATACCATTAAAAGTGGAACGGAGAGAATATTTACGCTTGCCCCTTTGTCATCTAAAAGATTTTCTATAACTTGCCACTGTTTATCAGTCAGGTCGATATGTAAGATCCCATTTTATTACTCTTTAAGTACGATTTCATCGTTATATTCAAAGACAAAAGGAGATAAGAAACGACCAACTGATAGGCTTCTAAACCAAATTAAAGCTATTTCTTTCATTTATTTTGATTTTACCAGATACCATGATTCGACTGATACTATTGACTGACTTTACAGAATCCTTTTCATACAATTTATTGAAAGGGGTTTTGGCATACTCAAAAAAACATGAACCATGGGTTGTATGCCGGATGCCACCTTCCTATAAACTTACTTATGGGATAGAAGGGGTTCTGAAATGGGCAAAAGCGTGGCAGGCAGACGCCATTATCGGTAGATTTGATAATGATGATAATGTAGAGTTGTTCCGTAAAAACGGAATTATCGCAATTGCGCAAGACTACAAATCAAGATTCAGCAATATTCCCAACATCACCGGCGACTACCACAAAACCGGCAGGATGGCAGCAGAGTTTTTTTTAAGCAAAGGATTCCGGAACTTCGCTTTCTATGGTTACCGTGATACCGTTTGGTCGCAGGAACGTTGCGAAGGCTTCTACGAGTGTATAGCCGAACATGGTTTCGGCAATAATTTCTATTCCTATCAAGAGCAGTCACTTGATGATTTATGGTTTTATGAAGCTCCTCCTCTGCTTACATGGTTAAAATCATTGCCACAGCCCACGGCGCTTATGGCTTGTGATGACAACCAAGGTAACCGCATCACTGAAATCTGTAAGGTTAACAATATCAGAGTACCCGACAAAATAGCCATATTAGGTGTTGATAATGACGAAATAATATGCAATCTGTCTGATCCTCCCCTATCCAGTATCAGTCAAAATATTGTGAGAGGTGGATTCGAAGCTGCCGAACTTATAGAACATTTACTGAACGACGAAGAATGTTCTTACCAAGACGTGGTACTCCAACCGGTAAATATAGTAAATAGGCTTTCAACAGACTTTTACTCTACCACCAACACACATATTCACACAGCTTTGAAATATATCCACCGGAACTTAGCCAATGACATCACTGTATCGGACATTGTCAAGCAAGTGCCTTTATCACGCCGTCTGTTGGAGATACGTTTCAAAGAGGTCACCAAGCAATCCATTCACAAATATATCTTAAATCTCAGGATCGAGCGTTTTGCACAATTACTTCTGGCAAGCGATGCCCCGATTGCAGATGTGGCGGAACAAGTAGGAATAAATAATCTCAAAAACCTGTCCCGCCAATTTAAAACTTTAAAGAACGTCTCTCCCTATGAATACAGGAAAGAACACCGGATGATGTCCAATGATAACTATTGAAAGAATCGCTCTCTTAATTCGGTAAGAACAGCATTTCATCCTGCAGAGGAACTTCCGGAAAATCCAGTCCGGAGAATCCTACTTCCAATTCCTGCCCCATGTAATCCTCAAAATACAATAAATGCAACTCATGAAAACCTTTTTCAAGAGCAATTTTTCCTTCGGCGCGGCGGGCACTATGTCCACCGTCGTTATCAACAACCAATTTACCGTCAATATAAAGCATTGAACCGTCATCCGAGAATGTATAGAAACGGTATATTCCTTTTTCGGGAATCTGTATCAACGTATGGAAGTCATAGGCAAAGTGATCTGCAACGGCAGCCTCTTTGATCGAAATATTCTGCATAACCCCTTCTTTTACTTTAAGACAAGAAGCGATGCCGGCAACCCGCTTGCACTTTCCTTCATAATAGGTATATGCCACCCCTTGTTTGGGTGAAGATACATTCTTTACTGCCGGCAGGTAGTCCGCGGTCCGTTCTTCCTCTGAATTCAAGCCGGAAGGATAATAATAGGTCGCTTCACGTCCCGAAGGTGTAGTGATCCATGTATCAAACCTGAATTTGCCTTCGTACAGTTCGATGATGCGTGCTCCCCTCGTCAGTTCACCATAAGCATCCGCACCGGTTACACGTCCGTACCCAAGTACAATGCCTTTGTTAATTCCAAGGTAATCATTATCATGATCGTGACCCGCAAATACACCCATCACATCCTTCATATCAATAAATGAAGCGAACATGCCGGAATTGATATTCGCAGAAGCGACTTCACCTTCCCTGTTATTACCGAAAGTCTTTCCATCACCTGCTATCTCGTTGTATTCAAGCAAAGGGATATGGAAGAAAGCCAATGCGGGCACAGGGTTTCCATTGTTTTCTTTGGTAAAACGGGCACTTTGCTTGCGATACCATGCTATCTGGTCAAAGTGAATCCAGTCGTAAGGACCGTAAAGCTTGTCCGGCTGATAGTCATTAGAGTCCATACAATACAGCAATGCTTCTACTTTCTCTCTGTTTCTCGAGCCATAAACCGGTATCACACAATTGCCACATCCCATGATGCCTTCCGGTCCTTTTGCTCCCGCATAATAAGGAGACTCCAGAAGAAGATCATAGATATCGTCCTTTGCCATGTGTTCCGCATCGTGGTTTCCCATAGTAACGACAAAAGGAACCTTAGCTTCATCGAAGATACGAATCACAGACTTCCAACCATCAATGGCAGGATCTTCAGTTACTACATCTCCACTCAATATGGCAATATCAGGATGTTCCGCTTTCAAGACGGCGCAGATGGTCGCTTCTGTTTCAGTACACGCCAGAGATCGGGGTGTCCAATGCAAATCCGTAAATTGGGCAATTTTAAACTTCCCATCTTTAAAAGAGAATTGTTGCTGCGCAAAAACCACAGCCGGGGCACAACCCGACAACACGAATAAAAAAATAATTAATTTTTTCATGATTCTTTGATATTAGTATATTTCTACTTCATCTCCATACTGAAAAAGGGCAAATGATACAGTAAGCAACCAATAAGCCATTTTCATAATGCTTGGGATAAAAGGCCGGGATACTCCCGGATTATCTTAAGGATAAGTTCACCGAACAATGTATTCGTCCAGGCAAACCAAGAGCGCGTGAAATCAGCGGCATTCTCCGAGTTGAAGGATTCGTGCATAAAACCTGTTCCGCCATCCGTATCACGCAATTGTTTCAGGCAACTGCGTATTTCCTCAGGGGCATCCGTCGTAAAAGCTTTCATAATGATACTCATCGGCCAAATGTAGTTCAACCCCACATGGGGGCCTCCCACACCTTCACCAGCTTTGCCTTTAAAAAAATAAGGATTGTTTTCACTCCATATCATTTTACGGGTATTCCGGTAGACGGCATCCTTAAACGAACAGTAGCCCAAATAAGGAGCCGCCAGTAAACAAGGAACATTGGCATCGTCCATACAAAGGGCATTACCGAAACCATCCACTTCGAAAGCATATATCCGCCCGCATACAGGATGATTGAATGTTCCATATCTACGGATAGCGGCATCCACTTCATCCGCCAATGCAGTACATTCTTCCGCAAAGGGAAGATTATCATAAACCTCACGTTCTATCTCTGCCAACTGCCGTAATGACACCACTGCAAACATATTGGAAGGAATAAGGAAGCCGTATTGAGTAGCATCGTCCGAAGGGCGGAAAGAGGAAACGATCAAACCCACCGGTTTTACCGGCGCACCCCATCCGTTATTAATTTGTGAATCAGTCGGGCGGTCACAATCACGCGTAAAACTGTATGGCCCCAAACCTTGTTTGCGTTGTTGCTCTTTAAAGGTCTGCACTACCAGCTTCATAGTCTCGTGCCAATCTGCATCAAATGCGGAAATATCTTTCGTCAACAACCAGTAGTGATAAGCCAGACGTATGGGGTAACATAAAGAATCTATTTCCCATTTGCGCTCATGCAGTTCTTTCACCATATGCTGTGTATGGTCAGTCTCCCAATAACTGCCCAACGGACCGTCATTGAATGCATTGGCATAAGGATCAATCCGAATACATTCCGCCTGCCTGTTAATAAGCCCCGCTATTAAAAGTTGCAGTTCCTTATCATCTTTCATCAATGGCAAATAAGGCCATACCTGCGCAGATGAATCACGGAGCCACATAGCGTCAATATCACCTGTTATGACGAATGTATCCGGCCGGCCGGCCTTCATTTTATACCTGACGGTGGTATCGAGCGTATTAGGGAAACAGTTCTCAAACATCCAACGCAACTTCTCATCTTTTATTTTTGGCCTGGTCTGCTCAATAGTTGCCTCTACCGCCTTCGATACAAAATGTCTTTTGCCCACAGGAGTACGCAGAGAAATGTACTTCTGCACCGGCATTTCGGAGGAGGCAAACGACAAAGGTGGGCACATAGCCATAGCAGCCAAAGCGAGTCCTCCTGTTTTCAAGAAATGACGCCGCGACATATTTCTTTTCATAGACAATCTTTTTTAATAGGTATGCTTACCGGGAGTTACATTCACCTTCTTTTCCTTACCACCATAAAGCACCAGCAACTCAAAACCGATATTCGTATCAACAGCGATACATGGTTCATCATTTGCAGAACGACGTGCCTCAGCTTTCAGGTTTATGATTCCTTCCGAACCGAAAGGATAACGCTCTATTCCATTAGCTTCAGTCAAATTCATATCCCAGATTATCTGTTGATTGACATAATCTCCCCTAATGCCGATAATAAACTCTATCAGTTCGGCAATAGGAGGAAGCCCAGTCCAGCCCACAAATTCTTTTCTCGCCATAAATCCAGGCTCCGCTTTCTCCGGAGAATAGTATTCCCAAAATGTCCCTGTATTTTTATATACCTCCAGAACCTCGGCATAATGATTCAAAGCAATCTCCCGGGCCAATTTATGATATCCCTTCTTTACAAGTCCCTGCATCACCATATAGTTGGTACCCGGCCATATGCCACCTTGCCAATAACGCCCGTTCTCTTTATACTTAGGATGATCTGCCGACAAAGAGGGAATACGAAATTTCCGGTTAAACGTTGCCGGTTTATCTAATTCTTTCACCATACGGTCAAGCTGTTTATCATCCAACACATCAGTGAGCAATGTCCAATAGGCACCTATTCCTTTTGTTTTGCAGAGTGTACCATCAGCATATTGGTCATACAGAAAACCGGTCTTTTCATCCCAAAGATTATCATGGATATACTTCCCTAACATCTTAGCCTCATCTTCGAATTCCTCTATTTCCTGCCAACGTTCGAGATAGAATCCCATCTCAAGTAACAAGTTGGCCGTAAACAGTTGTTGGAGATTGGTGTCCAGCCAAATCATATGTCCATGACTGTAAATAGGACTATAACCTTCGGGCACACGGGGCATATTATCCATACCGGTTCCCCATCCGCTTGACCAATAAGTTCCGTTACGCCACGTACGGTTGAGTTTCAACCACTTGTAATACGCGCAAAGTACCGGGAATATCTTATGCAGGCGTTCCGTATCACCGAACTGGTAATAATAAACCATTTCACACCAAGGCATCAAGTTAGGACCAGTGCTGACCGGATCGTAACGCTCGAAGCAATCGGCTCCGTCGGCCTTTATTTCACGGCAGATAAAACCATCGGGATGCTGCTTGGCATAGAAATTGTCCAATGTACGCTGGAAAGGGAAGAAGCGTGTACCATATCGTGCAAACATTAGGATGAAAGAAGAATCCCACATAAAGATATTACCGTTGTAAGCCGTATCCAGATAACTTGATACGAAACCTGACCCCTGTTGAGGAGCACGGATATTGCCAACAGCTATTTCCCATGCTCTCCAATACATTTCAAGTTCCTTTTCGTGTCCGGCCCAAATAGGATTAGGAAGAATCTGCCGGGCTTCTTCGAAACTCTTCGGTTCAACGGTTTCGGGTTTGGCTATGCGGTACTCGTTCTCGGCTACCAAAGGTTCTTTTACATACGTGTTTTTATAAGGCAAATGATATTTTTCATCATTGCCACAGCCCTGAGCTTTCAGCAACGGAATTGCCGTAAAGAAAAAGAAGCATGTAAACAAAATGTGTTTCAGCATGGGAAATATTGTTTTAGTTTAAAGATCGAGTAATTTCTTTATCTTGTCAAAGATAGCAGTATTCTCATAAATTCCGGTAAATTCCTGTGCTCCGGGACCAAAAGCATATACC
>OHAU01003780.1_pt1 | contig 11412 bp, 11 predicted proteins | sample 1577181 | NCBI WGS metagenome assembly OHAU01 (sample SAMEA3541472, study PRJEB24748) | human gut metagenome | biome: human gut; feature: human-associated habitat; material: faeces | place: China | collected 2012
TTAGCGCGTTTCTGATTTTCTCTTTTTCCCCACTGCCGTCTGTACGGAGGCGCAGCAGCGGAACGGCACACTTTTCCAAGATGGAGTTCTTCTTCATATCTCGTTCTGCCTGTTTGCTCCTGACCTTATGGATAGCTTATAGGTTGTGCGCTATTTCATCACTCGCTCAAGCAGTGTCTGATAGCTGTCCACCACATCATAAACCACATTTCCACTGCTGATTGTCTTAAAATGCTCCCTTGCGCAGTGAATTTTGGATTCCTCAATGAGCCGGAGCTGCATGGAGGACATGGAGCCTTTCGTTTCGGCAACAAAATAGATGTGCTTGACAGTACCTTCATAGAAGGCAATCGCCCAGTCCGGATTATAATGCCCGACCGGTGTTGCGATATAGAAGCTGTCCGGCAGCTTCACATAAACCGCAACATCTGTGTTGGTGTCCAGATCGGTCGCAAAATCACGCTCGTTCGTGGAATCATACACGATATGATCGTATAGATGTCGCTGCGCTTTCATTGCATTTGTACCGAGCTTGCCCTTGATGGTCGGTTCGGTAAAAATGTCCGTGTCGTAATGCTCATCCAGCACATTGTAGGTGATGTGCTGAATGATTGCAGTTGCCTTTTCGTCATTGATCAAAGCGGCTGCTTTGATGATAAATTCTTCCGGATTGAACTTGAACTGCTCAAAAACGGGTTTCTCAATGCCTGTCAGAATTGCAACAACTGCTTTTCGTGTCAAACCGGTCTCTCCGACCAGCTTGCCGATTAAATCATACTTTACGCTGCTGCCCACGCGAATCTGCTTCCGACTATCATAAGTAGACGACTTTGACTTTGAGAATGCGCTTCCGTCAAGAAGCGAATCCTTTGACTTGATCTCATCCATTGCGCCGGTTTCAACCTTGAAGAAGATTTTCGGCACATGAAGATTCTGGTTGAGCGATGCGATGGCTTTCTTCACAAGCTCATCCGTATCAAAGTCCACCACATACACAGATTTCGGGCTGATGCGCTTCCAGAGCGCTTTGAACTCCGGCATGGCAAGCCTGTCGGGATCAACTTGCAGCTCCACATTCTTGTCACGGGCGTTCTCCGGCTGCATGGCGCGGCTGTCATAGACGGAATCAAGAATATTGATCACAGAATCGCGGCTGTCCGCCACTTCCTCCGCAACCTGAATCGCGCCGTTTGCTTTGTCGGCGTAATACTTATCGGTCAGTGTGCCCTTTTTGTCGATATAACCATTGACGATCAAATCAAAATAAATCGCTTGCGCCGTATCGCCGTCCACAACCTGTTCGTTGCCTCTGGCATCCACAATGACCTTGCCCTTGAAGAGGTCGGCAGTAACCGCCACAGGGCGTCCTGCAACCGCATCGGCAAGCTCAGTCTGCAAGCCCTTTGCGAAGCTGTCATAGCTCTCACTGGCGATAACGGTCAGAACATTGATGGACTGCACATCATTTCCAAGCACGTTGGCGTCCATGCGTTCGCCGTCCTGATTGACACACAGGCGCAGACCGCGACCGACCTCTTGCCGCTTGCGAACCTCGCTGCTGCTTTGTTTCAGTGTGCAAATCTGGAACACGTTCGGGTTGTCCCAGCCTTCGCGCAGTGCGGAGTGCGAGAAAATGAAACGCACAGGGGACTTTTTCGGATCACGATCCAGAAGCAGCTCCTTATTCTTCATGATCAGGTCATAGGCGTCAATATCATCGGATGTGCCTTCCTTCTTGTCGGAAAGCTTACTGTCAGTCATCTTGCCCTTTTTGTCAACGGAGAAGTAACCGGCATGGGTATCATGGGAAGAAATCGCGTCCAGATACCGTATGTAGTCCTCGTCTCCGATTTCCCGCTGCATGGAGCTGAGAATGTCGTTGTATTCTTCCTCGAACATATCGGCATAGATGCCGTTAAACGGATGTCCAGCCTCGTCGTACTGCTTGTACTTTGCAACCTCGTCGATGAAAAACAGCGACAGAACCTTGATGCCCTTATGGAAAAGCTGACGCTCCCGCTCCAAGTGAGAAAGAATCGTTTCGCGGATCTGAATGCGGCGAAGCTGATCTTCGCTGACCTTACCGATCACATCTCCGGCAAAGATTTTGATGCCATTCAGGAACTCCACGGAGTTGTCACGTCCGTCGATAGACTTGACCACAAAGCCTTCCTTATACTCGTCGAGCTTGCCAGACTCGCCGGAGTTGTCATAGAGGTTGTAGCCAATACCGACCGTGGCGGTTTTCTTGCGAAGTCCCTTTGCTCCAATGTAGTCAAACTGAATGGTCGCTGTCGGGTCTGCTTTGGAAAGATTGATGCTTTCCAGATAGACGAAGCCATCGGTTGCCGTGCTGCCGGACTCCGTGATGCCTTTAACGGCAATCTTCTTGACCAGCCGCTTGTTGTACGCCTCCATTGCATCGAGGCGATAAACCATGTTATAGATGCTGTCCGACTTGTGGGTCGCGGAGTAGCGCAGCGTCAGCAGCGGGCAAAACTCTTTTAGCCGTTCTTTTGTCTGCTTGCCCTCGACTGACTGCGGCTCGTCGATAATCAGAATTGGGTTCGTTTTTGCAATAATATCAATCGGACGACGGGAACGGAACTCGTCCAGCTTCATGTAAATACGCCGCGCGTCCTTACCCTTGGCATTGAACGCCTGAGAGTTGATGATCATAACATTTATGGAGCTATCCGACGCAAAGCGGTCAATTTCCGTGAGCTGGGCAGAATTGTAGATAAAGAACCGGATCTTCTTGCCGTATTCCTCCGCAAAATGCTCCTGCGTCACCTGAAAGGACTTATAAACACCCTCGCGGATGGCAATGCTCGGCACGACCACAATGAACTTGCTCCAGCCGTAGTGCTTGTTCAGCTCATACATGGTCTTGATGTAGGTATAGGTCTTGCCGACGCCGGTTTCCATTTCAATCGTCAGATTATAACGACCTTCCAGCTTATCCGACGGCTTGATCTGATTGGTACGCTGCACCTTTTGCAGATGTTCCAGAATCAGCTTGTCGGAAAGCTCCGGCACAATACGTTCATTCCGCCAGCCGGTGAAATCCGCATCGTCTGTCATGGTCTGTTGACCGTAGCCTCTGTCCATCATGTAGGTAGGCGTGAGGTAGGGCTGCCCGGCAAAGACGTCAACAACCGCTTTCGCTGCATCCGCTTGAAATTTTTGATGTTTGAATTGGAGTTTCATGAGGTTGCCTCCAGCGTTTTAGCGATATACGGTAGCGCAGCAATTCCGACTTGAATGCCTTTCTCCGCGATCCATTTTAAGGCACTGCATACTTTTCCCCATCGTTTTTCTTTGTCCTTTTCTGCTGAAATAGCAGCTATTTTGCCGGATAACACTTCCTTTTCCTCATCGGACAGTACAGAGTCCGGTAGTTGCTGTATATTGTGAATCACTTGTTCAAAAGTTACGACTAATGTTGCGTTTACATCTTGATTCACGTGCTGTGTTACGGTGACAGCTCCCTCTGCACTTTGAAATGGCTTATACAGTCCAGATGCAAGATTTAGTTTGTAATTTTGGAGCTTTGCTTTTAACAGTTTTGCATCTCCAACATAATCAACGGGTGTGTTTGTTCCAAAGTGAGCAAAATTGTAATTATCCAATTCACTCTTTAATGAATCAATTTCAGGCTCATAAACTGCGATGATCTCTGTTTGCAGCTTCTTTGCTTTTTCTCTATCATTTCCCTCGATAGCATCATTTAGCCGCCCAATATACTCGTCAATTATCTTTATCTTTTCTTCCATAAAATGTGTCACAGTGCAACCTCCTCAGACCACCCTCACGCGCTTGGAAATGTCGCCCGCATCCTCCGGCATATAGAGCTTGAAAATTTCGAATACATTGATCTTCTCCGGGCTGGACGCAAAGCCGGAATCGCGGAAGACGGCGCGGAGCGGCTTGCGCTGTGCGATCTCCTTGACCACGCTTTCGGGGATATTTTTGTCAAAGCAGGCGATCAGGTCGCCGTCGTTGTAGGTGTGGACGGTGCAGCCGCCCAACTGCTCGGACTTGTACGGCAGGGACAGCGGCAGCCCCCAGTCGATCAGGCAGCCGAACAGCAGGTCGAGATCGGTGCGGTCATCCTTGATGTTGGATTCCAGCCCCGCGAGCATCCCCTGATCGTAGTCATCCGGCGCATAGTAGACATCCTTCATGTTGGTATCGTCCAGCTTGAGAACGCGGAAACCGATGTCAAGACTTTCGGATAGTTTCCTGTTTTCTTCTGTTTCGTCAGCTTTACTCCAACGCGCCGGAATAATAGGCACATCGAAACCGCAAATATTTTTTGTTGGAGCCTTTTTTAACTCTTTGTGCAGATACTGTATATCGGCGCCATTTTGTTCTAAATTATCTTTAATTTTCATACCAGCTCTGCGAATGCGCTCTTTGCCGATTTCGCAGATGTTCTTGTAGCCTGCTTTGTAGGCTTCGCTTGCTTCGTCACACTTTTCGGGGAGCTGCACCATAATGAACTTACGGTGTCCGCCGTCCTCGGCGTTGAGTTGCATGACAGCGTGGGCGGTGGTGGCAGAGCCGGAGAAAAAGTCGAGGATGATGTCTTCTGGAGCCGTCACTTGCTGAATCAACTGCCGAATTATCTCTACTGGTTTCGGAAAATCGAACAGATACCCGTCAAATATGGAAGCAAGTTCTTTTGTCGCAGTATTCGTATATACACCCGAGCTAAAGACGGAGGAATACCCCGGCAAATTATCAGAAAGTTCAAAAAGGAAAGACTTCTTTCGCGGTCTCCCTGTAGGTGAATCCGGCCAAATAATTCTATTTTCGTCTATTAGACGTTTCATAGTATTTCGGTCGTATCGCCAGCCCTTTGTAGGGCATCCGTAGTTAATGCCATCGTAAGGATTGATTAAATCATAATGCAAATTTGGTCTTGCATCTTTTGTTGCTAATCCTACCATGTTTGCACTTGTCCAAGGTCCTCTCGGGTCATCATCAGGATTGTTGTACAGTTCGGTTTTCCGCTCTGTACCGCGAAAAATCCTCTGTCCACACTGCTTTGAGTAGCAAATAATATACTCGTGGTCAATGGACACACCAGAAATATTACGATTGTCTTTGTTTTGACGACTTTGCCATATAAACTGAGCAATGAAGTTACTCTCCCCCAAAACTTCATTGCACACTCTGCGCAGATTCGTAACTTCATTATCATCAATGCTGATGAAGATAACCCCATCCTCCGTCAGCAGATTTCTTGCCAGCAGCAGCCGGGAATAAATCATGCTGCACCAGTCGGAATGGAATCGTCCATTGGTGTCGGTATTCTTGAACAGGCGGTTTTCGTCCTCGTCGTACATTCCCATCTGCTCGTTTTCTTCTTCCTGCGAACGCATGAAATCATCGGCATAGATAAAGTCGTTGCCGGTGTTGTACGGCGGGTCAATGTAGATCATCTTGACCTTGCCAAGATAGCTTTCCTGCAAGAGCTTGAGGACTTCCAGATTATCGCCCTCGATGTAGAGATTTTCAGTGGTGTCCCAGTCCTTGCTCTCCGCCACACAAGGGCGCAGCGTCTTCCGGATTGGCTTGTTGGCTTCTACGATTGCCGCCTTCTTGCCGACCCATGTGAACTCGTATGCCTCGTCGCCGTCCACCACATCCGGCGAGAGCATCTGTTTCAGCAGCTCAAAGTTGACCGCCCGTTTGTACACCTTCTTCTCCGGCGTGCTGTGTTCCTCGTCCAGCATCTCCGTGATGCAGTTGGGAAACAGGGCAGCAATGCGGTCTATGTTCTGCGCCGTCATATCCGGCGATTCAAATTTCATCTTGTCCATTAGGGCGTTCCTCCAATTTTGCTATATTTTTCAATTAGATAATTTGTGAATGCAGAGCAAGAAATTAACATGTATTTTGCATCCTCAGCAGGAGCATTTTTGAAGTCTATTCCTCCGTGGCGAATACCATTCGTGTCCGAAGCATAGCCGTACATTTTCTCAAAAGCAGATTTTAAAGCCCCATGTAAGATCAATCCTCTATCCTCAAGGTGTTTCAGTGCATTGCCAAGTGTTGCTTGGGTACCAGACAGTCCTGTAATAATACAACACATTGATTCAACCGCACTGATGGATTCTTTTATGGAATTCTCATAATCCGGATTCTCCCTGTCTGAATAGAGTTGCAATGCTTTTTGTAAATGAGTATTTACAGAAGAAAACGGGGTGTTTGATGCTTCCTCTATGCAGGCTATCTCAATTTCTCCTATGATAGGAGAAATTACGCCATCGATAAGACGATACCCTGACTTTTCTTGCTCAAGAATACAGTTAAAGCTTTCTGAGTACTCGATCATTTGGAGCTTATAGTCGCAGGGATAAAATTCATCGTTAGCTTCGTCATATATGGCATCGCAATTAGATGTACAATCCTCACAATTAGCCTTTAGGAAACTGTATCCATATTCAATGATATCATATAGATTGTTCCAAGGGAGATTTTGTAAAGTTGCAATCAATTTATCAAAGTTCTTGCCACCGTGGGAAACGGGAATAGTGAAAATATTCTTGTCTGATATAGTTCGGTATCCCATGATGTCAAGGATGAATTTCGATTGATTATCATCGAATGTTTCTTCAATTAAATTAGTAATTCTATGTTTTAGAACAGAGTCTATATTATCTTTTTGAATTTGCTTTACAGGAACGAGTTTCATTCTCTCTGAAAAACTCATTACAGCGCCTCCATTTTTATTCTCAGCTTTTTCAACTCCGCATTCATTTCCATCCGCCGGTTAAGCTGCTTCTCTTTCTTCATCTTGTTTTCCAACACGGAAATCTGCTTTTCAAGCTGCTTCTTCAGCTCTTGGTATGCATAAATCGAAAAACAAGCCGCAGCGATAGACAATTTGCTTCCTGGCTGAATACTATCTTGCAGGTCGTTTTTGACGATGTGATTGATATTGTCGATGATTTGCATTGGCTCACCTCGATAATTAGAGCTTTGAAGTAGTCTAGTTTCGACATTGCACTCAATGCCCCGCCGCATGGTAGGGCCCATTCCAACACTTGCCAGTGTTGTATATTATGATAGCATATTTAGGCGCAAAAAGCAAGAAAATGGTGGAATATCACGATTTTTACAAAAAATAAAAACGATAAGGATTGCTCTTAAATTCCCTCCTGACGCTGACCTTGCGTCATAGTGCGTGCTGCCACAGCGTTTGTTGTGCAAGCCACTCGTGCAGGAAGTGATTATTCTTTGCTTACAGCTGCTCAACTTTTGAGCCGCCACCCACGCAGAAACCACATGTATAGTAATCTCCCCACAAATACAACTTGATTTTATATCACTTTAGTGATATAATTCGCACAGGGACACTTAGGAGGATGCGGAAATGGATCAGAAAATCACCCTATATCACGGCTCTGAGCAGATCGTAGAGGCTCCCGCCTTTGGGTTGGGTAGGCAGAACAACGACTTCGGGCTGGGCTTTTACTGCACGGAAAGCGAAGCGCTTGCCAAAGAATGGGCCGTATCCTCTCTGCGCAACGGCTTTGCCAATCGTTACAGCCTTGATACGGAATACCTAAAAATTCTGAATCTGAACAGTCCGGACTATACGATCCTGAACTGGATCGCCGTTTTGGTAGAGCACCGTCTGTTCTCTATCAATAATCCGGCCGCGCAGCGGGCCAAACGATACTTGATCGAAAATTTCGGCGTCAATGTCAACGCTTATGACTTGATCATCGGCTACCGAGCCGACGACTCCTATTTCGACTTTGCGGCGTCTTTCTTGAATAATGGAATTTCCGCGCAGCAGCTTGCAAGTGCTATGCGCCTGGGCAAGTTGGGCGAACAGATCGTCGTCAAGTCTAAATACGCCTTCTCCCTGCTGCATTACGAGGGATTTTCCATCGCAGAAAGGGAAAAATATTATGTTCTCCGCAAGGCGCGAAACGACGAAGCAGACCAGCTTTATTCGAAAATGCTCGAAGAGGCGACTGACGGCCTGTACATGCTTGACATTATGAGAGGAGGCATCCGGAACGATGACCCACGCATACCAAGAAATGTATCTAAATAATGCGCAGGCCTTGCTGGGCGATGCCTTCGACTATGCCATCAACGCATGCGGAATCGCCGGAGATAGCTTCATGGAACTGTTTTCCGTCAGCTCCGTCAGCAACCGGATTGAGAACGGCGAAGCTGCCTATATTATGGGGAAAAGCGGTATCGAAGCGGCTGTTGATGTCCTGGTTGAGACTACGGGCAAAGCACCGACTGCCAAGCTAAAAGCCGATTTCGCCCGTTCCAGAGAATATTGGATCGGCTGGGCCGTCGCCTACTACCAGTGGTTTTCCGGCAGGAAGTTCAGCGATATTTTCGAGGTCCTCTCGTTTGAAAATTTGCAGCGGATGTATGCGCCTCTCCACGAAGCGGACATCAGCAAGTTCGCCGATATTGTCGATGCCAAAGTGCGCGAGTACTTCGCTGATACCAACCTCAAGCGCATCCGCACGCTCTATGGCTGTACGCAGGCGGAGCTTGCCAGACGAAGCAATGTCAGCCTTCGGTCGATTCAAATGTATGAGCAGCGCAACAAGGACATCAACAAGGCCAGCGCGGAAACTGTTCTCAGCCTCGCGAAAGTCCTCGGTTGCACAATGGAGGATCTTTTGGAAAAGTGAGGCTGTGATGGAAGGGGTGACTTTCCCTTAAAATACCAATCAAATTAAGGGGATGTTATAGCTGTTTAGGAAACGCTATACTATCGCAGCAGAAAAATCGGCGGTTGAGATGGCGGAACGGGTGTCTTTTGGGGCAAAATGGCGCCTGCTGGCGAGAGTGGGAGTCCATTGCTATATTTTGATTTCCAATATATCGGGTGCGGTAAAAGTAGCCCCTCTCCAAATTCTTCAGTTTTCAGTGGTGCTGCCGCACAAGTTTCAGGACGCAGAAAAGTTCAATTTGCAGTTCCCGGACTTCTCGGAAATCACCGAAACAGCGGACAAGCTGCGCTGGCTTCGCTACCAGAAAGGACTGCGGCAGAGAGACGTTGCAGACTACGCCGGGATAGACCGGAGCACCTATGTCCACTATGAAGAATATCCTCAAGGAAGCGGCACGGACACTCAACTATCTCACGGAAAACAATCTGCTTCAATACGCCGATCTTGAGAAGAAGGTTGAGGATGTTCACGGTTCCTATGACCGTACCGGCAAGGAACTGAAAGGCGTTGAAGCACGTCTGCGGGAAGTCCAGCCGCTCATCAGAAATATCTCCAACTACCAGCGGCTCAAGCCTGTATATGATGCCTTCCAGAAGACAAAAGACAAGCCGGGGTTCAAGGCAAAGCATGAAGCCGAACTTGTGATCTTCGAGGCGGCACGGAGTACGCTGCTTGCCATGCAGGGCGATGAAAAACTGCCGAGCTTGAAGACACTGCAAGCGGAACAGCAGCGACTTCTTGAAGAGCAACAGCGGCTCTATGATGAACGTGCGAAGCTCAAAAAGGAAGCACGGCTGATCGACACCATGAAGGCAAATGTAGATATTTTCCTCAAGCCGAGTGTAGTTCAAGAGCCTGAACAAATTCGAGATAACCAGAGAGAATAACAAAAAGGCTGTGCTGGCTTTTTGACCGGCACAGTCTTTCCCTTTAGCTGTATATCATCCAACTCGAAAAAATTGAACGTCTCGTGCAAATCGGTCGTATTCACCCAAAGTTTACGAAACTCTATTGAATAGCAGACCTTCTTGTGCTATAATGTAAGTTAGACTTATTTTACATACTTTGCTGAGGTGAAAGTCATGAAAGCAAGCTACAAAAAATTGTGGAAACTGCTCGTTGATAAGGAAATGAGCAAAGGAGATCTACACAAAGCGTCTGGGCTGTCTTCTAGTACCATGACAAAACTCCGAAAGGGCGAGGACGTGTCAATGGAAGCTCTGAGAAAAATCTGCATTTGCCTTGGCTGCAATATTGGCGATATCGTGGAGTTTGTCCCTGACAACACACAGTCCTAAATATGGGACAGGCACTATGCTATGATAGAGTAGGTAGATTGGAGCAAATGTGATGGATCAGACACACCCTTATATACTATTGTTCAACAAAAAACTTATTGATATAGTTCATATTATTTAGGAGGATAAACAATCATGTGTACAGCAGCAACCTATAAGACAAAAGATTTTTACTTTGGACGAACCCTCGATTATGAATTCTCTTACGGTGATCAGATAGTAATTACACCACGTAACTATTCATTCCATTTCCGTCATGTTGGCGATATGAAAAATCATTATGCAATTATTGGAATGGCTCATGTTGCAGAGGATTATCCTTTATATTATGATGCGATGAATGAAAAAGGAGTGGCAATGGCAGGTCTGAATTTTGTCGGAAATGCTGTTTATTCCGAGGTTCAACCAGATGTGGAAAATATTGCGCAGTTTGAATTTATTCCATGGATTTTAAGTCAGTGTGCTTCTTTAGCAGAAGTTCGTAAGCTTCTTAATCGAATTAATATTGTTAATACTCCTTTCAGTGAGCAATTGCCATTAGCACAATTACATTGGATTATCGCTGATGAAAATGAATCAATTACTGTAGAGTCTATGTCAGATGGTCTACATATTTACGATAATCCTGTAGGAGTGCTTACGAATAATCCGCCATTTCCACAGCAGATGTTTAGGTAAAATAATTATATGTATTTATCCCCAAAGCAACCCAAAAACACTTTTGGAGGAAATTTGGCTCTTAATGCATATAGTAGAGGTATGGGAGGTTTAGGTCTTCCGGGAGATCTTTCATCTTCTTCTCGTTTTATGCGTGTGGCTTTTACAAAGGTAAATGCAATTTCAGGTGAATCTGAGGAAGAAAGTGTTAGTCAGTTCTTTCACATTCTTGGATCTGTGGATCAGCAACGTGGATGTTGCGAAGTGACTGATGGAAAATATGAAATCACATTGTATACATCTTGTTGTAATGTTATTAAAGGTATCTATTATTATAATACTTATGAAAATCATCAGATCAGTGCGGTAGATATGCATGCAGAGGATCTGGAAAGTAATAAATTGATTTGTTATCCAGTAATTCAAGGGGAACGAATCAATTATCAAAATAAATAGTATTTTGAATATAGAGCTGACGTAGAAAGAAGAGGTGGAATACATATGAAGCAAGATACCTTAGAAGGAAAAGCAAAAACAACAAATGGAATAAAACGATTGTGCTTTTCCATAATCTGCATTCTTCTGGAAGTGATTTTTATTATTACTATCGTAACACGCTTGAATGAATATGCAGAAATCATAAATTTATTTACCAGAATTTTAAGTGGAATCTTAGTTTTGAGATTGTATGCGTCAGATAAGACATCTTCTATGAAAATGCCTTGGGTCAT
>OHAU01003789.1_pt1 | contig 11384 bp, 10 predicted proteins | sample 1577181 | NCBI WGS metagenome assembly OHAU01 (sample SAMEA3541472, study PRJEB24748) | human gut metagenome | biome: human gut; feature: human-associated habitat; material: faeces | place: China | collected 2012
GAAATATCAAAGTAAATCTCTAATTGTTAACAAGTTAATTTATAGAACATCCCTTCAAAAAAATAGCAGCCGGACTTGTTCTTTCTTCAGCATTGCTTCCGGCACAGGCCCAGGAATTCCGCACGTCTTATTTTATGCAGACGAGCAATTTCCGCCATCAAATGAACCCGGCGCTCATCGATGCCCCCTACGTCTCTTTCCCCTTCATGGGTAACATCAACGTTGGTACAACGGGTAACATGGGTTACAAAAACTTCATCTACAAGCTTGAAGGCAACCCGCTCTACGACCAGACCACCTTCATGAGCCCAACCGTTTCGGCTTCTGATTTCCTCGGCGGTTTGCACGATAAAAACCGTGCCGACATCTATGTCAACTATAACCTCTTCTCCGTGGGCTTCCGTGGCTTCAAGGGAATGAACGTCGTTGAGCTCAATCTGCGCTCCAACACCAACATCACCTTGCCCTACGAACTCTTTGAATTTATGAAGACCGCAGGCGAGAAGGAATTCTATCAGCTCCACGACATCGGTGCCCGTTCGCAAAATTATATGGAGCTCGCCTTGGGACACAGCCACCGCATCAACGACCGCCTCACTGTCGGAGCTAAGGCGAAATTCCTCTTCGGCGTGGCTTATGCCGACTTCAAAGTCAATCAGCTCAACCTCACCATGAACGGCGACGAATGGCGCGTTCAGGGCGATGCACGCCTCAAGGCATCCGTCTTGAAGAGCGAGTTCGACTATGAAGGCCCTGAAAAGAACGCTCCCGACGGCCGCCGCCGCGTGAAAGGGCTCGATGACGTCAGCTTCGGTATGCCCGGCTTCGGTATGGCATTCGACCTCGGTGCCTCCTATAAGGTGATGGACGACCTCACCGTTTCAGCCGGTCTCACCGACCTCGGCTTCATCAGTTGGGGAAAGACCAAGCAGGCATCTTCTGCTGGCGACTACACCTTCAGTGGTTTCAACAACATCTATGCCGGTTCAAACAACACGGGCAACAACAAGCTCGGCGACCAGTTTGAAGATCTCGGCGACGACCTCGAAGAGATGTTCTCCGTTTATGATGACGGCGAAACGAGCACAACGTGGGCCCTGGCCGCCACGCTCAACGTCGGTGCTGAATACACGTTGCCGATGTATCGTCGCCTCCATTTCGGCTTCCTCTACACCGGCCGCATTCATGGTCTCTATTCTTACCACCAGGCCATGCTCTCAGCCACCGTCCGCCCGGTCAACCCCATTGAAATTTCGGTCAACACCACGGCTGGCGGAACAGGTTGCTCTCTTGGTGCCGCCCTCAGCCTGAAGGCAAAACACTTCAACTTCTACGTTGGTTCCGACCGCATTCTCGGCAAGGTCAACAAGCAGTTCATTCCGCTCAACAACCTCAATGCCAACGTCAACTTCGGTATGACCTTCCCGCTCTGATAGACACTGTCTCTCCTTATAGGGGATGATTTACATACAAAAAACGCATAAGAACCAAACGTTGTTCGGGTCTTATGCGTTTTTTTCCTTTCCTGGGTGGCTCCGTTAGCCGCGAAGATTATTCTTCACGCTTGAACTTCATCATGTCCTTTCTCAGATGCTTGCGCAAATAGCCTCCCATCGTGAAGCGCACACGGACACGCTTGATATTGCCAATGCCCACGTCTTCCTTCTTTTCAACAGGGTTGCTCACAATCGTCGGACGGAACGAGCCCAGATAGCCGAACCTCACGGAGCGCCCCTTCTTCAACACGTTCTCCACCTCTTCCTGCGTGGCAGAGAGCACCGACACGATGTCGGGCAACGACAAGGTGCACATCACGGAAATCTCCTTGGCAATCTCTTCCAGGTCCGTGGCTTTTTGCTTGCCGATTTGGGGATAGAATTTAACACTGGCGTCAACTGGATTCTTTTTGGCTTTTACGGTGTAGTTAATCATGGTAAATTGATAATTTTAAATGGTTGATAATTGTGTTTTTGAGATAGGTAATGGTAAAAATTGACTACCTAAGTAGGTATTAAAACAAATTTTGAACACCCACTTACAGAAAGCGCAGACAGGAGGTCGGGGCAGACTTGACAATGCCCCTTCCGTTTCCAGCCCCCTGCATGCCGTGAGCCACCTTATGCCTTGTCGCTCACCTTTTCAAATTTGAGACCGCTCACGTTGCCATTGAAAATCTGCGACAGGCGTCCGCTTTGGGTGTATGCCACGCGCAATCGCTCAATGTTCGCAACGCCAGCCTTTTCCTTGGTGTCTGCTGGCGTACCCTTGATGGTCAGTCGAAACGAGCCGAGGTCTCCGAAGCGCACGCTGTTTCCGTCAGTGATGTGCTTGGCAATGCTCATCTGCAACGACGACAAAACGGCCTTCACGTCGTGTTCCGTCACCGTACACTTCTCAGAGATACTGCTGGTGATGCTCAACAATTCCACGTGGTCAACGGGAGCCACCTGGGCATAATACTTCACTTCCTTGGTAATGGGGTTCTTCTTGGCTTTTGCAATAAATGGAATCATGGTTTTGATAATTTTTTAAGGTGAATAATTAGTGATTTGTCTTGATCTGCCTGAGGAGGAGTGTTGGGCGCCCTTCCGGTGTGGCTCCTCATCCAGCGCTGAATGACAATGCAAAGTTACGACGTCCTCAATGCCCGCTTCCACTTTATGCACTTTAACTCCCCCAAAAACCACACTTTTTTCAGTCCCTAACCCGTTAGCTTCTAACCCATTGTAACTTTTTTACACGGGAAAATAAAAAAGAGCGGGCAGAGGGGTGGAAGAAGAGAGATTTCTGCCCTTCAGAAATATAAAGGGATGTTCTATAAATTAGTTTTAATGGAGATTCTTTATTTAGGATTGACTTGGCCGCTTTTACAGTTCTCACTCGCATCTTGCTGTATTTCAAAGACTCACATAGCTCGCTATGCTCGTCTTTGAAATACAACAATCTGCTTCGCGAAAAATGTAAAATCGGCTCAAGCTAATTTATAGAACACCCCTAAAACAATTCCCTTCCTTGCCCTTCGTCACATTGACGGAAAATCATTAATTTTGTATGAAGAGGGCTGAAGCGCTTGGCATGGCCACACAGGTTTCAGCAATGCCAAGCAGAAAACCGATTCTGGTTGCCTCTCCAAAACAGGAAAATTCATCCTCCCATAGGAACGCAAGCCCGATGCTGTGTCCCTTCAACATCATGCGGAGGAAATCTATATCATGTGATTATGCAAGACCCGAATATCCCGACAGGTGTTTACGAGCAAATTATCAACCGCCTCTTCAATCTGAAATTAAGCAGAATGGACGCTGAGCGTTTCTACATCGGAAAGAAACAGATTTCAAAGGACGACGCGGTTCACATCTTGAGCAAATATCTGCAACGTCTCATCGAAGTTGCGTTCGTTGGCGTGCCCGATGACCAGGAAGTTGGAAAATACACGGATTTTGTCAATTCCGTCATCAAGACCTTAGGCAGGGAGTTTGATGTTGACGACACGGAACTTGATTTGATTGATGCCCAAAAGAGCATTCTGACGGCTGTCATCGACCGCACAAACTGCGAATACCCCGACATAGAGAAACACTTGCAGGCCATTATGCCCGTCACCTCGCTGAGCCGCAGTGCCTTGTTTTTCGGAGGCAGGGGGCCTGCCGACATGGAGAGCGAACTGAACCGTGAGATTCTTTGTTCCGACGAAATCTGTTGGGTGGTGTCTTTCATCAAGACGAGCGGTTTAAACTTGCTGTGGAACAGTCTGAAAAAAATCACAAGCGAAGGAAAGAAACTCCGTGTCATTACAACCACTTATACGGGGGCTACGGATTACGACGCCGTTGCCCGTTTGTCCATGCTGCCCAACACGGAGGTGAAAATCTCATACGACGGCACGCAAGACCGTCTGCACGCCAAATCCTATATCTTTCTCAGAAATTCGGGGTTCCACACGGCCTATATCGGTTCCAGTAATCTCTCTCGCTACGCTTTGAAAGATGGCAAGGAATGGAACTTTAAAGCCACGCAGTTTGAATTGCCGCAGGTGATAGAAGAGGTGCGCAACTCGTTTGAAACCTATTGGTGTGATGAAACATTTGAGACGTTCATTCCTGGTGTGAGCGACGAACGGCTGAAAAAGGCGCTGGGCACAGACTGGGAGACCCCGTTGCTTGATTTCTCAGCGCTCGACCTGATGCGTGCGAAGGATTATCAGCAGGAAATATTGGAAAAACTTGACGTGGAACGCCACGTGCACGGACATTTCCGCAACCTTGTGGTGGCTGCTACGGGTACGGGAAAAACCGTCATAGCGGCTTTCGACTTCAAACGCTATCGTGAAGCGCATCCCGACTGTCATTTTCTTTTCATTGCCCATCGTCAGGAAATTTTGCGACAGGCCATGCAGACCTTCCGCATTGTCCTTGACGACCCCAATTTTGGCAGTTTGTGGGACGGCGACCACGAGCCGTCCAGCTATCAGCATGTTTTCGCGAGTAAGGACACATTGCGTAATCGCTTGGATGGTTTGCAACTCACGGCAGACTATTACCAATATATGGTGGTGGATGAAGTGCACCACATTGTGGCTCCGACATCGTCAAACTGATGACATGCTTCAAGCCCCAAATCCTTCTCGGATTGACCGCCACGCCTGAGCGCACCAATGAGCAGGAAGACATCACGGTGTTCTTCGATGGCCACATCTCAGCAGAAATCCGCTTGCCAGCAGCCTTAAACGCTGGCCTCCTTGCGCCTTTCCATTATTATGGCATACCCGACAATGTGGATTTGTCGGAAGTGAAATGGAGCGGACATGGTTACGATATAGCCGAATTGTCGCGTATTTACACGCAGAACGATTTTCGAACGGGGCTCATTCTGAAGAAGATGCAGGAATATATTGGAAACAGCCGCCTGCACCGCGTGCGGGCGCTTTGCTTCTGTGTCGACAAGGAGCATGCCAAATTCATGAATGCGAAGTTCACGTTGGCAGGACTGAAAACGGCGGTGCTGACGAGCGACGATAACGACCGCCATCGCCTTCTCGTGAAAAAGCAGCTTCAGGCTGGCACCATCAATTACCTCTTCGTCGTCGACCTCTTTAATGAAGGTGTGGACATTCCTGAAATCGACACGATTCTCTTCCTCCGTCCAACGGAGAGCGTCACGGTGTTCCTTCAGCAGTTTGGCCGAGGCCTGCGTCTGCATAAAGGCAAAGACCATCTCACCGTGCTCGACTTCGTGGGCCACTCGCGTGCGGAGTTTAGCTATAAAGACCGCTTTGAGGCGCTGATAGGCCGTCATTCGCGCAACATCAAAGACGAGATAGAGGGCGGTTTCACAAATGCCCCCTTCGGATGCAAAATCATATTGGAAGACAAGGCAAAAGAAGAAATCCTTGCCAACATCGAGGGGTATCTTCGAAGCTTGAATAAAAACCGAATCATCAAGGAGATAGCAGCTTATTATAAGGTTTGCAAAAACACGTTTTCTTTGAAGGGCTTCTTGGCTTATAGTCATGTGCCGTTCCATAAGCTCTATGGCAGCCAGACGTGGGGCGAACTGTGTCAGTTGGCAGGTGTCAAGAAAGAAGTGTCTGCCCATTCAGCCCAGATAAGATACGCGGTCAGAACCAAGTGGCTGGCAACAGATTCGTTCTCCTATCTCACTCAGTTGCTGCGCTTTGCCGAATGCGGATTCAGATGCGATGTGGCCGCTTTTTCCGAAAAGGAGAGGCGGTGTGCTGTGATGCTCTACTACGATTTGTTTGACAAGGCAGGCTTTTACCCCAATCTTGAAAGCATGTTTTCCGACCTGGCCTCCGATCATTTGTTCATTCAGGAGTTCAAGGAAGTCATCTCTTATTTGAGGGAAAAATGTTCTGCGCCAGAGAAAGAAGATAATTCTGTTTATCGGGAATGGAACCCGCTCCATTTGCATGGCGTGTACACCAAAGCACAAATACAGGCGGCGCTTGGCCTTTCAACCATTGAGCGCAAGTCGTCTTCGCGCGAAGGTTTCGAACGCTTGAAGGATATTAAACTGGAAGCCATGTATGTCGACATCATTAAGCAACGTGAGGAGGGCTCTATGACGGCATATAAAGACTACGCCCAAAATCGCGAGTTCTTCCATTGGGAAACGCAAAACCGTGTGCGCGAAGGCAGTCGTGAGGCTGAGGCTTACCGAAACGGCGAAAACAACATGCTCTTGTTCGTCCGACAGCAGGTGGAACATCCCGAATATGGTTGCAGAATGGGATTCACCTATCTCGGACAGGTAACAATGAAGAGCATAGAGGGGTCGAAGCCGATGCAAATCGTGTGGCATTTAAATACGCCGATGCCTGAGGCAACCTATGCCTTTGCAAGCCAGTATAAGGCCATCGGGTGAATATGCAGGAGAGATTTTGTAAGATATTTACAATCAGTGAATTGCGCAAGATTTTAAAAAAAGAATGAAGCAGATAGGAACAAAACTCTTTTCGCAGCGTGATAATCATAAAGAAAAGGAGGTATGTGACATGAATGAGCCAAAGAAACATATTATGGAGGACGGTATCGTCCATACAAATTCCGATTACCAACACTTGGTGAGTGACATCTCACAATTGTGGTGTCAAGCCAAGGAAAACGCCTATACTGCCGTAAATACGGAGTTGCTGACGTCAAACTGGCTAACAGGTAAGTATATCGTTGAGTTTGAGCAGGGAGGAAAAGAAAGAGCTGAGTACGGAAAGCAGTTGCTCACAAATCTTGCAAAGGACTTGACCATAAGAAATGGTAAGGGATTTAATCGTAGTAACTTGACTTATATGAGGAAGTTGTATCTTGCATTCCCAAAAAGTGGGACGCTGTCCCACAAATTGACGTGGAGCCATTATTACGAATTGTTGAAATGCGATGACCCTATGGAGCGGCAGTTCTATATGAAGCAATGCATCAATGAGGGTTGGAAGGTAAGGGAGCTGAAACGCCAAATGAAGAGCTGTTTGTTTCAGCGTTTGGCTTTGAGCACCGACAAGGAGGGCGTATTGGCTTTGGCAAATGAGGGGCATCAGGTGATGACCGCCGAAGATATCATCCGCGACCCATTCGTGTTGGAGTTTACTGGACTTCCTAAGAAAAAACGCTACAAGGAGAGTGAATTAGAGAATGCGCTGAAAACCAATATGGAACAGTTCCTTCTTGAACTCGGACGAGGTTTTGCTTTTATTGGCAGACAGTATGTGATACCAGTTGGTGGCAGACAGCTAAAGGTGGACTTGGTGTTTTACCACTGCATCTTGAAATGCTATGTGCTGATAGACCTCAAGCGGGCAGAGATTAAGCATGGCGACATTGGGCAGATGAACCTATATCTCAATTATTTCAAGGCTGAGATATGTCAGCCCGACGATAATCCCCCTATAGGTATCGTGCTTGGCGCACGCAAGGATGAGCTGCTGATGGAATATGCGCTGCAAGGTATTACTAACCAACTCTTTGCCGCTCGCTATCAACTCTACTTGCCTAAGAGGGAGGAACTGCAAGCCGAGTTAGACAAATTGTTGAATCAAACGAAAGAGGACCGAGTATGAATGAACCAAAAATAAGATTCAAAGGATTTGAGGGGAGTGGGAGAAAGTGAAAGCTGATGCGATTTTCAAAACTGTAAATGAAAGGAACAGACCTGATTTACCAGTATTATTTTAGTTTGTCATCTTACCCCGAAACTTAAGAAAATAAATGAATCAGAGAAAGACAATTGAAGTCGTGGCGGCCGTCATCTGTGATGGCGAAAGGGTGTTTGCCACACAGAGAGGCTACGGCGAATGGAAGGACTGGTGGGAGTTTCCTGGCGGAAAAATGGAGCCGGGAGAGATGCCAGAGGAGGCGCTGATGAGAGAAATCAGGGAGGAACTGGCAACGGAGATTGTAGTCGGACCGCTGCTAACAACGGTGGAGCACGACTATCCGAAGTTCCACCTCATCATGCATTGCTACCTCTGTCGGGTGGGCAGCGGAAAACTCACGCTGTTGGAACATGAGGCTGCACGGTGGTTGTCGCGCAACGAACTGGACTCTGTGGAGTGGTTGCCGGCCGACGAGCCGGTGGCAAGGATGGTGGCAGGGATGCAGAAGGCGGTTGGGAACGTTTGATGATGGTGGCGGAAATATGGTTGTTGATTCAATCCCTATACTTTTTAGCGAACGCGGGACGGGGTACGACCGAACGCGGGACGAGACGCAATCGAACGTAGGGCGAGATGCAATCGAATGCAGGACGGCGTTCGCTAAAAAGTATAGGGACTGGATTTTTATGCCTTCCGTCTGTTGTTGTTGAACCGCGAGATGAAGTCAGATTGTGCGCCGATGTGCGCTTTCAAAAAAAACGACCGGCCACAAGCGCCTTTAGATGGCGTGTGGCCGGTCGGTTGATGAATATGTAGTTCCGTCGGCGGGGTGGCCGGGGAACAGGCACGGAGGGTTAGAAATAAATCGTGGCCTGTGCGGTGAAGGTGTTGGCACGGATGTCGTTGTTGACATTCGTTGAGCCGCCGATCATGCTGCCGTTGCCGGAATATTCTAAGAGCGTTTTGCCAGTGTCGCTCAGCGCGAAGTTGTAGCCCACGCCGATTTCCAGGTGGCCCAGCACCTTGATACCGCCGCCCACGTTCCATGTGGTGGCCATATTCTCGCGTTCAAACATGCCGTCGCCGAAGGTGTAGTCCTTGTTGCCGATGTTGAAGTCAAACTGCGGACCAGTGGTGAGGAACACAGAGGCAACGCTGCCAAGGCCGATGCTGTAGCGCAGATTGACAGGGACAGAGATGCTGCGGCTCGTTTTGTAGGTCGTGTTTTCGAGCGCACACAACTGGTATTTCTGCTGCGAATAAAGCAGCGCACAATCGAGGCCGAAGCCCATGGCGAGGTTGAGGTGAGCCTTCGGGCCGATAAACCATCCGGCTTGGTTGTCGGAGCTGAAGATGTTTTTCTTTTCTCCCTTCACTTTCAGTTTCGTCAAGTTCAAACCGCCAGTCACGCCCCAGTCAAAACCGAAGGCCGAAGCTGGTGTGGCCCATGCCATAGAGAGCAAAAGGGCCAGTGTCATCATGATTTTCTTCATTGTCTTTTGGTATTTATTTGGTTGTTGTTTCGGATTACATGCCAAGCATTTTCTCAACGGCATAGGCGCCAATGCCGGCTAAATAGCCAACGAAGGCAATCCACGTGATGTGGCGCATATACCATCCGAAGGTAATTTTCTCCAGTCCCATCACCACCACGCCAGCGGCCGAACCGATGATGAGCATAGAGCCTCCCACGCCGGCACAGTAGGCGAGCAGTTGCCAGAAGATGCCGTCGACGGCGAAGTCGGTGCCGGGGGCGATGTCATACATGCCCATGCAGCCAGCCACAAGGGGCACGTTGTCGACAATGCTGGAAACGACGCCGATGACGCCCGTCACGATGTAGTGGTTGCCGCCAGAGGCTTCGTTGAGCGCCTGTCCGAAGGTTCTCAGAACGCCCGTTTCCTGCAGGGTGGCCACTGCCATCAGGATGCCGAGGAAGAAAAGGATGGTGCTCATGTCGATGCGTTTGAGCAGCTGCGTCACGCGCATTTGCATGCTCTCGTCGACATGGCCCTTAGAGCGGTAGAAAAATTCCGTGATGCTCCAGAGCAGACCCAGCACGAGCAGGATGCCCATGAAAGGAGGCAGACCAGTGAGGAAACGGAAGATGGGCACGAAGATGAGGCCGCCCACACCGATGAAGAACACCATGTTGCGTTCCAAACGTGAGAAATGGAGCGCATCGCCAGCTTCTGCCGTGTGGCTCGTTTCCAACTGTCCTTTGAGCTTGAACTGCAGCAGGAATGTCGGCACCACCACTGAGACGATGGAAGGAATGAGGAGTTCCCTGATGACGCCGCCCGTCGTGATGTTGCCCTTGATCCAGAGCATGATGGTCGTGACGTCGCCGATGGGCGAGAATGCGCCGCCTGCGTTGGCCGAGAGAATGATGCAGGAGGCATAGATGAGTCGGTCTTTATGGTCTTTCACCAGTTTGCGCAACACCATGATCATCACGATGCTTGTTGTGAGGTTGTCGAGCACGGCTGAGAGCACAAACGTCATAAACGTCACGCGCCATAGCAGCGTGTGCTTGTGTTTGGTTTGCAAACGGTCGCGAACAAAGTTGAAACCGCCGTTGGCGTCCACGATTTCCACGATGGTCATGGCGCCCATGAGGAAGAACAGGATTTCGCAGGTGTCGCCAAGATGCGAGAGCAGGATGTGCTCGTTGACCCACTGGGACACGTCGGCAGCGGCAACGTTCACGCCGCGGAAACTTTGGATGAAGGAGCCGGCATCAAGCATGTAGAGCACCCAGCATCCAACACACATCAGCAGGGCGGGGGCCGCCTTGTTGATTTTCAAAACGCTCTCAAGGGCTATGCAGAGATAGCCGATGACAAACAGAGCAACGATAAATGTAATCATGTAGTGTTTAGTATTTTGGTTTTGGTGATTATTTCTCTCGAGGAATCGCCGTGGGCTGTCGGCGCGTATTCTTTTCAGTGACGAACCTCCAGCGGGGTGTTTTCCGCCTATTCTGTGGTGCAAAGAACGGCAAAAAAATCGAGGAAGCCAAAGATTTTCAGTGTCAATCTCGTTACAGGATGATAAAAGCCGTGTCGGGAGCCGTTGTATTCGAAAAAAATGATGTAATTTTGTCTGTGCAGAAGCGCTCTTGTAGTTCAATGGATAGAACAATGCTCTCCTAAAGCGTAGATCTGGGTTCGATTCCCAGCAGGAGTACCAGATTGAACAGCGGCGTACGTTCCACGCTCAAAAGGAATGGCGCCGCATCTGATTTTTCAATATCAAAAGACAGAAGGCATGTTAAGATTGAATTGCTTTTTCAGCGCACACGAGGGCAAATATGAAGAGGCTCTCGACGCAGCTTTGGCTCTGACGGCTTGCTCACGCAAGGACGAGGGCAATGTGGCTTACGACACTTTTGAAAGTGCCACGAATCCCGATGTGTTCATGATTTGTGAAACATGGGAGAACGAGGAAGTTTTGAAAAAACACATGGAGGCCGAGCATTTCAAGCTCTATGTGGGTCAACTCGAGCAACTCGGCACGCTGAAGCTTGAGCAGTTTGATTTCCCTAAGAAATAGTCTTTTCCAAGAAAAGTTTTATGTCATGATATCAGGGCGGAGGAGCATCCATTGCGATGTGGCCTCCGCCTTGTCTTTTTGTGGCAAGGTGAAATTAGCCTCAGCCGAAGTATTGTGGGGATGGAATTGGATGGCAGCAGTGGGGGATGATGAATCAGTGAACTTGTATATAAGTAGGTGTTCAAAATTAGTTTATACTATCCATGTAGGGATAAGCCAGTTT
>OHAU01003791.1_pt1 | contig 11383 bp, 10 predicted proteins | sample 1577181 | NCBI WGS metagenome assembly OHAU01 (sample SAMEA3541472, study PRJEB24748) | human gut metagenome | biome: human gut; feature: human-associated habitat; material: faeces | place: China | collected 2012
AGTTTAGAAGAAACGCTCTCGGCAAAATGAAATATAATCCTTGATAAAGTTCGGAGATTTTTATATAATAAAATCAAGAATTGCATCCGGCGGGTGTTTAGAGTTAGCATACATGAAAAAATGATTTTATGCGAGGTCATGATTATGTACAGCGTGCTTGTAGTTGACGATGAGATATGCCAGAGAGAGGCGGTTATACGAAATGTCGATTGGCAGAGAGCGGGCTTCGAGGTCGTCGGAGACGCCGAAAACGGAATAGAGGCGCTCGACCAGCTCGAAAAGCTCGAGCCTGATTTGATTTTGACGGATATCAAGATGCCGCTCATGACCGGGCTTGAGCTTGCAAGAAAAGCCCGCGAAATAAGACCGGCGACTAAATTTGTTATCCTGAGCGGGTATGACGATTTTGAATACGCTCAGGAGGCGTTCAAATATAATGTAATAAGATATCTTTTGAAGCCTGTTTCCGCGTCGGAGCTCACCGATGAGTTCGAAAAAATCGGAGCTGAGATGAACAGGGAGTTTGACCTGCTCAAAAGCGGCGGGTCGAGCGAGGATATCTCGCTGCGGCTTGAAAAGGCCGAATTTCTGCTTCCGCTCCTGCTCGGCACGGGCGAGGATGTCCACGCCTCGGACGACCTGACGGAAAACGCGAAAAGGCTCGGCATAATCAAAAATGACGGCGACTGCTACAGCGTCGTAGCCTCGAAGTTCAAGACGGGCGCGGGCGGGACCTGCACCGCGCAGCACCATATAGACTTTGTCAACAGCATTATCAATAAATATGCCCTTTGCGAGAGCTTTTTTGTCAACGGCAGAATCATCACCCTTGTAACAAGCGACCCGGAGGAGATGTCAACAAAGCTGAGACTTCCCGTTATCGAGCTTGTTCAGAGCGCGAAGAAGCTTTTGAATCAGAACTGCACTATCGGTATCAGCGAGACCGTGAGCAATCCGTCTCTCTTGGCGCTCGCCTGTTCGCAGGCTATCACCGCGCGGCGCTATACCTCCGACGGCACGGGCAGCATCCGCTATATAAACGACCAGGAGCGCAAGAGCACCTATGAGTTCGAAAGCGCCGAAAAATCCGTCAATAAGCTCGAGCAGCTCTTGAAAATAGGAAGCAAGGAGGAGATAACCTCGTTTCTTGACGAGATACTCTCCGGAAAGACGCGCGAGGGGATAGATTATATAATTATCCAGATTCTCGCCACCGCGCACAGGTGCGTGAGCGTCCTGCCCGACGGAAACGCCGCCGCGGAGCTCTTTACCGCCAACAACTCGTTTACCTCCCGCCTGTCGTTCGATTTTAACGAGCAGTACAAAAACGAGCTTGTGTCCCTCTGCCTTGACGCAAGGGATATCATCTACCGCTCGCAGAGGCACGAGAGCGAGGCTCTCTGCGACCACGCGCTGCAAATAATCAACGAGGAATATATGAACGAGGAGCTGTCGCTGACAGACGCGAGCGACAGGCTGGGCGTCAGTCCGAACTATCTGAGCGCTCTGATAAAAAAGAAAAAGTCGAAGAATTTTGTAACGCTTGTGACCGAAAGGCGCATGAAGGCGGCGAGCGACCTGCTCCTTTGCACCTCGATGAAAATATTCGAGATAACGCAGAAGTGCGGTTACAGCGACCAGCATTATTTCAGCTACTGCTTCAAGAAGTATTACGGCGTTTCGCCGAACAAATACAGAGAGGAACATTTGGGTGCAAGAGATGCTTAAACATGCCAGAATAAAGCTGTCAACGCTTATAATTGCGGTAGTCGTGTTCGGCGTGCTGTTCTCAACGGTAGGCGCCACGCTTCTTTTCGGCGTGTTTTATCAGAGAACGATGTTCAACTCGGCATATGTCGCGTCCAAACAGTCAGTGTCCCAGACGAACGCCACGGTCTCCAATTATATCTCGTCCATCAAAAATAAGCTCGACAATCTTTGCAATGAGGTTGACAGCTGCGACAGTCTGCAATCGCTTAAAAACGCAGTCTCGACCGCGGCGCGGCTCGAGGACGATATATATTGCGTGACGGTTTACGATACGCACGGCAACATTCTCTTAACCGAGAACGACAGCGGCGACACCGCAAAGGAGAACGCCACCGACCTGTCCTTTGACAAGTCGCTTTTCCCGAATCTGAAGGACGGCTATTTGATAACTCAGCCCCATGTCGATACGCTCTATAAAAACAAGTATCCGTGGGTAGTGACTATAGCGAAGAAAAAGTATTCCGATTTGTTCCAAAAGCAGGTCTTTGTCGCCGTCAACTTCGAGTTTATGTCGATAGCGAAATATATCGACAGAATAAGTATCGGACAGAGGGGCTACTGCTATATCGTAGATTCAAAGGGCGGGATAGTCTATCATCCGCAGCAGCAGATGCTCTTCTCCGGCATAAAAAAAGAGAATACCGACGCGGTTTCAAAAATGACCGACGGCATCCACAGAGAAGGCGACAATATCTATACCGTGTCGTCGCTCAATTCGTGCAGCTGGAAGATAGTCGGCGTGAGCTTCACGGACGAGGTGACGCAGTCCGTCAAAAAGCAGATAGCGGTCGGCTTGGCGTTTGCGCTTCTGTTCAGCCTTATTATCTCCGTCACGGTTTATTTCCTGCTCTCGCGCACGGTTACAAGACCCGTCAGACGTCTCGTTTCATCCATGCAGAATTTTGAAATGCAGGCGGAAACATATAAATATAAGGCCGATAAGGCGAACGTAGTCGAATTCAGCACCCTCTCCGCGTCGTTTGAGCACATGGTTCATATGATACAGTCGCTCATGGAAAAGGTGCATAATGAGGAGATAGTCCTCAGAAAAACAGAGCTCAAGGCTCTTCAGGCTCAGATAAATCCGCATTTCCTCTATAATACGCTCGACTCCATCCAGTGGATGTGCGAGCAGGATAACAGCAAAGAGGCGGTCGAGATGGTCGGCGCGCTTGCAAAGCTGTTCAGAATAAGCATCAGCCACGGCAACGAGTTTATCACCATAAGCGACGAGCTGCGCCATGCCGAGAGCTACCTCATAATCCAGAGCTACAGATACAAAAACCAGTTTACTTATTCGTTCGATGTAGACGAGAGCCTGCTCGGATATATGTGCAACAAGATAACCATCCAGCCGTTTATCGAGAACGCCATTTACCACGGACTCGACAGAATGGTTGACGAGGGCGAGATACGCATCTGCGTTCGCGCCGACGGCAAGGATATCATAATCACCGTCGCCGATAACGGACTCGGAATGACAAAGGAGCAGTGCGAGACCATCCTGAAAAAAGACAGGAGCGACTCGAAGGGCATCGGCGTTAAAAATGTCAACGACAGGCTTAAAATCTATTTCGGCGATGAATACGGAATTTCAATCGAAAGCGAGCTTGATGTCGGCACGACGGTTAAAATTAAGATTCCGAAGATTGAGAAAGGACGGGAAAATGAATATTAAGAGAAGTATCGCGTTCATGCTGCTCGCCTCATTCTTGCTCTGCGTGTTGTTCGGCTGCGAAAGCGGAAGCGGCTTTGCTCCCGAATATCCGAGAGTTGCCATAATAATAAAGGGAAGCGAATCCGATTTCTGGAACGACGTGAAAAAGGGTGCGTATTCGGCTGCGACCGAGTTCAACATAGATATCACCTTTGAGGGGCCGGAGAACGAGGAGGATTACGAGACTCAAAATAAAATGATAGAAAACGCCGTTTACCGCAATGTCGGCGCGATTATCCTCTCTGCAATCGATTTTGAGAAAAACGCTCCAGCCGTTCGCAAGGCTGCGGAGAAGGGTATAAAGATAATAACCGTTGACAGCGACGTTGACGTAGCCGAAAAGGAGCTGTATATAGCAACCGACAATTATTCTGCCGGTCAAAAAACGGCAGATGTCGCGCAGAAGCTCTGCGGAGACAAAGAAAGCATCAATATCGGAATAGTCAACTACGGCGAGAACACCGAAAACGGCAGCAAGCGTTTGCAGGGCTTTAAGGACGGTATAAAAAACATTAAAAACGCAAGGATAGCCGCCATGATAAGCATATCGTCGAACGCCCAAAGCGCGACGGCGGGCGCAAGGAAGCTGCTCGAGGAAAATCCGGAGATAAATGTTCTTGTCGGCTTCAACGAGTGGTCAACTTTAGGCGTGGGCACGGCGATAAAGGAGCTCGGAGTCAAGGACAGCGTCTGCGGCATAGGTTTCGACAACAACACGGAGTGCGTCGGAATGCTCGAGACGGGCGAGCTTGATACTCTCATTGTCCAAAACCCGTTCTCCATGGGCTATCTCGCCGTCATGAACGCGGCAAACATACTCTCGGGCAAGAAGACCGAGCATGAGATCAAAACCGACGTCTATGTCGTCGACCGCAGCAATATGTTTTCAGCGGACGTTCAGAAGATACTCTTCGGCTTTGACAAATACAAATAAAATAGCTGCCCGAACACGTTGAAAGGTGTTCGGGCAGTTCTTCTCGTTAAAGCGTCAAAGTCTATATATTGGTTCGACAAAAGCGTAAAATTTTATACATTTTAGATAGAAAATCTCATTCTGTTTTTGAAACCGCAAAGCTATAATAAAGATGCTGATAACGTAAGAAATTTTTTAAGGAGGTACTCTTATGAAAAAGTTGTTAGCAGTTTTATTGGCAGTTATTATGGTATTAGGCTTAGCCGCTTGTAAGCCCGGCGATTCCGGCGACAAGAACAAGAACAAGGGTGAGATTTCCGTTCTGTACTATTCGTTCAGCGACGCGTACATCTCAACCGTCCGCACCGCAATGGACAAGATCCTCACCGACGGCGGATACACCTTCAACGACTATGACGCAAACGGCAACCAGACCACGCAGACCGAGCAGGTTCAGACCGCTCTTGCAAAGGGCTGCTCGATGCTTATCGTCAACGTTGTTGACACCGGCTCGGACGACGCAGCTCAGAACATCATCAACCTCGCCAAGGCGAAGAACGTTCCCGTCATATTCTTCAACCGCTCTGTCGATCAGAAGGTTATCGAGAGCTATGATAAATGCGTATTCGTCGGCACAGACTATGAGCAGGCCGGCCATATGCAGGGCAAGATGATAGGCGAGTATGTCCTTGCAAACTATGGCAAGCTTGACCTCAACAATGACGGCGTAATCAGCTATGTTATGTTCAAGGGTCAGGAAGGCAACATGGAAGCTATCGCTCGTACCCAGTACGGTGTTGAAGATGCAAACGCAGTCCTCAAGGCTGCCGGAAAGCCCGAGCTCAAGTTCTATGACGCAGCGAACAAGAACAAGTATCTTGTTGACCAGGACGGCACATGGTCCTCCGCAGCCGCAACGAACTATATGAGCACCGCTCTTGCGCAGTACACCGAGTCCAACAAGAACATGATAGAGCTTGTTATCGCTAACAACGACGAGATGGCGCTCGGCGCAATCTCCGCTCTCCAGACCGCCGGCTATAACAAGGACGGCAAGACCGTCATCCCCGTATTCGGCGTTGACGCTACGGACGCAGCGAAGTCCGCTATCAACTCCGGCTCGATGACAGGCACCATTAAGCAGGATGCAGAGGGTATGGCAACCGCTATAACCACCGTTATGAAGAACCTGCTCAACGGCACGAACGCACTTGAAGGCATCGACGCAGCGAACACTGTCGGCAAGTGGAGGGTCAACATTCCTTATTCAACCTACACTTCCGAGAGCAAATAATTAAGACGTTGTCAATTTGCGGTTGGGGCGCTCCGCCCCAACCGTAAACTCGGATGAAGAGGAGTGAAACATATGCAGACCAATATCAATAAGCCGGATTCCGATAAAGACATATTGCTGAAAATGGTGGATATAGAGAAGTCGTTCCCGGGTGTCAAGGCGCTTGATCATGCGCAGCTGACGGTCAAAAGGGGAACGGTGCACGCGCTCATGGGTGAAAACGGCGCGGGCAAATCAACCCTTATGAAATGCCTTTTCGGCGTTTACAGCAAGGACGGCGGGCATATATATGTCGACGGCCAAGAGGTGAACTACAAGAACTCCAGAGAAGCTCTTGAAAACGGAGTCGCGATGGTTCACCAAGAGCTTAATCAGGCTCTCAAACGCAATGTTATGGACAATATGTGGCTCGGCAGATTCCCGACCGTTTCAAAATTCGTTCCGTTTACGAGCGAGAAGAAAATGTACGAAGAGACGGCACGGATATTCAAAGAGCTTGAAATAAATGTCGATCCCAAAACAATAATGAGCACTATGCCGGTTTCGCAGAGACAGATGGTCGAGATCGCGAAGGCGGTTTCTTATAATTCAAAAATTATCGTCTTTGACGAGCCCACGTCGTCGCTTACCGAGGAAGAGGCGGAGCACCTGTTCCGCATAATCAATATGCTGCGCGACCGCGGCTGCGCGATTGTCTATATCTCCCATAAAATGGAGGAGATACTGCGCATAAGCGACGAGGTCACAATAATGTGCGACGGCAGATGGGTTGCGACAAAGCCCGCAAGCGAGCTTACCATGAACGAGATAATCAAGCTCATGGTCGGCCGCGAGCTGACAAACAGATATCCTCCCAAGGATAACGAGATAGGCGACGTGCTTTTGAAGGTAGAAAATCTCAGCAGCGAATATACGAATCTGAGAGACGTGTCCTTTGAGGCAAGTAAGGGAGAAATTCTCGGCGTTGCCGGACTTGACGGTTCGGGCAGAACAGAGCTTCTCGAGCAGATTTTCGGTATAACGACGCGCCGAGGCGGAAAGATTTATCTCGACGGCAAGGAGACGAAAAACAAAACTCCTCATGAGTCGATAAGAAACGGCTTCGCCCTTTTAACCGAGGAGCGTCGCGCAACGGGAATCTTCGGCATTCTCAACGTCAGAGAGAATGCGACGGTAGCAAGCCTGAAAAAATATATGGCAGGCCCGTTCGTCAGCAAAAAGAAAATGAAGGTAACTACCGACAAGTATATAAAGTCCCTGAAGATAAAGACTCCCAACCAGGAGACGAAGATAAGATCTCTTTCGGGCGGCAATCAGCAGAAGGTCATTTTTGCAAGGTGGCTTTTGACCGATCCCACGGTGCTCCTCCTCGACGAGCCCACAAGAGGTATTGATGTCGGCGCGAAATACGAGATATATCAGCTTATTCTCGACCTCGCCAAAAAGGGCAAAACAGTTATTATGGTATCTTCCGAAATGGCAGAGCTTTTGGGCGTTTGCGATAAGATACTCGTTATGTCGGGCGGCAGGCTCGCGGGCGAGGTAGACGCCAAAACGACGAACCAGGAAGAAATAATGACCCTTGCGGCGAAATATGTCTAAGGAGGAATCATCATGGCTGAAACAGGTGCAAAAAAAGCAAAGCGCTCGCGAATTTCCGTTTGGATTGAAAATTTCAAAGCGGCGGAGCGCGGCGATAAAAAAAGACTTATAACGGACCTTTTGTTCAACAACGCAATGTTTATTATAATCGCGATCTCCGTGATTTTCATTGCCATAAAAGTTCCGGCGTTCCTGAGCATTTCATCTATAGTAAACATAATCTCGCTAACGGCGGCTAAGCTGCCCATCGCTCTCGGCATCGCGGGCTGTATCGTGCTGACCGGTACCGATATTTCGGCAGGCCGCTGCGTCGGACTCACGGCGTGCGTGGCTGCGTCTCTGCTCCAGATGAGCGGCTACGCCAATAAGATGTTCAAAGACCTTGACACCATGCCGCTTATCGTTGTTCTTCTCGCAGTTATGGCAATAGGCGCGGTAGTCGGTCTTGTAAACGGATTCTTCGTCGCAAAGTTTAAGCTCCATCCGTTTATAGTCACCCTTTCGACTCAGCTTATCGTTTTCGGTACGGTTCTTATGTACCTGATGATAGGCGGCAACAACGGACAGACTCTCTCCGGCCTTGACCAGTCCTATACGAAGTTCATCACGGGCACGCTGTTCTCCGTAGACGGTGTTGCGATTCCTAAGTACGTTCTCTATTCGATAATCCTGACGGCTATCATGTGGGTCGTTTGGAATAAAACGAAGTTCGGCAAGAATATGTTTGCAGTCGGCTCGAACGAAGAGGCTGCGAGAGTCTCCGGCGTTAACGTGTTCATGACCATCATTCTCGTCTTTGTTCTTGCGGGCGTTATGTACGGCATCACGGGCTTCATCGAGGGCGCGAGAATCGCCTCCTGTTCGGCAAACACCGGTCTTAACTACGAGTGCGACGCCATAGCGGCGTGCGTCATCGGCGGCGTATCGTTCGTCGGCGGTACCGGAAAGATAAGCGGAATAGTCGTCGGCGTTCTGCTCCTGCAGATAATTTTCGCGGGACTTAACTTCCTCTCCGTGTCCGCAAATATGCTCTACATCATCAAGGGTATGATAATCCTCATTGCCTGCGCTATCGATATGCGTAAATATCTCGCGCGCAGATAATCAAAACCTGAACCGAAAGGCAGTGAAACATCATGGACAATGAAAAAAGCACAATGGGTCTTACGACAGAGAGAAAGCCGGGCGGACTTTACAGGAACGTCAAGATGTCCGTAAAAACCGTCGATAAGCTCATAGTAATAGGCGTCGTTGTTCTTATTGCCTGTGTTGTTTTTGCGATAAGCCATGCAGGGTTTACGGTCACCTTCGATACGAACGGCGGCTCGCAGATCGAAAATCAGAAGGTTATGCACGGTCAATTGGTTAGCGTCGAAAATGACCCCGTCAAAGAGGGCTATGTGTTCACAGGCTGGTATATCGACAAAGACTGCACAAGAAAGTTCGATATCGGTAAAGACACGATAAGCGAAAGTATAACACTCTATTCGGGCTGGGTCGAAGCGGAATAACAAGGGTATATATAGGAGATTTGAGATGTATTTTGCAAACGAAAAGAGATATGAGAAAATGCAGTATAACCGCTTGGGAAAAAGCGGACTGAAGTTGCCCGCCGTCTCCCTCGGACTTTGGCATAACTTCGGCGATACCGCGCAGTTTTCCAATATGAAAGAGCTGTGCTTTACTGCATTTGACAACGGCATTACGCATTTCGACTTAGCCAATAATTACGGTCCGGCGCCCGGCAGCGCCGAAGAGAATTTCGGCAGGATTCTCGCTCAGGAGATGGGAGCCTACCGCGATGAAATGATAATCAGCACCAAGGCGGGCTATGCCATGTGGCCCGGACCGTACGGCTGCCGCAACGGAAGCCGCAAATACCTTCTTGCGAGCCTTGATCAGAGCCTTAAACGCATGGGACTTGAGTATGTCGATATTTTTTATCATCACTGCCTCGACCCGGAGACTCCGCTCGAGGAGACAATGGGTGCACTCGCGCAGGCCGTTCACAGCGGCAAAGCTCTCTATGCGGGAGTCTCCAATTACGACGGCGAAAATCTTGAAAAGGCGTGCGGAATTCTTGACGACCTCAAGTGCCCGTTCGTGATAAATCAGAACAGGTATTCAATATTTGACAGAACCGTTGAGCAAAACGGTCTCAAGAGCACCGCCGCGCGGCTTAATAAGGGCATTATAGCCTTCAGTCCGCTTGCGCAGGGTATGCTCACCGACAGATATTTAAACGGCATTCCCGGCGACAGCCGAGTCATGACGGACGGCAGATTCCTGTCCGCCGACGCAATAACCGAAGAAAAGCTTGAAAAAGTTCGCGCGCTTTCGGAAATTGCAAAGGAGAGAAACCAGACTCTCGCGGAAATGGCTTTGGCATGGGTGCTCAGAGACGGCATTGTCAGCTCCGTTCTGGTCGGTGCGTCGAAGCCGTCGCAGATAGTCGATAATATAAAGGCTATCGAAAACATATCGTTCACGAGCGATGAGCTCGAGCGAATAGATAAAATCAGCCTTACCTGATTTTTCTGTAATCTCCCCGTAAATGTGAATCGCGCCCCGTTTATTAAGCTTAACGGCCTGATAAACGGGGTGCGGTTTTTATGTAAAATGTTAAATTGTACAAACGGTCGGGAGGGATTCGAACCTCCGGCAGGGCGGCGTTGGTTTTTGCCAATTTACATCCTGCGGCAAGCACGATGTAAAGCACCAAAAGAGCACCTGCGAATAGTTTTCTTCCTGTTTTCATCATGTTTTCCTCCGTTCGAAATTGTCATTACGGCGGATTTCGCCCGCCGTATAACCTGTTGCGTCAATGGCGGCACGCAGGGCGTTTTCGTCCAATGGCTCTTTAGAGACGATTACCGTCTCTCCCTTGGAGTGTGAGGACGAAACCTTCTCCACAGAAAATACTCCGCGAATCGTGTCGTTGATGTGCGCCTCACACATGGAGCATGCCATGCCGGAAACCTTTATCGTTGTTTGAATCATTTTGGTACCTTCTTTCAAAATTAAATCCTATCCCAGCGCCACATCAAGCGTCATCATAACGCTGAAGCCCACCGCAAAGAAAAGCGTCCCTACGTTTGAGTGCTTTCCCTGCGACATTTCCGGTATCAGTTCCTCTACCACAACATAGAGCATTGCACCTGCGGCAAAGCTCAAAAGATACGGCAGCGCCGGGATCACAAGCTGCGCCGCGAGAAGCGTCAGCACTGCGCCGACCGGCTCAACTATTCCCGAAAGGACGCCACCTAGAAACGCCTTGCCTTTGCTCTCGCCCTCAGCTCGGAGAGGCATGGAGATTATAGCACCTTCGGGGAAATTCTGAATAGCAATGCCGAGTGACAGGACAAGCGCACTCGCTGCCGTAATCTGCGTGTTTCCGGCAAGAAAGCCCGCATACATCACGCCCACCGCCATGCCTTCGGGAATGTTATGCAGCGTCACCGCAAGCACCATCATAGTGGTGCGCCCGAGCTTGCTTTTCGGTCCCTCCGCCTGGTCGCTCCCTACATGAAGGTGGGGGATAAGCCTGTCAAGCATAAGCAAAAACAGCACTCCGACCCAAAATCCGATAAAGGCGGGGAGGAAGGACAGCTTGCCCATATTTTCCGATTGCTCTATCGCCGGAATCAGCAGGCTCCAAATAGATGCCGCCACCATAACCCCCGCGGCAAAGCCCGCGAGCGCACGCTGCACCGAAACACCGAGTGACTTTTTCATAAAGAAAACACACGCCGAGCCTAATGTTGTGCCGAGAAAGGGGATTAATATTCCGAATAATACTTCCATTTGCTTCACCGCCTTTGCGTTGTGTTTTTATTTATTTCGTCTGAAACCAGCCTCATCCCGGTATTCGGGATGCTCCTTTAAGTACGGATCTTTATCGCCGCAGATAGTATAGTCGCATCGGCAGCCGTCCACGCAGGTGCTCGTCCGTACAAGCCTTGCATGCAGCAGCTCCATAGATGCAAAGTCCACATTGCACAGGGCGGGCATAATATCCGTAAGACCGTGGCGGATAGCAAACTCCGCTGCCGGGCACGCCGTAAATTCATAATAAATAGGCTTGTCG
>OHAU01003799.1_pt1 | contig 11352 bp, 4 predicted proteins | sample 1577181 | NCBI WGS metagenome assembly OHAU01 (sample SAMEA3541472, study PRJEB24748) | human gut metagenome | biome: human gut; feature: human-associated habitat; material: faeces | place: China | collected 2012
CGAACATGGTGAATGCACAAGCAAACGCCAGCACCAGTGCGAGAACCTTTTTGAGGTGGCATGTGAAAATCGGAAAATAAATACTAAACATTGTTTTTAGAGTAAATCATCTAAAATAAAGAATATTTCCCTAATTTATGCGCTCAACAGCATGAACCATATTATGGATAATAACACGCTATATATTAATTTTTAGAGGATAAATATTTCGTCAGTATAAACAAAAATCACATTAGATTTTGTACAAATATTCTTTTCTATGGTGTCGCTAAGCTCTACGGAATATCCATTTATTTACTCGCGTTTACGCATACCCATATCTGCGAAAAAGTTGAATTTATAGTTGTTTACATAATAACCAATCAATCTATTACTTGATTTTATTCTTTTGTGTGCCATCTCAAAAAGATTCTCGCACTGGTGCTGGCGTTTGCTTGTGCATTCACCATGTTCGCTGGTGCGGCGTTCACGGATCAGGCTGACTTCGCAGTTAAGACTGATGTAGTGGACACTCTGGTGCAGCTGGGTGTAATCAACGGTTATACCGATGGTTCTTTCAAGCCCAACGGCACTGTAACTCGTGCGGAGATGGCGAAGATGATCTACGTCCTGCGCACCGGTAACTCTGACGCTTCTGCGTACAACGACGACAAGACCTCTTTCACTGACATCGGTACCCACTGGGCACGCGGCTACATCAAGTACTGCCAGTCCCTGGGCATCATTGCTGGTAAGAGCAACACCAAGTTCGACCCGAATGGCAACGTAACCGCTCAGGAAGCAGCTAAGATGCTGCTCGTAACCTTGGGTTACAACGCTGAGAAGGCTGGTCTGACCGGCGCAGGCTGGGCATCCAAGACCAACGCACTGGCTGACGAGAACGGCCTGCTGGAGGACGTTAACACTTCCTTCACCGCTGCTTGCCCGCGTCAGTACGCTGCACAGCTGATCTACAACACCATCGACACCCCGACTGTTGTATGGCGTGATGACGCTTACACCAACGTAGACGTTCTGAACCGCGACAATCAGACTGTTGGTGAGAAGTACATGAACCTCGTTAAGGACGAGGCTGCAACCGGCGCTCACGACAACATCCTGACCAAGGTAGAGAAGGAAGACGGCCGTGACACCTACACCATCACTGTTTCTGGCGCAGTTTACACCCGCGTTGCTAAGGACTACTCCGACCTGATCGGCCAGGACGTAGTTGTTATGTACAAGAAGAACGATACTTCCAAGGTATTCGGCGTTTATGCTGCTGAAGACTCCAAGGTAATCGCTTCCGGTACTGTTGGTCAGCTCGAGTCCATCTCCGGCGAGACCAAGAAGACCAAGCTGAACGGCACCGAGTACAAGCTGGACGATGTTAAGAGCACCGTTACCGTTATCGAGCCGAACAGCACTGCTACCGATACTCTGGCTAACCTCGAGAGCTACACCGCTATCGACAAGGTTGCAGGTACCGTAAAGCTGGTTGACAACGACGGCGACAACAAGGTTGATACCCTCGTTTACACCCCGGTTACCGTAGGTCAGATCACCTACGCTGGCTCTAAGTCTGTTACCATTAACAACGGCGTTGGCGCTAACGATGTTGATGACCTCAACATCTACGACGGCTACGCTAAGGACGACTGGACCGTAGTTACCGCTGATACCTACACCTCCTCTGGCGACACCGCTGTTGCTAAGATCGATGTAGTTACCTCCAAGGTTGCTTCTGTTAAGTCTTCTACCCCGAAGGAAGTTAAGATCAACGACTCTTGGTATAAAATTGCTACCGGCTCTGTTGCTGATGACACCGCTTCCGTTAAGTCCGGCAGCACCTACGACTTCGCTATCGTTGGCAACTATGTTGTAAACGCCAAGGAGACCGAGGCTGCTTCTACCGACGTTCTGGTTGTAACCGACTACGAGAGCACTTCTACCGGCATGCAGGGTACCACCACTCAGAAGGTAAAGGCTTACTTCCTGGACGGTTCCTCCAAGACCATCGAGGTTGAGAAGCTGTCTCTGACCGCTGGCACTGACGAGTCTGATGTAGATCGCTCTTCCAACAACATTGATTCCGATGATGTTAACAAGCTGTACACCTACTCTACCCGTAGCAACGGCACCTACACCCTGAAGGCTCTGGGTTCTGGTAACAAGGCTGGCTACGAGTCTGCTGTAAACCTGAAGTCTGGCAACATCACCGGCAGCAACAAGATCGACAACTTCTCCATCAGCGATGATGCAGTAGTATTCGCTCTGTACGGCTCTGCAACCAACGGCGTTCGTCACGACGTTAAGGTTTTGACCGGTAAGACTGTAAACGACTGGAAGACCGGTTACGGTTCTCAGGTTGCTTACGCTACCAAGAAGTCCAACGGTATCGAGACCGTTCGCGTTGCAGTAGTTGTTGATAACAGCAAGTACTCCGGCGCTGGTTCCGACTACAAGTATGCTTACATGACCTCCGATTCTTACGAGGGCACTAACGGCGAGGACAACGACAAGACCACCGTATACGAGGCTTGGACTGGTTCTGAGAATGTAACCCTGAAGTATGATGGTGCTAGCGGTACCACCAAGCACGCAGGCGACGTTCTGATCTACACCGATGACGGTGTTGACTTCATCAATATCGAGACTGCTTCTGACGTTAATGTTGTAAAGGTTGCTATCACCGGTATCGAGAAGGCTAAGGAAGGTGACGTTGCAGTTCGCTTTGCAAACGGCAGCTCCGACACCTACTCCATGGACGAGGATTGCGTATACATCGCAGTTAACGACGACAAGCAGGAAGGTATGGAAGGTTCTTCTCTGGATCAGATTTCTCTGGCTGAGGAGCACACCTCCGGCAAGTACTACGCTAACGCTTGGATCGTAGTTGAGAATACTGGCGATAAGAACATCATGGCTATCATCTATGACGCTGATAACAACCGTCTGGATGGCAACCTGCTGTTCTAATTGTAATAAGTTAATATAACTTGTTATAACTGAAAACCCCCGATTTCTCGGGGGTTTTCTTTATGCGTGAAAAAGGAAAACCCCGAGGAGTTCCTCGGGGTTTTCGAGTTCGCTATGCTGCGATAATTCCTAAGGAATTACTGCTTCATCTCGTTGTTGGTATCTACAACGATCAGACGAATGTAATCATCGCCAGACTCGGAGTAGTAGATAACGTTAGCCTTGTCGTTAGCATCGATCTTGCCATCGTTGTTGGTATCGATTGCGGTCTCGATGTCGAACTCGCCAGCGCCCTTCTTAGCATCGGAATCAACGTACAGGACAACAGTATCCTTGGTGATCTTGTATTCCTTGCTTACCGGAACAGATACGAAGGTCAGCTCACCAGAAGTCTTGTCGTAAGAAGTAATCTGGGTTACAGCATACTTCTGAGTAGCAGTATCCTTACCAGCCAGCTTAGTCAGGTCGTAGGTGCCGTCAGCATTTACAGAATACTCAAATGCCTCACGTGCAGCGATGGAAACCTTATCCTCAGACTTCATGGTAATAGCCTCAGAACCGTTCCAAGCCTCTACGAAGGTGTACTTGGTACCGTCAATGGTCTTCTCGTAAGAATCATCCAGAGCAAATGCGTAGGTGCTGTTGGAACCACCCGGAATGTTATTAGTCATGGTGACAACAGCCATCTCAGCGTAGTTTACGCCAGAATCCTTCTTAACCAGAGCCTGGAGAGAAATAGTGGTTTCCTTCCAGTTAGCAGCATCCTTACCGGTTACTACCTTGTACTCATAGTCGCCATTCTTCATATACTGAACAAATACAACGCCGGTATCCTTCATGAATACGTTAGCAGTGGTATTAGCCTTCTTCAGAGTAGCAGACTTAACCTTGCCGTCGATGGTGAGGTTACCACCAGTTGCATATTCGTCATAACCGTTCAGCGCCTTCTCAGATACAGCCTTGAAGGTGTACTTGCCCTTAGATACCTCGTAGGTAGCCAGCTTCGGAGCAGACTCCTCAACATAGGTGGTATCACCATTCTTCTTAGTACCCTTGTACTCAGAGTCGTTGTCCAGTTCAACAGTCTTACGGGTGCCGTCTGCGAACAGAACATCGGCAACCTTGGAAGAGCCCAGACCGCTGGAAGAACCGGTCTCGATAACCAGTGCAAAGTCGGAAGAACCAACAGTTACGGTATCAACCAGCTGTACAAAGCCGTTCAGGAGAACCAGCTTAACGGTTGCGCCGTTGGACGGCCAGTTGTCGATAACCTTATTGGTGTTCGCCTTGTAATCAGCGGTGTACCAGGTGCCATCAATCAGAACCTGATCATTGCCCTTGATGCCGGTAACCTTGCCTTCAACAGTCTCCAACTTAGTCAGCAGAACCTTGTCGTCAGCGTAGTTTTCCTTAGCGGAAATTGCAACGTAATCGTCCTTCTTCAGGTCAGAGGAGAAGTTTGCGGCATCTTCCTCATACTTCTTGCCAGCATTGACATAATCCTTGCCAACATAAGTAACCTTCTTGGTCTCGAAGGTGGTAACCTTCAGGATGTTGATCTTGTTGTTGCTGCTGTTGGAAATAGCCTGAACAGTGGAAGCCTTACCAATGTTCTCGCCTTCAGAGTGTGCATTAACCCAGACAGCGATCTTGGTGTTGGTATCCTTGCCGTTTACATAAACGGTGGAGTTGTTGGTATCAACAGTATACTTGGTACCGTCAATCTTGATCTTGTCAGCGCTGTCCATCTTAACCTGATCCATAACAGCGGAAACAACAGTGTTATCGTCGGTCATAGCGTAAACGCCAAATACCTTATCCTTATCCTTGTACAGAACCTTAACCTTCTGATACTTCAGAGCAGAGTAATCCTTGGAAACCTTGGTGAAGTTGTTCAGGAGCTTCTTGCCAGAGCACTCATCCTCGTACTTGTCAGTGTTGACGTACAGGGAATAGGTGTCCTTGTCATTGTCCTTGGTTACTTCCTCGAGGATACCAACGGTCTTGGACAGGCCCATGTACTTCTCGCCGATGGTCTGGTTGTCCTTGCCATTGTAGTTCTGGTTGGTGTAAGCGTCATCACGCCATACAACAGTAGCTGCGTCGATTGCATTGTAGATCAGCTGTGCAGCGTACTGACGCGGGCAAGCTGCGGTGAAGGAAGTGTTAACATTCTCCAGCAGGCCGTTCTCATCAGCCAGTGCGTTGGTCTTGGAAGCCCAACCAGCACCTACCAGGCCAGCCTTCTGAGCATCGTAACCCAGGGTTACCAGCAGCATCTTAGCTGCTTCCTGAGCGGTTACATTGCCATTCGGATCAAACTTGGTAGTGCTCTTACCAGCAATGATGTTCAGAGACTGGCAGTACTTGATGTAGCCGCGAGCCCAGTGAGTACCAATGTCGGTGAAAGAGGTCTTGTCGTCGTTGTACGCAGAAGCGTCAGAGTTGCCGGTACGCAGAACGTAGATCATCTTTGCCATCTGCGCACGAGTTACAGTACCGTTCGGCTGGAAGGAGCCGTCTTCGAAACCTTCGATTACGCCCAACGATACCAGAGTGTCCACTACATCAGAGTCAACCTTAATGTCAGCCTGATCCGTGAACGCCGCACCAGCGAACATGGTGAATGCACAAGCAAACGCCAGCACCAGTGCGAGAACCTTTTTGAGATTCTTCATAGGGGTTTTCCTCCTTAAAAATTTTTGTACGAGTTCTCACTCGTCGTTAAGTATATTACCATAGTCAAACACAGGGGTCAAGCGAAGTTCGCAATCCGTAACATGAGTGTAACATTACAGGTAATGTTACATTTATGTGTGTTACACTTTTCCCCCGTTCCCCCGCAGAGCAACCACCATCATATAATAAGGTATCCCTTTCTTCCATAGCAACTGATGTTGCAAATTTTCCTGTTTCCGCTTATACGGAATATGCTTTATAACGCAATTAAAAAGTAGCGTTGCCACACTCAGGTTTGGCACCACAAAGCTCTATCCCGGCCTTATGTCGGGATATCTTTTCTCTTTATTCCAATGATGTGATTTATATTGAGCTACCGGACACAATAACTCTGAAGAGTGTGTCTTCCAACGATACTATTATATCAATCATGGATATTTTCTTAGAGGCAATATCAAAATAAAGAGTGGAACCTTTGAGATCTCTACACTCGATAAACAGTATATTCGTACATCGATTCCTTTCTATAGTCTTCGCTCACTATATAAGTGCGAAGTCGATCCTCTTGGAAAGATACGCAAAATCACAAGTCCTGAAAAACGCATGACCTTTCATCTCAAATAATCCATACAAAAAAAGACCTGTACACAACGTACAGGTCTTTTCCCATTCAAGAACTCTGGAATTTCCCATTTCTTTATCATTAACGCAATTAAAAAAGCAGGGGAGCCACAGTCTTAAAAAATTTTGTGTCTATAGTATAACATAAAATATCTTATGTGCGCAAGCATACTCACTCCTCTTGCGACATTACAGTACTAAAAATAATTGCAAGTGCACCCACTCGGCTCACTTGACAATATTTTCGCTGTTACTGAATTTAAACACCGTCATAAACAGGATTTTTATGTCAAAAAGCAGTGTCCAGTTCTCAATATAGTAAATATCATGCTCAATCCGTCCTTGAATCGACGTATCACCGCGGAAACCGTTCACCTGCGCCCAGCCGGTAATGCCCGGCCGCACCTGATGCTTGACCATATACAGCGGCACGCTTTCCTTAAACTGGTTTACAAAATACGGCAGTTCCGGCCGCGGTCCGACCAGACTCATATCGCCCATCAGCACGTTGAAGAACTGTGGTAGCTCATCGATCGAAAACTTGCGGATGAATGAGCCGAACTTGGTCTTACGCGGATCACTGTTGGTACTCCATCCGGTATTTTGTTTATCATTCACTCGCATAGAGCGGAATTTGTACATATAAAACGGCTTTTTATTCAATCCCACACGTTCCTGCTTGAACAGGATCGGGCCTGGCGAGGACAACTTAACACCAAGCGCTGCGAACAGCATAATGGGCGATGTGCACACGATCAGCAGCAGCGAGCCAACAATATCCACCGCCCGCTTCAGGAACGCGTTGCCGATATTATCCAGCGGGATATGACGCAGGTTGACCAGCGACACGTCCCCCACCTCATCGATTGACGGACGCGACGGCATATACTTATTGTAAAACGGGATAAGCGACATTTTCACGCCGTTTTTCTCACTGCTCGCAATAATGCTCTGCAGATACGGGTACTCGTCCGCCTCCAGTGCGATGACCACCTCATCCGGTGCGGCACGCTCGAGCACATGTGCCAGCGCATCGTATGTACCGCGATAGGCAATGCCCGGCAGGCAGTCGCGCGGCGCAAGATAGCTGTCCACGCAGAACCCCAGCGTGCGGTCGTTCTGCACCGCACGGCAGTACGCCTGCGCCTGTTCCCCACAGCCGATCAGCAGCACATGCTTCAGATTATAGCCGTGCTCACGGAACGAACGCAGCAGCCGTCGCAGAAACCATCGTTTGACCGCCACCGCGATCGTTGCCAGCGCAAAGAACACAAACAGCGTCCAACGCGACAGGTGAAACTGCTTGAACGCGAAGAAAAATGCCAGCAAAATACCGAAAATGATGGTGTTGCTCCGCAGCAGCAGGCTGAACTCCTGCAAAAAGTTTTTGGCGCGGAACGAATCGTACAGTCCCATCAGACCGTACAGCAGCCAGAACAGCGGCGAAACACACAGCACCGCCATCAGATAATACGACAAGCCGATGTGCCCGGGCATGCCGTGAAACAACGTAAAACGGATAAAATATGCAAGGATCATGCAGGGGAAAAGAATCAACACGTCAGTCAATCCGTTGATTTGATTGAGTGTCCGCTGATTTTCTTTGATCAACCGCGGTTCCTCCTATTATATGTAATCGATACCAATTTTATAAGTTTATCACATCCGGCATAATTTTACCACCTGTAAACGACTTTTCTCGCCAAATAAATTCTCTCCAGCAAGACGATAATATCTCACCCAACCTTGACAAAACAGGCGTTTCGGAGTAATATTTTGCTATAAATACGTGCGCAGGCGGCGTAAGTTGCCTGCGTTTTTCTTTGAAAGCAGGTCACACTGTGAACGGTAACAAAAAGCTACTATATATTGCCTCATCGTTTGGGCATTTAGCATCCTTTCATCAACCTTATACCGAGTGGTTGACACAACAGGGTTATGAGGTTCATGCGGCAGCTGGCGGCGAACAGCGTGCATTGCGCGGTGTCAGCCGATACATCCCAGTGCCGTTTGAAAAAAGCATGTTCTCGCCGCACAACTTTGCGGCAGTCTTGCAGCTCCACTCGCTGCTGCGGCGTGAAAATTACGCCATGATCAGCCTGCACACCTCGCTTGCCGCGTTCTTTGCGCGTCTGGCGGTGCAGCTTTTGCCGAAAAGGCAGCGTCCCGTGGTGATGAACACCGCACACGGCTATCTGTTTGATGACAGCACTCCCTTGCTCAAACGCACGCTACTGCTCGGTGCCGAGCGCATGACCGCGCCTGTCACCGACTGGCTGCTGACCATGAACCGGCAGGACGAGCAGATCGCCAGGCGCTATCGGCTCGGACGGCACATCGTCCCGACGCCGGGCATGGGAATTGTGCTCATGCGCTTCTCCCCTCCCTCACAGGAGGAAAAACGCGCCCTGCGCCGTGAGATAGAGCTACCCGAAAACGCGCTCGTGCTCATCTACGCTGCGGAATTCTCCAGCCGCAAGAACCAAAGGATGCTCATCAGCGCCATGCCTGAGCTACCGAACGCCGTACTCCTTCTGCCCGGTCGCGGTGCACTGCTCGATGATTGCCGCATACTCGCGCAGCAAAAGGGCGTTGCCGACCGCGTTCGCTTCCCCGGATTTACGTCCAACATCGAGCAGTACTACCGTGCTGCTGACCTCTGCGTGTCCTCCAGCCGCAGCGAAGGACTTCCCTTTAATGTAATGGAGGCCATGGCCTGCGGTCTGCCCGCGGTACTCTCCGATGTCAAGGGGCACGAAGATTTAGTGCGTTCGGGCGAGAACGGCCTTTTATTCCCCTATGACGACCAAAACGCCTTTATCCGCGCTGTAAAGCAGGCCACCGAGCCTGTCCTGCAGGCACAGATGAGCGCCGCCGCGGTACAGACCGCCGTTCCATACGGTATTGACGCGGTATTCCCCACGCTCACCGCAATTTATTCTCAAGCAATTCCTAATCAACCTAAGGAGGTTTCAGAATGACTGAAAAAACAGCAAAATCCAACGCCGGAAAAGGCTGGCTGTGCTGTGCGGCGATCATCGCCCTGTGCGTGATTAGCTGCTTTGCACAGAACGGCACCTACACGACCAAAAAGGTGCTCGGTCTGCTCGGTGCGGTCGGCATCATCGGTATGATGCTGTTCGCAGACAAAGCACGCATCAAGCGCCTGATGAGTCCACCGTCGTTTGCACTGCTGGCCTATCTGCTGCTGGAGGCTTTATCGACGTTCTATGCCCGCTCGGGCAAGTTTGCCATCGCGGAATTCTCCTGCAACCTGATCGCCTTTGCGGTGTTCATGGCCATCGTGCTTTTCTCCGACAATGGCAAGCAGTCCTTCCGCCGCATTGCAGCGGTGCTCGCAACAGCAGCCGCTCCGGTCGGTCTGCTGTCTATTGACGCGGCATCCTGCAACATTCTTATGCGCCCCGTGCGTCCGCTGCTCGAGTTTGTCGGCCGCGGTTACGGCAACACCGGCGCGTACTTCTACTCCCGTCTGAACACCATTCTCGGCAACCCGAACATCTACGCAGGTCTGATGTCCGTCGCGTGCCTGATGTCTCTGTGGCTGGTGCTCACCTCTGAGAGCCGCAGACAGCGTATCCTGTGCACGGTTCTGCTGATGGTGAATGCAGTTTCCTACCTGCTGGCGTTCTCGATGGGCTCGCTCGGCGTATTTGTCGCAGCATGCGTGCTCATGCTCGTGCTTTCGCCCAAGGAGACCCGCTCCGGTCTGTTCCTGCTACTGCTCCAGACCGCGGTCATCGCGCTAATCGTCGGCGCGGTATCGGTCAAGGGCTTCGGTGACACGGTCACCGGCTCTCCCCTGCCGATGATCATGCTCGTAGTCGGCTGCGTCGCTGCCTGTCTGCTCGAGATCGGCGTGCGCGGCAAGCTGGCCGAGCGTCTCGCGGATAAGGGCAAGCTGCTGATCGGTGCGGTTGCCGGTATCGTGGTCGTGATCACCATCTATCTGATCGCGGCACTCAACGTCACCGGTGCGTACACCTTCGGCACCGAGGGCGATTTCCGCCGTACCGCGGACCTGCCCGCCGGCGACTACACGCTTAGTGTGGATGCCTCCGCACCGGTAAACGTGCGTGTTGCGTACAAAAACACCAACAATCTGGTGCAAAATAACGAAACCGACCTTGCAAACGCCTCCACGGATAACGATATTACCTTCACTGTGCCCGAGGACAGCAAGCTCGCGTTCTTCTACATCTCCTGCGATCAGCCGGGCGTGACGGTCAATACCGCCACCTACACCGGTGCAAAGAACGGCAGTGTCAAGCTGGGCTATAAGCTGCTGCCCGCCTTCATTGCAGACCGTATTCAGGACCTGACCGCAAACGGCAACGTCGTACAGCGCGGCGTATACCGTCAGGACGCCATCAAGCTGTGGAAAACCGCACCAGTGTTCGGCCGCGGTCTGGGTGGCTTTGAGAACGGCGTTGCCTCGGTGCAGGATTACTACTACGAGACCAAATACGCCCACAACCACTACGTTGAAGCGCTCTGCGACCTCGGTGTGCTGGGTCTGCTGGCGTTCCTGTCCATGCTGGGCACGGCTGTCTGGACGCTCGTCAAGAGCCGCACGGAAAAGCCGCTCATCGTCATGCTGCTCGCGGCCTGCGTGCTGCAGATGTTCGGTCAAGCCGTTACCGACGTAACGTGGTCATCCGGCTCCTGCTTGCCGATGTTCTTCGCCGTGCTGGCAGCAATCACCGTATTCTGCGCGGATTCGCTCTGCCTTAAGCTGCCCGAAAAGAACAAGGGCGGTGCGGTGCGCTGGCCGGTAACCGTCGTCTGTGCGGTATTCACTGTGCTGATTGGTCTCAACCTAATCGCGCAGAGCAAGCTGAACAGCGACAATCTGACTCTTGACGACCTCAAACTGGGCGCAAAAATCGACTTGTTTGAAGCAAACGACTACAAGATGTCCTATCTGATGAGCAACTACGACGACGAGACGCTTGCTGCCAAGTACGCCGCATCTCTCTCACGCGTGGAATCCAACACAATTACCGTGCTGCTGGCGCAGTATTACGCCAACACCGGCGATTTCAGCCGTGCATTTGATATTCTCGACCGCGG
>OHAU01003808.1_pt1 | contig 11303 bp, 11 predicted proteins | sample 1577181 | NCBI WGS metagenome assembly OHAU01 (sample SAMEA3541472, study PRJEB24748) | human gut metagenome | biome: human gut; feature: human-associated habitat; material: faeces | place: China | collected 2012
AGCTTCATGCAGAAACTGAATTTGAAAAGTATAGAATCATTCAAGATAGATTATTCATGTCGGATTATGATAAATATTTATTGGAATTAGAGGAAAATGCAAAGAAATAGTTTCACGATTTTGAGCTGAAATAACTATTTAAAGGTATATTCTGATTGGAAAATGAAATTTATGAGTATGATAAGTACTGATAAAGAAGAATTCTAAGTGAAAGAGGAGAATACCCACCAAGATAACCCACCAAGATAAAGTGGAAAAATAAAAAAATGCGAAACGCAAAACACAAAAGGAAGAAGTCATGGTAGTTAAAGATTTATTAATGCAGTGCATGGTTGACGATATCATAAAGGCTGTATTGAAAAAGGAAGATGAAAATGTGAATGTTGACAAGGCATATATGTCGTATTCATCGCTTATCACAGAATTAAAAAATCGTATCCCGAGTATAAGCGATTATATTATATTAGGAATTGATTGGATAAATTTTGGTGAGCCTATGTCAGACAGCGTATTATATAATATAAACGAAATCAAAAACGAATTTAAAATAAATGATAAATTCGAGAAAATATCAGATGTCAATGTACTAAGTGATTCAGAGATAGAAGAACTGATAAATGATTATGAGCATCTGACTTCTTATGGTTATGAATATGAACCATGGGATAATATTCTTGGTTTTCAGATTGATGAAAATAATGCTGAGAAATTTGGCAAGACAAGATTGTTGGCAAATATATTATACGCAATGACATTTTTCGGATTTGACGAAGAAAATATTGACAAAGAACGCAAGATTCTGAATCAGCGCACTAAAGAAATGGATGATGTATTAAAATTACCAAAGGAGGAACAGGAAAAATATTTTATTCCGTGGGAAACGTTAAAAAAGGAATTAGAAATTGAGGACGATTCTCCTGAGGAAGAATTGCGTAAAAGGAAAGAAATGAACAGAGAAATACTATATAATAATTTACAGTCTTACAAGGTGTTAAAAGAATACGTTAATACTAATCTGAATGAGAATATATAGGGGGATTGACGAACGAAGCGAGCCATGATGTACGCAACATATGAAATATGTGAGCGATTAAAACAATAGTATAAATTCAGATAGTAACATACCGAGAGGAACTCTGTTTCAAGTATTGTGTAAACCTTAATTTTAATAGTGTATGATTTTGGATGTACTTTATTGGAGAACAAATGCTTAAGGTATTTGAAAAATTATCAATCAAATACAAAAATGCTACCCCAAATACCTTAGTAGTAAACACTCGGATTTTTACTACTATCTTACTACTAACGGTGTCCTCGATTTGCTCTTATTTGCCGTGTTTTGCAGATTACACTCTGTCAAGCGATGTTTTTAAAGCATTTTACAGACACCGCAAATACGGGCAAACCACGGCATTTTACGGCTTTTTATGAAAGGAAAAAATTATGATTAAGATACTTTTTGTTTGCCATGGCAATATATGCAGGTCGCCGATGGCGGAGTTTGTGATGAAAGATTTAGTAAAAAAGGCGGGGCTTAGTGATGAGTTTTACATAGCGTCTGCGGCAACGAGTACAGAGGAAATCGGGAACGGTATACACCATGGTACACGCAAAAAGCTTGCGGAGTTCGGTATTTCGGTTGATGGAAAATATGCGGTTCAATTAAAAAAATCCGACTATGCCAAATATGATTACATTATTGGTATGGACAGTTACAATTCACGCAATATGAAACGTATGCTACCGAATGATACCGAAAACAAAATACACCTTTTACTTGATTGGTCCGACAATCCGAGAGATATTGCGGATCCATGGTACACAGGTGATTTTGATGTGACATACAATGATGTACTTGAAGGTTGCACTGCTTTACTCAAGGAAATCAAAAAAGAGCTTTAAAGCTCTTTTTTTATACCAAACACCTCAAAAATATTATACATTAAAACATAAAAAAATACAATTTATTTGTTACTAAAGCCGAAATCGGTGGTATAAATAAAATAGAAAGGAAGTGAGTTAGTATGAAAATCACATTTTTAGGTGCGGCACACGAAGTTACGGGCAGTTGTACGCTAATAGAAACGAACGGAAAAAATATTCTTGTTGACTGCGGAATGGAACAAGGTGCTGATATATTTGAAAATCAAGAAATCCCCGTAAATCCAAATGATATTGAATGTGTATTGCTTACTCATGCACATATTGACCATTCGGGTAATTTGCCGTTACTTTACAAAAACGGTTTTCGCGGTAAAATTTACGCGACGAATGAAACATCCGATTTATGCGAAATAATGTTGCCGGACAGTGCGCATATTCAAGAAACTGAGGCGAAATGGCGAAACAGAAAAGCAAAGCGTGCCGGCAGGGAAGAATATGTTCCGATTTATGATATGGACGATACTATTGGTGTGCTTCAGCAATTCCGTCCGTGTAATTATGATGAGAAAATAAGAATTTTGGAAAATGTCGAAATAAGATTTCACGATATAGGTCACTTGCTCGGCTCGTCTTGTATAGAAATTTGGATAACAGAAAGCGGTATTACAAAGAAAACAGTTTTCAGCGGTGACGTGGGAAATACAAATCAACCGATTATTAAAGACCCGACTCCGATTTATGATACGGACGATACCGATTATCTTGTTATAGAGTCCACCTACGGAAACAGATTTCATACGGAAGTACCTGATTATATAACATTGCTTGCGGGGGAATTTCAGAGAACATTTGACAGGGGCGGAAATGTTGTTATACCGTCATTTGCTGTAGGCAGAACGCAAGAGCTTTTATACTATATACGTCAGATTAAAGAACAAAATCTTGTAAAAGGTTACGGTGATTTTTCTGTGTATGTGGACAGTCCTTTGGCGAATGAGGCTACCGCGATATTTTTACAGTGTGACGTAAAATGTCTGGACGAAGAAGCAAGAGCGTTGGTGGACAGCGGTATTAATCCGCTTACATTCAGCGGATTAAAACTTGCCGTTTCAACGGATGAGTCTGTTGCAATTAATTTTGACGAAAAGCCGAAAGTTATAATATCGTCAAGCGGTATGTGTGAGGCGGGAAGAATACGGCATCACTTAAAACACAATTTGTGGCGAAGAGAATGTTTGATTTTGTTTGTCGGCTATCAGGCAGAGGGAACGCTCGGCAGAATGTTGTGTGACGGTATTAAGAATGTAAAATTGTTTGGTGAGGATATAGAAGTAAATGCCGAAATTAAAATGCTTGACGGAATAAGCGGACATGCAGACAAGAACGGTCTTATAAAGTGGCTTAAAACATTTAAGAAAAAGCCTGAAATTGTTTTTGTTAATCATGGCGAGGAAAAGTCTTGCGATGAATTTACCGATTGTATCAGAAATGAATACGGTTATAATTCTGTTGCACCGTACAGCGGTACTTGTTACGATTTGCTGACAGGTGAAGTGGTTGTACAGACGTACGGCATACGCGTGCAGAAAAAGAAAACTACAAAACGTGCTGCGACTGTATTCGGCAGACTTATTGCCGCTGCGGAAAGATTGCTTGCAGTTGCAAGAAGTTGTGAGGGAATGGCCAATAAAGATTTGGCAAAGTTCGCAGACCAGATTGATATGTTGTCTGAAAAGTGGAAAAGATAGATAACCAACCCACAGTCGACTGCGTCGACAGCTCCCCTCAATGGGAGCCATACAAAAAAACTTTCCTTGAGGAGAGGTGTCACGAAGTGACGGAGCGGTGGCAAAAAAACAAGGACGGTCAATGACCGTCCTTATTTGTATAATCGCTCCAACCGTCTATTGTACTGTCTTGAATTGCTCTGAAAAGTCTTTTTCTAAGTCCGGGATACATTTCCTTTTCAAGACGTTTAATAAGATCTTTCATATATTGACGTTGCGTATATCCGTCAGCAGGACAAGGATTGTGAACAACGGGAATATCATAATTTTTAACCACACCCCTAATATCACGTTCGCGAACGTAAATCATAGGTCTGATTTGATACATATCAGTGCGGTCGAGATATGTAACAGGCGAAAAACAATGTATTCTGCCCTCGTGCATAAGGCTAAGGAAGAATGTTTCAAGCACATCATCATTATGATGACCGAGTGCAACTTTATTGCAGCCGTTTTCGATTGCCATATCATTTAACGCACCGCGGCGCATTTTTGCACACAATGAGCAAGGATTGGATTCTTTTCGTATATCAAAAATAATCTCTTTAATATTTGTTTTCTTAACCTTATATTCAACGCCCAAATCATCACACATTTTTTGTACTTTTGAATAATCGGCATCATATCCCATATCCAAAGTCAATCCCATAACGGTAAATTTTTTCGGATAGTATCGCGAAAGTTCCGCAAGCACATTAAGCAGTACAAGACTGTCCTTACCGCCGGAAACACCGACAGCGATTTTATCGCCGTCCTCAATCATATTATACTGTTCAATAGCACGCCTTGTAAGACTTACTACCTTTTTCATATTATTCAGCCTTTCCTGTTATTTTACCGCCTTGATAGCTTCGGTTAAGTCAACCTTATCCGTATAAAGTGCCTTACCAACGATAACACCCTCAACACCTGTTGTAACAAGTGACTTGATGTGGTCAAGACTTCCGACACCGCCTGAGGCGATAATATCGGCATTTACCGCACTTGCCATTTCAGACATTGCGTTTACGTTAGGACCTGCAAGTGTACCGTCGGTTGCAATATCCGTATAAACGATTGTTTGTACGCCGATATTTACCATTTTCTTTGCAAATTCAACTGCAGTAAAATCGCTTGTTTTTTCCCAACCCTCGATAGCCACCATACCGTCTTTTGCGTCAATACCGATAACGATTTTTTTGCCGTATTTATCAACGGCACGTTTAACAAATTCACTGTCTGAAACGGCTTTTGTACCTATGATTACTCTGTCGATACCGCAGGCAAGTTTTGCCTCAATATCCTCCATAGTACGAATACCGCCGCCCGTTTGTACGGGAACATTGACGCTTTCGCATATTTCTTTGATTTTTGCGGCATTTACGCCATGACCTTTTAAAGCACCGTCAAGGTCGACAACGTGGATATATTCACCGCCAAGACTTTCCCATTTTTTAGCCATTTCGGCAGGGGAGTCACCGTATACGGTAACGTCCGAAAATTGTCCCTTGAACAATCTCACGCATTTACCGTCTTTTATATCAATCGCAGGGTAAATTCTCATTTTGTAATTCTCTCCTCAAACTGTTTTACAATATTCATAATACGTTCTGTTTCCATTTTCATACTAACCTTGTTTACACCAAAACGCGCGCTTAGAGGGCATACGTCCTCAAGAACGTCAAGACCGTTTTCGTGAAGTGTTTTACCTGTTTCGACAATATCGACAATGACGTCCGAAAGTCCGACAAGCGGAGCAAGTTCAACGGAGCCGTTTAGCTTTATAATTTCAATAGTCTGACCTTTGTCGTCTTGGAAATATTTCATTGCGATGTGCGGATACTTTGACGCAACACGAAGATTTGTCATAGTGTCAAGCTTACCTTTTAATTCTTTCGGACCGCATACAGCCATTTTACATTTTCCGAATCCCAAATCAACCATTTCATATAGGTTACGGCTTTCTTCTAAAAGTGTGTCCTTACCGACGATACCGATGTCAGCCGCACCGTATTCAACGTAAGTAGGAACGTCAGACGCTTTTACAAGGATAAATTTCATCTTGTTTTTTTCGTCAGTGAAAATAAGTTTTCTTGTTTTTTCTTTCATTTCGGAACAATCCATTCCGATTGAAATAAATAATTCCATTGCAAGTTCGGCAAGTCTGCCCTTTGCAAGAGCAACTGTTAAATATCTCATTATAATCTCTTCCTCCCTAAAATCAGTGTTCGTGACCGCAGTCGCAGTGGTCGTGGTGATGTTCATGCTCGTGGTCATGGTCACAGCCACAGCCGCAATGGTCGTGTTCGTCAAACATCATAGATTCGTCATAGTAGCCTAAAAATTCGTTTGAGGTTGTTTCTATAATTTCGTGTTTTGCAAAATCGTTAATCATAAGCTGACCGTTAGGGAAAACTCTAAGCATTGCACCGATATTTTTACCTTTTGAATATTCCTCTGCTGCTTTATAATCGCCGTCACCGATATACATTTCAACAAGGCAGCCGTTTACACGAAGATTGTATGCAATGTCATAGGCAATGCCTTCGGCGTTCTTTTCGGCAAAAACAAGTGATGCGGAAACATCATGTACTTCCTTATCGCTTAGTACGGAAATAAGTCTGTTTATACCGATTGCCGCACCGACAGCACCTTTATTGTCACCAAATTGTCCCATAAGATTATCATAACGTCCTCCGGCACAAATAGGAAATCCGACACCGTGTGTGTAGCACTTAAAGATTGAGCCTGTGTAGTAGTCGATACTTTCAAGCATACCAAGGTCAATAGAAACGTACTTTTCAAAACCGTACAGACACAAAAGCTCATATATACGCTTTAAGTTGTCAAGTGCGTTTTTGGATTCTTCGTTAAGACCGTCAACATAAGCCTTTTTGAAAACCTCTTCGCCGCCGAAAAGGTAAGGCAAATCAATCATAAGATTTTTGATATTGTCATCAATATCAAGTTTATCTGTAATTGTCTTAATACCGACAGAGTCTTTTGAATCAATACGTTCACGAAGTTTTTCGATAGATTGTTCGTCAAGTCCTGCTTGTTTTACAAGTCCGTTAAAGAATGCAATCTGACCGATTTCCATTGAAAATTCTTCAATACCTACCGCAAGAACAGCCTCCATAGCTGCTGAAATAACTTCAGCGTCTGCGACAGGTGAGTATGAGCCGATAAGCTCAATACCGCTTTGTGTAAATTCTCTTTGACGTGCACCTTGTGTTTGCTCAACTCTGTATACATTGCCTGTGTATAGGTAGCGCTGAGGCTTGTCTGAATTTGCAACCTTTGTTGCTGCCATACGGGCGATTGATGTTGTAAAGTCAGGTCTTAATGCAAGAATACGTCCTTGCTCGTCAAAAAACTTGAACATATGCTCTTGTGAAATCTGACCGCTAAGACCTAAATAACAGTCGTAATATTCAAATGTAGGTGTTTCAACTTCTTTGTAACCGATTGAAGAAAAAACAGACCATATTGTTGATTCAATTTCTTTTTTTACTGCACATTCGTCCGGCAGTATATCATTTACACCGTTCGGTGTATGCAATTTCCAATTAGACATAAAACTAATCCTTTCAATATATTTTTGAATTTTAACTTTATTATGCTAAAGTGATAAAGTTATTATACAACTTAATTTGTAAATTGTCAAGTAAACAATATAATTTTATCACTAAAACGGTGTATTTTCAAGGATAAGGAATGTAGTATTAAGTCGAAATTTGTAATTGAGAAAAAATTAACAAATTGTCAACAAAATTTATTATTTAAACTGTTGAATGTTCACATAAAATGTGTTAAAATCAAATTAGTAAATATATTGCAGAAAGGAAATATGAAATGGCGATACACGTTATTAATGAAGCAAAAAGATGCTTGAACTGTAAGAAACCTATGTGCAGAGAGGGATGTCCGATACATACACCGATACCGGATATGATACATACGTTTTTAGAGGGGGATATAAATCAAGCCGGCGAGATGGTGTTTGAGAATAATCCGCTTTCAATCGTCTGTTCGCTTATATGTAATCATGAAAATCAATGCGAGGGACATTGCGTTTTGAACAGAAAAGGCTCACCGGTTCATATAAGCAGTATTGAAAATTATATTTCCGAAAACTATTTTGATAAACTTGGTTTTTCGGGGATTGAAAAAAACGGCTTGAAAGCAGGTATAATCGGCTCAGGTCCTGCCGGTATAACCATTGCGGTAATACTTGCACAGCGCGGATATGATATTACGATATTTGAATCAAGAGAAAAAATCGGCGGTGTGTTGAGATACGGTATTCCCGAATTCAGATTGCCGAAATCAATTTTGGAAAGATATAAGGAAAAGTTGATTGAGCTTGGTATTAAAATCAGACCGAATACGGCAATAGGTACGACTATAAGCGTTGACGATATGTTCCGTGACGGTTACAGTGCAATATTTATCGGTACAGGTGTATGGAAACCGAACACACTTCATATAAAAGGCGAAACGCTCGGAAATGTGCATTATGCGATTAATTATCTTACCAATCCCGATGTTTACAGACTTGGCGATACGGTTAATATTATCGGTGCGGGTAACTCGGCAATGGACGTTGCAAGAACTGCTTTAAGACACGGTGCTAAAAAGGTTACGGTATTTTCAAGAAGTGACCATTTGGCAGCAAGTCAGCGTGAAGTGGATTATGCAAAGATTGACGGTGTTGAATTCGTGGTACACGTTGAGCCTGTGGAAATTGTAGATGACGGAGTTATATTTGTTGAACTTGAATGTGACGGAAAAGGAAATCTTTCGCCGATAAGAGGAACGGAAAATCTTTATCAGGCAGATTCAACGATTATTGCTATAAGTCAAGGTCCGAAGGACAGAATTGTTTCAACAACGACAGGCTTGGAAGTTAATGAAAAAGGTTTACTTGTAACAAATACGTTCGGAGAAACTACGCGTGACGGTATTTTTGCGTCGGGCGATGTTGTTCGCGGCGCGAAAACGGTTGTTGAGGCGGTTGCGTATTCAAAGCAAGTTGCAGACGCAATGGACGATTATATGAAGGGTTTAATGCACGAAAGAGATTTATAAATTCCGGAGGACAATTTGTCTACAATCTGAAAGGAGTACCGTTTCGGTACTCCTTTTTAGTTTTCCATAAAACTTTTCATTTTTTCAACTGTATTTTGGCTTATATTATGCTCAATTTGGCAAGCTTCTTTTTCGGCGTCATCTTCGGGAATATGAAGAACATTTACAAGGAATTTTTTAATCATCGTATGACGGTGATATACTGCCTCACCGAGCTCAAAACCCTTTTCCGTAAGAATTATATCGCCGTAAGGCTCGTGAGAAACAAGACCTTGCTTTTTTAGAGTATTTACCGCTCTGTTCACACTTGGTTTTGATATTTTGAGTGCAAGGGCAATATCCGTTATGCGCACACTCGTCTTTTGCTTTGAAATTTCATATATTGATTCAAGATAATCTTCAAGTGCGCTTGAGATACAAATATCATTATCAACTAACATATTAATCACCATAGCCTTTCTGTCCGCAAACTAATAAAAAAATAAAGAGGGTATAGAAACATTGCTGTTTCTAAAACCCTCTTTGGTTTCGAAAATTAATATCAACTAAATTATGCTTTTATTATAACCTAAATCACTTTAATTTGCAATAGCTAACATAAAAAAATTTAATTTTGTGAAGTCTATACAAATAAATTACCGATTTGGAATACAAGCGTTGACATTATCCACGCAACAGAAAGCTGATATAATACCGAAAATGCGGTTAATTTTCGTGAGTTGAGTTCACTGCGGAGTGTTGACACTGCGGCGATACAAGGCACATAAAGCAGTACAAACGTTAAAAACGAATATGCCGACAGGGGAGTGAATGAAGTCGTAAGGCACAATACAAGGTCGGCAGTGTTGTATGCACCGTATAGGATTGACATAGTTGACACGACTGCCTCTTTTGCGGCAAAACCTGAAATAAGGCTTACCGCAACTTTCCAATTACCGAACCCGCAAGGTTTAAATATCGGTGCGATAAGTTTTCCGAAAGTGCCGATAATGCTGTATTCGCTGTCAGCGGTTAAATGCAAATGAAAATCAAGATTTTCCAAAAGCCAGATGATTATACTTGCGAGCAAAATTACAGTACCTACTCTTGTAAGGAAGTCCTTGACTTTATCCCACATATGATTAAATGTTGATTTGAAAGTAGGCATTCGGTAGGGAGGGAGTTCGAGTATAAAAGGCGGTTCATCGCCTTTGAATACCGTATTTGACAAAATCAATCCCGAAATTATCCCCAAAGCTATCCCTAAAATGTATAAACTGAATGTGACGATACCTGCATTATTCGGAAACAGTGCCGCTGTAAACACCGCATAAACCGGCATTTTTGCACCGCACGACATAAACGGTATCAACAGCATTGTCAGCTTTCTGTCACGTTCGTTGTCAAGTGTTCTGACTGCCATTATCGCAGGAACACTGCACCCAAATCCCATTATCATAGGTACAAACGACTTGCCCGAAAGACCGATTTTTATAAAAAGTTTGTCCATAATAAAAGCCGTTCGTGCCATATATCCCGAATCTTCAAGAAAGGAAAGAAATAAAAATAACAGCATTATCTGCGGAAAAAATGTTATGACACTGCCTATTCCGGATATTATTCCGTCAAGTAAAAGTCCTTTGAAAAATGCACCGACTTCGGCTGATGTTAAAATATTTTCAAGCATATTTGCAAATTGAACATTAAACAGGGTATCGAGCATATCGGACAGCATTGAGCCGAATGTTCCGAAAGTTATCTGAAAAACACAAAACATTACAAGTATAAAAATTGGTATCGCAAACAGTGGGTGCATAGCGATTGAATCTATTTTTTCGGTTAGAAGAAATTGTCTGTTTTGACCGATTATTTTTATGCAGTCGGCTGCAACCGATTTTATGAATTTGTAGCGAGCTTGTGCTATATGTGTTTCGGTATCATTTTTTTCTGTAAGTTGTATGGCGTAAAAACGGCTTATTTTATTTTTTAAGCATAATGCGGAAATTGCTCTTTCAATTTCCGCATTGTATTTAATTTGATTTTGGGTATTACCGCCTAAGTTACATTCTTTGATGAGTTTTTCAATCCCGATACATTTGCTTGCCGAAATCGGAACAGACGGTATATTAAGACGTTTTGTCAACATATTTGCATTAATTTCAAAACCGTTTTTCTTAACTGCGTCCGCCATATTCAGTGCGATTACCATAGGCACACCTGTTTCGGCAAGCTGTGTTGTAAGGTAGAGATTGCGTTCAAGGTTGGTTGCGTCAACTATGTTGAGTATTAAATCGGGTTTTTCATTTATAATAAAGTCGTGTGTTATAATTTCCTCCGCACTGTTCGGTAAAAGTGAATAGATACCCGGCAGATCGACTATAAGCATATTTTTGTTGTAACGGCATATGCCTTTTTTGCTCTCAACAGTAACGCCTATTCGGTTGCCGACATCATAATTACTGCCTGTGAGTTCGTTAAAAAGAGTTGTTTTTCCACAATTCGGATTGCCGACAAGGGCAACGACTGTTTTTGTATCGAACATTCATTTCACCACCTTGTGAATAAAAATTTTTTCGGCGTCCT
>OHAU01003809.1_pt1 | contig 11301 bp, 7 predicted proteins | sample 1577181 | NCBI WGS metagenome assembly OHAU01 (sample SAMEA3541472, study PRJEB24748) | human gut metagenome | biome: human gut; feature: human-associated habitat; material: faeces | place: China | collected 2012
GAGGAACTATGGATCATCGTCTGCTTGAAATCATTGCCTGCCCGGTTTGCAACGGAAAACTTTGGTATAACCAGGAAAAACAAGAGCTTATTTGCAAACTGGACAACCTGGCTTTCCCGCTGCGCGATGGCATTCCAGTGTTGCTGGAAACGGAAGCCCGCGTGCTGACTGCTGATGAGGGTAAATCATGAGTTTTGTGGTCATTATTCCCGCGCGTTACGCGTCCACGCGTCTGCCCGGTAAACCATTGGTTGATATTAACGGCAAACCCATGATTGTTCATGTTCTTGAACGCGCGCGCGAATCAGGTGCCGAGCGCATCATCGTGGCAACCGATCATGAGGATGTTGCCCGCGCTGTTGAAGCCGCTGGCGGCGAAGTATGTATGACGCGCGCCGATCATCAGTCAGGTACAGAACGTTTGGCGGAAGTTGTCGAAAAATGCGCATTCAGCGACGACACGGTGATCGTTAATGTGCAGGGTGATGAACCGATGATCCCTGCGACAATCATTCGTCAGGTTGCTGATAACCTCGCTCAGCGTCAGGTGGGTATGGCGACTCTGGCGGTGCCAATCCACAATGCGGAAGAAGCGTTTAACCCGAATGCGGTGAAAGTGGTTCTCGACGCTGAAGGGTATGCACTGTACTTCTCTCGCGCCACCATTCCGTGGGATCGTGATCGTTTTGCAAAAGACCTTGAAACCGTTGGCGATAACTTCCTGCGTCATCTTGGTATTTATGGCTACCGAGCAGGCTTTATCCGTCGTTATGTTACCTGGCAGCCAAGTCCGTTAGAACATATCGAAATGTTAGAGCAGCTTCGTGTTCTGTGGTATGGCGAAAAAATCCACGTTGCTGTCGCCCAGGAAGTTCCTGGCACAGGTGTGGATACCCCTGAAGATCTCGAGCGCGTTCGCGCTGAAATGCGCTAATTTCACTTCACGACACTTCAGCCAATTTTGGGAGGAGTGTCGTACCGTTACGATTTTCCTCAATTTTTCTTTTCAACAATTGATCTCATTCAGGTGACATCTTTTATATTGGCGCTCATTATGAAAGCAGTAGCTTTTATGAGGGTAATCTGAATGGAACAGCTGCGTGCCGAATTAAGCCATTTACTGGGCGAAAAACTCAGTCGTATTGAGTGCGTCAATGAAAAAGCGGATACGGCGTTGTGGGCTTTGTATGACAGCCAGGGAAACCCAATGCCGTTAATGGCAAGAAGCTTTAGTACGCCCGGAAAAGCCCGACAACTGGCATGGAAAACCACCATGCTGGCAAGAAGTGGGACTGTCCGTATGCCGACTATTTATGGTGTGATGACGCATGAAGAACACCCCGGCCCCGATGTCCTGCTACTGGAGCGAATGCGTGGTGTTTCGGTGGAGGCACCAGCCCGAACACCAGAACGCTGGGAACAACTCAAAGACCAAATCGTTGAAGCCTTACTGGCCTGGCACCGTCAGGACAGTCGTGGTTGCGTCGGCGCGGTCGACAATACTCAGGAAAATTTCTGGCCCTCATGGTACCGGCAACATGTTGAAGTGCTATGGACCACGCTCAATCAGTTCAATAACACCGGTCTATCGATGCAGGATAAGCGGATCCTGTTTCGCACTCGCGAATGTCTCCCGGCATTATTTGAAGGCTTTAACGACAATTGTGTACTGATTCACGGTAACTTCTGTTTACGCAGCATGCTGAAAGATTCGCGCAGCGATCAGTTACTGGCGATGGTCGGACCGGGACTAATGCTTTGGGCACCGCGAGAATACGAACTGTTCCGACTAATGGATAATTCTCTGGCGGAAGATTTGCTCTGGAGTTATCTGCAACGCGCGCCAGTGGCGGAGTCGTTCATCTGGCGGCGTTGGTTGTATGTGTTATGGGATGAAGTTGCGCAACTGGTTAATACCGGACGATTTAGTCGGCGCAACTTCGATCTGGCATCAAAATCACTCTTGCCGTGGCTCGCCTGACGAACCTTTCAGCCACTGCCAGATCCGGCCAAGCGTTTCATAGCCAACACGATCGCTATGCATCAACCAGACCGGAGAAGGGATTGCCCGTTCCCACGGGTTAAGCGGCGAGTCGATGGCCAACTGATTCGCCGGGGCTGGTAGCGGATTTAACCCTTCCTGCTGAAAAAAGATCATCGCCCGCGGCAGATGTGATGCGGAGGTCACCAGCAGGAAAGGGGCGTCACCAATCGCCTGTTTCACTGCCGCAGCTTCTTCTTCGGTATCTTTTGGCAAATCCAGGGTGATAATTTGCTGGCGCGGCACGCCCAGCGATTGCGCAACTCTGGCACCGACTTCGGCTGTGCTCACCGTATTGGTTTTAGCTACGCCTCCCGTGAAGATCAGTTTTGATCCCGGATTTTCGCGCCATAAGCGAATACCTTCATTCAGGCGTGGCAGACTGTTATTGATTAAATTAGAGCTCGGTGCCCACTGCGGGTTCCAGGTATAACCACCTCCGAGCACCACGATATAGTCCACTTTTTGCGAATTATTCCATGTCGGATAGGTGCTTTCGATGGGACGCAGCACGAGGTCGGCTACCGGTTGCAAACTCAATAACAAGAGCGCCAGCCACCCAATGCTAATAAAAATCTTCCCGGTTTTTTGAAAACGGCTAAACCACAGCAGCGCCAGGCCAGCGCCAATAATCAACAACATTAGCGGAAGTGGCAGCAACATATTGCCAATCACTTTTTTCAGTGTAAAAAGCATCCTTTCTGGTTCCTTTTTTAACCATATAGCAAGGGATCGCCAGCGATATTACACCAGACGGGTTCATTCTCGCCGTGGCTGTGACAAAATAGCGTCTTTATCAGAAAACGTCTTAGCCAACCGGTGGAGAAAGCAATGCAGGATCGCAATTTTGATGATATTGCGGAAAAGTTTTCCCGTAACATTTACGGCACCACCAAAGGGCAGCTTCGACAGGCTATTCTGTGGCAGGATCTCGATCGCGTGCTGGCGGAAATGGGCCCGCAAAAACTGCGTGTGCTGGATGCTGGCGGTGGAGAAGGGCAGACCGCAATCAAAATGGCCGAGCGCGGGCATCAGGTCATTTTATGCGATCTTTCTGCGCAGATGATCGACCGCGCAAAACAGGCGGCAGAAGCAAAAGGTGTGAGCGACAACATGCAATTTATACATTGCGCCGCTCAGGATGTTGCTTCGCATTTGGAAACGCCCGTTGATCTGATATTGTTCCATGCGGTGCTCGAGTGGGTGGCCGATCCCCGCAGCGTATTACAGACCCTGTGGTCAGTGTTGCGTCCAGGCGGCGTGTTGTCGTTAATGTTCTACAATGCGCATGGTTTGTTGATGCATAACATGGTCGCCGGGAATTTTGATTACGTGCAGGCGGGAATGCCGAAAAAGAAAAAACGGACGCTTTCGCCAGATTATCCACGGCGCAGGTTTATCTGTGGCTGGAAGAAGCTGGTTGGCAAATTCTGGGTAAGACAGGCGTTCGCGTGTTTCATGATTATCTGCGTGAGAAGCACCAGCAGCGCGACTGCTATGAAGCATTACTTGAATTAGAAACGCGTTATTGCCGTCAGGAACCGTATATTACCCTGGGGCGTTATATTCATGTCACCGCGCGCAAACCGCAGAGCAAGGATAAAGTATGAGTGAATTTTCCCAGACAGTCCCCGAACTGGTTGCCTGGGCCAGAAAAAATGACTTCTCCATCTCGCTGCCGGTAGACCGACTCTCTTTTCTGCTGGCGGTTGCCACGCTGAACGGCGAGCGTCTGGATGGTGAGATGAGTGAAGGCGAGCTGGTGGATGCATTCCGCCATGTGAGTGATGCGTTTGAGCAAACCAGCGAAACCATCGGCGTGCGCGCCAATAACGCGATCAACGACATGGTGCGTCAACGTCTGCTGAACCGCTTTACCAGCGAGCAGGCGGAAGGGAACGCAATTTACCGTCTGACGCCGCTCGGCATCGGCATCACTGACTATTACATTCGTCAGCGCGAGTTTTCTACGCTGCGCCTTTCTATGCAATTGTCGATTGTGGCGGGTGAGCTCAAACGCGCAGCAGATGCCGCCGAAGAGGGCGGTGATGAATTTCACTGGCACCGTAATGTTTATGCTCCACTGAAATATTCGGTAGCAGAAATTTTCGACAGTATCGACCTGACGCAACGTCTGATGGACGAACAGCAGCAGCAGGTGAAGGATGATATCGCCCAGTTGTTGAACAAAGACTGGCGGGCGGCGATTTCCAGCTGTGAATTGTTGCTTTCGGAAACTTCCGGAACGCTGCGTGAATTGCAGGATACGCTGGAAGCGGCAGGCGACAAATTGCAGGCTAATCTGTTGCGCATTCAGGATGCGACGATGAGTCAGGACGACCTGCATTTTGTCGATCGTCTGGTGTTCGATCTGCAGAGCAAACTCGATCGTATTATCAGTTGGGGCCAGCAATCCATCGACTTGTGGATTGGCTACGACCGCCACGTACACAAATTTATTCGTACCGCGATCGATATGGATAAAAACCGCGTCTTTGCTCAGCGGTTACGTCAGTCGGTACAAACCTATTTTGATGAGCCGTGGGCGCTAACTTATGCCAATGCCGATCGTCTGCTGGATATGCGTGACGAAGAGATGGCACTGCGCGATGAAGAAGTGACTGGGGAACTTCCTGAGGATCTGGAGTACGAAGAGTTTAACGAGATCCGCGAACAGCTGGCGGCGATCATCGAAGAACAACTTGCCGTGTACAAAACCAGACAAGTGCCGCTGGATCTTGGTCTGGTGGTACGCGAATATCTGTCACAGTATCCGCGTGCACGTCACTTTGACGTTGCGCGCATTGTTATTGATCAGGCGGTACGTCTTGGCGTAGCGCAAGCAGATTTCACCGGACTGCCAGCGAAATGGCAGCCGATTAATGATTACGGAGCCAAGGTACAGGCGCATGTCATCGACAAATATTGAACAAGTGATGCCGGTTAAGCTGGCGCAGGCGCTGGCGAATCCGTTATTTCCGGCGCTGGACAGCGCCTTACGTTCAGGCCGCCATATTGGCCTCGACGAACTGGATAATCATGCATTCCTGATGGATTTTCAGGAATATCTGGAAGAGTTTTACGCGCGTTATAACGTTGAGCTTATTCGTGCACCGGAAGGGTTCTTCTATCTACGCCCACGTTCCACCACGCTGATCCCTCGTTCCGTCTTGTCGGAACTGGATATGATGGTCGGGAAAATCCTCTGTTATCTCTATCTCAGCCCGGAACGGCTGGCGAATGAGGGGATTTTCACCCAGCAGGAACTGTACGACGAACTGCTCACCCTGGCCGATGAAGCAAAACTGCTGAAACTGGTGAACAACCGTTCAACCGGTTCAGACGTTGACCGTCAGAAGTTGCAGGAAAAAGTACGTTCTTCGCTCAACCGTCTGCGTCGTTTAGGCATGGTGTGGTTTATGGGCCACGACAGCAGCAAGTTCCGCATTACCGAATCGGTGTTCCGCTTCGGCGCCGATGTGCGTGCTGGCGACGATCCCCGTGAAGCACAGCGTCGCCTGATTCGTGATGGCGAAGCAATGCCGATTGAAAATCATCTGCAACTCAACGATGAAACCGAAGAGAATCAGCCAGATAGCGGAGAGGAAGAATAATGATTGAACGCGGTAAATTTCGCTCACTGACGCTGATTAACTGGAACGGCTTTTTTGCCCGAACTTTTGACCTTGACGAGCTGGTCACGACGCTTTCTGGCGGTAACGGGGCGGGTAAATCCACCACCATGGCGGCGTTCGTTACGGCGCTTATCCCCGATCTGACCCTGCTGCATTTCCGTAACACTACGGAAGCCGGGGCCACCAGCGGTTCGCGCGATAAAGGTCTGCACGGTAAGCTGAAAGCGGGTGTCTGTTATTCGATGCTCGACACCATTAACTCGCGTCACCAGCGCGTGGTGGTCGGTGTGCGTCTGCAACAGGTTGCCGGACGCGATCGTAAAGTGGATATCAAGCCGTTTGCCATTCAGGGACTGCCGATGTCGGTGCAGCCGACACAACTGGTGACCGAAACTCTGAACGAACGCCAGGCGCGCGTGCTGCCGCTTAACGAGCTGAAAGACAAGCTCGAGGCGATGGAAGGCGTGCAGTTTAAACAGTTCAACTCCATTACCGATTACCACTCGCTGATGTTCGATCTGGGCATCATCGCGCGTCGTCTGCGCTCAGCGTCTGACCGTAGTAAATTCTATCGTCTGATCGAAGCCTCGCTGTATGGCGGGATCTCCAGCGCCATTACTCGTTCTCTGCGCGACTACCTGTTGCCGGAAAACAGCGGCGTGCGTAAAGCGTTCCAGGACATGGAAGCGGCGCTGCGTGAAAACCGCATGACGCTGGAAGCGATTCGTGTCACCCAGTCGGACCGTGACCTGTTTAAGCATCTGATCAGCGAAGCTACCAACTACGTGGCGGCGGACTACATGCGTCACGCCAACGAGCGCCGTGTCCATCTCGACAAAGCCCTGGAGTTTCGTCGCGAGTTACATACTTCGCGTCAGCAACTGGCGGCTGAGCAGTACAAACACGTCGACATGGCGCGAGAGCTGGCTGAGCACAACGGTGCCGAAGGCGATCTGGAAGCGGATTATCAGGCGGCCAGCGATCACCTGAACCTGGTGCAAACCGCACTGCGTCAGCAGGAGAAGATCGAACGCTACGAAGCGGATCTCGATGAGCTGCAGATCCGTCTGGAAGAGCAAAACGAAGTGGTGGCAGAAGCCATCGAACGCCAGGAAGAGAACGAGGCTCGCGCGGAAGCTGCCGAACTGGAAGTGGACGAGCTGAAAAGCCAGCTTGCTGACTACCAGCAGGCGCTGGACGTCCAGCAAACGCGCGCGATCCAGTATAACCAGGCGATTGCTGCGCTTAATCGTGCCAAAGAACTGTGCCATCTGCCGGACTTAACCGCCGACAGCGCTGCCGAATGGCTGGAAACCTTCCAGGCGAAAGAGCTGGAAGCGACCGAAAAAATGCTCTCTCTTGAGCAGAAAATGAGCATGGCGCAAACCGCGCACAGCCAGTTTGAGCAGGCTTATCAGCTGGTGGTGGCAATCAACGGCCCGCTGGCGCGTAACGAGGCGTGGGATGTCGCTCGCGAACTATTGCGCGAAGGGGTCGATCAGCGTCACCTGGCAGAGCAGGTTCAGCCGTTGCGGATGCGCTTAAGCGAACTGGAACAGCGTCTGCGTGAGCAGCAAGAAGCTGAGCGTCTGCTGGCAGATTTCTGCAAACGTCAGGGCAAGAATTTTGATATTGATGAACTGGAAGCTCTGCATCAGGAGCTGGAAGCACGCATTGCCTCTCTTTCCGATAGCGTGTCTAACGCCCGTGAAGAGCGCATGGCACTGCGCCAGGAACAGGAACAGCTGCAGTCTCGCATTCAGAGTTTGATGCAGCGTGCGCCGGTTTGGCTGGCAGCGCAAAACAGTCTCAACCAGTTGAGCGAACAGTGCGGCGAAGAGTTCACCTCCAGCCAGGATGTCACCGAATTTCTGCAACAGTTGCTGGAGCGTGAGCGCGAGGCAATTGTTGAACGCGATGAAGTAGGCGCGCGCAAAAACGCCGTCGATGAAGAGATCGAACGTTTAAGCCAGCCAGGTGGTTCTGAAGATCAGCGTCTGAACGCGCTGGCGGAGCGTTTTGGCGGCGTGCTGCTGTCAGAAATTTATGACGACGTTAGCCTGGAAGATGCGCCGTACTTCTCAGCGCTGTATGGCCCGTCACGCCACGCCATCGTGGTGCCAGATCTGTCACAGGTAACCGAACACCTGGAAGGCTTGACCGATTGCCCGGAAGATCTCTATTTGATCGAAGGGGATCCGCAGTCATTCGATGACAGCGTGTTCAGCGTTGATGAGCTGGAAAAAGCGGTAGTGGTGAAAATCGCCGATCGTCAGTGGCGTTATTCACGTTTCCCGGAAGTGCCGCTGTTTGGTCGTGCTGCGCGTGAAAGCCGTATTGAAAGCCTCCATGCCGAGCGGGAAGTGCTTTCCGAACGCTTCGCCACGCTCTCCTTTGATGTACAGAAAACTCAGCGTCTGCATCAGGCGTTCAGCCGCTTTATCGGCAGTCATCTGGCGGTTGCGTTTGAGTCTGACCCGGAAGCAGAAATCCGTCAACTGAACAGCCGTCGCGTCGAACTGGAACGGGCGTTGAGTAATCATGAAAATGATAACCAGCAGCAGCGTATTCAGTTTGAGCAGGCGAAAGAGGGCGGTACGGCGCTGAACCGCATTCTGCCGCGTCTCAACCTGTTGGCTGATGACAGCCTGGCGGATCGCGTCGATGAAATCCGCGAACGTCTGGATGAAGCCCAGGAAGCCGCGCGTTTTGTTCAGCAGTTTGGCAATCAACTGGCGAAACTGGAGCCGATCGTTTCGGTATTGCAGAGCGACCCGGAACAGTTCGAACAATTAAAAGAAGATTACGCGTACTCTCAGCAGATGCAGCGCGATGCCCGTCAGCAGGCGTTTGCCCTGACGGAAGTGGTGCAGCGTCGTGCGCACTTTAGCTATTCTGACTCGGCAGAAATGCTTAGCGGTAACAGCGATCTCAACGAAAAACTGCGTGAACGTCTGGAACAGGCGGAAGCGGAGCGTACTCGCGCTCGTGAAGCGTTGCGTGGTCACGCAGCGCAGTTGAGTCAGTACAACCAGGTGCTGGCTTCGCTGAAAAGTTCTTACGACACCAAAAAAGAGCTACTCAACGATCTGCAACGTGAATTGCAGGATATCGGCGTGCGTGCTGATAGCGGGGCAGAAGAGCGGGCACGTATTCGCCGTGACGAGTTGCACGCGCAACTGAGCAATAACCGTTCACGACGCAATCAACTGGAAAAAGCGCTTACCTTCTGCGAAGCGGAGATGGACAACCTGACCCGTAAACTGCGCAAGCTGGAGCGGGATTACTTTGAGATGCGCGAGCAGGTAGTGACCGCCAAAGCGGGCTGGTGTGCGGTGATGCGCATGGTGAAAGATAACGGCGTTGAGCGCCGCTTACACCGTCGTGAGCTGGCTTATCTCTCCGCTGATGATTTGCGCTCCATGTCGGATAAGGCGTTAGGTGCGCTGCGTCTGGCGGTGGCGGATAACGAACATCTGCGCGACGTGCTGCGCATGTCGGAAGATCCGAAACGTCCGGAGCGTAAAATTCAGTTCTTCGTGGCGGTTTATCAGCATCTGCGTGAACGTATTCGTCAGGATATTATTCGTACCGATGATCCGGTGGAAGCTATCGAACAGATGGAGATCGAGCTTAGCCGTCTGACCGAAGAATTAACCTCTCGTGAACAGAAACTGGCGATCAGTTCCCGCAGCGTGGCGAACATCATTCGCAAAACCATTCAGCGCGAGCAGAACCGTATCCGTATGCTCAACCAGGGGTTGCAGAACGTATCGTTTGGCCAGGTGAACAGCGTACGTCTGAACGTGAACGTACGTGAAACGCACGCCATGCTGCTGGATGTGCTCTCTGAACAGCACGAGCAGCATCAGGATCTGTTTAACAGCAACCGTTTGACCTTCTCGGAAGCGCTGGCGAAACTGTATCAACGTCTTAACCCGCAGATTGATATGGGGCAGCGCACGCCGCAGACCATCGGTGAAGAACTGCTGGATTACCGCAACTATCTGGAAATGGAAGTTGAGGTTAACCGTGGTTCCGATGGCTGGCTGCGCGCAGAGTCTGGTGCATTGTCGACCGGTGAGGCGATTGGTACCGGTATGTCGATTCTGGTGATGGTGGTACAAAGCTGGGAAGATGAATCTCGCCGCCTGCGCGGTAAAGATATCTCTCCTTGCCGCCTGCTGTTCCTCGATGAAGCAGCGCGACTGGATGCTCGTTCTATCGCCACGCTGTTTGAATTGTGTGAACGTTTGCAAATGCAGCTCATCATCGCAGCGCCGGAAAATATCAGCCCGGAGAAAGGCACCACCTATAAACTGGTGCGTAAAGTCTTCCAGAATACCGAACACGTTCACGTCGTCGGCCTGCGAGGATTTGCGCCGCAACTCCCTGAAACGCTTCCAGGAAGTGACGAAGCGCCTTCTCAGGCGAGTTAAAATTAAGGCGGCAGCAATGCCGCCTTTTCTTTTTCCGAAAACTCCGTTTCTGCACTAAAAAAGTGGCACATTACGGCGCGCTTTTCTTTAAACTTCTTTACATTAGGTTATGTAAAAACGTATCGGCGTTTATATACTGAAGATAAGCCTGATGAGTAACAGGCTTGCTCGTCATACTTTCGTGAGTATTGGCGTTGTACAGGCAAGTCGTAAAATAACAGCCTGGCTATTCAGAGTATGATAAAAACAGGGGGCAAGGGATGTTGCTTAATATGATGTGTGGTCGTCGGCTGTCGGCAATCAGTTTGTGCCTGGCCGTAACATTCGCTCCACTGTTCAATGCGCAGGCCGATGAGCCTGAAGTAATCCCTGGCGACAGCCCGGTGGCTGTCAGTGAACAGGGCGAGGCACTGCCGCAGGCGCAAGCCACGGCAATAATGGCGGGGATCCAGCCATTGCCTGAAGGTGCGGCAGAAAAAGCCCGCACGCAAATCGAATCTCAATTACCCGCAGGTTACAAGCCGGTTTATCTTAACCAGCTTCAACTGTTGTATGCCGCACGCGATATGCAACCCATGTGGGAAAACCGTGATGCTGTTAAAGCCTTCCAGCAACAGCTGGCAGAGGTGGCGATTGCCGGTTTCCAGCCGCAGTTTAATAAATGGGTAGAGTTACTGACCGATCCTGGTGTTAACGGGATGGCACGCGACGTGGTGCTCTCTGATGCGATGATGGGCTATCTCCATTTCATTGCAAATATTCCGGTCAAAGGCACTCGCTGGCTATATAGCAGTAAACCTTATGCGCTTGCAACGCCGCCGCTTTCGGTGATTAACCAATGGCAGCTGGCGCTGGATAAAGGTCAATTGCCTACGTTTGTTGCTGGACTGGCACCGCAGCATCCGCAATATGCGGCGATGCATGAATCGTTACTGGCCTTACTCAGTGACACCAAACCGTGGCCTCAACTGACCGGTAAAGCAACGTTGCGCCCAGGACAGTGGAGTAACGACGTACCGGCGTTGCGCGAAATATTGCAACGCACAGGCATGTTGGACGGGGGGCCGAAAATTACTCTACCTGGCGATGACACGCCAACTGACGCGGTAGTCAGCCCATCCGCTGTTACTGTTGAAACAGCAGAAACTAAGCTGATGGACAAACAAACTACGTCTCGTAGTAAACC
>OHAU01003816.1_pt1 | contig 11277 bp, 6 predicted proteins | sample 1577181 | NCBI WGS metagenome assembly OHAU01 (sample SAMEA3541472, study PRJEB24748) | human gut metagenome | biome: human gut; feature: human-associated habitat; material: faeces | place: China | collected 2012
TAAGCGATATTCATGCTGTTTGTACTCCTTTCATCGGCTCTCTCTGCGGTAAACTACTGACAGGGACGAACACGCCCTTTGCAATGTCCTCTGCACGAATGCCGGCTTTCTCGGCTTCGATTTCCGCCTTTTTCCTCTCCTTGATTTTGTCCTCGTATCGCTTCTGCGCTCCGCTGGCTTTACGCTTCAAGTAGTTCTGATGAAGCCTGCCCTTGCGGTCGCGCTCATGCACAAGAATTTTCTCGACAAACTCGTTGAGCATGGCAATGGTCAGCTTGTCGAAGTTCTCATACTTATCAATCAGAGCGATAAAACGGTCAGCGTCCTTTTCGTGCGTTTCATAGCTCTTGATAGCCTTTTCCAGAGCAGAGATTTCAGCGGTAAGCTCGGCTTGCTCCTTTGCGTATTGAACGTCCAGAGTGGCGTATCTGCTGTCGGACAGCTTTCCTAAAATGTTGTCCTCATAGATTTTACAGAGCAGGACTTCCAGCCCGGAAGCCCTCTGTCTGGCGGCAGCAAGGCGTGTGCGCTGTTTCTTAACCTCTGTTGTCTGCTGGCTGGACTGCACTTCCTGTACCACTCGGACAAACTCGGCTCGGTCATACTTTGCATACTCGGCAATGGCTTTGAGCATTTCGGAAACAAGGGACAGTACCACATCTTCATTGATACGGTGCTGGGTCTTGCAGAGCGTTCCGCAAGGAACTTTGATGTACTGTGAGCAGGTGTATTGAGAAATGCGCTTGCCGTTGTTGGTGCGGTGGACATACATCTTGCCGCCGCAATCGGCGCAATAGAGCAAGCCCGTGAGGGGAGCTGCTTCGCCCCAGCCGTCCGGGTAGCGTCTGACATTCCCACGGATTTTCTGCACAAGGTCAAAGGTCTGCTGGGCGCGGCCATCACCCTCCACGCCATCTATAATCTGCTCATCGCCTATGGCGGCGCGGCGCAATATATCGCCTATGCCCTGCCGGTGGCGGTGGGAAGGTTGTCTGCTTTCCGCTTATCGCAGAGGAAATAACCGAATATCTACTCCCTGAGAGCTGCTTTTTGGCGGCTCTCAAATTTTTTGAAAAATTTTTCGTTTTGGGTGAGAGTTTTTTCGATTTTTTGTACCTATATAAGTGAAAGGGTTTTTATCACAATTCCAGACAAACCGGAAAGGGGGGCAAACGATATGTACGATACCTGCAAGACGGGTCGCACTCGTCAAGCAGCGGGTGCGGGAAAACACCCGCCGGAGGCAGCGGCGCGAGGCAATAAGCCTCTCCGCTTTCTGCCTGATGTTATTCACGGCACTTGCCGGGGCGGCGGACGCACTTATAGTGCGGGGACAGACCGCCGCATGGGGCGTGTTCGGCACGAGGCTGCTGCGGGAGGACGCAGGCGGCTATGTGCTGGTGGCCGTCGTCTCCTTTGCCGCGGCGGCGGCGATCACCGCGCTGTGCATTCGGCTCAGAAACAGGAAAAATCAGAAAAAAGGCGGGACAAACAAGCCCGCCCGATACGAACAGGAGGAGAAAAGCCAATGAAGAAACGAATACTCAGCATACTGCTCGTCTGCTGCATGGTGCTGACGCTGCTGCCGGCGACCGCGTTTGCGGCGGAGGTAGAGACCGGCGCACGTGCATCGAACCCGGGCGGTCTGTGCGAACACCACCCGGAGCATGACGAGGCCTGCGGCTATACCGAAGGGACAGCGGAAATTCCCTGTTCCCATGAACACACGGAGGAATGTCATAGTCTAATAACCCGGTGCGTCCATGCGCATACGGCGGAATGCTACACGGCGGAAAGCGTGTCGGAGAATGCCGACGGCTTATCGGAGGCAGAGAACGCAGCACCGACGGAATGCGTTCACGCGTGCACCGAGGAAAGCGGCTGTATCCTTCAAACATCAGACTGCAAGCACGCGCATGACAAGGATTGCGGCTATGCACCGGCTTCCATGGGGAAGCCCTGCACCTATTTATGTGAGATTTGCGATTCCAAGGACGGAAAAACGCCAATGCCTCTGCTCGGGGCAGCCCGTCCCGCTGCCACCCAATACACCTATACGCTGCATTACGATGCCAACGGCGGCAGCGGCGCGCCGCCAAGTCAGAGCGTGGACAGTTCGGAATTTCATGTATGGGTTCCCATATCAGAAATAATTCCAACCCGTGACGGATATACCTTCATGGGTTGGGCGAATTCTCGGACTGGTAAGCCGATATATGGCGGAAACGGCGGTTATACCAGTTGCCTGGTAGTACATGGGTATGATATGAGCACAACCATCTATGCCATATGGGAGGTGCACAATCATAGCTGGGGCGAATGGACCTCCAACGGCAACGGAACGCATACACGCACCTGCGCCACGGACAGCAGCCATACCCAAACAGGCAACTGCTCCGGCGGCAAGGCCACCAGCACGGAGAAGGCCATTTGCGAAACCTGTCATACGGCCTACGGAGAACTTTTGCAGCTCACCAAAACGGTCATCACCACCCCGCCCACGCTGCCCGCTGAGGGCTACGTCGGCGATTATTACCGTGATGAGGATCTCAAAGGCGGCGAAGCAAAGGCCCAGGGGACGGACATCGTTGTTCCCGGCTCGTTTCGCTTCAAGGACAATTTTGGGGGCGTAGTAGGCCCAGTAGGCCCGGGCGAAAACCGCATGGAAATCCTCTTTACCCCCGACGATACGGAGACATACGCCACGGCGGAATGTATCGTCACCGTGACGGGGCTTAAGTACACGATCACAAGTGTCATAGAGAAAGTCATCAACAACATGCCGTTGGGTACGACGTTTGAGGATCTGTGGCTTCCTTTCGGCGTCGATGTAAAAACCAACACCGGCGATATCTTCTATTCCATCCCCGTGACATGGGACGGCTCCTCCTATGACCCGAACAAATATGGCGAGCAAATCATTACCGGCCAGCTGGATGTTGAAGGGAGCTTCTACGAGGATGAGCTGGAGCCGACAAGCACGGTCAAGGCCATTGCCAGAATCACGCTCATTGGCGACGAGCCCATTGTGCCAACGCTGGATCCGCCCACCTACTCCAGGCAGATATACAGCGGCGATTTTTGCCAGCTCGCCTTTTCCGACGAGTATCTTTCCGGCGGAAAAGCCACGGCAGATGGCGAAACGGTTCCCGGCGTGTTCACTCTGAACGAGGAGCAGGAATTATACGGCTACTGGCGGAGAGATGGCGGGCTTGTTCAGGTGGGACCGCTGGCGCTCAAGGTCACCTTCACACCCGATGACCTGCAGAAGTACACCACGGCGGAATGTACCGTCAACGTGGACGTCATTCCCCGCAAATTCAGGCAAGCCAATACATCGTATATTGACAATAAAAAGATTGGAACAGCCTTTGAGGATCTCGGTCTGCCGAACGCGTTCTATTTCTTCGCGGAGGCCGATGAACCAAACCACGAGGGAAGCGGGCTGAACGGCAATGTGCCCGGCATCATCAAGTGGGACGGTTCAAACTACGACCCCAATTCTTATGAGGAGCAGACCATCTACGGCGAGGTCAACCGCGCCGAATTTGAGAAGTATTACATCGTACCCGAGGGCGCCGACCTAAGAGGCGTGGTAAAGGTCACGCTGCTGGCAGACCCGGTGGAGACGGAGATCACGCAGCTGCCTGTCTTCCGGTGGAAAAACGGCGATTTTACGCTGCCCGACAATACCATGTTCGTCAATCGGATCTTCGAGATGGGAGCCACAGGCGGGGGAAGCGCCAATCTTGCGGACGGCGTGGCAAAGGTCAAGGGAACGGATACCGTCGTCCCCGGCACGTTCTCCTTCAAGGAGGGTACGCCCGGATGGTTTGACGAGCTGGGTGAGAACGTTGTGACGGTGGTATTCACGCCGACTGACCAGCACGGCTACAGGACGGCGGAGACCACGATCAAGGTCAACGTCATCAAAAATACCTTCAAGCGTTGCGAGGAGCCGGATCCCATTACGGAGAAGAAACTCGGCACGACCTTTGCAGGGCTTAACCTGCCGGAAATTGTGGTCGTCGAGGCCATCGACGGTCTCAGGGTTGGCATGGAGGTTTCGTGGGATGAATCGTCCTATGACGCGCAGTCCACGGCTTGGCAGACCATCCCCGGCACGCTGGTATTCGACGCTAACGACGAGCACAGGTATCAGCAGCCCGACCCTGCGGTAACGGCCGCGATCCGGGTGAAGCTCCTCGGTTCGGAGGATGCGCCGGCGATTACTACCACGACGCTGCCCGGCGGCGCGGTCGGCACGCCGTACCACCATCAGCTTCATGCAAATGGGGGAGGCTTCATTCTGTGGGAGCTTTTCAGCGGCGAGCTGCCCAAGGGTCTGACGCTGAAACAAACCACCGGCGAGATCAGCGGCACGCCCACTGCGGAAGGAACCGCCCAATTTACCGTTCGAGCTCTCAACAGCGTGGGCAACGATAAGAAGGAGCTGTCTATTACGATAACCAACGCCCCCGCCGCCGAGCACACCATCACCGTCACCACAGCGGGCGGCGGAACGGCTTCTGCAAGCTCCACCTCGGCGACAGCCGGAACAGAAATCACCCTGACTGCCACGCCAAACACCGGCTATCACTTCAAGGAGTGGCAGGTCGAATCTCCGGCAGGACTTGTAATCACCAACAACAAGTTCACCATGCCGGACAGCAATGTGGCGATCAAAGCTATCTTCGAGGAGGATTCACCTTTTGCACCCACCAAGCATACCGTCACCGTGAAAACGGACGGCAACGGAATAGCTTTCGCATCTCCCTTATTGGCCGTGGCTGGTACGGAGATCACCCTGACCGCCATGCCCAAAGAGGGCTACCACTTCAAGGAATGGCAAGTCATCAGTGGCGGCGTGGCCATCGAGAACAATAAGTTTCTCATGCCGGACACCAATGTGGAGGTCAAGGCATTCTTCGAGGAGGGCGCGCCTCCTGCACCCACCAAGTATACCGTCACCGTGACCACAGAGGGTGGCGGAACGGCTTCCGCATCTCCTGCAAAGACTGCGGCCGGCACAGAAATCACCCTGACTGCCACGCCAAACACCGGCTATCACTTCAAGGAGTGGCAGGTCGAATCTCCGGCAGGACTTGTAATCACCAACAACAAGTTCACCATGCCGGACAGCAATGTGGCGATCAAAGCTATCTTCGAGGAGGATTCACCTTTTGCACCCACCAAGCATACCGTCACCGTGAAAACGGACGGCAACGGAATAGCTTTCGCATCTCCCTTATTGGCCGTGGCTGGTACGGAGATTACCCTGACCGCCATGCCCAAAAAGGGCTACCACTTCAAGGAGTGGCAAGTCATCAGCGGCGGCGTGGCCATCGAGAACAATAAGTTCCTCATGCCGGACAGCAATGTGGAGGTCAATGCTGTCTTCGAGAAGGACGCGCCGCCTGCACCCACCGATCCCGGCAAGCCCAACATCAGCGTCACCGGAGCCTACACCTACAATGGCTCCGAGCATACCGCAACCGTGAGCGGTTATAATCCCGCCACAATGGACATCGCAGGCAACACCGCCACAGACGCAGGCGATTACACCGTTCGCGTCACATCCAAGACCGGCAGATGGGCGGACGGCAGCACTGGGGCCGTGACCGCAGCGTGGAGCATCGGCAAAGCCACGCAGGAAGCGCCTAACGGCTTGATCGGTGTCGCGCCCACTACCGAGGGCGGCAGCGACGGCAAGATCACCGGCGTGGATGCAACGATGGAATACCGTGCGGAGAGCGAGACTATCTACACCACCTGCACCGGTATCGAGATTGAAAACCTGCCTGCCGGCAATTATTTCGTCCGCTATGCGGGGGATCACAACCACTTTGCCAGCCCCGATGCGGAGGTCACAGTGGGTGAGGGTACGCCGCTTGCGGATTGTACGATCACCTTCAACGCAAGCGGCGGCAGCGGCAGCATGGATTCCGTGACCGTCAATGCAGGGACAATTTACATCCTGCCCGCCTGCGGCTTCACTGCTCCCGCCGATCAGGAGTTCAAGGCTTGGGAAATCGGCGGCACGGAGTACAAGGTGGGAGATTCCTACACCGTGCTCGTGGATACCGAAATCAAGGCGCTGTGGGAAAACAGCGTTATTACCCCCACCACCTACACCGTCACCGTCAGTAATGACGGAAACGGCACGGCTTCCGCCTCTCATGCAAAGGCTGCGGCCGGCACGGAAATCACCCTGACCGCTACGCCCAACACCGGCTACCACTTCAAGGAGTGGGAGGTCATCAACGGCGGCGTGACCATCAAAGACGACAAGTTCCTCATGCCGAACGACAACGTGGAGATCAAAGCAATTTTTGAGAAGGACGCATCTCCTGCTCCCACCGAGTTCACCATCACCGTGAAAACGGACGGAAACGGCACAGCTTCCGCCTCTTATGCAAAAGCTATTGTCGGCACAGAGATCATCCTGACCGCTACGCCCAACACCGGCTACCACTTTAAGGAGTGGCAGGTCATCAACGGCGGCGTGACCATCAAAGACGACAAGTTCCTCATGCCGGACACCAATGTGGAGATCAAGGCCATCTTCGAGGAGGACGCACCTCCTGCGCCCACCGAGTTCATCGTCACCTTTGACGGCAACGGTGGTACGCCCTCTGTCGGCAGCATGACCACCACCGATCGGAAGCTGACCTCTCTGCCCAGCGCCTCCCGAAGCGGCAGTTACAGCTTCTACGGCTGGTACACCGAAAAGAGCGGCGGAACAAAGATCACGACGGATACCGTATTCCATACAAATGCCACCGTCTACGCCCACTGGACCTACACCGGCGGCGGTGGCGGCGGCTACAATCCACCCGTCACCTACTACACGCTGCGCTTTGAAACAGGCGGCGGCAGTGATATTCCCAGCGTGCAGGGAACGTACAATACCTACATTGACCTGACAAAGTACGTCCCGACCTGGCGTGGACATGCCTTTATCGGCTGGTACAGCGAACGCAGCCTGACGAACAAGGTTTCCGGTGTTTATCTGACGAAGGATATGACCGTGTATGCAGGCTGGCGCGTGGACGAAAATCCGGGCACAGACGTGAATCCCTTTACCGATATTTCTGAAAAGGACTGGTTCTACGGCGATGTGATGTTCGTCTACGAAAACGGATTGATGCTCGGTACGAGCAAGACCCTGTTCAGTCCGCATGGGACGGTGATGCGCGGCATGATGGCGACCATTCTCTGGCGCATGGAGGGCAGCCCCGTACCGAAGGGCAAAAACAGCTTTACCGATGTGGAGGCCGGAAAGTGGTACGCTGACGCGATCACATGGACGGCGGAGAACGGCATTTTCGCGGGCTACGGCAAAGACAAGTTTGGCCCGGACGATCCCATCACCCGCGAACAGCTTGCAGCCATCTTCTACCGCTACGCAGACTACAAGGGCTACGATCTGACCGTCAAGGGAGATCTGGACAAGTTCAAGGACGCGGACAAGATCACGGATTACGCAAAGACGGCGATGCAATGGGCGGTCGGCAGCGGCCTTGTGAAGGGAAAATCCGGCAATCTGCTTGACCCGCAGGGCACGGCGACCCGCGCTGAGATCGCCGCCATGCTCCACCGCTTCATTGAGAAGTATAAGCTGGTGCAGGGCAAGGCTCCCGGCGGTCTGATGGGCTGGATCGACCCGAAGCGGCTGCAAATTCCAAAGACCGGCGACAGCAGCGTGTAAGGCTTGTGGGGGATCTCCCTCTGTACATCTCTTGCCGGATGCCTTGCGCTAACCACATGGCAGATCAGGCGGCGGCGTGAGGAAGAAGCGCTGCAAATCATCGAAAAGTAAACAGGCTCACCTTTAGGAGCGCGGGCAAATAGCCCCGCGCCCCTTTTCGGTTTCATTCGTCAGGAAAGGCGGTTGCTCTTTTGAACAACCGCCTTTCGCCATTTCTATCCGATTTGAGCAGAAAGGAAATCAGTCTATGACAAAAGAGTACGGGAGGTGTCGCTGATGCGGCTTGCCGCCGCACTTCTTCGCCGTGGGCTGCCGCTCCCCGCCGCTCTCCATTTGGATTCGACCGCAACACCGAACAAAAACATCCAAAGAGCCGGTCGCCTCTTATAAGGAGGTCAGGATCGGCAAGACCCTCTATCGCGTGACAAGCGTGTTTTCCGGCGAAAAGGACCTTGGCAGGACGCTGGAGCAGCTTGCAGTGCGCCACACCATGACAGAGCTGGACGCTCCCGCGACCGCGCAGCCCTGTCACGCATCGTAACTGTACTCTTACAGCACCAGCCATACATACAAAAAGGTCTTTTTTATAATTAAACACACACTAATTCATCTGACATTTCTCTACGAGCGTATCATAAATTTTCTTTGTTTCTGATTCATCTGCGCCATTTACCACCAATATTTTTCCGCCTATATCCATAACTACATATGAGTGGCAGGATGCATGGGTGTAGCGGATATAATCTCCATAAATATCATTTCTGAAATTCCCCATACCATACTTCAGGTTTCCCATACCATTTGTTCTGCGATCATTCCCATTCTGAAATAAATTTTCTTTGTATGAGATACTGTCAATCTGCTCATAATCCACTGTATAATCTCTCCATCCCTGTGCCTCAACAGTAAAATCATTATCATGGAAACTGATATCAATACTCCCCCAGAACAAAGTCCATATAGTAAATATTATGACAAGAACTGATACGATTACATATATCACGATTGTTTTCTTGTTATACTGGATTTTTAATTTTTCTCCGGCTGCCATTTTTTTCTTATAAAAAAGATAAGAATAAAGAATGCTGACAATTGCAGCAGCCATAATGCTCACAATATACAAAACCAAAGCAGCAATGCTTTCTCCAAAAAGGCCGCAAAGCATACATAGGACACCTGATGCCACCCATAATTTTCCACTAAATCTATGAGTTGCACTCCAGTTTTCTTCATCCTGCAGTGTCCATACAACCCTGATTCCTATGGTGTTATTCTGTTTCACCTTCGGCAAATAATTTCCTATGATCATAAACAGTAATCCTGTTCCAAAGTAAATTACTGCCATAAACAGATTCTCACTATCCGCATCCATACTGATCAGTCTTGCCATACCATTATAGATTAATGCGGTAACAGGTATTATCCATATGACCATCCCTATAACCTTGCTGCTCTGCTGTCTGTTCCTGTTGTCATAAAAGATGATTGTCACCAGTATACAATCTGTCACTACAAAAAACACGTTTATCCATATGCTCTGCGCCATCGTAAAACCCACCAAAATTCCTGCAAGCATTACCAGTACAGAACAGATCAATGTACCTTTATATTTTTTAATCATTTCCTTCATGATCCGATACCCCCTTTAAATCTGTGATCCACAACATAACATCTTCCAATACAGAAGTATTTAGTTCATAATAAATAAATTTTCCTTCCCTTCTGCTCCTGATCAGCTCAGCATCCTTTAATATTGCCAGATGTCTGGATATGGACGCCCCCGTCACCGAAAAATGTTCACATATCTCTCCTGCTGAAAGCCGTCCGCCCTTTAACAAATTTAAAATCTCACGTCGTATTGGATCTGCCAGTGCTTTCAGTGTATCCTGTAATCCCAATAGTTCATCACAGCCTTTCATTTAACATTTAACCTAATTGTTAAATATAATATAGTATAAGAACCTTCATATGTCAAGTACAGTCTCCTACTGCTTATTACTTTTGCAGCCTTCGCGTTACTGTTCATACATCACTATCCCGAGACATACAAGCCAAAATCCCATTGCCGCAGGCAATCTGGAATGAAATTTTGGCTACGTTACTGTGAACGGAGTGAACAGTGTATATTCCGACCAATGAGCCGGAATTTGCAGATCACCATAGTCTTGTCATCGACCTTTTTGATTTTCTATTTTCTCACCTTCTTTTTACATCCATTACCCCAAAAGGGTAAAAAAATAGCCATCTGAATGGTTAGTCCAAATGGCTTATGTGATAATCCTTACTGGATTATTTATTCTTTTCTTTTAGTTTTAAGATATATTCTTCTTCTGCCTGTTCTAATCGTTTCTGAATAGCTTCCTCCGATGGCAACTGCGATTTTATTTCTTGTAAGCGTATATTATCGTAAGTTGCGACTCCCATAGGTGTCTCTATTCCCTGAAAAGCCCACTGAACCTCTGTCTGATCCTTATCTTTACATATCAGAAGACCAATTGTTGGATTATCGGATCCTGATTTCATTAACTCATTGACCGCATTTACATAAAAGTTAAGTTTTCCTGCAAACTCTGGTTCGAATGATACTGCTTTAAGTTCAACAACTACATAACAGCGAAGCTTAATATGATAAAAGAGCATATCTATTTTTCTTGTTTTACCAGCGACAATAATCTCTTTCTGTCTTCCTATAAAGGCAAATCCTGATCCAAGTTCTAGCAAGAAGCGTGTAATATTCTGCTCTAATGCATCTTCCAACTCTTCCTCATCACGTCCTATAGAAAGTGATACAAAGTTGAAATCATAAGTATCTTTTACGATTTCCTGTGCAAGTTTTCCTTGTATGGCAGGAAGTTTTTCCGCAAAATTAGTAAGTGCATTACCTGATGATTGGTATAAATTTGCTTTTATACAACCAACAAGTGTACTCCTGCTCCAGCTTTCTTCTATTGTTTTTCTCACATAAAATAAAGCTTCTTCTATTGTTTTACATTTTGTTACTATTTCCACATGATGTCTCCATGGTACAAATCCGAAGATTGCAGGAAATTCTATTTCTGCACCAGCTTGGTGCAGTTTTTGATTTTCACTAATTTCTGCACCAACCTGTTGCAGTTTTAAGCTGTTTAAATCGATACTGTTTTCAATCGTATGAGCCATTTCTGAAAAGATATCGCTTGATGAATAAAACAAGTACCATTTTTTCATATTCCAAAGATTTCTTGCTGAAAAACCTTTTTCATCAGGAAATTCATTTTGTAAATCGAGACTTAACTGTTCTACAATTCCTTTTCCCCATTTTTCTTCCGCTTTTCTTTCTACTAAATATAATAAATTTCTCTGTGGAATTTTTTACACGAATATTGTTTATTTTCGTGCATTATATTGATATTTTCGTGCATTATACATATAATAGTTATATCAAAACAAATAAGGAAGTGATACTATGGCAAAAACAACAACTAGCAATATCAGTATCCGTATGGACAGTGATCTCAAAGCAGCAGCAGAGGCTCTTTACGAGGAACTTGGCATGAATCTCAGCACAGCCTTCAATATTTTTGTAC
>OHAU01003818.1_pt1 | contig 11275 bp, 6 predicted proteins | sample 1577181 | NCBI WGS metagenome assembly OHAU01 (sample SAMEA3541472, study PRJEB24748) | human gut metagenome | biome: human gut; feature: human-associated habitat; material: faeces | place: China | collected 2012
ATGCGGGGGCGCAAGGGAAGGACAATCAAAAAATGAAGGGAGCACACGACAACGAAATCAGGTGCGGACACTGCAACAAGATGCTGGCCAAAGGGACGGCCCTTGATCTGAGCATCAAATGCCCCCGATGCGGGGCAATCAATCACGTGAGGGCCACGCGCCCCGGCTCCGAGCCGCGAGACGGCCATGCGGAGCAATCGTTTGCAAGTAGGTAGTCTTTTTTCAGGCGTCGGATTATGCGATCTCGGCTTGGAATGGGCCGGGATGGGGCACGCCTTCTTTTGCGAGGTCGATCCTTTTTGCCGTTCGGTACTGCGGCGGCACTGGCCGGGCATCCCCATATATGAGGATATCCGGGAACTGCGGGGGGCGGATTTGCCCCCGGTCGATGTATTGTGCGGGGGCTTCCCGTGCCAGGACGTGAGCCTGGCGGCAGCGGGGAAAAGAAAGGGCATCACGGGAAAACGAAGCGGGTTGTGGCATGAATACGCGAGACTCATTGAAGAAATCAGGCCGGGATATGTCATCGTTGAAAACGTGCCGGGGCTGCTCGCCGCAGGGATTGAGGCCGTCCTGCAGGATCTGGCCGCGGTCGGGTATGATGCGGAATGGGAAGTGCTTCCCGCGGCCGCGGTCGGCGCCCCGCATCGCCGGGAAAGGGTTTTCCTTGTTGCCTACCCCCACAGTGATGGGCGTGACCCGGAGCATGGGGTTTTATCTTCGCTCGGGCGAGACGTGGGAGAAGTCGACCAACATTGGCGCGTGGCTCCTTGGTTGGGAGTACGGATTGACCGGGCGCGCCGCGCGTCCATCCGGGAAACATATGGTGGATGTGTCCTTCGCCGAGTGGATGATGGGAGTCCCGCAAGGCTGGACGGCCCCGCAGGAGTAAGGCCCCTTCCCCGTGAGCTTGTCCCGGTATGGGTGCGCAGGCTGAAAGCCCTTGGAAACGCGATCACCCCTCAACAGGCGTATGCCGTAGCCGCCTGCATCATGCGGGCGGAGGGGCTTCCGGTTCCGGAACGTCCGAACAGATAAGATTGCTTGAGCGCCCCGGGTGCCAGACGAGAGGGCCGAGAGCCCCTCATTGCGTGGATGCCGTGATTACCGATCCGCCCTATTCAAGCGGCGGGCTCATGCTTTCCGCCCGCCAAGCCGATCCCGCGGTCAAGTATCAGAACACCGGGACAGTAAAGACATACCCCCCGATGTTCGGGGACAACCGGGATCAGCGCTCGTTCATCATGTGGGCTACGCTGTGGCTTGCCGAGTGCTGGCGTGTGGCCAGGGACGGATCGCCCCTGCGTGGTCTGGTACAAGCGGACCGGGCGGCCGATGCGCGGGAAGTTCCGTAGGGAGGCCGAGTTTGTGATCAGGCCTCAAAACAAGAGGCTGCTCTACTCGCTTGCGCTCTCAACCAAGCTGTACGGGGCTTATCTCAACCCAAAAGCTCTGGCTCTGAATGGATTGACGGGATTCCCCATTGCCGGATCTGTGGCGAGCCGATTCCGCAACGCCGCATTGATGCCCTACCTGGGGTTGGAATATGTGTTGATTGTGCCAGAGAAATGGAATGAACCGCAAATGTGCCGCATTTGCGGCTTTTTTTTTGACAAAACCGCAAGTCCCAACAACGATGGTAACAAAATCTTTAATCTGATGAGGAGTAATTATGCCTCCTGCAACAAAACAAGTCAGGCTACCGTTCGACAAACTCACGGAATCCGGTCTCAAGCCGATAGTCAAGAAATTCGAAAAATGGGGCCTGAAGGTAGCCTCTATCGACTCAACAAACAGGCAAAAACGAGAAAGCGGAATGCTTCTTAAAGATGCCGTCTTCATCTTTGAAGATGGGCAAAAGATGCTTGTTCGTGTCAAGAGTGACGGAACCGTCTTCCAAGTGAAGCTCAACAATAAAGTTGTTCCCATCAAGAATGTTGATGATATGGACAAGGCCGTTATTGAAATGGTCGATTATGTCCAAGACAATGCAAAAGCCTATGAGCGGGCCAAAATACAACGCGAAAAAAGGAAAAAACTGAATATTCAACCTCCACGCGTTGTAACAACAAGACAAGAAAAGATTGCCGCTGCAAAACAATCACTATCTGAGCTTTCTTCTGCCAATAGCGAACTCGAAAAGCAAAACGACGAGTTGAGTATTTCTATTGCTGGAAAACAGGCTCAATGGGATTCCCTTTACAAAGAGCTTGAGCAGGAAACGGCAATAACCAAAGAACTTGAACGAGAAATAGCAAATCTTGAAAAGGCCACCGCATAAGGAATAAGACCATGAGCATAAATTCTTTTTTTGCAGAACAATACGGGATTACGGCAAGGAACCCGTTTTACAGCGGTGTTCGGATTACCGAGGGATACGACTTTTTCCCAAAAGGCATTCCGTCTCTGGATGTCGCCTATGCGCGGCTAGTGGACTCTTCCCTCGCGCTCAACCAGATTCTGGAATCGCCTTCCTTTGAAGAGGTGGACGATTTTTACAATCCGGGTACGGATGAAGTCTCCCCCGGCTACATTCTAGAGGCTATCACCATTGAGAGCTTCTCCAGAACAGAAAAGCGTATGGCAGCCGTGGTCAGGGTGTTCAACAAGCATCTCGCCAATTCTTCTCTATCCGCCCTCCCCCCTATCGTTGGCACGCCCAAAAAAAGCGGATCGTTTGCCTATGTGACGGTACAGCTTCCTTTCTCTGATGGGCAGACGGTCAATGTCATTTTTCATGCCCCGGAGGGCGACAAGAAAAAAATCACCGCATCCGATCCCATCATTGCATTTCGTTGGCTTCTGAATAAACGCGACATCACACAGGTGGTGGCCCCCGAAGACGGTACTGAAGTGTCGCTGGACACCATCGCCCTGCGGGTAACCCAACTTGTCCTGAAGAATTCTGCCCGGTTTGAAAAGCAGCAGAAGGGTGCGGCCGAAGAGCGAAAGGCCCTGGAAGAAGCCAAGGAAGCCGTTCGGGGTGCAGAGGAAAAACAAACTTCGCTCATGGATTCCATCGCAAAGTCGAAAGAAGACGAGCAGGACCTGGACGCCCGTATCCGCGCCATAAAAACCAGCATCACGCGCCAGCAGACAAGGAATGCTGAACTGCGGGCCAAGCTGGACGCATTGAGGGCGCAACGCAAGCAGGATGAAGAATCCCACTCCAAAACGTCCCACAAAGATGGCGCCGGCAATCCCAACAAGCCAGAGAGCAGTGGCAACTCCCCGGAAGTGGCTTCACATATCGCCAAGCTGAACGACATTCTTTCCGGGAAATACGATACCAAGGACCTTACCAAGCTCGAAGAGATCGGGAAGATGCTGGACGAAGCCTACGACGCTTTCTCCGTAGGAGGTAATGTCCCACCTGATCTGGACAGGCTGGCAAACGATGCGGCTGACCATCTGACGCAACTCTATGCCGAAGTTGCTAAGGAGGTCCGCTAATATGGCACTGTCATTCAAGGAAAAACGCGAAGCACAAGTATCCCTGAACACCAGTCTTACGCGCCTCAGTAGCGGAGGCCTCTCGTTCAAGGACAAGCGTACCGAACAGGGCAATGTTGCAACCCAACTCTCCATTCTTACAGGAACGCCTACATCATCCTCGACTCTCTATGATCAACTTCTTGCCGGAAAGTTCATCAGCGAACCACCGTTAAAGTTTTTGAGCATTCTCAAAAAAGCTTTTTCCGAGGTGAACAACGATATGGGTATGATTCTTGAGCCTACGGTTGCATACCTTAAAGCCCATTATCGTGATGGAGCATTTATCAGTTTCGATTGATCTCAAAGGTATTGGAGCGAATAAATGCCTGTAACATGGACCATAGAAAAAATCGAACAGGAAATCAAAAAGGCAAAAAACATTGCTGATATTGCAAATATTTTTTCCTTTGTGTTTGGATTATCGCGCATTGAAAAAGAAATTGCAGATTACGAGCGGCTTGAGGCGATGGCTGACGCTGTGCAGCGGACGCGAGAACCTTCCTCATTGGACTTGTTTGATGTCAATACCGGATACATGCAGGCATATCCAGATACCAAAGATGCTTTCATTTCGTCGGCAGAAAACAAAGAATTACTCGACAAGGCAAAGTCGGTACCGGATTCAAACATAAAGAAGAGCATAGAGGATATTGGAAGGGCTTTTCACAAAGAGCATCTTCATGATATAGAAAAAATAATTTCCGATATTGCAGTAAAGAAAGAAGAGCTTAAGAATTCTCGTACTAGAATAACAAATCTTCGTATCGAGATAGAAGCATGGGCTAAAGAGTCTTACGATAAAAAAATAGAGCAAAACAAACGCTACCAAGAATTGAAAAAAGAATATGGAAATCTATATTCACAATGGGGAAACCCTCGTTTGGGAGAAATATCTAGGGAGCAATCCGCTATTAGAATGCTCATAAGAGATGAACTTGAGAAAGAATCTGAAGACAGGTTTCCACAATACGCCTACGAAATAAAGAACAGCCAAAAAGTCAGCGATGCACTTGAAGCGTATCGAGATAAACTGTTTCGTGCAGTTACAGATTCCCTGTCCACATCCTCGGGTATTTCAAAAGAGCAGGCCAAGGAATGGGTTGAAGGCAATATCCATATTGACGACAACGCTCAGAAAAAATTGAAGCGCAATAAATACCCTGTAGAAAAATTAAAAGAAGATATTGCGGAACTCTACCGCTATATTGGTGGAAAACTTGGCCCAATAGATTTCAGCCTTACACAGGGCGGTCGAAGGGCCTTTGCGAAAGGGAGAAGCTGCATTTCCATTCAAGGCGACTTCACCAAGAAAACACTGTTCCATGAATGCGGCCATTTGGCTGAGGCATGGGACAGGGTTTTTCAGGTTTCCTGTATGGAATTTGTTAAAAACAGAGCTACGGGAAGCCCTGTTTCGCTTAAAAAAATGACGGGGCTCGGATATCAACCGCATGAAAAAGCCTACCCTGATTCGTTCATCAATCCCTATGTTGGCAAAGATTATGGCGGAACCGCATCTGAAGTCTTTTCCATGGCTTTGCAGTGCTTGGCATCACCAGAAGAAACGGCGGAGCTTATCGAAAAGGATCAAGAGCATTTCCATTTGCTCCTTGGGTTCTGTAGGCGCAAAAACCCCCTACTGGAAGAGCAGGCACAACTCGCTCTTGCCCAAGTCCAAAAGCGTATACAGACACAAGATCGTGTCAAATTATGGAAAAAGGCTTTGGAAAAAGTGAGCGGCCCCTCTATCGGGAGAAAATTGACCAGTGATGACGGATTCCATGGGTACAGAATATCGGCTTGGGGGCGTGCAGGAGCGCTTCTTCGTAACGAATCGAGAACGGACAGCATTTCTACATGGTCAAGTGTACATCATGGTTCGGTAAAAGATTTACGCCAGTTGGCCTATTTGCTTATAGCTCACGACATGCGCTTGCTTCCAGAATACTACGAGGATTCTCGAAATGCAGTATATCAACTGGTTCAAATCCTTTTCTCAGATAACGTACCGAAGTGGTTCGATCCATCCATGAAATTACCGGAAGTAAAGTAATGAATATCTATACGTTTCGCATTTCAACGTTTTCAGACAATCCCATTTTTCCAGTCTCGAAAGATAAATGGGATGAAGAAATCATTACCGAAAAAACAAGCGGGATCATACTCGTAAAAATATGCAGTGACGGATGGAATGAGGTTTTCAATAGGCCACCAGAATATCAATGCAACGAGTTCGACTTTGCCCAATTTTTCCACTGGCTCCATACTGCGAAGAATTTGCACGGGTATTCAATCGATCCTGAACGATACAGCCCTGCTCAACTTTATGAAGTACTCAGTATGAGCTGGAAATATCCATTTTCCATAAACGGAGATGTCCCCAATGAACCTTTTTCCAACCCTGACAGTGATCTGGAAAAGAATGGATATGGGGAACTGAGTTGGAAGATGGAACATAATTCACACAGCGATGAAAAAAACAGAGAGAGTTTTCAATCTGCACAAGTGAGCTCCCTTTGTAGCACTGAGGAAAACAGTATGAACATTGTTTATGAAGATGCCTCTATATCAATGGACATTATTGAAAAAGAGGTCAGGGCTGCTACGACTTTCGGTCAGATTGAAGAATTATTCCGAAGAGTATTCAATCTCTCCTCCTCTCAACAGGAAGAACACCAAAATGAGGAGTCTGATTATGGCCTAAAGGTTCGCGGCAAAGGAGCTCGCGAAAAAATCAATGCCCAATGTCGAGAAATTCTGAGCAGGGTCAATTCCGCTGACGAGATCACGCCCAAAGATCGCCAAGTGCTTCTCCAATATAGTGGACGCGGTGGCCTGACGGAAAACTCTCAGTACGAATACTACACGCCAACATTCGTGGCTGAAGGCGTGTGGGACGCCATGAGAGCCAATGGCTTCAAAAACGGCAACGTTCTCGATCCATGCTGCGGAGCCGGTGTATTTGAAGGGACAAAGCCTGCTGGAGTTGTCGTCACCGGAAACGACCTTGACCCTACCAGCTCCCAAATAGCCGCTCTGCTCAACCCCACCGATAGCATTTCGACTCAGCCCTTTGAGCGTCTTGCCGTCAACACCCCGGACAATACTTTCGACTCCTGCGTCACCAACGTGCCTTTCGGGGATGCCCGCGGCGCGTCAATGCACGAGGACCCCGCGTTCAAGAAAGAAAAACAGATCGAACGATACTTTATCCTGCGTATCCTCGACAAAATACGTCCTGGGGGCTTGGCCTGCCTCGTGTGCCCTATCAATATCGTAGGGGCCAAAGGGAAAAAATGGGAAGAATTCCGCATTGCCGTATCCAAAAAAGCGGAATTCCTTGGCGCCCACAAGCTCCCGTCCAAAACGTTCAATGCGCAGGGGACGGATACCGTTGTTGATGTTGTCGTCTTTCGCAAGCACGGGGCCGACTTCCTAACTAGTGTCGACGAAACACCTTTCGAGGTATTGAAAGCAACCAAAGTCGTCTGGGAGCCCTTTGTGAAGGGGGATTACTGGAAGGGCGAAGGCAAACCGTTCATCATGGGGAGGTACATCCCCAAAGCAGCCGGGGACAGGTGGGCGCGCGAGGAAGTCCAGGGAGAAATCGACTCCACTGCAATCAAGCAGAAGCTAGCCCAAAAATTCCATTCCCGCATCGACTGGGAAGCGTTATCACTTGTCGAGCCGATCACCCGCAACTATGGAGAGGGCGACAAGCGAATTATCAATGGCGAGCCTCACACTATGATCGCCGGGGAATGGATAAAGGATGCGATTGATTCAACGCCTACTGCCATCGACCCCAAGAAATACGGTGCCGAATCCCTGGAACAGCTTGAGGGCATCCTTTCCGGCGACAAAGGCGGGCTATCGCTTTCTCTGGAAAACATGTTCTCCATCTATAAATCCTACCCGGCCATACTCTCTCCCTTGCAAAAGGAAGCCGTCGAGTTCGCCATGGGACAGCCCAAGGCACCACTCCGCGAACAGCTCTACCGCGGAGTCATACTTGGCGGCCTCCTTGCCCGCATGTCCTCCAAATCCGATGCCGGGGAAGATGTGACCGCCGACCGCACGGCACTCCAGGAGTTGGTTGTGGCCGATCTGGAACGCTTCGGGCACCCCAAAAACAACAAGGGCCTCGTGCTGGCCGGAGAAGGTTCGCGGATGTTCGGCCTGTTCAAAAACGCGGTGGATGAACAGGGCAATTTTTCCGATCTGCTTGCGGGAACACTCGACAAATCAAAAAAAGGGCAAGCGTATAACCCGGCAGATCCTTACGACATTGTCATCCACCTTTTCGTCCGCGAAGGGCAGGAGGATATTTGGCTTGAAGATGTGCAAAAACTCCACCAAGGCGATCCCAAGATAACCTCGCTTGGTGACATCGCGGAACGTGAAGGAATCGCCATCACCCCGGAAGGCCGCCTCATGCCCATGAACAGATATTGCGCGGGCGATATCTACAAAAAAATGGCGGAATGCGCGCAGGCCATGGCCAACACTGACGATGACCGGCTGAAGGCCAAATTCCAGACTCAGATTGACGAAATGACGCGGCGCCGCATCACAACGAAATCCGAGGACATCGCCTTCGGGATGCGCCACAAGTGGTTTTCCAAGAAATACGTTATCGACTTTCTCCGTGAGAGCGGTTACCGCAATATCGAGTTCGGAAGCGAGAAAGCGGTCGAAGTAACCCGCTATGATGGAACGCTGGAAAAGGAATTCCGATTCACGGCCGACTACGAAAATCCCGATGGAGAATACCGTTCCAGCGATCATGGAGGGTTTTACGCCCAGTTTGTCAAATACCTGAATGGCGAAAAAATCAGATCAAACAAGGCAGAGATCAAGCAGGAATACGTCGAAAAGGCGGCATCGCTTGAAGCCCAGTTCAATATCTGGATGCAACAGCACCCGGACATTGACGATCTGACGGAAAAATACAATCGCCAGTTCAATTCCTATGTGCCCTTCGAATATGAAGGGGACCCTCTCGGCATCGAAGAATATCTGTCAGGGGAAATTTCCCCTCACACGTATCAGAACGCGGAGGTTCGGCGCCTCTCCGAACAGGGCTCGGGCATCTGCGGGTTTGGCGTCGGGCTTGGAAAATCCTTCATGGCTCTGTCCATGGCAGCCTACAACCACAAGCGGGGGCGCGCGAAGCGCACCTGTATTGTCGTCCCCTCCGCTGTGCAGGAAAACTGGTATCATGAAGCGCGCCAGCTCTATACCGATGAGTACATGCGCAAAAACGTCTTCTTCGTCGGCTTGGAACCCAAAACCGACAAGGACGGCGAGGTGCAGCGCAAGCCCGTTCTTGACGAACACGGGCAGCCGCGAATGGGACGTGACGGAAAGCCCCTGATGAGGGATGTCGTCGTCTTCACCAAAAGCAAGGAACAGATCCACGAGGCCATGTGGAAAATTCCGCAATCAAATTTTTCCCTTGTCGTCATGACGAAGGAAAAGTTTGAATCCCTCCCTTTGAAGCAATCCACAAAACGAAGCTACACTGACAAGATGGTTTCGCGGAGCCTCATGTCAGAAGGATTAGCGTCTAAAATCAATGGCGGGAAGAAATCATATAAGGAAGACAAGCAGATCGCCAACATCGAGGCCAAGTACAGCACCACAGGAAGGGAAAAGGCACAGGAACTCCCCTTCCTCGAAGACATGGGCTTCGACTCCATCATTACGGACGAAAGCCATTTCTACAAAAACTCGTTCGAGCCCGGCAAGCGAAGCCAAGGCATTGCCTATCTGCCTACTCCCAGGGCAGCAAACCAGGCCATAGATATGGCAATCAAGTCCCACTATATCCGCGAGCAGAACAACGGACGCGGCGTATACGGGCTCACGGCCACCCCGGTCACCAACTCGCCGTTTGAAATCTTCAACATGCTGTCTCTGGTGGCCCCAATTGAGGAGTTCGAGCGGTTCGGCGTTCATACCGTTGACGACTTCGTACGCGTGTTCGGCAAGACGGAAACCGTCTCCAAGCTGACCGTCTCCGGAGAAATTAAAGACGTTGAAGGGCTGGTCGGTTTCCAGAACCTTGACGGCCTACGCAACCTTTTCCACAAGTACGTCAACGTGAAAACCGTCAAGGACGTCGATGGAGAAATTCATGTTCCAACCGCCGAGGAACAAGAAGAAAACGTAGAGATGAGCGAAGAGCAGCGGGAGCTGTATCAGGTCCTCCGCAAACGAGCAAAAGAGGCCGCCAAGCCGGGGCCTAAACGGAAAGGAGAAAGTATTTTCTCCATCATCCGCGATATGGACAGGCTGACGACTGACATCGACATGTTCAACCATACCATGACGTTCGTATTTCAAGAAAAGGACCGGGAAGCGGTTCTCCGGCTCGCATCAAGTCTCCCCGAGACATGGCTCGTAAAGGAAAAGGATGAAGAGTCCGACGAAGAATACGAGCACGAAGTAAGTGTGGACCGCTCCCTCCATGAGAGAGAAGGGGGCACGTTCTCGCTTGTCGTTCCCGAAATGATGGAAGACCTGGTGACCATGCACTTCCCGGAATTCGGAATCGAGGAGTCGGAAGTGGCTCACCCGATTACCCCCAAGTATGCGCAACTGATCGAAAATCTGAAAAAGCACTTCGAGACGGGCGGAAAGCAGATCATCTTTACGGAAGAAAAAACACAGCACAACAAGCTCCGAAGAATTATCGTGCACCATCTTCCGCTGGCGGTCGGAAAAATCGGCATCATCAACGGCGAGGTGGCCTCCGGAGACAAGCTGGAGCGCATCTCCAAAGCATACAACTCCGGCGAGCTCAAGATCGTGCTCGCCAACAAGAAGGCCGAAGTAGGCGTCAACCTGCAAAAAGGGACCACGGCCATCCATCATCTCACCCTTCCGTGGACCCCGGCGAGCATCAACCAGCGCAATGGGCGCGGCGTGCGCCAGGGGAATAAGGTAGACAGCGTTGCCGTCTACTACTACTGCGGGAAGGGAACCTTCGACTCGTACAGGAAAGACCTCCTGAAGGCCAAATCAAACTGGATCAACGATCTCCTCATGGGCGAAGCCAAAACGATGGAGAACGGCGACGTCACCGGGCTCGACGAATTGCTCGATATGCTGGCCGACAACCCAGAGGAAGCCAAAAGAATGCGCGCGGAGCGTCTTGCCGCACAAGGCGCCAAGCGTGAGGAAAACTTCAGAATCGGCCTGATCAACAAGATGCAGGTACTGGCAAGCATCCAGAAAAACATTGACTCCATTGACCAAAAGAAGGCGGCAAGAAGGGCATCACTGGAGGAGCAACGAGATACTGCCCGCCGTTCGGTTGCCAAATATGAAGCGCAATCTTCCGACGCCGCTCTCTCTGAAGATGAACGTGCAAAGGCCAAGGACAAACTGACCTCCGCCAAGCGACGGCTTTCTGAGGCCGAACGAGATCTCTCTGGTCTTGATGAAAAATTCCAAAAATTCCGCGAGAAACAAGAAAGCCTGAAAAAGATGAATGTGGCCCTGCTCCGACAGGCAGAGCGTGAAGGTCGCCTTCCATTTGACGCAGCGCTGATAGACCGGCCCGGCGACATCGTTGTTTCCATGAGCGGAAATCTCTTTGCCGTTGGGGACATGCTAGAATTCAAAAGAGACGGCGGCATCAGGAAAATTACCGCCGTGGATCCCCTGCAAAAAACCGTAACTATTGTCCCCATTACCGGATATGGATCGGAGCGGACGATTGGCGTCATCGAAATACCGGAACACACCAAGGTTTCCTATTCCGAGTCCGAGC